>Ga0114951_10000119_pt1 | contig 108214 bp, 159 predicted proteins | sample AM7aDNAmetaG_FD_88677 | JGI IMG/M metagenome (GOLD analysis project Ga0114951, IMG submission 88677) | Freshwater microbial communities from Finland to study Microbial Dark Matter (Phase II) - AM7a DNA metaG | ecosystem: Environmental > Aquatic > Freshwater > Lake | place: Finland: Lake...
GTTGACGGAAAACTAATAATTAAATAGTTTCTTTTTTTTTCTTTCTCATCGTTATTTATTACGTAATAAAAACACTGTTTGGAAAGCTTTATTAATACGGCTTCTTATATTAAAGATTATAATTGGAAGGTTATTTATGCAAAAAGAATCCAAGTCAATTGAGGTTTTCATTAACGCGACACAAACCATTAAGGTTAGAATTAACGACCCAGAGCAATACGCCGAAGTTGAACAGGTTCAATCAGACGCCAAAAAACTAGCAAAGTTTCTAACAGATAACAATACATCATTAACTTTCTTATGGGCTTTAAAAGATGCTCTCCCTAGCTCCATTTCCTAATTTTATATTCAAATAATATTTTTTTGTCTAAACAAATTTCATTACGTAATAGAATAAGACTTATAAGCGATGCCTGAAATGATAAAGTTTCGGGTTAAAATATGTCTTACTATTGCGGTGTTTATACTATAGCTCCTAAACTTAATCCAGTATGCGTACATGAAAGCAGAGACCTAACCCATAACTGCAATTCAAAAGGATTCTGCACATATAAAAGGGAACGTTTAAATTAAGTTATTACGTAATTTGATTTATGAGTGTTATTGAAGAAATTATTTCTGATATAGAAACCAGAAAGAAAACCGATATGATGAACGGCGACGTTTTAAATTTATGTTTATCGTTGGCTAACCAGATTAAAGAACAAAATATCATCATTGAAGAATTAAAGAACATGCCTAAACTACGTACAATTATCATAGAAAATAACGAATAAAAAGCTTTATTAATAACGTCCGTATTAGCTAACTTGCAAGGAAGTTAAGCTATGTATTACGTCTTAAAAATGAAAGGTTATAGATATAGCGGTCGGCTATTTCCTTTTAAAAAATCTGGAAAGAAAAAAGTAACTCTCTATTCAATTTATTGTAATAAAACAACCGCTCAAGAAGAATCAAAAAAATTCTTAGATTTTAGTGAAAAAATTGAATTAATAGAAACAAATATAATCTCAAAAGAGATGTTTCTGCATCAATATTCAAGCACTGGTTTAATGGAAGGTTGCGCGGCTAAACTTCCACATATATGCCAAAACGGTGAATGGCGTATTCATCTATGGTTTGACCCAGCAAATCAAGGCGTCGGATTTTTCTGTGAAACTGCTATTTTAAAAATGGCAGAGAATTATCCGTTTAACTCACTCAAGAAACATAAAGAAGAATTAATTTCAAGTATTGGACATTTCATCGGTAACAACGACCTTTCAAGCCTAAATAGAATGACAATCGCGGACCTAGAAATTATGAAATCGAATTTAGAAACCATTATGAAAAATTATAAAAAGGATTTTGAAGCATATCAAACTTTAAGAAAAAATCTAATAACTTTAAGCGAAACAGAAAGAGTTTCAGTTATAACATTTTAGTAGGTAATGAAATATGAACTACACTATTATTCAAGGCGAAATTAGCCCAACAACGAAAAAACCAATTGAATATAAAAAACTTGAAAATGGCACATGTTATAATGCCGAAACCCCAGACGAAATGATTGAGATTCTTGAGAAACTTAGAGAGAATAGAACCCGTTGCCGTTTCCATTGGGGAGACATTAAAACTGGAATAGATTGGGAAGACGACTTCGACGTTAAAGGCAGAATAAGCCGTTCGACTGGACCCATAAAGATTCCGATTTTAATCTATAACGAAAGAAGCATCGGCGGTGGTGGAATGTTAACTCATTGCATAGTAAAAATAACAACCACAAAAGGCAATAAGTTAATCTACCAGCACCCCAATTATCATATTGAAGCCGACTTAATTAGGTAGTGAAATAATGTTTAAACCTAAACATAAAGTCTTTATTAATCCTTTGGAAGATGGAGTTGTACTAATCAATCTGCTACGCAAACATAATATTGATTGCGATTATAGAATGATTAATGGCAATTCCTACGAAATAAAAATCGGGAAGCAAAGAAAATAATTTAATTAGGTTAGTGGTGAAAAAAATGGCTCAAATTCAACCTAAAAAAGAACCTCAATATGTCTTAAAAGATTTAGCTGTTCATTTATTAATAATTTGCTGTTGCAAGAAATGTCCCGATAAATACTGCCATTATAGAACTTGTGATTACTTTAAAACAGCTATGGAAAGCAAAGATGAAAAAGACCTCTTTATAATGAATGGTTAAACCCCTCTACCCCTTTTAAAATTCTATTACGTAATTTAAGCTGGGAAAAAAAATGAACAACTATTTAAAACTCTATGTCTATACTCTAATAGTTTTTATTTCTTTTATAGTATTAGGGTGTATTTTTCGTGCAATAGAAATTATTTTTGTAAGTTTCATTGGCGCTTATCTATCGGCGTTTGCCATTGAAAGTGAATATAAAGAAAATAATTCATCAAAAAATAACTCTTAAACTAGCCTTATAGAAGACAACAAGGCGAATCCCCCAGTTTAGAAATATTTTTATTACGTAATATAACAAAATCGTCGTTGAGTCCTTCAACTACGTGTTTATTACGTAATGCAATAAAACCGTTAATAACGTCCCTATCATCGATAATGTTTATATTACGTAATGCAATAGATTTATCTGTCTCTCTATTCTCTCTTTCAGTTGGCATAGTAACCGCCTTTTTTATTTTTTTTCTTTCTAGTGGTTGAAACCAGATTAGAGCGTATAATTTAAAGCTTTGCAGTCAAGTTTTTAAGTACGTAATTACAACGAAGAGTTTATAAGTTTGTATAGTATTGGCTTGGGTTGGTGAATTGAAGTTGTTGAAAGAAGGCGATAAAGTAAAAATCTACGAGGACCCATTAAGCGAAAAAGAATTTGAAGGTATAGCAATCTTAAGAGAAAAAATCTCTGAGGACACAGAAACAGAAACATGGCACGTTCAATTTTTGGAAGACACGTTAATGGGTTCAAAAAAATCAATATATAGACGCCGCATAAAGAAACCCATTGAACAAAAGCCAGAAAAACGATTTATTCTTATACGCGGTACAGTACAGAGCAACCCAACGGAAGAGACCACAACCGAAAAAGGTGAAACCATAATTCATATGAATGCAACAATTAAGGCAGAACCGTTAGGTACATTCATGTTTTTGATTGACACAGAGAAAAACATTAACTTGGATGTCGGATATGTTGACAATAAGAAACGCACGAAAGAATTAATGATAATCACAGCCACCTTAAACAAATACATAGCCCAGATAGACGGACCCATAGCCGAAACAAAAAAATCTATCTCTAAGCTTGAATGCCCGAAATGTGAAAGCAGAAACTTAACCGTTGAAAACGTCGTAATTAACCCTAGAGTGACTTGCGATAAATGCCATGCACGATACGCTATAACGTTAACTGACTTAGACACTGGAAAAACCGATTCTGAAATTGTCCAAGATAACCTAGCCAAAAAGGCTTAATTTTTTTCTCTATTTGTCTCTTTTATTACGTAATTAATGAGACTTTTAAAAATAAAGTATTATTTGAAAACCGTTGGAATGCCCAGTGGGATAAAAATAAAATTTATATTACGTAATAACTTGGGCGGAGAACCGAGTCTTACACTATAGAATAAAATTATTATTAGGTAATGAAAAACACTAAACAAAAGCTTTATTAGGAACGCTGATAATCTGTTATTCAAGCGACTAACACAGCACAACGAACCAAAGTACGCAAATGAAACCCGATAAAACCGTATGGCGTTCGAAACCAGCGGCTAATAAGGGACGGGAAGTAATTAGAAAAGCATATATGTGAGCGCCATCACGACGCTTAAGTATATGTGCGGTGCTATCATTGAGGTTAACCGACCACTAATCGGAAATAAGTCTAAAACGTGTAGAATTCGAACTGCATGAAAAGCATAAACCGTCAACGTGCGACACAAACGCTAGATGTAACCTGACGGAAAAAAGAAGAGATTTGCAATAATCTTACGCGGGAACAAACTGCTTAAGCGTTTGTATGGTTTGAGGTTAGCGTTATATACGTATGTGGTCCCTTTATGAATGTAAGGGGTTAAGACCCGCATCCAAAGCGGTGCGCCAATCTTAGCCCCTTTTTAATTTTAGTAACTAAGTGCAAGTTTTCTGTTTTTTGTTGTTTGTTACTTCATTATGTAATAAATTTTTTTAACTCCCATTTTTTCTGGAGACGACTCAGAGCTATAATAAATTGTTATTACGTAATAGAATAGCTTAACCAATGGGTTTATAAACGTGTTAAGTATTAGTTGTTCTTAAGGAGTTAAGCTAATATGATAACTGAAGAGAAACATAATTCAGAACTGTACGGATTAAAAAGACGCCATTTCATAATTGAAGATTTAGCAGATTTACGCGATTTAAAAGAACGGTTTCCAGCGGTTGATATGTATTACTTAAGCGACTGTTGCACTTCTTTCGTGCCGCTTGAACAATTAAACAAAGAGGTAAAAGGCAGAATCGTTCAAATGATAGATAAAACCACAAAAACGCTCTATGCATACTTAACCGAAAAAGGTAAGATAAAGAAACTTCTTAACCCCTACAAATTCACATGTGAAGTTTTGAGAGGTTACGCAAACACATATGTGATTGAGTGGTTCACCAAAACAGAATGGATAATAGTTAAGACTGAAGCATATCTATGGTTTAGCGTATTTCAAACCAAAGAAAATGGAAACAACGAATATGCCGAACATATAGTTAAACCAGTTCTCTTAATTCCCCACCGTGTCCAAATTATCCGCACAAATTATTGTTTCGATTACGTAAATTGGTACGGTGGAAACATCACATCTTATAATGTGTCGGGGGATTCAAAAGATTCCATTAAAGAATTTGACACAGCGCTTTTCTTCAATAAATCTGCTCTCTCCGAACGCATTTCGTTAGGTAATGAAAAGGACCTTTATAGCCATTGCAAACTTAGCATCTTAAGCGCTATGCCTACATTGGAAAAAGGACAAACAGCAAACTTAAAGATTGATACGGGAGATACTAGGATTTGGCTTTCAAGAATGACTGTTACAGACGGCGCAGAATACGATAATCAAGTTGAAATAGAGCAAAACATTGATGGAAAATGGGAATCGGTCCACAAATATAAAGCGCTCTAAGCCTTTTTTTTATTCTGCAAGTGCATTCATTACGTAATAAAATACTGATTGACACTAGCTTTATATGTGACGTGTATATTAGTTAAGATTATGTCAATACTCAAGAAACTTAAGCTTAAGCTGTTTGTTCTCCATAACGAGATAAAATGGACATTGAAAAGACGCGGCTATAAAACCTTGAAAGAACAAATAGCCGACGATAAAAAACTTGATAAATTGTTCCGTCAAGCCTATCCGATTTTTCAATAAAGAGGTTATTAAGTTGACTTATCCGTGTACCGACTGCGACCACCGCGCCTTATGTAATATAAAGGATTGCGACACATTAAACGCATGGTTAAATCAAGAGCGGGAAAGGTGCAACTAATATGGTTTTTTATCCGTGTAGGCATGTTAAGAAACCCGAACAGCTAGGGCAAAAAGCCGATATGACAGACCATAAACTAGAATCGTTCGGAAAAACCCTTCATACCTTCCAGTGCAAAAAATGTGGAAAGCGCGTAGCCGAAATAATGGACGCCTAAATAAATTTGATTAGGTAATGAAACATGAAAACGGAAACAAGCTTAAAAATACAAAAATTAATGCCTAAAAACTTAGAGCGGACACTGAAAATAAGTTTAATTACGTAATTCCTTGAATAAACCCAAAAACGAAGCATTTAAATAGCTCTTTTCGATTAATCATTATTTAGTGAAAGCTATATGATAACAACATTAAACGGTAAAAAATTACCTCAATTAGCCATAGAGAGATTGGAACACAATGGCGCTATTATCCGAGCTAAAACCGTTAAAGAAAAAGGTATTTTTTGCAGTTGCCATCCACAAACCGAGCTAGATGAAACGGGTGAATGTTGTGACTGTTACAAAACCGAACAAATCATTGGGGCTGACATAGCAGAAGCAAGGGCTTTTAGATTGGCTGAAATTCAAGCCGAAATAGATGATGATTCAACTTTAGAAGAGAATATAATTCATTATTAATTTTTTTCACTAATTTTTATTTAATTACCTAATAATAACACAGCCTTTATTAATAGCCATGATATTAGTCTTCTTTAAGGTAAGCTGAAATGGAAAGAAAAAAAAATCAATATGAATGTTTCGCATTATGGCGGAGCTTTCCGTAAAACAAAGAAGGCTTAAAAATGGTTTCTATACACTTAAATATTGGTTGCGATTTAGCCAAATTCCAAGAACACAATAAAAAATATTGTGTCGGTGAATTTACGATTAGCCCGCGAAAGAAAAACGTCACGTTAACTTTTGTTAAACCATTATTTGAAGAAAGCGGCGCGATTGGCGGCGATGCTGACATAAAAATGCTTGGTCATCTAGTCGGACCCAATAATAGCGGAATCTTATTTATTACGATGTATGTTAAACAAGCCAATGCTTCTAGGCAGTCTCGAATCAGTGAAACAGATTTCTGGTATAATGAAGCTAAAGCCATATGTGAACGTGCGGACCCGCCACAACCTAGCACACACATTCACGATTTTAGCGTTAACGGTTATTGTAAGTGTGGCTTTATTCAGTTATTACGTAATACAAATACTAAGCGTTTATTTATTACGTAATATAAATAGTAAACGTTTATTAATTCGTATGACATAAACATCTTAAAAAGGATTTGATTAAAATGAACATGCCAAGCAAAAAAATTTTAGCTCTAATCGTGAGTGTTTTAGCTGTGTCAGGAGTCGGAACAGGCGCATATTTCGCAACCGCGCCGACTAACCCGAACTCAGGAAATACGGTTGGCGATATAGTTGTTACTGAACCTTCGCCGACTGCTATAAGTAACCAAAATTTAACCGTGGAAAACTCTACGATTTATGCGAATAACAGCCAAATAATCATGCCTAGTGCCTCTCCTTCGCCTATTCCAACACCAAGAAGCCCTACACCAACACCAAGACAATACATAATTTATGCTCAATCATTAACCCAGTTTACAGGTGTTCCATCACATTATTTAGTCGGTATAGAAACAAACGTGTTAACAACCGACCAAATAATCACTATGATAAGCAATGCACTCGTAAACTATAACGTCACAGTTGTTGTTGGTTGGCATGGTGAGGATTTATGGAATATGGATTTAGGGTTCAATTCAGCGCTTAATGCCACTGACTTCGCAACCGTTAACACAACACTTCAAACCATATTTAGTCCTTAACTATACCTTTTATTTTTTTTCTCTATCATATCATTTATTACGTAATAAAACCCGATGAGTCGGTCCAATAAAACCCTACTACCCCTTTTGAAAAACCCATTCTTTTTTAACCAAAGTTTTTTTGGGCAACAAACGTTGAGGTCTCTGGCTGGAAATAAATTATTATTACGTAGTGAATTATTAACCCGTTAACGCGGTTAATTGTTGACAGAGTTAGGAAACTTACAGATATAACAAATATAATAAGGCATAGCAAAAAGAGACGTCTTAAATATTAATATTCAAAAAAAAACATTTACCATTATAAGCCTTATAGAAGGAATACAAGGGAGCTTCGATTTTGACGTTGTGTAATTTTTTACACACCGATGCACTTTTTTACTGGGTGTGCATATCGGCTTTTATATGTTCGGATTTTAGCCTATTTCAGCGGGTCCCAGATAAGCCGCTTTCATCGGACCCGTTAACCGTTTGGCTATTGGGACCCGTTTGTTTTTTGCTAAAGTTTTCTATTATTGGAATTTTTGTTTAAGCTTTTCTGTTAATGGGAATAGCAGAAAAACGCTTAACCCGACTGTGTGAACTGAACTTTTAGTTAAGCGCTTTTCCGCCAAACAGTAAGAAGGCACACAGCTATTTAAACTTTCGATTTAACTTCGAAGTATGGGTAATCAACATATAAATTTCGAAGTGATTACGTAATGGAAATTAACATAGTTTCGAAGCGTTTTTCGAACAACTAATTTCTATTACCTAATAAGAGATTCCGCGCCGCAAAACGATTTTTAACCAATTTAGCGATAACTAATATTTAAGGCGCTTTTACCAAAATAAGGCTAATTTAAGCTTTAAGCTTTATATATTCGTGTTTTGTTACGTAATGCCATATACAAATTTAAAAGACTGTGTGAAAAAATGACAAACCAAAAAATGAGCTTAAAAAATCAAGCGGAAAAATTAATTTCTGAGGTTTCCGCTGTTCTAAACACTCAAGAACTGTTAAAAAATTTAGTCGGTTGCAATATTGCCTTATCTGGGAATCTTTCAACCGCTGAACATAAAGCAGTCACTACCTTGAAAGCAAAAATAGAATCACAATTGGAGTTAATTTAATTGTCTAACGCTCTATTCGACCCTAGCACTTTTACCCATAAGATTTACCTTTTCGAATATGACATTCCTAGCGCTTATTCTATGAATGTTCAAATTGAAGGAAAAACCACAAAAGTTTTAGCTGAAGGATATACGGAAGAGGATGCGAAATTCTTTCAAGATTTACGGAACAGCATAATTTATCAGCTAAAAACCGTTTTGAAAGCCGCTAAAAATCTCTATTCTTCATGGATAATTGAAGAATTTAAGCTTGATGAAGCTAAAATCGTTGCACAATTCGCTAGGGAATCTTTAATAAAAAAAGGTTTTTCCGATTATGCCGAAAAAATAATAATCTTTCCGCTCTTAACTAATGATGACGGATTCCAGAGCTATGAAAACAGAAAAGCAGATTTTTATTTCGAATATGTGACACAAACGCAAGAACTAATCGAGAAAAGCCAAAAAGACTTAACCGATAAAAAAGGCAAATTAAGCCAAATAAGTTCTAGCGTTTGGAGAGCAAAAAAGAATCTTGAAATTATTGGAGAGACAAAAGAAAGCCTAGCTGATAAAACCAGTACGTCAAGCCGCTATAATGAATTAAATGACTTAATAGCCACAATTCAAGAAAGCTTAACCAGCTTAGAGCTTAACCTTGATGATGAAAAAGACGCCGAAAAAGCCGAAAAAATCCTATTGAAACAAAAGGCAAAAAAGAAATTCTAAGGTTGGTTTGATTTATGACTGAAAATATAATTAAAAGTTTAAAATCGACTGGAAAAATAATTAGGGCTTTCAAGTACAAAAACAAAAACAAACTAGTCGAAAAATGCATCGCAATTTTAGAAACGACTGGGAACCTTCGCTTAATCGGTGAAACGGGAACGGGTAAAAGTACTGCTGTTTATGCAATCGCTAGCGCCTTAAATGAAGGTAAAACCGATAAAGATGCTTTTCCGTTATGGGAAAAAGGCTTAAGCCGTGATGTTTCGAAATGGGACCTAGTAGGCAGTGACATACTCAAAAACGGAAAAACTGAATTTCGAGAAGGAATTGTTGTACAGTGGCTTAAGTCAAAACGCGGAATTCTACATTTAACGGGTTTTAACTATGCTGAACAGTCGGTTATTGGATTATTGGAAACCGTTGCAGATTTTACCGCTAGCTTATACGTTGATGAACTAAGCGAAACCTTAACCCGCACAAACGACCATTATTTGATAATTTCCTTTAACCCGTCCGAGAAAAGCGGTTATAGCGGAACAAACACCGACAACATAGCCACAATTAGACGTTTTGAAGGGTTAAACGTCTATTATCTAGACGAACAAACCGAAAAAGAGCTTATGCTTGAAAACATGGAAACACTAAACAGTAAAAACCATAGGGATGCTTATGAATTCTGCGCTAAAATGGTTAGTCTAGCAAATAAAGTACGCACATTGTACATGGACGGACAATTAAAAAGCCCAATAACCACTGGAAACCTTATCAATTATGCAAAAATGATGGACCAAACCGACTTAACCGATTCAGATATAATTGAAATAGCTAGTACATTGTTTAGGGAATCCGAGAGAGAGCTTTTTAAAAATCTCTATGAAGAAACCGCAAAAGAAACAACAAAAATAAACCCCTAAATTTTTCTTTTTTTTTGGCGCGGGTCCGCTTTCATTACGTAATAAAACGATAAATGGCGGGTCCGATGAAACCGTTTCGTTGGGGTCCCAGCGATTAAGTTTTACTATTGGAATCTAACCGACTGTTTAATCACTAGAAACCAGTGGGACGCCAAAAAAATTAAATTTTTATTACGTAATAAAAACCAAAACATAACAATTTTTGTATTACCATTACCACCAATACAACCGTACTGTTTTTTATTCATCATTAAACACTTAACTTTTTTAATTATTTCCCCTAGTCTAACCACTGATAAAAACCCGACTTAATGAAAAACCCGCGCCGCAATAGACGCCAAACACATTTTAAACGATAAGCCTATTTTAAAGTCTATTTAACAAAAGAAGCTTAAAACATGAATTAAGCCTTAAATACTTATTCCGCGCCTTTATCCTTAAGACTGTGTGAAAAAATGAGTACGGAACAAACCGAAATAGAACATTTAAAGAGCTTAAGCAATGTTGCCTTTATAGTAACCAAACGAAAAGACGTTAAAATTTCAATTGATAATAATAATGAGGTTGGAACCGCTTTTGTCGATTTAAAAACGCTTTCCATAGTTCTCTCTAACCAGATTCTTCCTATTGGGGTTTCATGCATTCCCAGATTATATAAAAAACTTTTAGACGGTGAATTAATCCATGAACTAGGGCATATTTTATTAACTCTGCCACATATTGAGCGGTATATGGCAGTAATTAAATCAAAAACTTATCCTAAACTAGCCCAATTGATAGAAAACATTATTGAAGATAAACGGATTAACTTTAATTTAGTTCAGCGTTACCGCTTAGACTTCGGTTTAAGGTTACAATTACTTTTAACTGTGATGAAGGATTCAACCGAAAAAACCCTTGAGAAAAAAGACGGTTTAGTGTGGCTTGAAAGAAAAGCAGATTTAAGCGCTTATTTAGTCGGCTTAGTCGTTAAAAAAGGCTTATACGACTGTGATATTTCCACCGAATTTAACGACTTAACCAAAAAGCAACAAACCGACTTAACCGAAATTTTAACCATACTTGATAAGGCGCGTTTCCAGAGAGTAACCTTAGACTTGATTACTGCTTTAAACCGAATTTATGAAATATTAGCGTCTTACATGAAAAACAGCGGGTTTGATAAAACAATTGGGAACCAAACCCCAATTCTAAATGGCGGGTCCCTTAAAACTAAACTTAATGAAGAATCAAAAGAAGTTAAGGCAGAAATTGAAGCGGAAAAAGAAGAGAAAGAAGCTAAAGAAGCAAAAGAGAAAGCCGAGAAATTGAAAGAAGAATTAAGGGAGAAACAGAGAAAGCCTAGCGACGGGTCCGAAATAGCCGCGCCAATTCCCAATCATTTAGCCTATAGCCGATTAGTAACAAAAAATCAGCGGTTAATCACTGAACTTTTAAACCGCTTAAAGCAAATAGTTAAACCTAAAACTCAACGAACCATATTTCAGAAAAAAGGTAGATTAATGAGCAATATTTTAGCTCAAGCCTATACTAACAGTTTTAACCGAATAGTCGAAAATATTTATGTAAAAACTGAATCAATATATGAAAAACAAAAGGTTGCTATTGCTTTCTTATTTGACTCTAGCGGGTCCGTGAATAAAACTAAACTTTTTGATTGCATGACTGTATTAAATGAAGTTTTCGGACAATATTTAAGCGATAGTGAATTTTCTATAGCCAATTTCGGAACTAATCTGCAACGGGTTAAAACTTTTAGCGAAACCTACGAAAACACTAAGGCGCGGATTCCAGCGGTAGATTGCGGGTTTGATAATAACGAAATGATTAATACGCTTTTGGAGAGCTACCTTAAGCAGTTTAACGGAATCTCAAAAGAATATAAAAAAATATGTTGTATAATAAGCGATTTCCAGTTATTAATCGGAAAAGAAGGTTTCGAAACCATAATAAATAAATTAATTGATGCAAAAGTACAACCGTTTTTTATCGGAATAGACGGTTGGCAATACGCTATTAACCTATACATGCATAACGATAAACGGGTTAAGCGTGTCGGCGTCTCTGATATTAGCCAATTACCTAACCTTTTCTTAAAGATTTATCTAGAAGGCATTCAAGGAATAAATTAAGAATCTCTTTTTTTGTGCGGCTAGTCTCTCATTACGTAATAACAATTTATTTTTTTTCCAGTTTTTTTAGCCTTCATCGGACCCGACTATTAATAACAAACCAGAGATTAATAACAAACCAGAGACGCCAACCAAACACGGACGGACCCCAGCTTAAGCGGACCCGATAAAAACTAAAGTTATTCGGACCCGTCAATCAATAACGCTTAAGCCTTTTGTTAATAGTAATTGATTAGAAGTTTTTACTAATAGGAATCAATTAGAACTTTTTGTTAATAGGGAAAATATTACTAAGAGAAATAAAAGAAACCCCACTTACTATTATATTAAAAGATTAAATAAATGTATATCAAAAACATTAAATAAATGGTACTATACTTTTAACTAATATTGTATTTAGAATCTTCGCGTATAATCATTTTTAGAATGTCTAGACGTGTATAGATAAGTCTAGAGATTATAGAGAAAGCCGTTTCATTACGTAATAGAATCCGCTTATCATGATGCATGGATATTATGGAAGCCTCATATAAGTACCAACGATAAAGCCCATACATCGCAAATAAGCCCAAAACAAGGCGCTAGGGGTCCGTCTTATTACGTAATTAAAGAAAGCTTGAGAGAAAACTTAACCACTCTCAAGCCTAGCCTAGCCGCTGGGGTCCCAAATAAGCCACTGGAAACGGGTCCGAACCCCTAGTTAATGGCTTAGTAACGGAGCTTTATTTAAGCTTTATTTGGATTAATAGCCGAAATACGTGCCTTAATACCAAAAAGGACCCCCCTACGGGTTTATGGATTCGGAAGTCGTAGGATGCTCATCTAGGGTAGTAGAACAGTTACTAAATAGTAAGGAATCCCCTATTGAATTATTGGTTTAAGGCTATTAGAAAAATTATTAGGTATTAAGAGAATCTCTTATTGAATTATTGGTTTACTATAACTGCTCTATTAGGAATGAAGGGTTAGAGAAAGGTTCTTATTGAAGTAAGATTATTGAAATAAGTTAAAGTCTTAATTATTATTGAAGTAAGTTAAAGTCTTGGTAGATGGGTATAAAGTTGTTGAACCTTGAAGAAAAAAGAACTAGACCATTCAGTTTTTAATAAAAGAAACCTACTAGACCATCCAATTTTAAATAAGAAAGAACTAGAGCATTCAGCCCTTATAATAGAGAGTTTTTTAGAAAATAAAAAATCTTCTTTAATTGATAATTGTGATTTTAAGTCTTCTTTAATTGATGATTATGATTTTGAGTCTCCCTTGACTATCCTGTGGAATCTGAAGCAGTCCTTGAAGCTTGACGCGGAAGGGCATTTAGAACTGAGTTTTGGTTCAGCGGTGGTTTTTTCGGACAGCACGTTTCTTCATCCACTACCGAAAACTGTGTTTGGTCGCGTCTTCGAGAAAGTTGATTTACATAAAAAGATTGAAGACGATATAGAAGAAATCTTAGAACATGAAGATTTACATAAAGGAATGTTTCATCTTGACCTAGAAGACGAATCATATATGTTTGACAATATAGTTCCTAAAATCGGCAACTGGAACGAATTAATTAATCGACTATGATATTATAGTAATAAACTATGGTTAATTTATTGATAGCAACATTTATATTGAGTCGAATTAATTTCTTATTGATAGTTTATGATAGATGATATTGAAGGCTTCCCCGAAACTAATAAAGATACAAGAACTGTTTGGATTTCTAGAAGCGAAACTTTAGTTAATCCGAAAGACATTCATATAACCTGTGACGGAACAGTTATGAACACACATGTTTACATCGACGGCAATGAACTTGAAGGCGTAAAATTAATAAGTATAGTCGGGTCCGTTTTTGATAAGTTTAAACCAGTTATGGTGCAAGTAAACCGAATATTTCAAACTAAATTCCGCGAACCAATAAAAATTATCGGCTATTATTTTGGACGCGCATACACAACAGAAGACCAAAAAGAAGATAGTTACTTAATGAATCTTATTCAGTCTTCACCCTATTGGACTTGGGCTTTAAGAGTTAACGAAGAACAATTGAAACATGATGATTGGGTTCTTAATCACCCAGACGTAATGTGAGGACGCGCTGTTAAATGGCTGAACTGCTTGAATGCACAATCAATGGATGTGGATTCAAAACCGTCCGTTGCGGAATGCTTAGTCACCTAAAAAAGAAACATCCAGACCATTATGGCTACCATATGAAAATGAACCAGCGGTTAGCTCATAGGGCAACAATCAATGACTTATGCAGTACAATCGGTAGAGTAACCAATTGGAGAAAAAACCCGACTCAGGTTCCTAAACCTTTCCGATTAAAAGACTTTAGGAGCTACTAAGACTTATGGGCAGAGATAAACCAATTAAACATGTTAGGGTCTTAAACCAAGAAGATGAAGAAGAACCATTCAATGAAGCCTACGAAATATACACTAAATCAGGTTTAAGAACTGTTTTAGACAGGAAATAAAAATGCCAACCGTTCCTTGCCACCGATGTCTCCATTTTACCGAAGAGAAGACCTTAACGGGTTACTTAACCAGTTTCGTTCCTTCAGTATGGGACTTCTATGAAATGCGAATCAAAATATGCCCCGAATGCGTAAAGGACTGGGTTGCTTACTATCACAGCCTTCATATGGGAGACTTACGTATAAATAAAGAGAAACATAAAGATTATGACCCAAAGATGGCGTCTCATATCCATATGTTAATTTTCAAAGACTGGTTCTTAAATACAAAAGAAAACAATATCTCAATCTCGAAGATGCGGACTCGACGCCGTTAGTAGGGTGAATATTAACTTCCGTTTAAACAACAAGGTTAATATAATCTCTTTTACAATATTTGTTTGAGTATAATATTAAAGGTCGCCTTCGGCTCAAGCTGATAAGTTGGTAATTATTATGGGCGCTCATTCAATAAAGAATCCAGATATAATTCATTGGTTATCCGCTCAAATAGGATACGGCATATATAATCCGCCGTATGAAAATTGGAGCTTCAAATTAAGTCCGAAATATACTTGTACATTCGCTTTGACGCCTTCTAAAGTAACGGACGATAAATCGAAAGTTACATGCCAAAACTGTTTACGTTTAATTAAGAAATATGGGCATATAGGAAAAGTATTATTAACTGTTGAACCAAACATCATTATTGATAAAATAGGAAGAAAAGTCATTTGATTAGAAATAATTGCAACGCAGTATTTAATTGCAAAAAAAAGGAATGTAGTCCTCACTGTATTTGGAATAAAGATTTTTTGACTGATATAACAAAATGATTACTATTCTTATTTGTGGAGACCGATTCTGGAACAATTTTAAAGTTATGGATTCATTTTTAAAAAATTTACCCGTTGGAAGCAAAGTTGTCCACGGAGACTGTCGCGGAGCAGACAAGATAGGCGGATGGTTAGCTAATAAATATGGCTTCGAAGTCTATTCTGAACCCGCTGAGTGGTTTAAATATGGAAAGAAAGCTGGTCCAATTCGCAATAGACTTATGCTTAATAAATATAAGATAAATTATGTATGGGCATTCCATGATGACTTAGAAAAAAGTAAAGGAACAAAAGATATGGTTGAAGCCGCTCTAGAAAAAGGTATTCCAGTAAAATTGATTAGTAGTAGCGGAAACTATAAAACCTTATTTAAATATAAGGATATAGAATATCTCTTTTAATTACGTAATGGAACATAATTCTTTTAATTGAGTTAATCATTATCTTTTACAGTGATAAAAATGCATGAACGTAAACATTTAGGAAACGTAGCTGGAATAATGCTTGGCATAGTTTTGATAGTATTCGGAGTGCTGTTCTGTCTTTGGCAACTTGATATAATCGTAAGCGGACCCGTATGGTGGTCTGGAGATGGACATGGTTGGTCACATACGAACGGTGCATATTGTAACGATTATTTCCAATGCTTCCTATGGAAAACTACTATTGGACAAGCCTATGATACTTTATTCTTATTTGCTTTCTTGACGCCCATAATTGGATTCGTAATTGGTTTCGTTTCAGTTTGGCTTTGGGATGACCCAGATTATGTAATTGAAGGAAACAAATTATTCATCGGTAAAGACATCTATGAGAAAGTAGAAGAAGTGAACACAGTTCCAGCTAAATAACCTTCTTTTTTTTATTAATAGAAACGTTTATATTTAGTTATAGAATATTAGGTATTACCGAAAAGTGGGCGCAGTAGGACAGGTCCGCTCTCAGCGTTTGAGAATAACGTTGCTTGGAGATGTGTTAATGTCCGAGAAGCCGCATGTGCTAATAGCATAGCGATAAGACATGGGGTACACCTTTCTAGAGGGTGCATGAGTTCTGCGTTGAGTAGGTAAATGGTGAAAACATCCCTTTCATCTGACGTGGTATAAAGGGACTAAGGAGAAACCAAAAGTTTCGTAATTCCGTTTATACCACGAAGCTGTTAAAATCGTTTCAAAATATTCAAGTTATCCGAAAGTACGGAATCATCGTTTTAAAACGTTTTTCCTATGCGACTAGGATTTTGTGGTTGGGCAGACCCTAAAACTGCCATTTAAAGCTGAGTTTCGCAGATAATCTCGGCGCTGGCAAAAACTATCTGCTCTGAGTTTAAGGGGTTTTAACAGAAAAAAACTCCACCTTTAAAGCTGTGGAAATCCCATAGAGGTTCGTTATTGACCGTTTGGTTTACATGGGTAGGAAAGCCAAACGCGCAGAACTTCCCACAGTTTTAAAGCTGGTAGTTAAGTCGTCACACGATAATCCAAGCCCTAAACGTGTAAGGGACAACGATGGCTATTTGTTAACGAATAGCTTTCTATCAGTCTGGGCATAAATCTTTCGGTGAGTGTATTCGGCTCAAATTCAAAAACCGCTTTGATATTGCCCACTTTAAGCTGTGAAAAATTATGTCAGGATGGAATACAAGGGTTAGTCCAGAAAAAATTATGGAACTTAACCCCACTAAACATTATAGTCCAGCATATTTGGAGAAACATAGGCGTTACATCGAAAATCAAAAACGATGCCGCTAACCCTTCTTTTTGTTCAACATAACCTATATATATTCATTATGACTTTTAATTACGTAATAAAACAATAAATGTTTACGTGATTAAGATGAGTCAGAATAACGATGAAAATCAAATTCCAGAAAGTATTCCACAATCTGAAACTCAATTGGTGGAAGAAACTTTTAAATCCATTGAAACTAATAGTGCTGATTCAATAGAAAATTGGTCATCTACCAGTAGAGAGCCAAAAGATTCGCTCGAAAAAATTGATGCTGAAGAGTTTAAAAGTTATGTAAAAAATCCTGAACCATTCAAAATTGACCCATTCAAACTTGAATTAGTGGAAGTAATTGATGAACCAGAATTTGAACGTAAAAAAATAGTTCTTGATAATAACTTTTTTGTTTATGTTACATATGAACAATTAAAACTTTTCATATCTGAAGTACCTGAAGAAGCAATTCCATCAAGCGAAATTGAACGTGCGCGTTATCTTTCTAATCAAATATTTAAAATTAGAAAAGAACGAAATATGAGTATTGCCGCATGTGACCAAGATATAATTGACTTAAAAAAGAAACGTGAAGAAGCAAGGCAAGGAGTAATTAACGCAAAAGATAAATTCGAAGTCTTTAAATGGAGAAGTATAAACGCAATGCTTACTGGTGAAAGCCCAATTAATAATTCTCATAGACAGCTTATTCGGTTAACCTATATGGAAGAAGGCAAACTTAAGACAGATTTACTTGAACTTGAAAATCAGATAGCAATAAATAAAGAACGAAAGAAAGCAGAGGAAGCCAGAAATGCCTAGTTTTGCACAAGAAAAATGTCAAGTAAGAGACTATATCGTTAAACATGGATTATGCGATGGTATAGACCAATTAATAATTACTTTCCCTAAAATCAACACTGAGCATTTACTTGATATACTTGAAGATTTAGAAAAAGACGGAATAATAAAAGTAGGATAAGTTTTTGGCAACCCATATTTCTTCAGACCCGTATAAAGCGGCACGAAAGATTCTTAAAAATAATAGTACATCAGTAAGTGATGAACATGAAGAATTAATAAAATGGAAAAAACATTATCGTGAAGCTGGACCAGTAGTTTTTGCTCATGAAGTTTTAAAGATTGACCCGATAACTGGAAAACCGCTCACTCTTAGCCAAGACCAACAGAATTTTCTTATGGATTTGGCTGGAGATAAAATAATGTTTTTCATTCTCATAGCGGGAAGAGGGTCTGGAAAAACTTTTAGTTTAGCTATTTATATCACATGGCGATTATGCACTAATGATTATTGGAGTATAGCCGCTATGGGCGGTTCTGCTGAACAATCAACCATGATTCAAAAATATACTACTTTATGGAAAAATAAAAATAACATTCTCAAACAAATCATAATTAGAGATGTTAAAGGACGCGAACCTGAAATCAGAAGTATGTGGGACAGTAGTGCATTTTATCTCTCTTGTTCAGAAAAATCTACAAGAGGACATCACTGCGCTGAATTTCTAGTGGATGAAGAAGTAGCTGGCGAACAAGACAAAGAAGGCGTCGAAGCTATTCAAGCCGCATTTTTCCAAGTTTCAACAAGTGAAGACGTAAAAATTATTCGTAGTTCAACTTGTCAAAACATCGGCGGACCTTTCTATCAAACATGGCAAGATGCTGAAAAACTTGGTTATAAAAAATATAATTGGGCTTTAGCCAGACATATAAATGGACAAAAAGACCCATATTTAACTTACCGAGATACTAACCCTGAACATTGGTTCCCTAATGTTCCGTGGACCTACGAACCTATTATCCGCCAATATCGCAAACAATATTCAAATGAAAAATGGCTAGTTGAAGTTTTAGGCGGAATAAGCGTTGGTTCAGGTCTAGTTTATAAACCTGAAGACATTTCGATTTCATTGTCCTATTGTGATGCATGTGAATTAGCGGCTGAAGATTGTAAACCATATACTGAAGAATGCAAACTTCTTCAAAAAGTGTTTAAATTAAGTGGATTACCAGATGAACAAATCCCAGCGACCACAAAAGAATGTTTAACAAAAATTAATGAACGTATTCTTGGACAAGATTATGGTCATGGTTCAGGTGCAGATTCAACAACAATAATAGGAAGATACAAGGGATATGTTTTCATTTTATTTAATGAAGAATCAACTGGACGCGACGATTTAATTAAACTTGATGATATTGAAACTAATGCTAAAAATTGGCAAGTTGAATGTCTTCGACCAGACCCAGCAGAAGAAGCTTATAATAATACTTTAGCTCGTAAAAACTTAGTGATTCATGAATTAGAAATATCTACCGATAAGCCAATATATATCCATGTTTCAAAGAAATTTATGGAACGTCATAAAGTAGTTATTCCTAAATGTTACACCGATTTAGTTCGTAGTTTAAGAAACATGCGTTATAAAAATGGTAAAGTAGTAAAAATTGACGACCATTCTTTTGATAGTTTCTGTTACGCCATTTCACGTTATGGTGAAATAATGGATGATGAACCCAATAGTGTTTGGGAAAAACAAGTCTCTGCTAATCCATTTTTTAGCAATCAGCCTAAACCAGAACAGCAAATATTGAAAAATATGTTTCCAGAAACACGCCCCAATAATCCAAATAATGACTTTGTAAAATTCCAAACATAATGTTTATATGAACTTCAAGCATTGTTTGTTTTGGTGTTTGTTGTTGAGTCAATGGTTATTTAGATTCATAAGAATATTTAATCCAAAATTTAAACAACACTGCCTAAATTGCAGTAAATCATCCACAATACCATATAATATGTGTTTATTGAATGGAAAACTGCTTCATGAAAGAAATATGAGAACTATATGTTCTTCTTTTCGTAAAAGATAAGGTGAATGAAAAATACTGATTGAATTCGATTCCATGATGGCTAATAAATTTACTGAAGTTATATTAAAGAACTTTATTGAACATTCAAAGGATAGAAGCGGAATCCACCGTAGTGATATTATCTGCTGTCCGCATAAACCTTTTAATCGTATGGTTCTTGGAATACCCGCTATTTTCTCTTCAGAGACGATAGGCGTATTTCTTGTAGGAGAATTATCCCACCTTCTTTTACATAAAAATTTTTCTGCTCAAGAATATGAAATTATGGTTGCTAATCTGGTTTCAATGCATATTGACGCTATTGCCAGTACAGGAGATTTTCAAAACCTCATAGGAATTGAAGATTGGGGTGTAGATGCTAAACGTCCATTAGAATCTAAAACTACACGTAAATTTATTCATAGCCGCGAAGATATACCTAATGAATGGCTTGAACAACTTGCTTTCGGAATGTCTTATTTGGGCGTCGAAGTTGGGTACATTATGGTGGAGAATTTGCTTGCTGGCATACCTGTTATGGTAATAAAAATAACGATGAATGCTCAAGAACGCGATATGTACAAAGATGCTTTTCTATGGAAAATTAATATTATATCAAACTTTTTATTAACAAAGGATGATAGTAACCTTGAGGTCCATAGATATGAATGCAAGCATTGTGAATATAAACCATGTAAAAAACGTAGAGAGCAATATCCTGAAAATGAGGGTTGCAAATTCTATAATCCTTATCCAGAAAAACCAAGAAAGAAAAAAGAAGATAATGAATGATTTAAGAGTTTTGTTTCGCTATTTCTAATTCAAAGTTTTTTCTTATTAATTGCGGTTCGACACTGGGATTAAGTATATGAATTAAAGTCATTAAAGAAAGTATGCGGCTATTAGGAGATTTCTTTGCTGTCTTATCTAAATATTTTAAATCTTCATTCAAAAATAACTCTGGATATTTTTCGCATACATATTTCAAATTCGTAATGGTTTTATCAATATCTTTTTGAAGGCGTTTCATATAAATATTGAATTTGGATTTTTCGTCTTGTGTTTCGTTTAGCGACATCAGTTTGCCGTTTTGGTCTCTGGGTAAACTATCAAGATATTTCAACATAGATTTTGTTGTCATTTTTTTTCACTATTTTATTACGTAATAAAATAACATTTATTGTATATAAGACTTATGTGACAAATTTAGTAATCATAATTTTTATATATACTGTTTACCTTTTTAATTACGTAATAAAAGTGATTTATAATGACAATGAATGAAGAAAGTTTCCTAAGTAAGCATAAACCATTAACAGCGAAACAAATAACTGAAAGGTTAGAAGAGAATGAGAAATCTAAACAACAATATTCTCACGATATGGCTGATTTAGAACAAAATCTAAAAGATTTCTCGGAACTAACAGACCCTATAGTTGTCAGGGGTAAACCTCTATGTTGGGTAAAAAGACCAGCAAGAGAAGAATTTGAAGCACTTGTTCCACCCGAACTTAAAAAATATAGAAATGACCCTAAAGGCGTCCCGCCAGAGTTGGCAAACAAATATGAAGATAATGTTTATCTAATGATGGAAAAATTAATTGTTGAGCCTAAACATGATTCTACATGGTGGAAAGCAAATTCTCCATTAATATTCATTCCTCTATTTCAAGCACATCTAAATGGAATCTACGAATTAGTTGGAATTGATGTAGCAAATTTTTAAATTCGCCTCTTGGTAGGGCGAAATGGAAGATTTGCCAATTCCTTCACTGTAGTTTCAGTGAATTACCCATAAGATGTCCTTCGCTCATAGATGAACAATTCATCATTCAGGGATTAGCAAAAGAAGCGGAAGACGAACAAAACGCAATGCCTAAATCTTAAAGGAGAAAACAAAATGGTTGTTGGATTAGTAGAAACTGATAGTAAAACGAAGACACAATTACAGACTGCTAGCCAACGCGCTATAAAAAGAATAGATAAAGATTTCTCTGGAAAAATGGATGATTTTTGGGATTTGGTCTTTGCCGTTGCACTTGAAAAATGTCCTGTCGAAACTGGAACATTAGCATCTTCCATTAGAGTAGTCGATGGTGCTTTTGACCCAAGTGGATTTAGTGGAGTGTCAGTAACAGTAAATGGAATGGGCGGATACGGTGCAGTAGAAAGGTCAATTGTAGCTGGTGGAGAAGAATACATCAATCCTAAAACTCATGGACCATGCGATTATGCCAGCTATGTTGAAGTTGGACACATGACTAAAAATGGTGGATTTGTTGAAGGAGCGTTCTTTCTTACAGATGCATTAAATGAATGTGAACCTCAATTAGATGAAATCTTGAACGGTTTTGCCGATGATGTAGAAAAAGAATTCTGTGAAGGAAGCAAAGGGAGTCCGCCTTAAAGATGTCAATGGGAATGCGTACTCTTTGGATTTCTATCCGAGCATTGAATTATACTAGTGAAGCGTTTACACAAATTATTAATCATACAGGAAAATTAAAAGCATCTGAAGACGAATTAGCAAAAACAAACTTGAATCTTATACGCGGTGGAATGATGTTCGCGGCTATGGGTGGAACATTCATTAGCGCGATGTTAGGTATCATTTCTTCTACTGGTCAAGGTTCAGCTTTTATGGCAAGATTCAATATTCAAATGCAAGCGGCTACACGACAATTAGGAACTGCATTACTTCAAGTTTTAGCTCCCGCTTTAACTTTTTTTGCAAATATTATTACTACATTATCTAGAAATCCAGCTTTAATGACTATTGTAAGTTATTTAATGGTGTTTGGTACTGCCGCTTTAATCGCGGCTGGTGCTGGAATGATTCTAACTGGTGCAATAGGAATGATGATGGGTTTTGGTCCAGTAGCGGCAATATTGAATTTAATATCATTGGCGGCAATAAAAATGGGTATAAGTTTTAACATGGCTTTAGCATCTCTTGGAATATTAGTTGCCGCTTTTACTGCTTTCATGGTAGTTAAAGAATATATTGGACCCGTAGCAACTGCTATAGTTGCCGCTATAATTTCAATAGTTACAGCTATTATTGCATTGAAAGCAGTTGCTTCATTTGGAACAACTTTAGGTCCCGATATTGCGGCTATAGCTGGAGCAGTTGCAGTCGGTTCAGGAGCGGCGGCTGGAGTTATTGGCGTTGGAGCGGCTACTGGAGCATATGATAGCGGAACAAGATTTTCATCTTCAGATAATCAAATAGCTATGCTTAGTGCTGGAGAAAAAGTTATCAATCCAAGAAGAGGATTGCCAACAAGCGAAATGAATAGTGGCAACGTTCAACCAAAAATAACAAATAATTATGTAAACATGCCAGTTCAAAACTTGCATACACAAGCAAAATTCTCAGATGTAAATGAACAAATAAATAAAGGTTTAAGGGATGTCGCTATAAGCGTCCGTTAAAATAAGAGTGAAAAAACATGGCATCTTGGACAATTTCAATAAACGGCGGTTCAGCCATATTAACTAAATATGTAGAAATACATAGAAAACTAGTTTTAAATACGCCTACCACTTTTACGGCTACAATAAAATATGATGTTCTTCACCCAGTTCATTATTTAGACCAAGTTCAAATCTATCGTAATGGGATAATTAATTGGCAAGGATATATTGAAGATATAAATCCACATTGGGACGATTCAGGTCAATATCTTAATATTGGCGGACGAGATGCAACCCTTATTCTTCACAAAAAATTCACCGATGATTTTAGTAATTTCGCTCAAAAAACTGCTGGTTTTTTTGGAAAAATAGACCCAATTCAACTATTGAGATTTATTCTTCATACACCAAAAAGCGATATTGGAGTGAAAACACCATACAATAAAGAAGGCTGGGGTATAGATTTTTCAACTGGGTTTGGTCGAATTAGTCAATCAGTTGCTAATCCAAGAGATGTTGTAGGTAACGAATCTTGGGTTATCTCTAGACAAAGAGGTTACGGTTGGTTTAATAGTGGACGACCAGAGTTTAGTTTAACCACTGGAGCGGCTACTGGTGGAAGTTTAGAAACCTATTGGTCATTCTATGGCATAGCGTCATTTGTAGTTGGAAATTCTCCAAATCAATCTTCTTATGCAAATTATGTCACATCTATCAATGGAAATGGATTCTTAAAAGGAACGAGCGCAATTTTTAATTTTTCACCATTTAATCTTACTGGAATAAATATTAGCGATACAACTGTTACAATATCTTATAACACTGGAAGCGGAACTTTAGGAAATTTTAACGCGGCTATTTGGTCAGAAAGCGTGGGTGACTATATTCCTTTTGCATCAAATATAGGCGGAACAACTGGAAACTGGGTAACAAAAACATTTAATATTACACAAATTTTAAAAAATATTTCAGACCTTCATTCATCTAATTTAAAAATAAAAATTACAACAAGCAATCCGTGGGATTGGCTTCCGAACACAACTGGCGTCTCCATAGCTTTCGTAGGAATAAATATTACAAAATCAGCGGCGTCAAATGGTAATCAAACAACCAATGACCAATTAATTATACCTTTAATCAGTAAAGGAGTAAGTATAGAAAATCCCTTACCGATAAAAAGAGTTATAACAGCTTTGTATTTTGAATGTAGGGCTGATACGAATACTTATCCAAGAAATTTCACCGTTGAATATTCGGATAATGCTATATCTTGGACTCAAATACCAAATGCTTCACCCTCTCTTCCAGTGAGACTAAACATAACAAGCGATATTTTAATTTCTTTTCCACCGATTTCTACGAATTATATTCGAATGAGATTAACAGATAATAGTTCATTAGCCGCATGGGGAGTAAGTCAAGTTTACGTTTACTTAGCTGAAAATTTAAAATATAAAGCATTTTTAGATGTTGGGGAATTAGATTATTCGCTTAGTTATCCATATTCTCCAACAACAGCCCCAGTAGACTATATATATGCTGGTGGACCATATATTAAAGCATTTAATAATATTATTGACCAAGCGGCAAATCCAATAGGACCAATAAACGTTAGCAGACAAAGATTATTAGACGCTATAAATTACATTGTTGGATTATGTTCATCGATTGAAGTGGGTGATAATAACGTCGTCGGATTTAAACCTATGGAATGGTGGTTAAGTTTTGATAGTAATAACACATTCAACTTAGCTACACAGAAAGGAAGCGACAAATCCGAATCAATTAAATTCATTTCAGGTGAAGATGGAAACATAGGAGCATGTGATTTCAAAACCTATGTTGGTGACACAATACAAAAACTTTATGTTATAGGTCACGGTGAACAAAAAAATCTTGAAGACACAAGCCTTTGGGTTAAAGCGGCAGATGCAGAAGACGGAACATTCGCTAATAATGGTCAAGCGCTTAGTTTAGCAGAAAATATAGTAAGAACTTTCTATGAAGATACCATTCAAGATAAAACAGTTATTATAGATGATAACGATTATCCCTCAGTTGGAAACATGATTGGTTCTGCAAACTTGAGTAGAAACGCAATGCCGCGTGTTCAATTAATATTCAAAGTTACAAAAGATACATTCAGTCCAGTAGATGACAAACCAGCTTACGATGTGGGCGATTTAGTTCAACTTATAGACCAAAAGAACGGAATAGGACCAAAAGAGATAATTACGAATCATAATATATATGATTTAACTGAAGGAATTTATAGAATTCAAAATATCGATATTGTTGTCCAAGAAGGCTATGGTGAAGATATAACTGTCACTCTCGGTTATCCCAACTATAAATTCCAAGATGAATTACAAAAACTCTATACGATGATTCAAACGTATGGTAGAGTTGGATGTTTTAATTCTGACTGGACAGCAGAAGGAACCGACAAAACATTAGTTGATGCGAAAATGGTTAGTTCATCATCTCAATATAGTGTAAACGCACAAAACGATAAAATAGCTCAAACAGTGCCGTATGATGGTAATTGTTTTTCAACAACAGATAGAAGAATAGACAGTTCACCACCAACCATAAGCACAAACACATCGAATAATTTTCTATGGTCTCCAAGCAATACGTATTTTGGAATGCAAGCAACAAGAGATAATTATTCTCATTTATTACAAGCTATTTTACTTGGAAATTTAGTTGGATATTACGACCAATCAGCTAATAATGGAAATGGCGCTATGGTTAATGGTGCAGATGCGGCAGACATTAGTATGTTATACAATCCACATTTAAGCATGGATGTTAAATGTTGTGATGGTGTTTATACCGATTTGGTCAATTCACAATGGACCTATGACCACTGGAATATCGGTGATTATTCAAGGGTTGGAATATCAACAGCCGATGGCACTTATGGATTTTGGTTCATGTTCATAAAAAGAACAGATTCACCAACGGCGCTATTCGATGTATATGCACAATGGGCGCTTTCACCTTCACAAATTCATTCAACTGGATTAACAAATATTTCTCCATCTAATTTTAATGCATTAAATAACACACAAGGCGGAGTCAATAGCCCAAACGGAGCTTATCTTACAACTATAACTCCTAATAAAAAATATAAAATCGAAATAATAACACAATGTGACCCTACCTTTATTGCTACTTCTACTCCAAACGTAAAATTTAACCTTTATGAATACAAAACCGCTATGCAAACAACCAGCGACGGATTGAATTTAAATTACATTCAATTAACTTATCCAACTATGGGAATAATAACCGACCCTTCAATATACTTTATGAGTGTAAAACCTTTATCTTGTATATTTTATAATAGCCATCATGGAAATTCAAGTAATTTAGCTTCAGTTATTTATTTCTACAATTTTGCAACAAATTGGACGGTGAAACAAATAAATGCAACTCTCTAATTTAATTCATAATCAATCCCAAATAGTAGACAGCTTAGAAACTATTAAACTTCCTATAATAATCATAAAGTGGGAAGATGTAGTAGAATGCCAGCCAGCAATAAGAAATATTCCAAATAGCTCTGTCGGTCAATATCTTGATAAAGATACTTATGTTATTCCACCTCTTCAAATAGATATGGATTGTAGATTCACTAATGTAGAAAAAGAAGTAATAAATACAATCTTTAATACGCCGCAACCAATTACCATTTATTTATTACCTAAAATTGGAAATTCTGGATGGCAATTTTATGGATGGATTCGAGAAAAAAACATATCCTATGAATATATAGACACAACTGTTCCCGACGCTATCGGAGTTACTACGCGATGGTGGAAAGCAACAACTAGACTTGATATTCAAAATTTCACATTTTATTCAAATATTTATAATGGGGTAATCGCATAGTGCCAATAACTATTAATGGCGTTAATATTCCACAGATAGACAATTTTAATATTAATAGTGTAAACAATGCCCAAATTCCTAGATGGTTAAATAGTTTGCCAGAAATAAATTTTGATTTCTATAATAAAAACTTATCACAAATTAAATATGAATGCAGATTAGACGACTTAGCAAAATGGGGCATCATAAAAACAGCGGTAGCTCATAATTGGATTACTTTGACTGACACGATATATGGAATATCAATAGATGCTTTTATAATAAAATCCTCTCATTCATGGGACATTTCTTTTTTCAATTATCCGTGGAAAACATCAATTACTCTTCTAGGAGTATGTTAAAAATTGGTTAAAATAAATAATGTTGTCTATAATTATGTAACTGATATTGTGTTCTCTCATGCCGATTATAGTTTTTATCCAAAATGGTTAAATCAAATGCCAGTTGTTGATACTAAATTCTGGATTAAAAATGCTCAGAAAATAACTTATACTATTCAATTGAATGATTTGCAGAAATGGCAGATTATGAAGACGTTATCGGCTCACTCTTTTATTATTATAGATGATAATGTAAATAGAACTTATCATTTAGCATTTTTGCTTTTGGTTAAAAGTTCGGATTCACATGAAAAGAATTTTAATCTGTCGTGGGAAAGTAAAATTGATGTCTTATCTATCTGGGATTCTAAAATAGGTTATTTCGGATTTCATAAATTCAATGATGTAACAGGTTTTAATGATAAATTTCATAGAACTATTATGGGTCCAGATTACATTTAAAAACAAATTTCGTAATCATAATATTTATATTCACTAAATAACTCTATTTATTACGTAATAGAAAATGGTTTATACTTTCCAGAAATTTGATATTCAAACACATCCTTTAATAGATGAGATTCTGGATTATAATAGTTTAATAGACTTTGTTTTAGCAAATTCATTAAATAATCTTACAGGAAAAGCAAACTTTACTATATCGAATAATCTTTACGTAAAGAATATTTATGGTTATAATGGTGGAACGATAAAGTTTTGTTCTCCGATAGATTTTAATAATCAACCAGTAACGGGTTTGATTATAGATGTTGCTGGACTTGACCTTTCAGGATATTCAGGATTTGATGAATACGGTTATATTACGGTTGCTGGCATTCATTTCGGTTTAGGTTGGGGCGATTTATATCGTCAAACAACTGAAGGCATTAATATTTTAGAATTAAGCGGAACAGGACTTTTAATCGATGGACAAGTCGGAATTGGACTAGACCTCAAGGTTGACGGTGTATTGGGTGTTGCGAGTAATGTAACCGTTGGCGGTATATTAATGGGTCTTAATGGTGTCTCAGTTAAAACTGGACAGAATGGAATTGCTGTTAACGGTGAAAATGGCTCCATTATTTGGTTTAACACAACCGCACATCTTTTAACAATTTCACAGTATGGTATAGGAGAAAATGGTAACGGTTATGACGGATTAGGTGTAGACGGAAACTTAGTCGTTGGTAAATCATTATCTGTTACTGGATGGATAGGTATTAACGTTGCAACGGGTAACGCGCCGTTAACTGTAAACTCAACAACTCTTTGCGCGAACTTAAACGCCGATTACCTAAACGGTTATCACGCATCCCATTTTATGGCGCTTGATATAAATGGATATACTCCAGAAATTGCGGGTTTATTTTTCGGTTCAAATTGGGGCGGAATTTATCGTCAGACTGTCGGTGGAGACAAAGTTTTAGAATTAAGCGGACTTGGTATAATAATAGATGGTTATGCTGGATGTACACGATTAACACTTTCAGTTGCAAATGGAACAGCACCCATTGGTGTGAATTCATCAACTGTTTGTATTAACTTAAATGCAGATTTACTTGATGGTTACGATGCGTCTCACTTTATGAATTTAGACGCTTACGGGTATATACCTGAAATCAGTGGCATACACTTCGGGTCCAACTGGGGCGACTTATACCGTGACACAGTAACAATAAACTCTGTTGTTCATTACCTTCTTAAAGTTAGCGGTGAAGGACTTGGCGTCAATGGATACATTAACGCTTCATCCATAAGCCTTAACCCATCAACGGGCATTCCAGCATTATCATCAACATCTGCGACTACGGTTTGCACAAACATCAACGCGGATTTGCTGGACGGGCATCACTGGAGCGATGTGCCAAGCGCTTATAGTATGGACCACGGTGGACTAGTCGCCTTCGATTGGAACACACTTACGGACATTGGCACATGGGGCATTCTCCCCTATGCGCTTAACTGGACAGGCTACGGAACAGGGTCATCGCATTTTCCGACAGTTGGTTATCCATACGGGCATCTGTTCGTGTCTAAATGCACAGATGAAGGAATACAGCAAACTTACTATGCACATTCAGGTTCAGATGCACCAGAAATCTATACGCGGACAGGTTGGGATGAAGGAAACTGGACTGCGTGGGCGCAAGTTTTAACGACTAACTCCATATACGCTTGTGTACATTTTGGAGCGCTTGCAACTACAGAAGACCGAGAACAAATTTTAATGCTTGGACGTTACAACTCAACGTCGCAATATGCAATTGTAGCGCCAAGTACAAACGCTTCTCAAGGTTTGCGGTTTATAAACGCCACATATTCACTTTATACGCTTACCATCGACAATTCAGGAAACGTTGCAGTTGCAAATAACTTGAGTGTGGCTGGGTCATTAATTAACAACGTAACAGGATACGCGATTCCAGTTCAAAACAACGGTTTCGCAATCGGCGGCACATCCACAGAAGGCACGGTTCTGTACTATAATCCGACTGCTCATCTTTTGACTGTTGGAGACTACAATTCAAATGGCTACGACGGTTTAGGAATCAACGGAGCATTAAACGTTGGTAAAGGAATCGCTTGCACAAACAAAATAGCGGTTGTCGCTCCATCAAACGGTTTAGCTTTAGACTTAAGCACAAACTCTACGTTTGCTGTCGGCGACGTTGCAATCACATTTTATACACAAGCTAATCGTTCAATGGGTTCACAAATTATTGGAACATCGACGAGTTCTGGTGCTTTAGAGTTTTGGACAGGCGGCGCAAACGTTTTAGCCCTAAGACTTGACAGTTCAGGAAACGCTATGCTTCGTGGCTCATTAATTCATTATGACGGATATGCAATTCCTGTGCAGAACAACGGCTTTGCTATAGGCGGTACGTCAACTGAAGGTTCGGTTTTGTATTATAATCCCACTACACACCTTTTGACTATTTCAGATTATCTCGGAAACGGATATAATGGTTTAGGCATAAATGGCTGTCTCAACGTAAAGTCCATAAGCCTTAATCCAGCAACAGGCATACCAGCCATAGCCAGCAACTCAGCAACAGTTGTGTGTACAAACATCAACGCGGATTTACTCGATGGGCACCACTGGGCTGATGTGCCAAGCGCGTGGAACGGCGGCACAGTTACAACGGACATCACGATTGCAAATACAAACCCAATTCTGCTTTTAAACTGCACAGGACATACTAATTGGGCAATTAACTCTTATTCAAACGGTAACCTATATTTCACAAACTCTGGTGTAGCTGACTTAATGTGGCTTACAACAAGCGGTGATTTATTGGTTGCATCAAGTTTGAAAATAAACAACGCATATGCAACTATATCTAACAGTGTAAATAATTTTATTCGCACAGATACTATAAATACTGTGATTCATCCTGTCCACTCAAGCGGTTATCTTTACCTTAACTATGACCGTGGAGCGGGTATATTTTTTGGTGACGGAGCAAGCCACATAAAAGCTAACATCACACCATTTGGTACATTACTTATTCAATCAGGTAACTCAGATACAATCGGCAGCGGCTCACGTTTAGCTTTACAAGATTCAAATACACCTACAAAGAGCTATGACTTACAGCTTTCATTGGCTGGAAACTTAGACTTCTGGAGTCTAACAAGTGGGGTATGGCATAAACGGGCAACATTGGATAATTCGGGAAACTTGGCTATTGCTGGAAATTTGAGCTTAACTGGTGGCGGGCAGACTTCACTTCAAGGCTACGCTGGAATCTATGCGAATCCGAGTGCTGTTTCTGTTCAATGCAGTGTAGAAAACTCGGTGGGTCAAGAAGGTGGATTCTTTGCTCATCAAAACGGCAACTTTTACATTGGTTCATGGGCTGGCACAACAGGGTATTTGACTTTTAGAGTAAACAACAACGACACAGTCAGCATCGACACAAACGGAAATTTGCAGACACTCGGCACAATATCAGCTAACGGCGGAACCGTTTTAACTTCAAATCAACTATATTTCGACGGAAACGTCAATGCGTCAGCAGACCTTTACATTAACTACAACGGTTATTTAGGCGGCATAGGACAATACAGAAATCTCGGTATTTACAACGGCAAAGCTGGAATGATTGTTTACTTCACAGGAACATCATCACTTTTCTACGGAAACGTCGGTGTTGGAGGAACATTGTATAACCACTTCACAGGTTACTCGATTCCAGTTCAAGACAACGGCTTCAAATTTGGGCAATCCGTTTTGTACTGGAACACGTCCGCGAACTGCCTTGAAATCGGAGAGTATGCGTCATCAGGTTACAACAGCCTCATAATCGACGGCTTCTTAAACGTCACAAACATATGCATGGACATCGGGCGCTTGTATCTTGACTCGTCAAACTCTTGCGGCGGTTACATTCACTTCGGCGGACCATCAGATACGACGTCTGCGCGTCTTGCTCAGGTTTCAGCGCGTTCAGGCGGCGTTTACCCTGTTTTGGCGGTTCAAGGTTACAACGCTGGAACATCACATTGGGATTTAGGCACGTTAGACGTTGGCTTACTGTTCGTGGACAAAATTAACTCTGCATCAGCCCTCGGAATCTACTTCATGGATAACCTGCATCTGCAATGGATAGACGGAAACTCTGCCCCGCATCCGCAAAAACTGTACGATGCAGTCGGGTCACAGGGAACAGACGGACAGGTTTTAGTTTCTAATTCTTTGCATTATCCAGTTTGGACAACTCCAAATCTGTATGCGGCGGCTCAAGCATGGCGATGTACAGGGATAGCTGGCTCAGTTGATGATTCATGGTTTGGCTATGATACAAACAGAGATTCTTATATTTCACTTGGCGCTACAGGCGTTCTTTATGTTCGAGCTTATGGTTTAGGAAACGTAGCTTCTATCGCATACAATGGATGGTTTTCATGTCAGAGCGCTTCGTTTGGAGTAACTCCTTACCTCTATTCGTCGGTTGATTACTTTTTGCGGTGTGATACAGTAAACACTGTACTTCATCCAGTACATGCAACAGGACAACTTTATCTTAGTTTCGACCGTGGAAACGGCGTAAACTTTGGAAATGGAGCGGCTTCAGTTGTTGCCCGCATAACGTCAACAGGCATGTTTATGATGGGCGGCGCCTCGGGCGATTCAGCCGCAAATTCAGGCAATGCACGTTTAGGAAGCTTTAATCGCTCATTGGGTTGTGCAGTCATAGAACTTGGCGGCTCAATAACTACACCGACATTCGAAGTCATCAACAAAGAATGGACAAAAGTTCTGTTCTCAGTCGATAATACTGGTTTGTGCGCTACTTATAGCAACCTCACAGTTGGCGGAGACACACAAACGGGGCATCTTAAATTCAACGCTAACTCTGGCTCGTCTTTAACTTATTGGAATGGCACAGGTTTACGTTCAGGAATGGGCGTAGGCAACGGCATCATGACTTCAGGCGATTTTTACGTTAACGGCGCATGTGAATTAGCTGGTATGTTGCAACTTTCGGCTGGAACAGCGTCAGTGTATCTGATTTGGTCGGGTGCTGGTGTTTTAACTGTTGGTTCCTCGCTCACTAATTTCTGGTACGGCACAAGTAACGGGTACACAGGATATTTTGGAGCAATGGACATAGGGGCGGTTTTCTCACAGTACGTTAACCCAATTGGCTCAGTTAAAGAAGTTATCATAAACGCCTTTTCAAGTGCGGGAGACCATCTTGTAAACACCACGGACTATGCGCCAGCCTTACATATAAACGCAAACGGACATACGACTAATTGGGGCGGAAACATTGGACTCGGATATTTCGATGGCTACATGATAATGAACTGCGGAACGGCTGGGTGCTTATTCACGAATAATGGAACAGCTATAGCGGCAGTTGATGGTTCAGGTAACTATTCAAAAATATCATCCATTAAATACAAAACGAACATAGACTACAACGTAAACTGCGACTGGATTTACACTCTTAAACCTTGCACCTTCGATTGGAAAGAACCATTCAACGGGGTAGACCAAATAGGGCTAATCGCTGAAGAAACCGCTGAGATACGGAAAGATTTAGTACACTATAATTTGACTGGTGAACCAGATAGCGTGTATTATGACAAATTGGCTATTCCAATGTTAGTAGAAATGAAACGTTTATATGAAGAGATTAACAAATTAAAAGTAGAACTTACACAACTACAAGAAGAGGTACGAAATGGGGGTGAAAAATGAAATGAGTCAACAACCAGTTATAAATAGTGTTTCAACACGGAAAATTAGTAATGGATTTATCGTTACACCACAATCTACAGGTTCAATGATGCCAAATCAAACTACCACAGATTTCGCTTGCCTAACTTTTGATGAAGTAGTCGCTAAACTTAGAGAGCTTTATAACATACCAGCTTAAAAGCTCTTTTTTTTGTTTTTTTATTCCTAACTTTTTTTGTTATAATAAGTTTTATATATAATAATTGTATATTAATTACGTAATAGTAAATTGCTATTTAGGAAGGTGAAAATAAAGTATGACCGAACAACCAAAACAAGAATATACACCTACTCAAATTTTGCAGATTCAAGCTCAACGACTACAATCTAAATGTAATGCCACTCTTGCTTTAGCGCAAGAAACTACTGAAACTGCTCAAGCAACATTAGTCGCTGTTTCAAATCTCCTTAAAGAAAAGGATGAAGAAATCGCAAAATTGAAAGTATCTAAAACCGCAAGTTAAAAATAATTAACTTTTTTATTTTTTTATTTAAAAGCTGGAAACATTAACATGAAGTTCTTGCAATGGTTTCTTTAAATAATATCCTTTAAACGAAACTGGATTTCCTTCATGAAGTTTGTCAATAAATTCTAAGAATTTTTTATTTAAACAATCAGGTTCAGCAATATATGGCAAATAAGGCATAACTTTATTTCCGCTTACGAAGAAATATTTTTCTCCATCGAAACTCATCTCTAATGTTCCACGCCATTGAATAGGTCCAGTTTCGTGTAATTCTTCTATTTCAATAAATTGATGTTTACACATGTTTTCGTTTAAATTCAATCTACAGTCGTCACATATTGGTTTAGGTTCTTGATTGTTTATTTCTACAAGAACTGTTTTTCTTGAACTAAAGAATTTGCTGGGAACTGTTGGTTTTCCACAACTACATGATAAATCTCCAAGCCAATCTGGAGCGGAAGAAAACTTTGCTATTTTGTTTTCACAATTACATATACCACTTTCTGGAAGAGAAACCATTATCTTAGGCTTTATTTTCTCGATTTTGTTTTTGATTATCTCTCGTATAGTAATTTCTGTTTCGTACATTTTTAACACAACTTAAAAAAAGAAAAGATTATTAAGGTTTAGATGTTTCTGTGGACGCCGTACTTACAGTATCAGTTATTAGAACTGGACCTTCAATTATGACTTTAGGAATTACTGTAGTAGAAGGTTCTGCTGTATATAAAGTAGATGGTGTTTGAATTAAAGTTGTGGTCTCTGATATAGGTGTGTTTCCAGTCGATGGGATTACTAATCCTCTGAAATATGTGCTAAACATTCCTTTCATGAGTGTTCCGAACCCAAGAGCCATGAATGATGCTTGAGTATATCCAAGTGTCGCAAGTATGCCACTTACAAATGTTGCGATTGCTAATGTTACGTTATCAAGGTTTACTTCAATAGATACACCTCTTTGTACCGCGCTGAGTATTGCTTTAATTAAGCCGCCAGCAACCATAAATCCGAATCCTATCGCTGTATTTCCAGCCGCCGTTACGAGTATTGCGAGTGCTGAAACCAATGCTAAAGCGATGTTATCAAGATTATCCATAATTTTTGCTGTTGGGTCAATCGCACTTAGAATTGCCTTCATCAATAAACCAATAGATAAAATATAGATAGCGTATTGTGAACCTTCCATTAATCCAGCGATGCCAGCTATAAAGGTAAAGACTACGAGAAGATAATTGTCGATGCTTTTTTCAAGATTTAAATTCATTTTCATATGTTTCACTGATTAACGTTTAACTACTTGACATTATAAAAATCTTATGGTTGATGGATAAATATTATGTTATTACGTAATTAAATAATAAATAAGAAATCCTATAGTTGTACCATGTATGGATAAATAATTAAAAAGTTCTGCTATTCCAGCGCCACCTAATGCAGAACCAATGGGAGCAATTATTTTATAGAGAACTTTTCTTTTAATATCATCTGTTTTAAGTTTACTTATATCTTTACTATTCTCTTCAACTGTTTGATTAATTAAACATTGTTCAGCATCTTTTTTTTGGCATTCAAAAACATTGCCACGTATATTAATAAGTTCTGAACCTTGAGTAACAAGGGTTTTTTTAATATAATCATGGTCAGTATCATTTTTTAAAATTAGACCTTTTATCATCTCTTCAATCCGCGCATTCGAAACCTGAAGTTCGGTATTCGAATTTCTAAGCTCTCTTATTGTTTCATTATCTACCATAGCCATTAAAACGACACTTTCCACTTGTTATAGTCTAGTAACAATCACAACTAAAAAATTATTTAAAGCTTATGTAAATTGATAACAAAAAGAGTTTTAGAAGAGATGTGTGATTCCTTCTATATCCTGTTCCCAATCAAGGTCGATGGCTTCCAAAATCTGTATGCATGTGTTTTTCAAGAAGTTCAAGTATTTACTGACATCTATTTCTTCATTTTTTACAAGCTGGACAGGCTTACAACTCGGATAAGAAGATTTATATTTGTGGTCGGAAGATAGTTTCTTTATCAAACTCTTTTTCTTTGCGCTTTCTTGCGGTTTAATTACTTTTACGAATTCTATTTCTTCACCGCTTTTTATTTCTCGTCCGCTTTCTTGAAGTTGTTTAGCGGCTTGTACATGTTGAGGTATGTTTTTTACATAACCTTCAACGTCTTTTCCTAAAGACATTTTAAATGACATTTCAGAAATATCGGTCCATTCTCTGCGCTTTATTGTACCATAAGTCTTTTTTATCGTTTTCTTGATTTCTTCTTTGGCTTGAGGGAAATCTTCTTCTTTATATATTCCTTGAAGTATTTTCTTTATTTGGTTAAAATTATCTTTAATGATTTTTGGAGTATGTTTCTTTTTACCAGTCAATCCTTTTATATCTACTTCTCCTTTCTTCACCTTGCCGTCTTTACCTACTTCATCTTCAAATACTCCGAAATAGTTCTTTTTACGATTACTTAAGCAAACATATCTATATTTCTTATCAACAGCAAGGTCCATATGTAAGTTATCCATTGCCCATTTACATAACGCTTCAATTTGTTCTTTCGTAGGTTGTTTAAGGAAAGTTGAATCTGTATCGCCATAGAGAACAGTGATATGTAAAACTTTTGATTGTTCAATAATGTTTGTAGTATCAAATCTTGCTATTGAAGCGATGGATTCTGCCACTGGAGCGCAATATAAATCAAAACTATCTGAGCCAAAGACTCCATAACTGGCATTCATTATGACTTTTACAGTTTGTTCGACAGTGCTATACCATGCCCTTACGTCTTCATCTAGAGTTTTATCTTTACCTTTTCCCTTGTAAACTTCTACTCGTAAATCTTTCAATGAGCCAATAAGAATGCTTTCCATTGCTTGATTTACTACACAAAGATGATGGGTTGTACTTGGAACTTTATTTTTATCGCATTTTTCACCATGATTTTTACAATTAATCGTTCTATATCCAATGTTATGATATTTCATGATACTCGGATATAAGCTTTGAAAGTCAACCACAACTACACCGAAATGTATTCCTGTAACTGGGTCAACAACTATAGCGCCTTTATACTTCTTACCTTTAATCATCGATATGGTCGATGTTACACCCTTTTCATTTTTAATTTCATCGGATTTAGGTATTATACAATTTTGTTTTCTATGTTCAAGGAATATAAATGATTTAATCCAACCACTAACTGCTAATCGGCTGGCGTCTTCCATCGGCAACCTAGCGATACGTGAAATTAACCAAATTAGATTCATCACTATGTCTTTATTAAAAGATGTCAATTCATATGTGATTTCGGCGTCTCTGAGGTTATAATTTGCTAATTCAGTGTATGACAATTCATCGAAATCTTTCTCATGTTTTAATTTTGGTTTACCAAGAAGTGTTTCTCCAAGTTCATCTAAACTAACATTTTTATATTTTGCTTGAAAAGCGTAGATTTGAATAGCTCTCACATTAAAGAATTTATAGAGGTCTATATGGATTCCAGTTGTTATATAGGTTGCTTTTTCTCTTACAGTGATTGGAATTTCGATACTTGGAATGCCTAGATTGGTCCCTCTTTTTCTCAGATAAGGTAAATCAAATTCATCGCCATTAAACGTTATGATGAACGGATAATTTCGTATTAGACAATAAGAAAATCTAAGAAGTTCCGCTTCATCTTTAAAACGTATTAATTCACATTCTTCTAATCCTTCAATATTGAAAGGCATGTTAGGTAGTTCGAGTATTAAAACTATTTTTCTACCTTCAGATGTCCAAAAAGCTATTGAATGAACTGGTCTATCAGCAACGTTAGGGTCTGGAACCCTGTTTACGCCTTTTAGTTTTAAAACTTCAATGTCTAATGCCGCACGTTTCGAATATGGTGCTACATATTCAAAAAACCTAGTCCATGTTTTAATGGCTTCTTTTCGCTCAACATCTTGGTCTTTAAATCTCTCTCCGATTATATTGACTTTGTTTTCTGATTTTTCATCAATCCACGGAATTAAACCTAATGTTTTGTGGAAATAATATGGCATTCCAACTTCAATGTTTTTGTCAAAGATATAAGAATGTGTATGTTTTACTCTGCCTTCCCAAACTAGTCCGTTTCGTTCTTCTATGATACTTTTAACCGATGCGCGATTGTTTCCGATTATTTGCGTCGGGTCTTTTCCGCTTACTTTTGTATATTTTTCTTCTCTTTCTAAAAGAAGATTGTATTTGCTAACTACTTCAGCTTTTATACTATTTTCTCTGAAAACCTGTTTTACATCTTGGATTGACCAATTCGTAAAAAGATATGGCATATATCCTGTCTTATCATAATAACGTGTTACCTCTTCAGTTTTTGGATTGTAAAGTTTGAGGTAAAATAAGCTTTTATCGTTGCTGTATTCGCAACTGATAACATAATAAAGTTCAGGGATAGTTGACATTTGTTTACTCAACAGCTTCGAGATTATTTAAACATTTCTAATAACTTTCTACCATATTATTTTAATATCAATTCAATTACGTAATTAATATGGTAAAGACAGAAGCGCCATTAAAAATTCACTTCAATATTGATAAAAATATTACTGGAAGTATCAGTGTTTTTGATGATGATGATGAATTTATCGAGCTTGGAAAGGTTGACTTCTATATCGAAAAAAATACACATAACATAAAAATTACATGGTTTTATGTTCATGAAGCATATAGGCTTGAAAATTATGGCACTTTAATGATGGATATACTCATAGCTTACTCAAATATAATTAAATATTCTATAAGTCTTTTCAGTGTACCCGATGCTGTAGGCTTTTATCTTAAACAAGGATTTCAAATAATAAATAGCGATAAAGATGACATAACGTTATTATTTTTTCATTCTTAAAACTTTTTTTGTTACGTAATTAAATAATTTTTATATAGTATAAAAGTCTTTCTTACTTAGAAACATTATAGAAGATGACGAATATGACTGGACCTTTCAAAATGGTTAATGTACTTATTAAGATTAACAACAACACAATAGGCGTTATGGAAGGAGCAGACGCCCAAATCGGACGCAATGGTGGAGTAGAAAACGTTTATGGCTCAGAAACAGGTCAACATGCTATTGGCGGAAAAAAAGGTACATTCACTGCTACAAGATGGTATATGGCAGATAGCCAATCAAGCGTCGGACTATTCTATGACTTAGTAAATCAAAAACAACCATTCAATCTTTCTGGAGAAATCGCTGGACTAGCTGGTTCTACACTGACATTATCTAACTGCGTAGCTTATAATTATAAGCCAAAATGGGGTTCTGCTAACGATATTGCCGCTGAAGAAATAAGTGGAGAATGCACAGACTGGTCAGCTACTATACCCTAATTCTTTTTTTAACACATAATGATTATTGATTCATCATTAGTATGGTAAACTGTATGTGAAGCAGAAGGCATAATAGCTTTACATTTTTCACAAATATATTGTAATCCTTGATATGGAACATCTATTTTTATCCATTTACCGCCACATATTTCTTTTGTTAATTCGTCAGTATTATTATCGAATTCTGGAATTTTGAAATTAGCTTGTTGCATCCTACCTATTTCTTGTTCGCGTAACCATTGGTCTAATGGGTATTTTTTCCAGCTATTGATGAATGTTACTATACCAAACGGATGAAATGCAAAAACTTCATGTACCATAAATTATTCCTTTTTTCTTTTTCTTTATTTAATTTATCAAGTTTATTATGAATTTCAGATTCAGCAGTTAAATCTATTGTTTGATAAGTGAATGTGGCACTACCACTATTCAGTTTTTCATTTAATTCTCGTCTCGCCGTTGCTAATGCTTCTTCTGAAGTTTGAGCATGAGGTTCTTTTATCTCAATCATAAAAATGACAGAGAATCCTAATTTTTCAATATTTTCCATTAAATAATATCTCCATTTTCTCTACGTTTTTGTGTTTGATAAATATAAGCTACTTGGTCATAGAATTGTTCTAGTAGAATTATCATGAAATTTTCAACTAAGAACGCGGCTTTTCCATATCGCATCTTGTATTCTCTCATGGTTAAATAAAGCATTCCGCTAGCTCTAGCATAATTTCCAAACGATTCTGAATAGACTTCTTTTATGGCATCAAGTATGAATTGTCTGAAAAATGGTAAATCTATTGCTTTTTTGAAACCTTCATATTTAACAAAAACGGTTGTTAAGAAATAACTAAATTGGGCATCACAAGCAATTGGATTAACCGATTTTAAATAATTAACCAAATATTTTCTCGCTTCGATTGAGAAGCCATCCTTTACTATATTATCAACAATTTTATTGTAAATTGGTCGAGCATCTGGTATAATGTAAGACATTTTTATTCTCCATTTATTTGAGGTCGCCAAGCAGTGTTAAATTCTCGTCTTTTACGATTAAAAGCATTTGTTCCCGCATCACCGTTTTTATGAATTATTTTAGGTAATTCGGAACAAATATCAATAGCCATCCACTTACCACATTTCTCGCAGATGACGCTTATTGCGTTTGTTTTTCCACCATACAACGTAATCTTTTGGTTGCATGAAAGGCATTTATAGCGGCTAATTTCTACTTGCATTATTGATTACTCTCCATTCGTTTCGGGTACAAAGAAACCACAATTTTTTCTTTTGCCTGAAACTGCTAGGCAGTGATTGATGATTTTACATTTTAAACAGAGTGACATGTTGGTTGTTCTCCGTTAGTAATAGTCATTACCTTGATGAATTAAACTCCAAATGAAATATCCAGCAATATTTTCAGCCAGTTTATGTTCACGTTGGATTTGTTCTTGAGCCGAATAATTTGCAATGACCATCTTTCTGAATTCTTCAACAACCTCAGAAGAATTTTTACCTCTACAATTACGATAAATAATAGTCCTGATAGCCATAGGAACCTCTTTCACTTCAGAAGGTAAATTCTTTACATAATCAAGGTATTGCGAACGTTTCAATTCTCTATTAGGCTGATTGGACATAATTAATCAACAATATTACAATAATCAATAAATATAAACGTTGCGCTCACGTGGCGCGGCGGTTTTTTGTATGTATATCTCCATAACATGTTTTTATTCTTTTCATTATTATGTGTATAGGCTAAAACACCTCATTTCACATCTGTTTTAAATTAATTTTATTAATAATTAATTATTATATAGTATCCACTGTCATTGAATTAACAGTAGTAGTTATTTGAGTTTTTATTAGCGCTTTCTTTAAGTTTGGTTTTATTTGCGTTAATTTACTACTTTTAATTCTACTGTCCAGTATTACCGTCTAGTTCCAACCCATAAGGGATAGTAGTTTACAGTGGTTTTAAACTAGTCATTATATTTTCAGTATTGACCGACTAGACCAAATCTGTAGTTGCTATTTTAATATAGTTTGCCACTAACATTAAAATTCTTAAACTTAGCCCTACAAGACCCAGAAATTAAGTTCTAAAGTGGATACTTTGGAGATTTAATTGATGTCTTTGGTATAAGGCAATGAATGAGTTCCTAATCATTTAATCTTCGATATAATCAGTTTCGGCATATAGTTATATGGTCCCAGTTATTCACCGAAATCCTTAATCTAATAGCCCTATCAGCGTATAGAATATCGTTCCCATCAACTGTCCCGCCTTGCTGTCGATTGCGTTTTCTTAGATTAAACAAAATGTTGTTTACTCCATTTAAGACACGAATAGTATAGCTCCCTATTTTAAACAGGTTGAATACATCATTGAGCCGCATTAATAATTACTAACAGTGGGCTTATAATTACATTGAGATAATATAAAGGTAGCTGTATTTCATTACGTAATAGAAAACTAATAGAAACGTTTATTAGAAGTAAATACATAAATAAGTATCGCTGTTGTATATAGTTTTTTTTAGCTCTCCCGTATTCCTCTCTGTTCGATGAAGATATGTTTAGTCTGACATTTTTAACATATCTGAGAACTAAGCTGTTAATTTCATAGGAAAAAATTCTTCGGAATATAAACCTTCTTGGTTAACAGTATTTAAAGCTGTGATAAAAATGTCTAGTGATGAAAATCAAATTCCAGAAACTCAATCCGTTTCTGAAGAAGAAAAAATAACTATTCTTGAAAAAGAAGCATCGATAAAAACAGAAGAGGAAGCAAAAGGTAGTTTTGTTTCTGCGGCTGATTTACCACAAAAAGAACCTAAACAAAGAAAAGTTCAAACTCCAGTTCCAGCGGTACAGGACCATCCAATGTCAGTCATTATTAAAATGAATACCACAATGATTGAAACTTTCAAGGTAATAGCTGAAGAAGTAAAAACTAATACTAAAGCACAGGAAACGTCGGCTAAAGCCTATGAAAAAATGGCTGTTGAAATCGAACTTTACCGTAAAGTAGCTGAGAAACAATTAGAATTTTTCGAAGGATTAACAAAAAATAGAGGACAAATATCATCACCATCAATTCAAACACCTTCAAATCCACAGATTCAACCAAAGCCACCAGTAACCGCTCCAGTTCAGTCTCCACCAGTTGCACCTAAACCATCTTCACCAGCACCCATGCCACCGAGAACTTTAGCACCTAAACCAGCCCAAACAGCGCCCACAGGTTACAGCTTCAACTTCAACACCATTAACTAATGACCAAATGGTTGAAAATCTGAGAATGATGTTTCCAGAAGATATAGAGTGTAGATTGAGTTTCGACGCTGAGAAATCAACTAACTTTGTTTTCATTAAACCAAAACAGTTTTTGGGTTCAGAAAATTTTGCTAAAGTAAGTTCAGCAGTACGTGGTAAAGGCGGAGCATATGTTAGTGCTGGACCAGATAGCCATTGGGAAATCCCAAAGGCTAATATTAAATAATTTTTCTTTTTTTAAGCTGTTAGATATTAGGTAACTACGGGTTCAAATACCCAGAGCTAAACTAAACGTAGCTGTAGAGTGGCTGGTAACGCTTTACTTAAAACCAATGTCTAACAGTATTTAAAGCTGTGATAAAAATGGTAAAGAAACCAGTTTGTAAATATAATTCAAACGTTATTATATGTTCGGATATTTGTTTTTTAACACCTAATTGTCAATATAAAAAAATATTCAAAATGTTTAAATCAATTAATGAAAACTTTAATAAAAAACAAAAACCAAATAAAGATAAGAATCCATTACTTTATGGTAACGGTGGATGCTTAACCTTATATGGAAAAGAAATACAATTTGTATGTCAAGTTCCAGAAGGAAAGAAAAGTGCGATGAATTATGAACCTAATTACGATGTTGTAATCATTAATTTAAGTAATGGATACAGCTTTAGAATAAGCAGATTATTCATTGATGATTTATTCCATATTGTTCATCCACGCAAGCTAAAACCTAAAATAAAATCAGAAACTAAAAAAATCGTTAAAGAAATAATAAAAAAATCATCTAAAAAACTTAAAAAGGAAGTTTAGTTAAGATGGCAGAGTATAAACGTAAACTTGTAAGCGTTCAAAAACTTATTAATATTACTCCGATAGAGAATGCTGATAATATAATGAAAGCAAACGTTTTAGGCTGGCAAGTAATTATTCCAAAAAATCAATATAACGAAAATGAAGATATTTGTTTCTTCGAAATTGATAGCTTCATACCACAAATAGAAGGAAACACTGATTTTGAATTTCTGCGTCCATCATGTTATAAACAATACGGAGACGGACGTAAAGGATTTAGGATTAGAACAAAGAAATTGCGCGGCGTCTTCAGTCAAGGATTAGTTATGCCATTATCTATTCTTCCAAGAGACCGATACGTTATTGGTCAAGATGTTAGTAAACTTCTCGGAGTTTATAAATATGAGCCACCAATGCCTAAATGTTTAAGCGGAAATGCTAAAGGCACATTTCCAACTTTTCTGATTAAAACGGATGAAACAAGAGTCCAGCTTCTCGGAGAAGTTATTGATAGGCATGAAGGTCTAGCGTGTTATATAAGCGAAAAGGTAGATGGTAGTTCAGTAAGTTACTATCTTAAAGACGATATGTTTGGTGTATGTTCAAGGAATATTGAACTTAAAATTGATGAAGAAAATAAAACAGGAAACGCATATGTTAAATGGGCTATAGAAAACAACGTTGAACAACGAATGCGTGATTTTGCAGAAGAAAGTGGATTAACAGATTTCGCTATTCAAGGTGAAATCTATGGTAAAAATATAAGCGGTAATCGTCTTAAACAAGGAATAGTGGATGTTATTTTCTTTAATGTATTTAATATAAAAACATGTCAATATCAAAACTTTACTGATTTTGTTTTCTCAATAATGGATATGGGATTCAAAACTGTTCCTATCATCAATACTTTCTATAGGCTTGAACGCGACGTAAATAAGATTCTTGATATGGCTACTGGAAAAAGTATTATTAATTCAGATTGTATGCGTGAAGGAATAGTTATTCGTCCACTTGAAGAAAAAATGGATATGGGTATGTGTGTGGGCGGATTCGGCGCTACTGGACGATTATCATTCAAAGCAGTTTCTCCACAATATTTGCTTAAATCCGAAATGGAAGACGATGAATAATGGAATTAACGATTGAAATTACTTCATTTTGTAATAGGCAATGTAGTTACTGTTCATCTAATTCCAATTCATTAGGAAAACCACTTGATTTTAAAACTATAGAAAATTTCATTATGTATAATCTTCAAATAATAGGAGACCATAAAACTAAAATCGATAGAATAAATATTTCTGGTGGTGAACCGCTTTCTCATCCACAATTTTATGAAATATTAAGAATGTGTGAAAATGTGGCTAATGAAGTATGGGTCTACACAAATGCCATAAAGAATTTAGCTTACAATGCGAGTGTAATCGATGGTGTAAATCTAGTAGCTAATGTTCCGTTGGTCCCAGATGTAACTATTCATATGCCAAAAAATAATGCTAAAGTTCACCTATTGAAATTTATTCCACAAGGAAGAGGTCATAATGTTCAACCATTAGATATTTCCATATCGAGAAATATGATTGACCCTAAACATTGTGATGAATGTGAACACGTTGTTCTTAGAGCAGATGGAATAATAGTTAAAGCTCCATGTAAAAAGGAGATAGAAAATGATAGCACTTAATGAAATAATATACGATATTAAGGCTAGAGATGGTACATATTGTTGCCATCCATACGAAGGACATAAAAATGGATGCCCTAATTTTCCATCATGTATGAAATATAGACCTGATTTCAAATTACTTCAAGATGATTATGAGTGGTTTGCTGTATATGAAGAATTTAATCTTAAAATTCATGCAGATAAAATGAAGGCTTTACATACTGATTGGTCAATACAACAATGTTATTGCGTTCTTTATTGGCAAGGTGGAGTTAGAAAACGATTGAAACAAAAAGCTAAAGATGCTGTTATGAGTTTCGGTAATGGAATTATTTTAGATATACCCGAAGCGCATGGTATAAATGTTTTCGAAACTATGCTTAAAACTGGGTTTATAGTCGATATGAAATATCATCCAGATATAGTTAGGAAGGTTATGTTTGTCGGAAAACCAAAATAATAAGATTCCATTATGTATTGAATGTAAATCTAAAGATGTTCGTAGTAACGGTAAAGAAAGATGGCGGTGTAATGACTGCGGACGACAATGGCGCAAACACTATCGCGGACCATTTAACCAAGCAAGTAACAATGATAGTAAAAACCTTCCATATGACTTAAATAATCAACGGGACTTTGATTATACTCGGATTATAAAAATATAGGTGTTAATTAATTTGTTGAAAAAACCACAAAATTTTCCAATATCGAATAATTATAAACGTGTAATAACATTTTTGGCTGACACCCATGTAGGTGCATTACACGCTGTTTTTCCAGAAGGATTTCATACTTATGAAGGAACACAAGCAGATACAGTTCAAAATATTAATCCAGTACAAAAAGAGCTTTTGGAAGATTTTAAAAATTTTGCAGAACAAAGCAAAAAATATGGTTCAGATACCATGTTTGTAATTGGAGACCTGATTGCTGGAATGAATCCAGCCGAATGTGGAAGGGCGATGATGTTTGCTGATATGGACCAACAGATTCAAGCATGGGTATTTCTTATTAACCAATATTACTCTCATATAAAGAATATCTATATTCTTAAAGGTACAGGATTCCATGAAGCAAAATATGTTGACCTTTTGGAAAAGGCAGTTGATAAATTAACAATAAAGGGATTTAAAGCAATATATCTTGGTTCGATAACTAACGCTGAAATTTGTAGTAAACCAAAACAAATTATTGCAAACATCGCTCATGAAGGAGCAAATGCAAGTGTTTATCCAGAAACGCCAATGGCACGTTCAATTAATGATATGTTGCGTGGCGTAGCTCTTGACAAAGTTCCTAAAGCAAAACTTATAATACGCGGACATAAACATGTTTGGGAACACATCGATAAATTTGGTGTTCATTTTATTCAAGTACCTTGTTTCCCAAATGGAGTACAAGTATTAACTCCTAATGGTTATAAAAATATTGAAAATATTCAAGTAAATGAATCAGTAATTGGTAAAGAAACAATTGCAAAAGTAGAAAAAGTATTTGAAAATGATTATGATGGTGAATTATATAACATAAAACCATTATATCTTGAATCTATACCTATGACACCTGAACATCCAGTTTTAACAGCAAAAATAATAAATACAAACACAAAAGGAAAAAGAGAACGTAAACCATTCATACAGGATTTTAAAGAAGCAAAAGATTTAACTTTAAAAGATTATGTTGTTGTTCCAAAAATCAAAACTGAAGAAGAAATTAAATTAAAATTTCCAACTTTGAAAAGAGCAAAATATATTCAGAATTCGATACTTAATGACGATTGGGCTACTATCATAGGATGGTATATCGCTGAAGGTGATGCCAATAAAAACGTAAGATTTTCAATGGATAAAAATGAAACCGACAATATTCAAGAAATAGTTAATACATTAAAAAGATTAGGGTTTAATCCAACAGTTATTGATGAAGAATCTACAACACGAATAATAGTTTGTTCAAACAATCTTGCCGAATTTTTAATAGAACAATGTGGAAAAGGCTCACATAACAAACATTTACCTCTACAATTCATGAAAATGAATAAAGAACCATTACGAATTATAATGGATTGTATGATGAAGGGCGATGGATATAAAGACGTAGACCAGAAGTATTTAACTACCGTTAGTAAACGTCTTGTAAAAGAAACTCAAATAGCAATGTTGAAATTAGACAAACCAATGGGTTATCATACCTTTATAGTAAAAGATAGTGAAATTAAAGGTAGAGTAATAAAAGGTGGAATTGCTTATCGACTATCTAGCGGTAGTGGAAATGAACCACGATATTATCAAGATGAAAACAATTGGTATTTCAAAATATATAATATAGAAAAACAGCAATATAATGGCAAAGTCTATAACTTAATGACTACAGAATCACTTTATACAATACCATTCATTGTACATAATTGTTGGCAAGCATTCGTTCCATATGAAAAATCACGTCAGAATTATTATAGTTGGCAACCTGACATCGGCGGCGTACTTGTACTTATAGATGAAGAATGCCGAATTAGAGTTTGGGAATATTTATATAAACTACCTCATCTTGAAGATGCAGTGAAACAAACCTAATTCCTAACTTTTTTTGTTTTTATTATTAATAAGTTTTTTATACTGTAAAGTAATTTCATTACGTAATACAAGTGATTATTATGATAGAAGGATTTAACTGGAACTGCACTTCTAACCTTTATATCGAAGAATCTGAAAAAGACAGTAAAGGTAAAATCATAACTGGAACATTAGTTGTTAAAGGATTCGCTCAAGATGGTAAACATTATTTTACTACCGATGAAATAGAAAATATTTCTAAATCAGTTTTGGGTAAAACAGTGAAGTTCGGCTCTGGAATGGTGAGAGACCCAGATGGAAACTTTAATTTCAATGGTCATTTTAAACAAGCTGAAGACGACATTGGCGTAATTGAAAAAATAAAATTATCTGAAGATAAAACAAATATTCAATATTGGGCAAGAATACATAACACAGAAAAAAATCCTTACATAGAAGAAACAGTAAAGATTGGTTGGGGAATTTCTATTGCTGGTTGGGCAAAAACATTTGAACGATTAAAAAATGGCGCTATGAGAATTATAGGAATGGTTGTTGATAGTGTTTCATTACTTCCACCACATGTTGGTAGAGGACAACGAGCGGCTAAAGTAGAAGGCGTTTATATAGCTGAAAGTCAAATGCAATTGCTTATACCAAAGAAATATTTGATATTTGAAGGACTAGAGTTGAACGAAACAGTTAAATTTTAAACTTTTTTATATTGTTTAATTATAGTTCTTATTCGTGTCTCTTGAGTGCTGTTATCTGTAAAGAACCAATCAATAAAAGCCTTCTTAAAAATAGATGGTGACTTATTATCTCGAAAATCATCCCAATGTTTAGGACAAAGAGTAATCAAATTATTCATGCTTTTTCTGTTAGTTCCATCTATTCTTCTAATTGAACCCATTTCTCCGCATTTTCTACATTTTTCATTATCTCTTAGATAAGCCATATTTAATAAATCTAGAGATTTATCAAAGAGCATAGGATAATAAATTTTATTATCCGAGCCAGTAAATGGTTCTTCCATCATTTCATTGAATACTTGTTCTTGTACGGCTTCGAAGAAAGTGTATAATCCTTGTTGAAGTAACAGTCTTAAAACGTCCGACTTTGTTCCTAATATTTTCATATCTATTAATCGATTGATTTCAGATTCCAGTTCTCCATTTAAACGAAGGTCGTATTTCATAATAACACTTTCTGTTGTCTCACAAAGGATATATTTTATATACTTTATTTCATTTAAATGTATCTATAAAGTGAAAATATCATGACTGAAAATCAAAATAACGGTAACAGTAGCGTTGTAGTAAAAATCGATAGAACGGCTGTCGAAGATAAACTCATGAAAGAAAAAGACGCTGAACGTGTATTAAAAGAAACCGCTGAACGTAAACTTGAAACAACTGAAGAAACATTAAAGAAAACACAAGAGGAAGCCGAGAAAGCACTTAAAGCAAAAGAACTTCTTGAAAAAACTACTTCCGAAGAGAAGAAAAAACTAGAAGAAGACAAACTTGCGGCAGAGAACAAATTGAAACAAGAATCAGAAGAAAGAACCAAACTTCAAAAAACTATTGACGACCAGAAAAAAACCGAATTTGAAAAACGTAAATCTGCTTTTACTGATAAAGCAAAAGGCGTCGTTAGTCCAGATAAAATGAAGAATATGGAAGACGGTATTCAAACTATTGAACAATTAAACATGGCAGAATTAATGTTTGCTGAAATAGAAGAGAATCGTAAAGCATTCCTTCAGCAAGAAGATGAACGTAAAAAGAAAGAAGAAGAGGATAAACAGAAAGGCAAGAAACCCGCTTCTGGCAATATTCCATTTAATCCACCAGCTTCAAATACACAAAATCAAGGTAAACAAGGTTATGATGACTGGGCTGAAGCAATGAATGATTTAAGAATAAAGGAAGCGAAAGGCGACCCAGACGCAAAAGCAAAGATGGACGGCTTGTTCGGACTTTATCTTCAAGAACTGAAAGATAAAAGTAGAAATCTTTCTTCAGATATTGGACCCATGAATAAAGACACAGTAGCTATAGCTTCTTTCCTTAATGATAGAGCAAGAGCAGTAGCGAAATATAATCATAATTAAGGAGAAAAATAAAAATGCCTATACCTAAAAAATACTATGATAAAACAGAACGTGAAAATGAACATTGGTTTAAAACCGTTACTTGGGAAACAATAGAGCCTAAGAAAATCGGTGGAAGAGACTTACATGCTTATATGAAATATGAGTATGAAGTAAAGAAAATTGGCGCTGACGGGCTTTGTTTGAATTGTTTAACCGATGAATTCGTGTATTTAATTACTATGCCAAGCGGCGTATTTCGTGCATGTCTTAAATGTGCGGCAACTGGTAAACATTCTGCATTTGGTCCTCTTCCAACAGAGATTGGTAAAGGTTCGCAACGAAAACCAATAGTTAAGGTTTTGGATACTTATGACATCATGACTGATGAAGACCTTGCCGAATGTGCGATTAAGATTGGATGGCATCAATCTGATAGTGGATGGATACCTTAAATCCATTCTTTTTTTTAAGCTGTGATAAAAAAATGTGTGAAAAAACATCTAACTCTACTTTAACAAACGGAATCATTACTAATCAACTAAGTTATACATATTATTATCAGCCGCCTTGCTATGAACCAGTAGACCCATGCGAAAACTGTGTATGTGGTTCAACATGCACGAAAAAGAAAAAATCTAATTATAAACCATTTGTTCCATATGAGCCATATGTTCCATATCAACCTTTTGGAACGTCACCTTATATTTGGTGTCATTATTAGCTTTTTTCATCCTTAACTTTTTTTGTTTTACAATATCATAATTTTTATATACTAATTTATTCTATTAATTACGTAATTAAATTTAAAATGGAGAAATGATAAAATATGATTTATGTCGAAGAAACTCTAACATCTGGCGCAATTCCAGCCGTACTAAAACCCAATCTAGTTTATGGAGAAATTATGTTTGGTTCTCGTAGACCACTCGCATTCCTACAAGCAGTCCGTGAAGATAGTTCATTGATTGGCGTTGATTCCACAGCTATTCAGATTGAAGTCGATTCACAGTTATCAGCTACTTCCGCTTCTGAATCTACCATTGACGCAAGCGGTTATACAGCCGTTGAGCCATCTGTGACTAATGTTGCAGTAACAATCGGCAATGAAGTCTACTCCGCATTCCGACTTTCTAAGACTCTCATGGAAGATAAACCTAGTGTTGACTGGGTTAGAAACACCCTAAGAAACGCTGGTTTAGCAGTCATGGAATACCTTGACTCAGCAATTCGAGATTGTCTGATTGCTGGTGCATACACGACTTACCCAATGGCGGCTGGCGGAACTACAACTTATGCGGACCTAACAGGCGCAGTACAGGGCATGAAATCATTGCACTGGTATCCCGAAGAAGGAAATCCATTCATGTGCTTCCTCGCAAACCAACCTGTGGGCGACATTATGGGGTCAACCACATTCGTTTCAAGTGAACGATACACCGCTGGTAGCTTAGACAAAATTGTTGATGGTGAAGTCGGTAAAATCGCTGGCATGAAAGTGCTTGAGACTTCCAACTGGAGTCAATCAGGTAGCGGTCCATATCTCGGCTTAGTCGTCGCTCCGCCAACTCATAAATTCGGTCCGAGTACAATACTGGCATGGAAACGCAAGATGGATGTTGCAAGTAGAGCATACGAAGACTTTGCACGAACCGTCTATATCGTCAGCGCACGTTATGGAATGGGCGTAGTCAACTCAAAAGCAATCACGCTATTAAGCAACTGCTAAAATAGCAAACCCTCTTTATCTTTAACCACTCTTACGGTTTTTTTAAGTAAGAGACAAACAATATTTTTTGTTACGTAATTAAATAAGTTTTATATACCAAAACTATCTTTATCTATCACTATTAGGTGAATATTATAAATGCCTTATAGCCAAGAAGTAGACGTAATTGAAGAGACTGGATTCGCTAATCGAAATATGTTAGTTGAATATATGGGTAAAACTGATGCTGAAATAACGGCATTTATTGAGAAAAAAATCACTCAAGCCGATAGTCTTATTCAACGTAAACTACGTATTCCTTTAATGGTATTAAATGAAGAACATCTTGGTAACGGCAGAACATTAATTGTTCCTTTGGGTCCAAGAGATGAAACACATGGCATTTATTTCGACCCCACAGATTGCGTAGTTAATGTAACTGAGATGTGGTATAATGGACATAAAGTTCTACCGCCTTTCCCAGATAATTGCGAACTTGGAACACAAGGTGAAAGTGCCAAATGGGAAGCTTCAAATTGTACAGTTAGTGACGATACAGTAATTTTTAAAACTGGTAAGTCAAGCTTGAAGTCGGTATTCAACGGTGCTGGATATATAGGTTATGATAAAGACGGAACTATAGACAGAAATATGTTTCCGTGGTATTGGATAGGATTCTATATACGTAGTTCAGATGCATCAGTTAATTTTCAATTTCAATTACTAGATGTAAATAATAATGCAAACGTTCGTAATTTTACAGTTGATAAAGCAAACGTTTGGAAGTGGGTAAGATTGAATGCTTTAGAATTTACAGGTTCAATAAACTATGTCACTGCAAATATTTTTCAATTAAGGATTACTACCGATAAGGCTTGTACAATTAATTTAAATAATTTAAATTTCAATGATGGATGGTGTTGGAGCGCTCCTTCAGGAACATTAAATTATGGTAGAATGTTTGCTGGGCAAGCATGGTTTGGTATGGGTGAAACAGTGAGAGGTAATTATAGATATGACCCATACGCAAAGAATACTCCCGAATTCATAGTAAAATTATCAGCTAAACTCGCGGCAAGAGACCTAGTTGAACATTTAATTGGTATTCGACAGCAAGATACAGCCTTTGCAATGGAGACAGACAGATTTACCCCTAAACAGGATAAAGAAACTTTAGAAGTAACAAGGTCCAGACTTCAAAAAGAAATAGATGATATATTCGAAAGCGTGGGCTATGGATTCACAGTCGGCAATAGTTAAGGAGATAATCAATGCCAATAACCACTGAACAAATGAGAGCGATTCTTTCTACTATTGTAAAAACATCTTTTCCAGCGGCGAATATAGTGGATTCTCCAGTACAGAATACATCAATGATTAGACATCTTCCAATAGCTACTTTACGTATGGGAGTAAAAACACCTTTTAACGCAATAATGAATAGAATGACCCCCGACGTTGGCGATTACGAAATTCAAAATTTCACAATTCAATGTTTAGCTTCAAATTGTAATATTGATGGTTGTTCAAAAAATAAATACGCGAATGATATGGCGGACGTTATTACTAAATATATGAAGAAAAATCGTTCTGCGTTTAAGATTAATGAGATTCATGACATTTATGAAGTTAATTCACATGAGTTAACAGTTGAAGATTTTTCGTCTTATACAACAAGCAGAAGTTTAATCTCTGGTAAATTATTGGTTAGAAATACGGATTAATAATTCACTACGTAATTAAAAGTAAAATAGCAACGTTTAAATGAAGTCTTTAACAAAACTTATTGTATAATACTTGGATGTGTTTATAATAAAAATTATGATGTTTTCAGACCCTCTTATGGCTGGCACAGGATTTAGTGAAGAAGCACGAAATATTTCTTATAGGCTTGCTCAAGCGGGACATGAAATATTCTACATAAATAATTCCATCCAATTTCCAATAGATTTACCAGATTCTATTTTTCCAGATTTACCACAGAAGGGTGCTAAAATAAAGGTATTAGGAAACTTTGGTAGCCAAGAGAATTTTGGTGCTGAAGCCGCTGAGAGATATTATTCTATTTATCATCCTGACTTAATGTTTGTATTTGGCGACCCGCATCACATTGAGCCTTATTTAAAATTAAAAAAGAAATGTAATCTTCCGCTTCTACATTACACTACTCTTGACGGTCTTCCAATTTATTCAGATTGGAAACGATTATTCGACGCGACGGATATTAACGTTACTATAACAGAATGGGCTATGAACGAATACAGAAAACAAAACTTCAATATATCTGCATATATTCATCATGGTATTAACTGGCAATATTTTCAAACAAACAATCAAACTAAACAACAACTAAAACAGAAGTACAATCTGGATGGCTACACAATATTTATCAATTGGGATGTAAATCAATATCGTAAAAGAACTGATGCTCTGCTTCGATGCTGGAAAGATTTTAATCCATTGGCTAAGAAAGCTAAACTTCTTCTATTTACCGACTTTAATTGCCCTATAGGATGGAATTTAGAAGCTAAGATATACGAATATGGTATTCCAAGAGAAACCATAATTTCTCCATATGAGCTAATTGGAAGAGATAAATTATGGGGTTGTGCAGAAGAACCGTGGCTAATTAAAGAAATAGGACAGTTGGGAGATATTTATCTTTCAACTACTGGCGGAGAAGGATTTGGTAAAGCATTACTTGAAGCAATGACGCTTCAGCTTCCAGTTATAGCTACTGATTACTCAGCAATTCCAGAGGTTCTTGATAAATATGGTGTTTTAATTCCATGTTATGAAGGACGTGCTGGCAGATACCAAATGCATGATGCCGCTAGACATACAGAACTTGGCGTCGTAAATGAAGAAAAGTTTACTGAAGCAATGCTCTATTATTTTGACCATCCAGCAGAAAGAAATGAACTTGGAGCAAAAGCAAATGAATGGGCAAGAATGTTCGACTATGATAGACAAATCATGGTTGGATGGAATCAATTATTGGACCAAGTGAATCCAGACACTATGATGGCTAATTCATTATTAAGGAGTTAAGAAAATGGAAGAAGACTATACCGAAGAATTAAAAATACAAAAACCAATGAAACCTTATACTGAAATATTGTCTGATATTCAAACGAATATCTTAAAGATGGACCCTAAAGATAGGATGCAGTACGCAACAGATTTGTTTGGAATACTTAACGCGATTTCAAATTCTGTTGAAGCAATAGGTTCATACTTCAAAGAAATGCCCACATTAAATTATATTAAACTTGAAGATTACCAACTTATGTTTGGTCCAATACGAGAAATTGCATTGGATTTTATTGAAGTGAATAAAAAATTCCAAACAAGAAAACTTGCAGAATATAATAAGGATGCGGTTGAAAAACCTGAAGTGAAAATTCCATATTTACGGTGATAAAAAATGAGTGAAGAAAAAGCAAAAAAAACACAAACTGCCGAACAGAAACAGCTTAAACTTCGGGAAGAAGTAGCTGGAATTTACAAAGCAGAAGATATGTCTGAAATTAATAAAACAGTAAAGAAAATGAAACTTGATTGGGACAAAGATGCAAGAAATACATATTCAAGTGAAGGTAAACCAAAATTGACTACTGGAACAATTCTTGACGATATTCTAGGTCATGGCGGAATAATTGCTGGAAAAGTAGTCGAACTAGCGGGAGAATACGCAACTGGAAAAACCCAAACAGTGAATACTTTATTAGCAGAAGCAAGCCAGATAGGAACAGTTGTTCTTGTTAATAATGAAAGAACATTCAGCACTGAACGCATTGAACAAATTCTTAAAGCAAGAAAATTAAGTATTGAAACATTCTGGAAGAATTTCTTAATCGTTACTCCTGAAACATGGATTGAACAGATAGCGGCATACGAACAGATTCCATCTAATCAAGATTTAGATATTGCTGGAAGACCACATTTAAAACTTGTCGTTGTTGATTCACTTCTATGTTTGCTGGATGCAGATGATTCATTCGAAGGACGTCAAAAACTTCCTGTTAGGTCAAGAGTGATTAGGGTTCATTTAGTCGGAAAACTAAAGCGACTTGCTTATGAAGAACAATGTGTAGTTATCTATACTAATCAAATACAGGATGTTCCAGACGTAAACAAGTTTACTCCATCATATGCTAAACAGAGAGCTAAAGGCGGACCAACATTAAGCCACGTACCCGACATTAAAATTTTTATTCGTAAATCTGCAAGCGATACACGTATTGCGAGACTTATGGATAGCCAAGAGCTTCCAGTCGGAGAAAGAGTATTCATTATCAATGAGAAAGGTATAGATGATGTATCGGAAGAATTGAAAAAGAAGATTGCAGAGCGTACAAAGAAAGAAGAGAAACAAGAAGCCGACAATGCAGATAAAACCGACGCCGAAATAGCAGAATCAATACTATCATCAGAAACACCAACGGGAGAATAAAACAATGGAGTTTATTCTAACCCAACATAAATTCCATATTTTAACTGGAAGTAAAGACGGTTCAACTAATGGACGTAAAATGCCTTTAGTTTGTCACCGTTGCGGTAAATCTCTTTTGCCTACTGGATATGCAGTTTGTAAAACAGAAGGATGTTGGCAACAAATTGATTTATCAAAGATGCAAGAAGAAGGACTAATAAATATAGGCGTTTGTCCACATTGTAATAAATCTTGGATGTTCGAACCGAAAGAAATAGTTTGGACCACAACTATAGTTTCAAGACATAGAAAAAACAAATATGTTTATTATGGAAAAGATTGTTGGTCTTCATTATTTGTAGACCCAAAACATTCAGGTGATAATAATGATTAATGTAGGAATATTTGGCGATAAATATTTCGCTTCAACTGGTATGGCTAACATACTTAACCATTTAGCAACTGAAGTATGCAAAGACGACGATTTAAAAGTTTATTTCTTCGGACGATTCGGAATACAAGACCTTGAATATAAACCTATTGACGGCTTTACTCCACAGCCCATTTTAACTCCGACACCATTCTTTTACGTTCCATGTCAAGGCGGAGTATGGGACCGAGAACTATGTGTTAGGATAATCAAACATTATAATTTAGATGTTTGTTTTTCAGAAGACGATTGGTTCAGCATTAATGGATTAGCTGGAGCATGTGAATTTTGGAATAAACCATTCCATTTCTTAACACCCATAGATGGATTACCGCTTCACATAAATTCGAACAAGGTATTTAAAAATTGTAATACAGTTTACGTTCCGAATGCTTCATGGCAAATCATTAAAGAGAGAGGATTCAATTCTATTTATCTTCCACATGGCGTAGATGATAAAGCTTTTCAGCATATTCCATTACGTAAAGAAAATGAAAAATTCAGGTTTCTATGGATAGGCAGAGATGACCCGCGTAAAGCGCTCGGAAGAACAATACTTGCTTATGAGAAAATGCTTTCAATGTCGGCTAACCACAATGTCGAAATGATTATTCATACAGATTGGAATACACCTAATGCACAAAAAACAAAACAATACATTGAAATGAAACATCTACCAGTAATAGGTAGTCAAATGAGTAATAACCCGCATGAAGAAATGGTAAAAGTTTATAATTGTGCAAATGCTAACATAGTTTCTGCAAAGGCTGGTGGTTGTGAAATGTCAATACTTGAAGCCGCCGCTTGTCAAGTGCCTACATTGGTTACTGATTGGAATTTCATGAATGAATTTGTTATAGACCAGAAGACAGGGTTTAGGATTCCATATGAAAATTTGATTACTGAACCAGAATATGGCAGAATGTGGGCAAACATAAATATCGGTAAACTTGCTGATACTATGCTTCTCTGTTTAGATAATCCAAAACCTTTAAATGAAATGGGGATACAAGCAAGGTTGCATATCCAGAAGAATTATAGCTGGGTAGAAACTGGAAAAGAATTAACTAAAAGGATAAAAGAAAGTGTCATCTCTACCACAAAGAATTAAATCATTCAAAGGTTATCCACTCCGTTATGAAACCATAACGGTATATTTACCTATTAATCCGCGTAAAGGAAAATGCGGTGCTTGCGGTCAATTTGTGGGCGACGGAAAAATAACAACTACACAGATGCATCATTGGATTTATGAATTTAAGCCAGCTACAGTAAAAGAAAATCCCGAATTGGCGTTGCGTAATACCGAAGAATATTGTTTCTATGACCACGGAATAGCTGATGGATTTAGAGCTATCTTAACTGCTAATCCTGATAGGGTAGTTGATGTAATGAAGACCATGCCGCTTAAAAGCCGCGAACGGTTGCTTTTGATTCTTGCGGATATAATAACATATTGGAATAACCAAGCTCAAGGCAGAGATGAACAAATCAAATCAATAAAGGAAAATCTTGGAATTTAATTAATAAGGAGAACTTAGGAATTTGAAACGAATAGATAAAAATTTAATTTATAAAGCAAACTGTCCGTGGTGTAACGCTTTGTCTAATAAACCATGCGTTAATGAAAACGGAAAACCATACGAATATGGAACAATGCATAGAGGTAGACAACTTTGATATGCGCCTTCGACCTTGACGGAACGTTATGTAGTATTAATATTGTAGAACTTAGAATGCTTGAGCATGTTCCAGATGAAAAATTTCGTGCAACGTTAGAAGATGTTTATTATAGGGAAGCTAAACCTTTGCTAGATGCGCGGCTATTCTTGTCTGGCACAGATGAAATGTATATTGTAACGTCGCGTCCAGAACGTTTACGTTATATAACCGATGCATGGGTTAAACATTTTTATCCACAAGCTAAATTATTCATCGTGGACCAGCCGATTCTAGGAATGACCAACGACCCTGACTATATTGAACAATGGTGTAGAAAGAAAGTAGAATTAAAAGCTAAAGCCTTAAATGATTTGAAAGTCGATGTGTACTTTGATGATGACGCCGAAATGATGGATGAATTTAGAAAACTCTGCCCCAACGTTAAAATAGTTCAATATGGTGAAAGAATAAAGATTCAGTAGGTAGAAAAAAAATAACAAATGTTTATAGCGGTGGATATACCAAAGTAATACGAAAATACGGTGGATTAACTATTGACCCTGAGAACATAATTCTTCTTAATGAAGATTCTTTTCATGAAGGAGATGAAGTTTTTATTCAAGTTTCAAGATGGAAAGATTAAAACGATAGGTTTATATTAACTCTACCTAATCTTAAGCTGATAATTATGCCTGAACGTAATAGACCAGATTACTTAACTACTTATTTTGAAACTGCGAAAGTATGGGCTAAAAGATGCTCATGTAGCAGAAGACAGTTAGGTACTATTCTTATCAAAAAAATGGGCGGTACACCAATTTCGATTGGTTACGTTGGAACATGTCGCGGTGCAACAAACTGTGGAATGGAGATACCTTGTTTGAAAGATATGTACGGTGAAGCTCCATTAGCATCATACAAGTATTGTTCAAGTATTCACGCCGAAGAAAACGCTATTTTAAACGCGGCGGCTAATGGCATCTCAGTTGAAGGAACAACTATGATTATGGAAAGTTTAGAGCCGCACCAGAACGGTAGACCATGCCCTAAATGCCAAGTTCGAATGATTAATGCTGGAATAAAAGATATTTATTACAAACTTGACGGTAAAGTAATCCATGAAAATATACTCGATTGGGTCGATTTAGAAAACAAACGTATGGAAGATTTTCTTAATGAAGCCCCTCAAACATCACGAAACGTTGCTACAATTGAAGCGATGAATCAAGCGAACAGAAAAAATAGTTCGTGATTTTTAATGGCAGAAATAAATAATGTTAATGGAACAACAATTATTGGTAATGGTACTATAGTAGTGAATGATTTGCTTAAAGTTGGAACAGAGATAGCGTTAGATGATGGATTCTGTGTTGAAGAAATGATAGAAGAAATAACTAAAGGTCAAGAAAAATATTATGACCCGATGATTAAAGGTTCACCTGAATCTGAAAATAGTAAACTTTTTGAAAAAGAAATGAAAATGAAATTAATTGTTGGCAAAGGTATTCAACAAAATGTTATTAAATCAATTAGTTTCGACCAAGATGAAATACTTCAAAATATCATTAAACTTTACTGCCCAGATGGATTTGATTTAGACCCAACATATAGTAAAGGCAATTACTATAAGAGGGTTCCTAAACCAAAGTTATTTTCAGATATTAACCCTCAAGTCGAAGATTGTTTTAAAGCTGACTGTAGAGATTTACCTTTTACTGATGGAACCGTTGGTAGCATAAACTTTGACCCACCATTTCTTAATACTCAACCAGTAAAGGAGACAGAAGATAATGATTTAATCCATAAACGATTTGGATATATTCCAGCAAATAACATGAAGGATTTACTTCAATTTTACTATGAATCGCTTTTGGAATTTAAACGTATATTAAAACCAAATGGTATTTTAGTTTTCAAATGTCAAGACATGGTTAGCTCTGGGAAACAATATCTTAATCATGTTGAAATAATTAATATGGCTTATTCAATGGGATTTTACCCAATAGATTTATTTATTCTTATTGCAAAGAATAGAATGATAAGTGGTAAACATCTTAATCAACAACATTCGCGCAAATACCACGCTTATTTTTTGATTTTCCAGAAGAAACCAAGTCCTGTTAGATACATGTTAAATTGGAAAAAGGATGGTGAAAAACAAATATGAGTCAAACATACCAAAGTAAATCATTTATTAATATTGCACACTTTCCACAAAAAGGTGTAGGCGGAACAGCAAATAAACCTAAGAGTTTCGAAGTAAGCGAAATATCTCCAACTGAAACTGGATTCTTCTTTAGAATGAGCGATGAAAAAGGTTATATAGCAATGAAGATGTCTAGAGCAGAAGCCGTAGATGCCGCAATGGGAATTTTGAAGAAAGTAAAATATCTTCCATAACTTTCTTTTTTTAAGCTGATAGTAATGCAAAAATGTAAGGACCATCCAAAATATAAAGGTATAAATAGACCGCGTGTTAATTGTTTTAGTTGTATTCAAATTTACAATAATAATCATATTAATGCAGTATAATGTTAAGCTGATAATTTATGGAAAAAGACAAAAAAGAAATTCATCTTGAAGAGTTACCGTTTGGAGACAAAGATGTTTTAATGCTTCTCAGATGTGGAAAACCTAATCATTATGCAAGTCAATCTATGATAAAAAACGTTTTAGTTAACATACATAATGCAAAAGAGAACGGAACATTATGTCTTATTCCAGCAGATTTCGATTTAATTATTGCACATAAAAATGGTAAAGTTGAGGTATATTAAAATGTATCAATGTTTAGATGAAAAATGCAAAAAGAATATAATCCACTTAGGAAAATTCATAGAAACTAAATCAAAACTTGTTTCTGGAAATACTATACCAAACATTATAACAACTGAAGTTTATGGTTGTCCATTTTGTGGTTCATGGGATTATATTGAAATAGAAAAACTAACTTTAACTAAAGGAAAAGTTATAGAATTGATTAGCGTTCCACATGCCGAAGTTAACAAGAAGATTGCTGAAGGGTATGAACTTCTAGATGAAAAAGATAAGGTTTTTGCTAAAGAAACAATCTTGGTTAAACGTGAAAAGCCAACATCTTCGCCGCCGATTACTGAAGTGGTCCCGAACGTACTGACAGTTGAACCAATAGATGTACCTATAGTTGAGCCAAAAGTGGAAGTAATAAATTAATGAAAGGATTACCAATTGGAATATTTCATTGTCCGTATTGCGATAGTGGAATCACAGATTATCTTGTAAAAAATTATAATGGTGATTACGCAAAACAATTTAAGTGTCCTTGTGGTAAATACAGCCGATGGCAACGAATATATACTTCAAGTGTATCTTTAGGAGATAAATTAGGATTATTCTTTTTTGGAGTAAAGATAGAAGATGTCTAGAGCAGAAGCAATAGATATGGCTTTAGGTATACTGAAGAAAGCAAAGTATCTATAATCTTTTTTATTTTTTTAAGCTGTGATTAAATGAAAGGTTTCCTTAATAGATTCAAGAAAACAAAAGAAGTACGATATGGTGACAATCGAACAATCCACCATAACGGATACCTAGACGTTGAAATATATAAGGGTACGGTGGTAGCAGTTTGGTTTAGATGTCTACCTTTACCATTCAAAGAAACAAGAATAGATGCCGATAGAGCAAAATCACTCAAAGGAATAAACGAAACAAGTTTCGAAATCAAGGCAGTTATAATAGAGGAAAAAGAAAATGAATCAACTTAAAATTATACATTGGGGTAGCGTTCCTAACGAAGCCGATGGTGGTGCGGCTGTTAATTATGGATTATGGAATATGGTCCATTATATAGACCCAAGCATTGAACATCACGTAGTTCCTAAGAATCCAGAAGAATATGACCCTCAAGCCATGCCATATATGAATGGTTATAATATTAAGGACCCAGTTGAGATAGCGGCTTTAATGTATGAAAATAAAATTCCTGTTATGGAAGCTTTCCATATAGCGGAGAACGTTGAACCCGCGATTGACCCTATTCATGAAATGGGCGGAAAAATTATTCTTCATCAAACAATCCATTGGTCAGATGATTTAATTTTCAGGTGTAAACGCTTAAATGATTTAGACTGTATTGTAGCTCCCACAAAATGGGGTAAGGACCAGATAGCTTTCAATGGCAGAGTAGCCCAAAATAAAATCATTTATATTCCACACGCTGTTAATGTAGAGAAATTCTATCCACATAAAACTGCTCTGCGGCATGAACTTGGATTAGACAATAAAACAACTATTCTTTTTACTGGAAGATTTAATAATTTCAAGGGCATACAAAACCTTATTCCGATTATTAGACCATTAACTGAACGTTATGATTGTGCTTTTCTTATTCGAGCTTGTAGTTTTGGCGACGGTTATCCACGGAAGCTTCATGAAGTATTTAAACGTATTTCATTACGTAACAACAAAGTAATAATGTTTGACCAATGGATGCCATATGATTTTATGCCAGAGCTAGCGGCAAGTGCAGACATAACTATTACTCCGAGCGGGCATGAAGGTTTCAGTGTTCCAATTATAGAATCAATGGCATGTGGAAGTTATACTATTGCTTCAGACATAACTAATCATCATGAAATACTTGATAATTGTGGTATGCTTATCCCAGTTGAACAAGGCGTCGGTATAGTAAATGATAATCCGCAGACTGGATATAAAGGTACAATGATTAAAATTCCATCTCCACAAACAATGCTTAATGCTTTATCTTACGCGATTGAAAATCCCGAAGAACGAAAAATTAAGGGATTGGAAGCACGTAGGCGCGTCGAAGAGAATTATGCTTTACATAATATAGCTGAACAATGGATTAATTTATTAACTAATATCTCATCATATAACATGGATAAACAGATGGAGAAACAATTACTAAACCTTTAAATAATTTCTTTTTTATTAAGTTGTTTAGAGGGATATAATGGACAATCATGTTAGTGAAACTGAATTTCTACATCAATTCTTCGGATTAGTTGGTGGAAGAGAGCTAGGAACTAAAAATAAATTTGGTAAAGGATGTCAGTGGTTTTCTAATAATCCAAATGAAGTATTTGATTTAATCGAAGAAGCAAAACGAAAGAAGCGTCCAGTGTATCTTTCCGTTCAACCACGATTAGCCCATGACGTTGTTTTGGGAATAGAATGTCTTTTCTATGACTGGGATTTCACACATAAAAATGAAAAACTAACTGCGCTCCAAGAAGAGAAACATAAGAAAGAAATGGAATCTGAAACAAAGATATTTTTGAATTATTTGGATAAACGCGGTATTATTCCGCTTGTGAAGAAAACTCGTAGAGGTTATCATATTCATGTTTATTTCAATAAAATAGTCCAAATTAATATGACTGATTTCGACGTTTGGAAATTAACATATGAGCGTTTACAAGAAAGTCTATTGAATAAACAATATAAGTATTGTGACCCTTTACTTATTGGCAATCTTAAAGCATTAGCTAGAGTGGTTTTTAGTTACCATGAACTTAATGGAGAAAAAATTATTCTTGTAGATAAGAATCTTCAACCTACAAAAATTAGGGGTATAGACTATTATAGAGAATTCGGATTAAAGACCGATGTGATAAAGAAGGAATATGACGAAGCAAAAATACTGGTTGAGAAGGAACGCGCTGAGAAAGTTAAAGCAATAGAAGATATTAATAAGCGTAAGGAATCTGGAATAGGATTCAGTGGTTCTATGCGTCCGTGTTTTACCGAGCGGTTAACAAAAAGGGAGATGCCCCACCAAATGAGGTTGGCATGTCTCTTAGAAGCATATTATTCTGGTCTCCAATCTGAAGAAGAAATAGTTCAAGTATTCATGTCTTTACGCGACTTCAAGGATGAAATAACGAGACCACAAGTAAAGTGGTTTCTAGATAATAAAGTTTACGCTACACATCCACCATATAAATGCCTAACGATTCAAGGAAAGAATTGGTGTTTAGGTTCAGATTGTTATAAATTTAAATAAACCTTTTATAGTTAATTTGTATTTAATTACGTAATGAAAAGTATGTCTTGGCTTCACGATAAATACGCAAAGTCCTTATTTAAATGGCTGAAAGTTATCTATGATAGGATGGATGGTTTCGACGTTGAATTAAAGAAGCTCCGCGAAGAAGTAGACGAATTAAAATCTAAAAAAACATAGACTTTTTTTGTTTTGTTTTTTAATAATTTTTAAATAGTCTTTAATACTATTAATCACATAATAAAGAAGGTCATGTTTATGGACGATTATACCAATGCAAAAATGGTTGATAAATTAACTAATAACCAGAATCTTGTAATTTGGAAATTAATTAATGCTTTCGGTGATACTGTAACTACAACCGCTAATTTTGTTAATTCTGAAGCAATAGATTGTAGAGACGTAACCACATTAATAGTCGAAGTGAGAAATACTGGTGGAGTTAATGCGTTGAAGTATAACGTTGATGGAAGCATGGATGGAAATGTATGGGAGAATTTAAATTCTGCCGTTGCTCTTGCCGCGAATACAAGCTCTGCCCAATTAATAACAAATAGCTGGGGATGGCTTAGAGTTGGAGTTGAAGATTCCGTGGGCGGTTCACATACCACATGTACAGCTTTCGTCGCTGGCAAAAATGCCCGTTAGTTTTTTTATTTCTTTTTTAATATAGAAACGTTTATAATAACTCTCAACAATCAATTCTATTGATTATTCAATGAGACAAAAGAATTTTGATTTCGAGCTAAACCAATGGAAAGATGGAAGCGGTAAAAGCTCTGCGGCTAGATATTTAATGGATACTGTTTTACATCATGAAACAGGGACCAGTGCATTGTATAGAATAAATAAATATCTTGAAACCGTTAAAGGACTAATTCTAGAAGTAGGGTGCAATTGCGGCGCGGTAGGAATGACTTTATCAAAGAAACCAGAAGTTGATTTTGTTGTCGGAGTAGACTTCATGACATTAGCGCTTCAATCTGCCAATCGCAGAATGCATTTAATCAATAATGATATTTATCCAGAAGATGAAGAATTCTGGTGTCATAAACCAGATTGGAAAATAAGAAGCGGTTGGATATGTGCAGAAGCAACGAATTTACCATTTAAAGATGAAAGTTTTAATACGGTTCTTTTCCCAGAAATAATTGAACATCTTCCGCGACCAGATAGACCTTTAATGATTAATGAAGGATTTAGGTTAATGAAGAAAGACGGCGTGTTTCTTTTTTCAACTCCTATAAATATTTATGATGTAAATAGACCTAACTGGATGGATGAGATATGGAAATATGTTCATCCATTTGGTTTAGAAACAGAAGAATCAGCGGTTAAAATAATAACGGACGCTGGATTCAAAATAGTCGAACTTGAAAACGATTGGCATGATAAAATTCAAGTTTTATTTATTAAAGCGGTGAAACTATGAATAAACCAAAAAAGTTTGAAATAGGCACAATTCAGTGGCTCGAAATGCAAGCCGTAGAAAAAAGTCCTGAACCTTACGTAATTGAAGATTTTCTAATTTTTAATAATGCAACGGTGAGATTTGAAATTACCGTTAAAATTATTAAAGAAGAATTTACCTCTAATAAAATTAAAAATGAGGTTGAACCATGAAGATAGCTTATTGCGGATTTCAACAACCATCATTCAAAGATTTCTTTCAAAAGAACTACGATATAGAATTCTTTAATGTTTACCAAATGAAAGACTTTTCTGTATTGAAAGATTATGACGCAATTTTTCTTTATATGATAACTGGTTTGCCGACTGAAATTCCGCTTGAAAATTTAGCGGCAGAAATAAAGAAACAAATTCCTAAACCCATGATTGGATTTTTCGATTGGGAAGTAACAAAAACTTACAATTCAATATGGAGAGACACTATCGTTGCTATGGATAGAATACTTTATTGCGGACCAATAAACAAATATATTGGCTGGCACAAAGACATTATAATAAACAAAACAAGATTTATGCCGATTCCGTTTGAACCTTCAGTTGTACCTAACTTACCTAACCCGCAACTTGAAGAAATAAAATGGGTTGCATCTATGCTTCATACAAGTCCCAATGCTAGTATAGAACCTACATTAAAATTATTTGGCGAGAGAAAAACCCCACTTAAATTATTTGCTGGAACATTCGGAGAAAGTAAATCAGTGAACGGAGCTTTATGTCATACTTATGGCTTATCTCAATTTCAATGTTTTAATAGACTAGAACAAAAAGAATATTTTAATGAGTTATCAAAATGTTACGTCGGATTTGATAATACAACTGAATATGCTGGCTGGTCCAGATTTGTTACTGAATCCGCGATGTTCGGAATACCAGTTATTTCAAACGATGGCGTATCGTCTAACGTTGTAGCTAATCCAGATTTAGTTTGCTATTCAGAATACGATATGATGATGAAACTGAGAGCATTAATAGATAATAAAGAAGAAAGAGACAGGTATGGTAAACATGCAAAAGAAACTCTTCTCCCTTACATATCATATGCCAAAAGCAAGATACGATTCGATAATATTTTAAATGAGGTTATAAGAAAATGAGTGGATTTTGTGAAGTAGTTGGATGTGGCGGAACATTAGATTCAGATGATAAATGTATAAAATGTGGAGCGCGACACCCGCCAAAAAAAGAAATTAAAGATTCAGGGGAACGAATTATTTTCGGAACTGGAGCGCAAAGAGACCAACAAGGAGATAAAGGTTCATTCTCACTTTTACCGTGGGACACTCTAAGAGCATTAGCAATTCATTATCAGAAGGGCGCTAAAAAATATAAGAAACGTAACTGGGAATTAGGTATGCCTATATCACAATATTTTGATTCTTGTGGGCGTCATCACGGTCAATGGATTGGCGGACATATGGACGAATATAATCATCCTATAGCCGATATTTGGAATGAAGTCTGTGCCTATCAAACAATACTTTGGATTCAAGAGGGTAAGCTTCCATTAGAGCTTTATGACATGCCTAATAAGGTTGTTTTACCAGACCCGTATGGCAGACCAGAGTTTACCTTCAAGAGTTGGGAAGAAGTAGAAGCCAGATGGAAAGATAAATGGAGTAAGAAAGAACCATAATTTTCCATTAAATTACATTATTTTATTTTCTTCAACATAAGTCTTATATATATTTTAGTAGTTAATTTAATTACGTAGTGATTATATTGCCAAAAAAACCCATAACTTCTACTCCTAAAACTGCAACTATAAAGGTTACTCCCACAGAAAATATTAAACAACAAGCAAAAGATATGGGAATGACTGTACAGGATTATACCGAGAAGGTATTATTTGGCGACGGCTTTTCTCTTTATGTTCAGGAATCACAAGCAAAAGGTGAAGTAGGATTAAAATTTATTAGTTCATACAACAATACTGTTTTTAATCAACCTATAGATGTTATGGAACTAAGGCGTTTAAGAGATAAATGCGCTCCAGTTTCTAGAGGAATAGAATTTCTGAAAGATACAATTCTTGGGTCTGGTATAGGAATAAAAATAAAGGACCCTCTAGATAAAGACCAAATAGCTTATAAAGAAACATTAGAGAACCTTATCGAAAATATTCGTCAAGATAGATATACTAAAGGATTCGACACGATAGTTGATTTGATGTATGATGAAGGATTAACGACTGGTCAATGTGCCGCTGAAATAGTGTATGATAGAGAAATAGATTTTAATGAATATGCAACTGAAGGCGTGACTGTAACCGATGATAATGCACAACAATCAACTGGTTATGAAGTAGAAGAACCAAAATGGAAAGATTCAGAACTTGTAGAACTTACAAAACTAAAAATAATCGACAATTCAATTAATCGATTAAAAGCTTATCGTGACAAAAGTTGGGAAATAGCGTATTGGACGCTTGATGAAATCGTTCCTGAAACTCCAGAAACAGCCGCCGACGTTGCGGCTGGAAGGACCAAGAATCAAAGTGATAAAAGACCTAAACCATTAAATGAAGTTATTAAACTTCATCCGTGGCAATTATTTTATCTTAGTCCTAACCGTAGGTCATGGCATGAGAAAAGCAAAAGCGTTATTGAACCAGTAGCTAGGCTTGCTCAAATACTCGAAAAGATGGAACAAGCAACAGGGGAAGGATTATTCAGGGCTGGAAATAAAAAATATTTCATCATAACAGGAGACCCCAAACGTCAATGGGGAGATAATACAATCCTTAATATAATGAAGAAAATAAACGAAATTGGCGCGGACCCAAACAAAGCCGCGATTCCTGTACCCGCTGGATTCGATATTAAAGAAATGGGTGGACAAGTATTTGAAGGTACACAGATATTCGACCATTTCATTAGTATGATTGCAGACGGCATGAATGTTCCAAAAGAAGTCTTAACTGGCGAAACAAGAGCGGGACCAAACTACTCATGGCAAAGTTCACTAACTAATTGCAGACGAAGACAGAAACGTTTAGAAAGAGATATTATAACTCAATTATTCGAAATCGCAATTTGGCTTAAATATGGGAAAGAAAAGACTAAACCAAGTGGACGCTCAACAAAAACCATTCCAATACCAAAAATAAAATGGTTTTATGAAAACCAATTAAGCCGTCAGGAACACTTAGATATTATTCATAAAATGCTTAATACTTCTAACCCAGTTTATCCAAATACAAAACAAGCGCTCGAAGCGGATTTCTGTGATATGATGAATTATGATACGGTATTACTTCCTACACAAGAAGAAGTGAAGAAAGAAGATAAAGAACAGAAAGAAGTAAAGAAAAAACTTCAAGATGCAACACTTAAGAAAGCAGAAAATCCAGAGCCAAAGATGGACCCGCTTACTAAAACTCAAGGTCAACCTGAAGCGCCCACTGAAGACAAATTAGAGAAGCGTAAAGAGAAAGGTTCAAATACAGCATTGAAACCAAGCGGTGGCGATTCACAGAAAGGTATAGCGAAACCACAAGGCGGCACACGCCAACCTCAACCGTAACCTTTATTATATCTCTTATCTCTATTTTCATATTAATCCATTGAGGCATATTGAGATTTGTTAACTAAGGACCAAGAAAACTTAGAAGAGTTTTTCACCGACGAATTTACTAAAGATGAATATGTGAAACAGTTTGATAGCTTAGAAAAGAATAAAAAAAGAAGTATCATTTACGATTTAACAAGTATTCCTTATGCAGATATTTATAATTTAATAATAAGATACCCAAAACAAGCATTTAAAATTATAAATGGTATTGCCTATAGTGCGGCTAAATTATCTCCAACCTACACTATTCTTTTTCCTAAACCTGAAATAGATGTTAGGCTTATCGGTGTTCAAGAAACTATTTCATTACGTAAAATAAACAGTGATTGTATAGGTAAAATAGTTAGGATAAAAGGCATGGTAAATAAAGTTTCCATGCTTAAACCCATGTATGTTGAAGCCGTTTTTAAATGTCGAACATGCGGCACAGTTCTTCCATCTGAACCACAGGACCATCCAACTATTCTTATTCAGCCGACAAAATGTGAATGTAAAGGAACTGCTTTTGACGTAGTTCCAGAATTAAGTTTATTAGCAGATAGTCAAGAAATACGTATTCAAGAATTGCCCGACGATACTCCATCGGGACAGACGCCGCGTAATTATAACGTTTCTATTTTCTCTCATGACTTAATAGATACAGTTCAATGCGGCGATATTGTAGACATTATTGGAGTAGTAAAAATAGTTGAAGAGAAATCGTTTAATACTAAAACTAAATTTAATCATATTTATCTTGTCGTTAATAATGTTGTAGTGAATAGCAAAGAACCAGAAACAACGGAAATATCAGAAGACGATGAAAAAGAAATTATATCTCTTTCTAAGAATCCACAGATTGTAGATTTAATGATTGAAAGTATAGCTCCAAGTATCTATGGAAACAATGAAATAAAAGAAGCAATAGTTTATCAATTAATCGGCGGCGTTTGTAAGAAATACGCCAATGCAACCGTGAAAGGTGAAATAAATACTTTGCTTGTGGGCGACCCTTCAGGTGCAAAAAGCCAGATGCTTATGTTAACAAGTAGGTTAGCTCCTAGAGGAATATATGTTTCTGGACGCGGAGTAAGTGCGGCTGGATTAACATGTGCATGTGTGAAAGATAAGAATAATGAATTTGCCGTTGAAGCGGGTGCAATGGTTTTAGCCGATTTGAGTTTATGTTGCATAGACGAAATAGATAAGATTAAACCCGATGATAGGGCGGCACTTCATGAAGCAATGTCTCTTCAACAAGTAAGTAAAGATATGGCTGGAATCCACGTTACATTAAAAACACGTACAGCAGTATTAGCCGCTGGAAACCCAACCTTAACACGATATGACACTTCAAAGACAGTAAACGATAACATTTCAAATCTTTCGTCTTCATTAATTAACAGATTCGATTTGATTTTTATAGTTATAGATAAACCTGAAGAAGTAAGAGATAGGAATATTTCTGGTCACATACTCGGCGCTCAAGATGAAAAACTTCAGCCTATTTCAACTGAGACAATAAAGAAATATATCATTTATGCTAAACGTATAAAGCCTAAACTTACGAAAGATGCGATTGATTACTTAACGAATTTCTACGTGAAACTTAGACAAGAAACAAATTCTTCAACATCGATAGCTATTGCTCCGCGCCAACTTGAAGGATTACGCAGATTATCTGAAGCACATGCCAGATTATTGTTGAAGATAGAAGCGGGTATAGAAGACGCTAAAGCCGCAGTGAAAATTATGGAATTTAGTCTTAATCAAGTTAGCGTGGACCCTGAAACTGGAACCAGAAATATAGACCGTATAGATGCTAAAACAAAGACCGACGATAAAATAGATGTTATACGTAAATTGCTTCCACGCAAGAGAGACGAACTAATGTCTAAATTAATATCTATGGGTATGTCGAAAGAAGATATTGAAAAAATCCTTCATAAACTTACTGAAGGTGGCATAATCTATAGTCCAGACGGCGGAAGTTATCTCTGTATCGTTCCACAGAGAACCTTATAGTTTTTTTATTACGTAATGCAAATGAATAGATAGGTTTATATTATCTTCATCAATATTCTTTGTTAAGATATTATATGGTCGCTCTTATACAATTAACTGAACCATGCCCTAAATGCGGTAAAAATAAATTCATGGAAGAGATTCTTCACGTTAATGGAAGAGAAGAGAGACGCCATACTTGCCTTTTTTGTTGTGGTTTATCTACACGGATGAACCATTCGCTCGACGGTGAAGGTAATTATATTTCAAGAAGAGAAGTTAGGCGTATCCATACTTCTTCTAACCTTGACTAAAAGGAAAGGTTTATTAAATCCTATTCATTCTAATAGAAATAAGCTATCAATAATCATTGGCGCAAAGACCTTATAAGAAGGTTTTCATTATTGATAGATTCCGTGATGAATGCCCAGACTAGTCGGTGGACGACTCATGAGCGAAGGATGAATCCGAAACCTGTTGACTGAACGGAACAAGCTGGTAATCATGAAATTAGGAAAATCACATAAGTCTTGCATGTCGTTTGTTTCTCAAAACAAAAAAGAGAAAACTAAATGTGAACATGCGATTAATATTCGAAGATGCCGCCGATGCCCAAACGTTCCAGAAGAGAAAATTAAGCTTTGGAATAAAGAAGGTAAATTTTAAATGCCAAACTTTAATTGTCCTTTTAATTGTCCTAAATGCAATGAAAAAGTATTTATCCCTGAAGGAATAGATTTTTATGAATGTCCTTTCTGTGATTATATGATTACAGTAAGTTATAAGATTGAAAAAATTGACGGCGACCCTGTTTCATATTTGCTTAAACGGGCAGAAGGTAAAGCTGGTATTAAAATTATGGAACAACAAAATCAATTTAAGAAAGAACAAAAGATTGTCGATGAATTCTTTAAAGGGCTACCCGAAGAAAGTTTTCCAATAATTATTAGAAAACTCATTATAAAACAAGGAGAACTTGAAGAGAAAATCAATATTTTAAAAGAATTACCCGTTGTGAAAAATCAGCTTTTAGAATATTCTTATTATTGGAAGTAGAAATGTTTATGTCTATAGCTAAACCAATTGACCATGCTAAAGAAGCGCAGAAAATAAAACAAGCGTTCGACGTATGGAAGGCTACACCAGAAGGATTAGCGCGTTATAAACAACTAGCTCCAAGAAAATGTATTAAGATTGAAACTCTTCCTGAAGGCTGGGTAATCGATACACTAGATGCCGACGACGGTTTCATTACGTATTATAATAAAGAAAACAATATTACTGTTGGCGTTGACATGCAGATGACTAAGCCAATGTATGAACCAGACAGCGTAGAAATTTATCACGTTACTTATAATGATACGATAGTTGAAACAATCGACGCTGAATCCGATTGGAAACAAGCATGTGCTAAAACAAACCAAATTCTATTAGACATCATGGAAGGCAGACGGGAGATAGATTAATTTTGGCTCAACCTCAATGTAATTACGTATGGGATAACGAAACATGCCCATGCGTAAGTGAAGCTTTTCCCAAATGTCATCCAAAAGAAAATCCAAAAGAAGGCTGGATGTTTATTTGGCTTGGCAGAAACTATACTAAAAATGCTCATTATGTTCGAGAAAAAGATGGTCGCATATCTTCAATTTGTGGGCGATATTTAATTTTGGGAAAACCTGAATTAAAAGAAGAAATAAGTGTAACACTTCATTGTGCCGCTTGCGATAAAAAACTCTTAAAAGAAAAATTGAAGGGTAAATAATGAGTTATTTTAAACATGTGCAGACAAGAGATATTCATTTTGGGAAAGATAAAGGCAAACTTTCCATAAATATCGAACTTGTTATGTCTAAAGATGAATTCAAGAATTTGTTTAATAAACATTATCAACAAAAAATCATTGAGCAAGCAATCCCTTTAAATGGAACTTAGTAGATGATGAATTAATGAGCGAAATAGTTTGCCCATGTAAAGATAATCCAACCGAAGAAGAATGTGAAGAATGCCAAGATTTACCAATAGGATACTTTGAACATTCAAGAAAAATGAAAAAACTCAGGGAAGAAAGAAAATATGAATAAACAAATAGAATGTAAAAATTGTCATAAGACTTTTTGGAGTAAAGCAGAGAAAACCATAGATGGAAATGGAAAAAAAATCCTGATTGCAAAAGAATATTATTGCCAGTCATGCCGTAACATAGACAGCTATTGGAGAGAGAAAGCAAATAAATTTAAGAATCAATCCAAGCATAAGATGGCGGTATCTAATAAACAAGAGAAATTAGCAAGTACAGTATTGAACGACATGCTTGACGTAACAAATGTTAATCCAAAAGATTATAATTTGGATAGTAAAGGTTTCCTTTATAAGAACGATAAAGGAGTTTCGACTTTTATCTTTGAAATGGAAAAAGATAAATATCTCCCTAATCTGTTATCTTTAGGGTTTAAACTTATTAGGGAACTGACGCTCACTGAATGGCTTAAGATTGAAGAATCCAGCGGCGTCCAAATTAAGTCTTTAAATTCAGGGTTAATAATGAATTAACCTTTTTTTAAGCTGTGGTTGAAATGCTGAGTAGAAAGAAAAAAGAAAGTATTGAGAAAGATTTAAAAACTTGGATTAACTTAACTGGCATAGCTGTTGGTTGTTCGTTTGAACAAAAAGATAGTTATGTGAATGATATAATCGCAATTATAGAAAAACATGTGAATTAAAATGATGAAAAAAATTTATACAGACGACCCTTTAGTTAAGTATGCTACGACAGATAAAACTATAGAATACACTAAAATGGATATTAATTCTGTTCTCGGTCAATATGAAGTAGCCGATGTAGCATGGCATTTTGACCCAGAAGGAAAGAAAGGCATTCCATCAATTTACGTTTTGTTCACACTTGATGAAAGATTTAATGAAATGAATCTTACTGTTCCAGTTAGAATTGACTGCCCGACAATCTGGGATAAAGAACAAAAGAAACGCAGACCATTTAGGGAAGAACAAATCAATTGGAAAGTAAGTATGAGAGCAATGTATCATTTTATCTATAATTCATTAAATAATTCATATGCAATGCAATCTAGCAGTACAGTTGGATTCTTAGGCTATATTCAAACTGCAAACAAAATTCAATTAAAGGACGTTTTGCTTCCGAGGATAAATGCTGGAAATGCTTTAGAATTCAAGGAACAATCACAGCCGCCGAAATTCGTTGAACAAGCACAACTTGAACCTGAAGTAATAGTGGAAGATAGTCAAGTTTATGCTCTAAACTAATTTTTTCTTTTTTTTATATTTCATTACGTAATATAAAACAATAATAGAAACATTTATATTCAACTATTGTGTAAGTAATTAATTGCATACTATCCGACAAGGCGTGGGGTTTAAGCTCCCGCGATTGGCTGTCGGCGTGTGGGGCATCCGTAATTGGAAAGCAAGGTCAATAAGTCTTTCCAATATATCCGTTTGGAGTTTGGACGAAGAATCGGATGACTGCTGTAGAGTTTAGTTGCAACGACTCTATAGAGTTGCTTCACCCACACGGTTATTAAATAAATACAAAAAAAGTCTGGGACCGTGGTGAACAACCAATAGCCGCCTTAGATGCGACCAAGTTATTCACCCAACGGTTTAGAAGCTGTTTGGTAGATTCAGCAGAGAAAACTACATGGGTAGTATATCCCATAAATATACTTAAGCTGTAGTACGTTTATGGTGTAATGAAGGACGGCATTGGCGGGTTGCTTGATAAGTATTACAGTGGCGTTAACCCGCCAGTTCTATTTAAGCTATAATATTTGCAAGTCCAAGTAAATATTATAGTATAAAGCTGTGATAGGTAAATAGTTTAAGAAACTAATTCGACTCATTGATATTCAGCAGTTATCTATCACAGCTTAAAAGCTGTTTTATACTTTACGATTCAAGCGCCTGAATAGGGCGGTAAAAAATCGAAGCAAGCTGTAAATTAAAAGACTATTAACTTTTAATTTTATAGTATTAAGCTGGGATAGTAGGAAGCAAACGATAGGCAATAGATGACAGTCCAATGTCGAAAGAACACAGGACAATCACTAACTGCTGTTCACTTCCACTAATTATCCCACAAGAAAGCTGAATTTCATTTGTTTATCTTGGGTAGATGCAAAATTAACATCTAAGACTACAAAACACGATGGACTATAATTTACTTTGCCTAAGTGTAGTAAATAAATGGAATATTCAGCTATAAAGCTGAGAAGAATGGTTTAACCAAAAAGACGACGGTGAAAATCTCTCTTCTACTCAGTTTTTATTTTATATTACGTAATGAAATTAAATTACATTAAGCGTTTTTTATTCACATAACCTTTATATTAACTTCTAACAACATTCTAATTACAATTTAAGGCGTGTTCTTATGGAATCTCCTATTGACTATTTAGGCGAAATGTTAAAACTTCAGAAAGAATTCCAAATCAAAACAGGGTTCGACCCTTTAATAAAAGATTTAGCTCTAGCTATTATGTGTGAAGGCAGTGAACTTTCTGTTGAAGCGGGAGCTAAATGGTGGAAAGATTATTTACAGAATGGTAATCGCTGGGGAAGCATGGACCCTCAAACAGCGATTTTACAAATCAAGATTATCCAAGACCAGAATAAAGGCAAGATAGAAGTGGAAGCAATTGACGTGCTTCATTTCTTGCTCTGTGTATTCTTGGCTTGCGGTATGACTTCAAAAATTGTGTTTGAAAAGTATTGCTCAAAAATGGGCGTTAATATAAAAAGGCAAGAAACAGGTTATTGAAATGACAGAAGAAAATAAAACTCCAGAAAAAAAGAAGAATATAAAAAGTGCTGTTGTTCGTGATTGCAACATAAGCAATTGTCAATATCATCGCTTAGACGGAACATGTAAGCTTCCATATATAACGATTAATATCTTAAAGATGTGTGGTTATGTAAACACCAAAATCTTTATAGAAGACGACTCTGCTGTTCTAAGAGAATTCAATGAATAGTGAACATTATGGCTTGGGAAGAAAATACCGATACGATAGCTATGCATTTCAAAGAAGAAAGAAGCCAAGAAACTAAATATAATAAAAAACATTGGACAGAACGAACGGGTAATCCTAAACATTATTGCTATAAGTATCGTAGAAAGCAACGTTTATATTAGACGTTTTTTATTACATTATTTATAAGAACCAGTTATAGGGTAGCGCTACCCTATGGCTGTAAGTTGAACGTTTATGGTTAATCAATTTGACGAATATCGAAAAGAGTATTCTACTTTAGATTTTCAAGGCATAAAGAAATGGAATGATAGATGGCAAGTAGAATTTCCAGACCAACATCATTTCGATATTAATTTTTATAATCGATGTTTTTCAATTGTAGCTAGTGGTAACGTGAATGAGGACCCAGAAAATTGCGGCGTTCAATATTATAAACCAACATCTGTCGTGGAGCTAGGCGGTAACGATGGTTCATTAGCTAAAGCCATGATTGACCGAACAGAAAACCATATCGATACATGGTTGAATTTCGAAATTAGTAATTGGAAGCAAGTGGAACAAACGCCACTTAAAGAATACGTTTATCAATTCAGGTTACTTAATACTCAATTATGGAATGCTGGACTTTTCCTTGAAGACTTCGACGTATTTTTGGCAAGCGATGTTCTTGAACATTTCACAAGTGAAGAATTTATAAAGATTATGGATTATGTTAACAAAGAAGAGTTTAAATATCTCATGTTAAGAATACCCATTGGGGACGAACCAACAATTAACTGGGACGGCTACTTTGGTTCCCACCTATGCAATCTTAACAGACAACAAATTAAGGACCTCTTAAGCGTGAACTATAAACTAATCTTGGATGAAGGTGCTTGGAACACTCTTTGGAAACACAAAGATTTAATGTAGGAGTAAAGAATAATATGATAACAACATCTAGTGGTGTTTGGAACACAATCGTTTGGAATCCAAATTCAGAAAAAATATACTTCAAGCAAGAGAAAGAACAAAAAACAGAAATTGCTACTCTTGATTTTAAATGTAATTTTTGTAAATATAAATCTGAAACCTACGAAGAAGTCAAAAACCATTTTCGCATTCAACACAAAGAGATTTTTGATAAACTCTGTTGTTCTTTTCAGTAAAAATAAATCATAAAGCTGGTAAAAATAATGGAAGACCATACATGGGATAGAATGAATCGAGAATTTAAAATCGGTCAACAAGTAAAAGTTGATTGTTGTGAACTTTTATTCGAGGGAACGATACTAGGAAAATCAATTGACCATATAGCAAAGATGTGGATTGTTTCTGTAGATAAACGGTTGAATGAATATATGGCAACGATTCCAGATATGGCGATTGTTATTTTAGCAACTTATATCGATTAATTCTTTTTTTTATTTTTAAGCTGGTAAAAAACATATGGTAGTGCAATACGTAAACGGAGATATATTCATTAATAGATTCAATGCTCAAGCAGTTGCTCATGGATGTAATATTCAAGGCGTCATGGGTGCTGGAATAGCAGTTCAATTTAAGAAACGTTATCCAGAAATGTTTAAGGTGTATCGTCAAATGTGTCAAGAACAATGTATAACGGTGGGCGATTGTTTCTGGTGGGAAGAAAAAGATAAACCTATAGTTTTTAACTTGATGACCCAGCCAGATTGTGGCGGAGCAACTTATGACGGCATAAGAGAATCTTTGCTCGAAATGCGTAAGATAGCTACGAAGAAACCTAGAATAACTTCTATTGCTATGCCAAAAATTGGTGCTGGACTCGGTGGACTTAATTGGGAAATCATTAAATGTTTAATTGAAAAAGTATTTGATGGCTGGAATGGTATTCTTTATATATATGAAGAATATATTCCTAACTGTTAATTATTAATGGGGTATATTGTAAATGATTTACATAAATTTAGATTTGATATTTGATGCGGCGAACGTAGTTTTCTTAATCGGAAGCTTACTTTTAATCTGGTCTATTTACAAAGATAGAAACGTGCTGAAAGGGTTTCAACCTATGGGTTCAATCTTGACTTTCGTTGCTATGTGTATGGTCCAATTTAATTACTTTCAGATGGAAAATGCAGTAAGTTTTCTATTTTCATTGCCGACTGTAGCACTTTGGGCTTTAGCATCTGGATATTCAACCTATAACTATTTCAGAAATAAAAAGAAAGAATCTGCTGTGAAGGGAGACACCTTAATCGGTGGACCCATGTTTTAATTTTTAAGCTGTGATGGAAATGAATTGTCCCATCGATAATAAAAGATGTTATACAAAAGCTGGAGAATCTGAAGGCGGAATACAAATTGATTTGTGTAGACATGGTAAGAGATATAGAGACGGTTCAAAATGTCCAGCACAAGTAAAATATGGTTTATTATTCTCTAAAGCTGGTATTTAAAAAATGATGAAACCTAAACTTAGAACCTATAAGGTTATTAAACCCTACCTCATTAAACCCGAACGTCAATTAAGTATATTGTTTGGAAGTATAAGTGGACAAACTAATAGTCCATATAATCCGCGAATTATGACGCCCACATTCTTTAGTCTAGATTATCCATTAGACTAAACTTTTTTTATTATATTTTTTATTTTATTACGTAATATAAACTAAACGTTTATTAGACAGTTTTTGTATAAAAGATACGGTTGATTTATAATGGGAAATTGGTCAAACGGAAAGATGGTTTGCTCTATATTAGAGAACGCCAAGTTTGAATCTCAATTTGTTGGCGGAGCAGTAAGGGACCTTCTTATTCATGATGGTTACGTATTTAATTCACAGACTGGAGTAAACAATATTGAAGGCGATATAGATATTAATACGAACGCTACTCCAGAACAAGTCATAGAACTTTTTAAAAACAAAGGATTTACTGTAGCTTTAGCTGGAAAGAAATTCGGCACAGTTATAATTAATGCACCAAACATGATTGAACCCATAGAAGTAACGACTTATCGTTCAGAAGGAAAATACGGGGATTCTCGGCATCCAAATGAAGTAATTTGGGAAACAGATATAAATAAAGACTTAGGACGCCGAGATTTTAAATGTAATGCAGTAGCTTTTGACCCGTTTAATTTTTGTTTAATAGACCCGTTTAATGGCAGAGAAGATATTGAAAATAAGATAATAGATTGTGTTGGTAATCCAATTGACAGGTTCCAAGAGGACCCGCTTCGATTGATGCGTATGGTTAGATTAGCAGTGAAACTTGGATTCGAAATCGAAACAATGACTTACGTTGCGGCTGAAGAATGCGCTAAAGAGATAACAAAGATTCCTATGGAACGTGTGAAAGACGAATTGTTAAAGATGCTTAATTTACTTGAAGCAGATAAAGCAATTTGGATGTTAGACCAAATAGGCATTCTTAAATACATTCTTCCAGAAGTATCTAAACTGAAGATTGTAGAACAACCGCCTGAACATCATGCTTTCAATGTATTTGACCATATGCTAGCTTCTCTTCAATGTATAGCACTGCATCATAATGAAATTCCTAAAGAGAAAAGACCGCTTCTTGCTTTAGCAGTTTGGCTTCATGATATTGGAAAAGAAAAATGCAATGCTGAAAAGCCGCATTTTCCAGCACACGAATTGAACGGTGCAAAAATCTTTGAGGAAATTATAGCTCCGCGTTTGAAACTTTCAAGGGAAGAAACTGATTACGTGAAATTCATTATAGCACACCATATGGACTGTCACCAATTTAAAGGTTTAAATGGAGATAAAGCAATCCGCAGATGGCTTTCAAGTCTTGGACCAAACGTAAAATTCATTGATGACCTATTTTATATGTTTGATGCCGACATGGTTGGTACAGGCATGGTTCATTCTAACCTTGACGTTATGGAACGACTCTTTTCAATGAATAAAAATGTTAAAAGAATTTTGAATGAAAAACCAGCTTTAACTGTAAAGGATTTATTGATTTCAGGTCAAGACATTGTGGACGCTATTGGAGTAACTAGAAAAGAGATTATGGAAACCAATAAAGATTTAGGACCCATAATAGGTAAGATACAGAAAATGCTATTGGAATTCGTCATCGACAACCCAGAGGGTAATAACCGAAATGTTCTTATAGACTTAGCTATAACTATCTATAAAATGAAAATGTATGCGCGGTAAACAAAATGGCTAAACTTTGTCAAGATAAACAACCATGCGTTCAATATCCCGTAGTAAGTTTAGATAGTAATCTAAATTTAGGAGAGGATAGAATAGCTTGCAGACATGGTTTAGTCTCCGAGAAGAATGTTTGCCCGCTTGAAATTCAAACAGAATATGAAAAGAAGCAGTGGAAAATATTTTTTAATAAACTTCCATCACTTCAAAAGAAGCTGACTAAATCGTTATTTAAATGGTGGTGATATGATGAATTTATTATTGAGAATATTTTTGTTCGCACTATTCATAGTATTCATGGTGTTCGTTGGACCAATTTGGCTTACAGTGTTTTTCATAATTACGCTTGCAAACTTGACGCTTTGGACTTTACTTTTCGCTATCGGCTTTCCCATAGTAAGTATTATATGGATATATAGTGTTTTGTTTGGTTAATTAAATAACCAATTTTTTTAAGCTGTAATTAAATGGTGGTGAAAAATAAATGACTCAAATAAAAGAATTAACAGACGGAATGAAACGAATCGACGTTGAAGGGCAGATAGTGGATATAGGCGACCCGCGTGAAGTTAAATCACGGTTTAAAGACGAAACTTATCGCATTGCAGACGCCGTACTAAGCGACGAAACCGCAAGCATTAAGGTTACACTTTGGAATGAACAAATCGATGCCGTACAAGTGGGCGATATGATAAAGGTTTCAAACGGATACGTTACATCCTTCAGGAGCGAACTTTCGCTCAACGTTGGCAAGTTTGGTTCAATGACAAAAATTTAACCAAACCCCAAAAATATTTTATTTTTTATTTAATTAGGTAATGAAATATTTAATTTATTACGTAATAGAATGAATTATCCGTAACATGCGTAGTGGCATAATATAAAAGTTTAAATATAAGCTGTTGTAGATGTCAAGTAACCTCTTGGCAAATAAGAGACGGTGGGGCAAAATGGCTATCTCTTTAGTCTAGAGAGTTGGGTGGGCAAAGCTGGAATAAAAATGGTAAAAATATTCAGTCTACAACATGAAAATGTAAATATAGCGAAATCAACTATTCAAGCAAAGCTGAATAGTAAACAAATCCTCTATCAAGTGCCTAAACTGAAAGCGGATATAATAAATAACAGGTGGAGAGCATACCAAGAGAACGCAGATAAGGTTATGGACCTTGATGATAATACAAACAAGTTCCTTAAAGCCGCGCTTGAATCTATTGTGAAATCAGACATCATTATGGACCAAAGAGATGTCTATTACAGCATACGTGGTGTTCACGGCGATTGGAAATTAAGCGGGCATCCACTAGATACAGTGCAAGCCTACGACGCATTTGTTGGAACCATTATGGAGAAACTTCAATTAGTTACTGGGTACACAATGCAGTCTCTTGGCGTTCGGGCTGGTCCGCGTGGATTCATAATTGGAGATAATGAATCTTATTTCGACGGCGTATCTGATGGTAAACGAAAAATCCAAGTAAAGATTTCTGCTAAACCTTCAATTGGATTTAATTTAGTTGATGAAGGCGTAAGTTTCCAAACAAGGGCAAAAAAACTTATTCACTACGAAAAAGCGGCTGGTATGGATTCACTGCTGGTTAATGATTTACCAGTCATGATTGAAGCAGTGTTTATGACATCTCAGGGCTACCCGACTGAATCAGCGACTAAACTTCAAGCAGATATGGAAAAACGTGGTCTACCACTCTACATACTCGGAGATGCCGACCCTCATGGACTTTCAATGCAAGTAGGTTATGGACGCGCATCTAAATCAAATGCTTACATGCCAGACTGCTTCTATCCGAAGAATGCTAAACTTCTAGGATTGTTCCCAAGTATAGCGCTTCAACTTGGATTGCCAGCGGAACGCATTACTCCTGAACATGAACGTATTCTTCCCAACTTGAGAAAACTTTGTGAAGAAACACGTCCAGAACTTATTCCTGATTGTGAGACTTTTGAAAACGAATTAAAGAAATGGGAATGGCAAGCACTTAAAGGCAAAGATGATTATGCACCACCTATCTACATGGTTGAATCGTTGCGAGTAAGCGGAAATGAAATGAAATACGTTCCTAAAGCAGAAAGTAGTAAAGCCACAATTATAGAAACTATTAGGAAAGAACGTTCAGAAATGGTTGAAAAAGAAATTAACCGCTTAACAAATGAAGCCATTGAACCGACAAAAGTAAAGATTCGCCAGAAACTTAGGGAAACATTTGAAGAAGAAATAATTTCATTCAATGAAGAAACTGAGAACCAGATTAAAAACTTGGAAGCGATGCCAGCAGATGATTACCGTGAAGCAATCAAAAAGAAACTTGTAAAACAACCAGTACAATATTGGAATGACGCCGCGAGGAAAGTCGTAAACGATATTACCGATGGAGAAAAATTCGACTTGATTATAACCGTTGACACAGAAATATTAGTCAGCGACCCGAAAGCAGAAATAGTAGCAGACCTTAACGCTCCAGACACTCCAGAGAAACCATTGACGATTGACGACATCACCGAAAGCATAGAAAGCAGAGTTACAGGCAAGAAGGTTTTGATTCAAACTATCCGTAAAGCAATCGAAACGGTGAAAGGAACACCTTCGCAAGTCTGGTAGAACAATCTACCTTTCTTTTTTTAAAGCTATGACTATAAAATGGAAAAATTTAAAGAATTAACTAAAGAAGAAAAAGAAATTTTTGATAAAGAATTAAAAAGAGCCGAAAATTTAATATTTAGAAGAGAAGAACTTCCCAGAGGATTTGAGGGAAATTCTTTATTTCAGTGAAATGAAGCATTTGGAAGAACAACTTGATATTCTTGAGGCTGAAGTTAAAAAAAGAAATTAAGGTAAATACTTAATTAAGTTTTTATTTTTTTATCATATTTATTTTCATTACGTAATAACAATTCATTTCATTACGTAATTACATAAGTTTTTTATATGATGGTGATGGATAATGTATGAATAAAGATGAAGCCAAAAATTATCACAACTGTTCTAATTCTCTTCTGTCTTATCCCGCTTGTTATGGGTTCAATAGTTACGCATGATACAATTTCTAACATTGGAAAAATAAAAGCTGTTTCAACAACATTAAATATGAGTCTTCATGTTTCAGGTAGCCAAATTTTAAATTCGAGCAATGGCATAGTTTATTTACGTGGAATGGGACTCGGTGGGTTTGCTCCCAACTTGATTCTTTGGGGTAATGGTGGAAGCGACAACTGGGGAGACCAGTGGAATTATAGCCCAAATGCCACTATGGACCAAACTTTTACGGTCATGAAGAATACATGGCATATTAATATGGTTAGATTCTTTATTTATCCAAGTTGGTATTATAGAGATAATATTGTTCCAGCACAGGAAGACCCGAATTATGCTTCTTCAACTACTCCGATTAACATGAAAGCATATTTAAGGGTTTTATGTTCAGAAGCAAGTAAATATGGAATTTATGTTGATATAGTACCATACACATTAACTCCATCTTCTAGTTCTTACGGTCTAGACAAATATGCCGACCCAGATGCATTTTCTTGGCAAGGTCTACCATTGATGAATGATTGGGACGCTATGCCACAGAAATTCTTAACAGATAATGGATATGGAAGTAATGAGAAAGGGTTCTGGCAGTGGTTCTGGACCGACATGGCAAACAACTTAAAGAATTATCCAAATGCAATCTTTGAAGCATGGAACGAAGCTGGATACAACGGCGGCGACACCGAACCGATACCTTCAGGATTTATGACTTATTACCAAACGATGTATAATGCAATTCGAGCTACAGGTTCAACTAATTTAATCTTTATGCAATGGCATATGGGTTGGATGCCAAACGGCTACGGAGCTACACTTCACTGGACTTCGGACATTGCAACAGCGATAGGCAATTCAACAAACTTAGCATTTACAACACACTTCTACTACTATGCACCATCCGATAATAGTGCATACTGGGCTAAAGATTACGCCACATTGAAAACACAAATTCAAACAGGTTTATCGGGTATGGGTGTTGTTGCTCCATTAATAATTAATGAAGAAGGTTCATGTCTTTCCAGTTCTCCGAATAAACAAAATGACTATACATGGTGGCAAAACCTTTTAACTGCTCAACGTGATTTAGGCGTGGGCGCTGGAGCATATTATTGGTTGAGTGATTCAGGTTTAGGTCCAGTCTATTCAGGAGAAACAATGCTTAGTAACGGCTATACGCCGAATACAATGGGAACAGAATATATAAACTCTTATAGGTAGGTGAAAATGAATATGAAAATGAATTTAATGGCTGTGGCTTTAATTTTATGCGCTTTAGTAGCATCAGTAACTTTTATCACTTATGCGGCAATCGTAACGAGCGTTGATAAACCAACTAAAGGAACAATCAAAGCAAGTGCTGGACTAGACTTGACCTATGTGAACGGAACTGAAATTTCAACTATTGACTGGGGCGCTTTAAGCAATGGAACAAGTACAACCTTAAATGTTGTAGTGAAAAATACTGGCAACCAAAATCTAACCCTTTCAATGACTACTGCAAATATGTCTCCAATCGGAGTTGTTTCGCTTTCATGGAATAAAGAAAATACTGTTTTAGCGGCTGGGGCTAGTGTAACTGCGATTCTAACTTTAACTATTCCAAGTAATGGATTAGCAACAGATTTTACTTTTGATACTATAGTAAACGGAAACGCATAAAATCAAATTTCTTTTTTTCTTTTTTTTGTTTTATTAGGTAATTAAATAATAGTATAGAATTCTTTATATATTTCAATGTTTATTGTTGTTTTAGCTCAAGCGGTTTCCCTGTGTTTTTGGGAAGGTGCTGACCGCCTTCCTTAAGTTGAAGCAATAATGTCTGAATATAAACCAATATTGCATTTGAAAATAAGTAATGGCGGTCGAGGTACAAAAATTGAACTTAGAGAATTCGTTAAAGCCACAATTTATTGGTAAAAAACCAAGTTTCCCTCATGAATGTTATTCGGAATCTCTTAAAAAACAAAATCGAAAACGTTTTGATAAAAAAAGAGAAATGTTAATTCTTCTAAAAAAAATTATCCAAAAATATTTAATGAATTGAGGGAAAAAGTTGGATATGAACGAAAAATATATGATTATGTTAAAAAATAATTTTATTACCTAATAACAACGAAGAGTTTATTAATAGCCGCGTATTATATACTCCTAATCAAAAGGAGTTAAGCTGAAATGAAAGATTTTATTCTTCCCGCTGTTGGGGAATCAATTAAACCAAAACCAAGCGCGGATATTTTGGGAATCACCAAAAATCTATACGCTCAAGATTCGCTTCTTGCTGTACTTCGAGAGTTTATTTCTAATGCAATCCAGCATGGCAAAGCAGACAGCGTATATATAATCTACAACGGAAAAGAATTAACTGTTGAAGATTTTGGATTTGGAACAACAAAAGAGAAAATGAAATATTTCTTTTTACAGGACTTTGGAGAATCAGGTCAATCCATGACCCATTTTAACCGATGGCGTGTCGGAATGACTTCATCTCTCGAAATAGCCGACAGAGTGACATTCCACGTTAAAGGCAAAAATTTGGAATTCATCAGTGACATTCAACCCGACGAATCAGGATTCACAGCGCACGTCGAAAGAATGGAAGTGCTTGAACCGCGCAAAAGCACTGGAGTAACAGCAAAGTTTCTTTTAAATAACGAATGCATGAAAGATATTAACCTCAGAAAAATTGAAGACACTTTAAAACTTATCTGCTATTGGTGGATTCGGCATCAGGGCATAAAAATCTACATTAACAATAAGCTGTTGGATTACGGGGCAGAAGGCATAGAAGGATTAGTCTGCAAAAGCATAATCCAGATGAAGGACATTGAATCAACAGTCGGAAACCCGATTGAAGGCGACGTATTCTACAAAATCCTAACTTATCCATCATGGTTTCCGCCAAAGAATTACCTTGTACTTTTCGTAGACGGAAACTTTGTCAGTTCAGACCGCATTTTTTGGGGCGGCTTCAATTCATTGATGCTTGCCAATACAACCGACGCCACGATAATGACTAAACTTAATGCTGGAAAAACCTCAATTAAATCTTTTAAAAAGACAGGGTTCTACCGCGCAGTTATGTCTTACTCATTGCAATACAAAGAAGAAGAGGTCCCGACAAAGAAAAATGAAGTCCTAAAAAACATTGTTAAAGAACTTTTAGACTTAGCAGACACACGCGCCTACCACCAACCCGTAGACAAATCAATTACGCCGCTTCAAGCTGTCATCGATAAAGCTAAAGAACAAACCATTATTGAACAGGAAGAACGGAATCTGCTTAATCCCGATTTGATTGAGCCGAAAAAAACAGAAGAAAAGAAAACAGAAGATGAAAAAACCGAAGAGAAACTGGAAGAAAAACTCAACGAGAAAGTTCCGCCTAAACCAAAGGAACCGCCAAAACTTAGGGACATCATGATAGAACATATCAGCGACGTGACTGAACCATTCATCGGCTTAGAATTCAACGGGTCAGAGAAAATCATTCAAATCAACTCTTGTCCAAAGTATCCGACGTTAGCTGGCAAAGTAAATGCCTTAATCAATAACCCTACTATTCGAAACTTGGAATTTATTATTCCATTCATCAGCAGAGTCAGTGATTCAATTAAGCATAACGTTGAATATGAAAATAATAAAGAGTTATTCAAGGAGAAATGGGCAAGGGAAGACTGGAAATCAGAGGTTAGTTTGATGAAAAAATACCAACAAATAGAAGAAATAGTCGATACAGAAGATGTATCTACAAACGAAAATCTATCAACCCAAAATGAAGCTATTTTTCAACCTGAATGTGAGGTGACAAAGATATGAGTATAAAACCAAATGGAAGTGAAAAAATGATTGCGAAAGAAAAAACTTTAATGCTTTTAGCCGTCGATGAAAACGGAAAATATTTTAAGCTGAAACTGGTAATTCCTATAGGTCAAATGATTGAAGATGAAACACTAGTTCCGTTTGTTAAGCCGCAACCCGAAGCATCACAAAAACCCGTTAATATAAAAGAAAAGATAATCGTTAATTCCAAAGCAGAAAAATCTCCCATGAAACCCGAAGCAAAAATAGCCAAAGCAAAGACACAATCTTCAGTAAATAAAATTGAAGTTGTTGTAGGCAAGTGTCCCGAATGCAGTGAAGACTTAGGCAAGCCAGAAAAAACGTGGATAATGATTAATCCAAGAGTGGACCCGAAAACTGGAAAAGTCCGCAAAATGACAATCGGTTTATTCCACCACTGCGGGAAAACAATCCGCCAAGTCATAAACACCGAATTCGTTATTCCAGAACCGAAATCCGCCGTCATAAGTGACACCAAAGCTGAACCAAAAACTTCTAAACCCGTTAACGTTAAGGAAACCATTCCAACAAAAAAGAAAGGCAGACCATCGAATATCGATAAAGCTAAAAAGAAACAAGAGGAATTGAACAAAAAGAAATAGGCGGGAATAACCGCTTTTTTTTCTCTATAATTTAATTAATTACGTAATGAAAACGTATAATAGAAACATTTATATTAATGCTGATACAGTTAATTATTTCAGCTTAGAAACATTGTTTAGAAACAGTGGAGATTTGACTGATATGTATAGAGAAAATTTAAACAGGCGCTTTAAAGAAGAAGATGAATGGGAAGAAGAAGTCGACTGGGACGAGGGTTGGGAAGAGGAAGAGTAAACCCAGTTCGGAATTAACTAATTCCTTTCTTTTTTCTTAAGCTGTAGTGTAAGCTGTCTTGCTTTATAGGTTTCGTTCACAGCAGATTGAATCCTAAACCTATATTTAAAAGCTGTAGGATAGGTAGGGAATAAATACCAAGCTTCTGTTTCCCGAAGCAATAGGCTGTTTGAAGGAAATACATAACAGTGGTTGATTTTCTCCGTTTTAACCCTATTCCTACATCACCATTAAATTTAAAGCTGTTATCTGAGGTCGCGCCTAAAATGACCGTCCCACAGTCGAAATCACGGCATAACAGCACCATAAGCTGTTCGATTGAGCATCCAAAGAATTGAACGCGATGGCATAGAATTGTTTGGAAGCATCGTGCCGATTAAAGACAAGCCGCAAATCTATGGTCTTAACGTAAAGCCATCTAAACGGACCTCAGTATAGAGAGATTGGTATAAAACAATTAGGCTCTACAAGAGAAGTACGAAGATACGTTTAATGACACACCCAGCACCTAAAATACTGTTTGGTAAAATCGAACGGGACAAAAGAACGGCGAGAAATCGTTCTGGCGGCATTAAGTTACATTTGTGTAGGCAGTGTAACCGACCAACGCCTTTCATATCCTACCATAATAAGTTGATGATGGAATGAGCCGAAAAAGACAGCAGAAGAATCAACAATATGTTAATAAAATAGACGCCGAACTTTATCATGAAGCTATAGCCTTATCAAAGAAAGCTGTATTAAGAGATTATATAGCTTAATAAATTTAATTAGGTAATGAGTTAAAGCTGATATTTATGTTAACAAAAAAACAAGTTCTGGACCGATTGGAAGGATTGCTTCAATATGAAGGAACAGCTAATGCTCATTGGTATTGTGACCAAATAAAAGAATTAATTCAAACCGCCGAAGAAGTTATTCCTAAACTTAAAAAACCAGAATATAAACATATTCTAATTAAAGAGATGGGTGAATTAGTAGAAGTAAATAATTGTATCTATTGTGGAGAAATCCTAAAATCAATTGTTGTTCCAACTTCTGAAGTATCAACTAGAGGAATTAAAGCGATAAAAGTTTGCCCTAAAGAATGTGTCCAAGTAAAGTTTATGCCCGCGATGCTTGCTTTTTTGGAGTTAGAAAACGAAAAACGTAAGTTTAAAAGCAAGACAGATACACATCATTGTGGCGCTGGAATGATTAGCTAAAAGGTAATATAAATGTCCATAACTTTTAAAGATTTTCATGTTAGATATGCTAATATCAGAAAACAATATCCTAATATTGAATCTTGTAGCGTCCACGGATGCCTGAACCCAGTTGATTTTACCGAGCTTGGAAAAGATACTAGCTGTGCTTACCATAGAATATTATTTGATATTTGGGCTTGCGGCGGAACAGATTTTGAAAAATTCAACTTCTATTTAACTAACCAGAAAGCTAGACGAACCGCTTTTACTAAATGGCGTAATTCATTAGGCAAAGAAAAATGTGACGAATTAGTTCTCATGGAAGCTCAATGCAGTATTAATTGGGTGTGTTAATTGAGCGAAATTACATGGATGAAAGCTAAAAGTAAACCACGTATTGTTTTAGTGCGGAACCCGCTTCCATTAGAAGATTTACCTTATGAAGCAGTACGAACTATCAATGGAATAATTTTCGCTTATCCAGAAAAAGATTGTATAGTAAAAGATGTTGACAATAATTATCAAGTAATAAACAAAATTCTTTTCAACAAAACATTTATATTAATTGATTTACCTAACAAACAGGTGATTAATTCATGAAACTCTTTAAAGGTTATCGTCCGAATCCGCCGCCAGAATATTATGAAAAAGGCTGTGCAAACGAACCTGAAGCAGTGCAATATGAAGGCGTCGTTTATAGCGACGGAACAACTGTTATTCATTGGATGACAAAATTTAAATCCGTAAGCGTGTTCGCCAGCTATGAAGATTTTTACGCTGTTCATGGTCATCCAGAATATGGAACAAGAATCGAATGGGTCCAATCCGAGGTTAATCAGTAATGAAGTATATAGAGACTGTAAAAATAAATACTACTGAATGGTGTATTTATAAACTTTCTATTGATGAAGATTATTATGTATCTTTTTCAGACGGAAGTTTTCCTTTAGAAGCTGGCTCTATAGAAGAATTAATTCAATTAATTAAGGAGTTTCGAAGATGAAGCATATTAAAATAGAAGCTTTTAGTATTCCAGATGCGCGATTTAAAACGATTAATGCAATCTGGTATTACGGCGAACACTTCAATGTTGGTCACGGTTCAGAAGAAACCGATACAAAGAAGCTGGATATTACCATTCATATTGCTCATCCTGAAAATAAACCATATGCCGATGATTCCAGTACAACCGATGATAAACATATAGGGAGTTATGCATTAGAATATATTTTAACAGATTTTCTAGGCGACCATCCATATACTTATGGTTGGCGGTTACGTCATCCAGTGGACCAAATTGAAAAACTTATTAATGACATAATCAAAAATCCAAGTAATAGACAATTAACTATGACTGTTAGAATACCTGAAGACGTTAACAATAAAGAACCGCCATGCTTAACGATGATTGATGTTGAAGTAATGGACGGAAAAGCGAATATGACATGTTACTTTAGGTCATGGGATGCATACGGAGCATTAAATGAAAACATTGGCGGACTTTATCTTCTGTTAAAATATATAGTTGATGAAATTAACGAACGCTCTGGGTCCAATTACCAGACAGGCGAAATGATTTTTCACTCAAAAAACTGCCATATCTACCAGAGATGTTATGAATTCGTGAAGCAGTTGCTTAAGATAGACGATAAGAGTTTAGAAGAAAAGAAACGTCATCCAATTCAGCCGTGGTACACTATGAATGCGCCTAATGATACCTGTTCAGAATCAGATTGTAGCCAAAGAGATATTTGTCGCGGTCAAATTTCGAAATGTGTGTTACCAAAACAATATAAACCTAAACCATTTGATAAAGATGATTATCCCGCGCCGCCAGAATTAAAAATTAATTAGGTAATGAAACATGTTTAAAAAATACCCAAAGATAAAACCTTTCTGTACATGGTGCGGAGCAAATTTAATTGACCATAGACGCGGTTGGTTTATGATTCAATTGAGTGAAAAATGGTGGTGGTTAATTAGTCCGCTTTATACTTGGCATTTATTTAGGTGTGCTAGACCACATGGAATATCATGGTGGTATCTTGGTTATGATGCTAATTCGGTGATAAAAAAATGATAACTAAAGAAGAATTAATAGCCGCTTTAAAAAAGGAATATAACGAGAAAGGCAAACCAGAGTACGAACCAGAAATAGATTGTGTCGATGCCACAATAAAAGCAATGAAGAATAGACTAAAATTTTCTAAACTTTTTATCGATGTGGATACTGCTATATTTATTTATAATTGTAAACAAATCGATAAACATATAGGATTTTGATGAAAATGGTAGAAGAACAATTAAGAACAAAATCAACTGCTGAAATTTATCAAGGTTATGATGAATGTAATTATAATGAATTTCATGGTAGCCAAAAATGGGTTCTAATCGAAGATATTGAAGAACAAGATGAAAAAATTGAGGAAGCATTGGATAAAGCTTATAAAGCTTTAGATAATGAAATATGCGCCAATGAATTTCTTAATATAGAAAATTTAGATTTACTTCAACAATTAAATAAACTTTATTATATTCTTGCCGAATGCCCATTTAAAGAGAATCCTATAGATGAAGATAAACTGGAATATAAGGTTATTGTTAAACCAGTTATTGATTGGGTGAAACGATTATATTACATTCTTGGAACATGTGGCGTTGAATCCTGTGACGACTATATCTTTAGCGAGAAATGCCGAATAGAAATTAGGGCTGGTAATTGTCCAAGACTGAAAACTGAGAAAGAACTAGATGCTATAGGGAAAACATAAAAAACTATTGAATATATTTTAATAGAATGTAACATTGTTTTCGCGGATTATGATTTTTATTTCGGCTTTATCCGCTATCTTTTTTGTTTTTTCAATGAAAGTATTCACTTGGCATATGTTGTCTTTGGTTGAAGTAATCTGCTCAAGAGTTAATTCATTTTCGGCTGTTTTCCTAAATGTTGTACCTAAACTTGGACTATACCATACTCCGTCCACGTTTAAACGGTTAACTATTCCTTTTAACCAATCAATATATTCTTGTTTTATTTCTTCGGTTTCTTTTATCTTTTTTTCCACAGCTTTTCACTTCTTATCATCAATTAATGCCCAATAGGTATATAAAAATATGTTGTAGGCATTGCACTGTTACAACTGTAGCAATATAGTGTTTCCATTACGTAATAGCGCTATAGTTAGCGTTAGAAAGCTTTATATTAATCTCATAATACATCAGTTACAAGAAAGGTGGGTAATTGGATGGTACTTGAGTTAAACATACTTCAAGAAGATAAAAATAAAGCTATGATAATCGCTCTGCGTAGGGGCGAAATAGATAAAAAGAACAATAAAAAAGACATCATACACAGCGATAAACGGAGTAGTTTAGAGACAACTTTGATTGGTACACTTGCTGAAGTCGTTTTTGACAGGACATTCGAAGTTGTTTGTGATGCTCCGTGGGTAGTTACGGACCCGAAACAACGGTTCAGCTACGACTTCAAAAACCATAACGGCGAAACTATTGAGTTGAAAAGTACAGACAAATTCTATAAGCCATATGTCCAAGTTAACCAAAACTTCTATGAACGTAAACGATTCAATAATATTCTTCCGAAATATTTCGTTTTCGTACAGTATGAAGGCAAATTTAACCTTGCCAACAAGATTACTGTATTGGGCTATATGCCGAGCGATTTGATTCCGACGTTTCCAGTGGACCCGATGAAAACAGATAATGCAAATTGCCCAAGCTATCACATAGAAAAATCGGCTCTATTTCAATGGAATAATAGCGGCGCATTACGTATTCGGGATAAAACAACTATTCCAACTCCATACTAGGTGAAATTCAATGAAAAATAAAAATTTACAAAAATTGAAAGAAATGGGTCCAATAGAATTCATAGAAAAGGTTTTAGGAGTTAAAGGACTTTCTAAAACTCAAAAGAATTTATTAGATAAACCGAATGCAAAGTTTATCATTAAACCGTATGAACACAGAATCTTTCATCTCAGCGAAGTTTCTCGTTTATTAAATGAATGTCCATATAAAACAATCTATAGAGAACTTGGACTCCAATAATTTTTTTACTTTAATATTTAATTAATTACGTAATGAAAATATGTTTACAAAACCTTTATATTACCCCATACGTTGTTAAACAACCGTTAAGGTGTGGAAATTGGAACATCAAAAACCTAATGGAATATTACAAATGTTCGGGTCAATCTTTGATATTTATCCAGATGGTCACATTCAAGAATCAGCAATAAAGCTTTCAGACGTTGATTGAAATTTGCCAAATTTATTGGAGAAAATAAAACTATGATTTTAACCTGTCGTTTGATAGACCTTGATGATTATCTTATGCTTGTGGTTTCTCCGTTTGGGGCTTTCTTTGTTCAAATTAAAGGAGTATCAGAATTTAGTGACTTACAGATTGGATGATGTCAAGTCAATATCACAAGGAGAAAACAAACAATGACAGAATATAAATGTGGTCATTCTCAAGATTTACTTATTCTTGATGATAACCCTCTCTCTCAAATTGCTTACCTTGAATGGGAAGATACCGTTGGTAGAGATGGAACTAAAGAACTTTGTTTCAAATGCTGGTCAAACAAAACAGATAGTGGGAAAGAAACTGGAGAGGTTAAAGATGGAAAGTGAACATGACCAACTCGTAAGATTACAAGAGAAAGTAAAAATCTTCACTGAATTTCTTTGCGTTGATTCCATCGGTAAGGAGAACGAACATGCCGAGCCTTAAAACCGTGCCTAACCTAGCTACCGAGTGCCCAGAGCATAGAACCTATTGCAGCGACTACAAAGCTGGTACTACCACAAAATGTAGATACTGCCGTAATTGTGGGAAACCAACAGGAAGTAAACAACCATGACAGAATTATGCGGTAATGAATTAGTGATAAAACACTTCGCTGAAAACTCGAAGACTCATTGCTCTAAATCAAAGGGTCACGATGGCGAACACTCGACTTCAGGTATTTGGGAAGAACTTGAATATAGTACAGAAAAAGGCTATTACACTTCTGTCAGAACAGTATTATTGATGTGGACTGATAAAGTTCCAAAAGACAAATCTCTTTGTGAGAAACCAACGGGTGAGAAATAATGGAAGCTCTTGCATTAACAAAACTTAACTCAGTAACTAAATTCACAGTAAGAACAGAAGGTTTGCCAGTATGTCCTCATTGTGGTAGTATCGCTTTAGATAAAGAAATGTATAGCGAAACAAAAGAGGCTTATCATGATATTAGCTTCTGTTCTGATTGTGGAAACTATGTTGAAGTTGTTACACCTAAGATTAATTGCGTTGAACCAACAAAGGAGACAGAGAAATAATGAATGTTTCAAATGGTAAATATTCAAAACTCCAAGACGGTGCTTTCTACACTATCAGAGTAAATTGTATTTGCGAAGGCGAATGGCTTAATGAAATATCAGAACCGTTTCTTACACAATTTCATAGAGTAATGGGCAACTTTGTAGATGCTGAAGGTAATACTTCTCAAAGCCCTATCGAATGGTTTGAGGACGTAAGACTTCACGCTCATTATTCATGTGGTGTACTATCGGCTAAACTTGCGACAAATGCGAACCCATCAACTGAGAAGGAGAAAATTTAATGCCTAACTGTAATTTTGAAGGTTATTGTGACCGTCAACATTGCCAAAATTCTAAACAATGTTTAGCTAAAGAAGGTAGTTGTAATTATCAGAAAGAACAGGATTATAATTTACATATTTTAAGCGGTAAAGAAATACTTGATATATTAAAGAATAAAAAACTAATTGGAGAGAATTTTTAATGCCTAACTGTGAAGATTGCTATAAATTTTTCGAGAAACCACAACAATTAAAGCGTCATATGCGGAAAGAACATAGGAAAGACACAAGCAGTAAACGCGCTCTTGCCACATATGAATGGGATAATTTCAGGTATAGGGGCAAAGAAGGAATGTTGTTTTAAATGGAAGACTATGAAATTAAAGTCGGGGAAATAGTTGTTTCGTCTCAAGAAATGAAAAGTTTTTATAGTAGTTTTAATAGGTAATATTTTATGAGTGAATCAGTAAAACATGTTCCTAATGCGGACGATTGGAAACGAATAAAGAATTGGCGTCGTCGCGGATTCTATGCTGAAGCTAGCTTAGTTAAAGCATTGCAAAAGAATGGTTTCAAGGCGGTCCGTATTCCATGCAGTAATCCTACATTGAATCCGCTTCCAGACTTGATAGCAAGAAAAGGCAATCATGTATTTGCTTTTGAAGTGAAAAACGTTAATTATTACGCCTATTACGAGCGCCATCAAGTTAAGAAATTATTTGAATACCTAAATCAATTTGTTCCTACGGAGCAAGAAAATAAACATCCTATTTTGGTTGCTCATTTAGGGAAACGCTGGATAATGAAGGAACTTAAATGGGGAATGTTTAATAATAGCGAAATTCCTGAACAGTTAAGGATATTAAAACGGGACCACGGAAACTTTAACTTCAAGAAATTTAATCCTGAAATTTCAATTTCAAAAAATTTAACTGAGGAAAAATGAAATGATAACGATTTGTGGCGGATGGAAATTATTTTTTAAAGGCATGGCTGAAGCGGGTTTAATTATTTATGGGTTTACTCTTCCATTGTTCTTATTAGGCGTATTAACTGGAAGATTTACTTTTGAAAGATGGCTGTACATTTATTGTTTTGTGTGGGCGTGTTTTCCAATAGCAGTTCTAGTTTCAGCAATAATTATTATAATGATTGATAAACAAATTATTTAATTACGTAATAGAATAGGTTTAAAAGCTGGGAAATTGAAATGAATAGAATAGATACATATCACGTAGTTGGGGAACCTCAGAACCGTTTGGAAGTTGAAAGTAAACTGCTTGGAAGCATTCTTTATCCTAAACCGTCTAATCATCCATTTGAGATGTTAGTGGTTGCTGGCGGAGACGGAACAATTCTTGATAGTTCAATAAGATGGCTGGCTACTGGACCATCCAGTTTTAAGGGTTCATACAAGCGACGGTTTAAAGAGTTTGGGCTACACATGCGACGTGAATATGAAAAATATTGAGCAAGCAATAAGAGACATCGTAGCTGGCGATTATTTCTATGAAACCGTTTATCTTATGAGGTATGATTTAACAAGTGAAGATGGATGCAGTAAACAATCTGGTGTATTTTTGAATGATATATCAATTGAAAATAGAGAACGTGGACGAACAATCATATTTGAAACTGAAATAGTCGATGTTGGAATAAAAGAAAAGTTGCCAACTCCAAAATGTACGGGAGCTTTAATCACAAGTAATTATGGTAGTCCAGCATGGAATTTAAGCCTTAACGGTCCCATAATAATCGGTAATGCACAGCAATTGCTTTTAGATATTAAGGAATCTCCAGTTAAGCCAGATAAATACGTTATTTCTGGTTCATCAAAAATAAATATTAAACTTTTATGCGATTGCACAGCTAACATAGACAGGGAAATACTTAATTTGGAAAAGAATTCAACGCTTCAAATTTATATTGACCGAAACATTTATATAAATTTCATTAAGACTATTCATACAAGGGAATCCTTAATGGATAAACTGTTGCGGTATAATAAATATCAATACAGTCAAATCGGCTCTAAATGAGCCTTTAAGCTGGGAAAAATTTTATGTGTAATCGAAAAGAAAAAAAACCAACTGAAGAACAAATTAGAAAAATAAAATTCGGGTATAAAGTATTTGACTATGGTTCTGATAAAGAACTTTGTCCCATATTTATAAGAAATTTTGCTTCATATTCCAATTTAGATATTGAAGGCTTTTGCATCGCTTCAGGAGAAATTTCTGACAGTGCTGGATTTCATGTTTTTCTCTATAAGAAACATGCTGAAATTCTGCTTGAATGGGCGAAAAAACAATCTGACCGTGGCAGTGTAATTAAGAAAGTAGAAATAAAAGAAATTATTGCCATTGGTTTATGGAATGACGTAAAAGAAATAAACGCTTCGAAGCGAAATGTCGTTCGATGTAATAAGATGAAGATTTTGGATGAAGAGATAATTTAACTTCTCTTCTTTTAATTTTTTAAGCTGTGGGATAAAATAATGCCAAAAAATATACCTAAAATAATGGAACTGAAAACAGATTCTTATAAACAATTCCATAAAGACCAATACCCGCCTAATACAACGAAGGTTTATTCCTATTTTGAAAGCCGAGGTTGCAGTCTTAATTTACCGTTTACTAAAACGGTTATATTCGGTCTTCAATATATCATTCAGAAGCACCTAGAGGGTGTAGTCGTAACTAAAGAATCAATTGACAGGGCAGAACGTATAGTAAACGCTCATTTTGGACGCCAAGCTTTCAATCGTGAAGGCTGGGAATACATTTTAAAGAAACACGGTGGTAAACTTCCAATTGTGATAAAAGCGGTCCCAGAAGGTACACTCATAGATTTACATAACGTTCTAGTTACAGTAGAAAACACGGACCCTAAATGCTGGTGGTTAACTAATTTTGTTGAAACATTGCTTGTCCAACTTTGGTATCCTATGACAGTTGCAACTTACAGTTATTACGTAAAACAATTGATTTTAGAATATTTGGAAAAAACAGGGGACCCATCATTAATCGACTTCAAATTCCACGACTTCGGTTTTCGCGGAGATAGCAGTGAAGAATCAGCGGCTATCGGCGGAGCGGCACATTTAACCCAGTTTAAGGGAACAGATACTCTAGTTGCTTTGCTTATGCTGGAAGAGTTTTATGGTCCAATAAAAGACGACGTAGCTGGCTACAGTATTCCAGCAAGCGAACACAGTACAATGACTTCATGGGGTAGAGAAAATGAAATAGAAGCGATGGCTAATATGCTTGCTCTTTATCCAACTGGATTATTTGCTTGCGTTTCAGACCAATATAACATTTTTAACGCCGTAGAAAACATATGGGGCGGCGTACTTAAAGCGAACGTAATGAAACGTAACGGTACGTTAATTATCCGTCCAGATAGTGGCGACCCAGCAAGTGTCATCATTCAATTGCTCCGTATCATGTGGAGTAAATTTGGTGGAGAAATCAATGAAAAAGGTTACAAAGTTCTTGACAGCCACGTTCGATTAATTCAAGGCGACGGTGTAGAATACAACTCCATAAAGAAGATATTGGAAGTAATGAAACAATCGGGATTCAGTGCAGACAACATAACTTTTGGTTGCGGCGGCAAACTGCTTCAGGACCACACAAGAGACGATTTCAAATTTGCGTTTAAATGTTCTTTTGCAAAGATAGACGGCAAAGAAATAGATGTATGGAAGAACCCGATTACCGATAGCGGCAAAACTAGTAAACGCGGAGTACAAAAACTTGTTTGGGATGAAAGTTCATCAATTAACCATTTTGAAACCGTAAACGTTGGAACATGTTGGGCTTTGAACCTTCCCGACGAATTAGTTGAAGTGTTCCGAGACGGCGATATGGTAAAAACCTATACGCTGGATGAAATACGGGAAAGGGTGAAATAATGTCAACGCATGAACAATTAATTGAACGGTTGGCAGAACAAGAACATAACCAATGGGTAACTTGGGCTAAATCATTGATGAAAAATGAAAACTTGTCAGATGAAAGAAAACAACGTTGGTTAAAACTATTCTGTCCTTACTCCCAGTTAACAGAAGAGCAAAAAGACCAAGACCGATTCTGGGCTAGAAAAACTCTAGAAATAGTAGAAAAATATGGAGTGTGGGAATAATTGACTACAGGTTTAATATGCGGCAGATTCCAGCCTTTCCATATGGGGCATATGGATTTAATCAAATATGCTCTGCACGACGGAGTAGATGAATTAATAATCGTTATCGGAAGTCCCGATAAAAGCCACACACGAACAGACCCCTTCACTGCTGGAGAACGTTATAGAATGATTTATAATTCAATACAAGAATTGGTGTATTCTTACATAAGAGACGAGGTTATGCCAACAATTCATATCATTCCAGTTCCAGACACAACAAATACCGCATGGGTAGATAATATTGTAGCTTATGTGCCGCCATTCAGCAGAATCTATTGTAATGAACCAATGAGCATACGATTATTTAAGGAAAAAGGTTTCGACAAAATCTTTAGTTATATCAGTCTTGACCGTAAAATCTACTGTGCAAGCAATATAAGAGACTGGATTAATCAAGACATTGGCAACTGGATAACATTAGTTCCAAAAGAGACCTATAAGGTTATAAGGGACTGTGACGGTATAAATCGTATAAAAGAATTAAACCAAAGCGATAAAGCATAAAAGACTTAAACAAAAGTGATAAAATATGAATCCATCTAAAATCCCTAAACTAACTTTTCCTATTCCAAGATTAAGCGTTTCTGCAATCATAAAGTTTCCGCTCAACCAAATTCTTTTAACTAAACGTAAAGGTCCACTATTCAAAGATTTCTGGTGTCTAGCTGGTGGTGGAGTAAAGAAAGGTGAATCAGTTGAAGACGCTATAATTCGTGAAGTAAAAGAAGAAACTGGACTAGATGTTACTATTCAGAAAAAAATGCAGTCGTATTTTGAGAAAGGCATACAGGATAGCATAATTTATTCTTATATCAATACACCATTCATAGTTGTTCCGAAATCGCTTAACCTCATGAACCTTAAAGGTCAAATTGAAGAAGTTACTGAAATTGAGCTTTTCCCGATTTCAAAACTTCCAATATTAGCTTTTAGGCAAACTGAAATAGTAGAAAACTATCTCTTTCAAATCGCTAAAGAAGCCGTTTGCTCCAATCAATAAATAAGGTTTCGTTACGTATTTTTTTATTACGTAATTAATTAAGCTGTCGTGGCAGAGCGGTTGAAATGCGCTGGTTTGCTGAACCAGTTGTCTTAATTGGCATCGTGGGTTCGAATCCTACCGACAGCGCCATTTAAGCTGAAAAGCAACTTAAATATTGGAGAAAAAAATATGAGTAAATCAAGAGAAATTAAACCTTTAACTATGTCTGATATTGGAAAGAAAGGCGGTCAAAAAACATCAGATACCCACGGTGAAGAATTCTACAGTGAAATCGGACGTAAAGGCGGAGAAAAAGTCTCTATAGAGCGAGGTCCAGAATTCTATAGTGAAATCGGTTCAATGAGCCATAGAAAACAATAATTTCTTTTTTTTCATTTTTTTAAGTTAATTTTTATAATTGAGTCTTTTAAGCTGATAATTTATGCCTAAGAAAAAAGTAGAGAAAACCATCAAGGAAACTTTAAACAAATACCAGCTTGACAACATCAAAAATAGCCCTAAACCGACTAAAAATAACATATGTTTAGGCGATGAAGAATATAGAGACGACGGCTGTTCAGGTTCATGCGGTCAAATGGTTGAATGTTTAAATAAGCAGACAAGCAAAAAATGTCATGATGAACATTTAATAGCTTTAAGGGATACTTTAACTAATTTAATCAATAAACATAATCGCGGTTGCCAGAAAGACTGCATCAATTGTGAAGAATATAAAAAATTGGAAGACATCGGTAATTCAAAATGGCGTCGGCTTTATTGGTGATTCTATGGCTCAAAGTTGGCAAAGCAAACCCGATAGTACCCATGACGGATATGGCAACCCGATTGAAATGAATCAGTTGCCGCTTCTAGAAACTATTAAAGCAACTATTGATAACCAGAAAAAACTTGGATTCACTATAAAAGTTTACCCTTCAACTCCGCTTGAAGCCGACCATTACCTTCAAGTTCATACTGCTGAAAAACTGCTTTCTATAGCATTAAAAGACTTGGAACCGAAAAGAAAATTTGTTCTTGAAATATCATTGAGAGAAATGAAACCGCTACATGATAGTATTGATTCATTGAAAGAAGATAATAACTCTGAGAATAGCAATATTCAATAAAACAAAATGTTTATTAAATACTATCCTAATATAGAAAAACGTTAAATGGTGATTTAATTGGTTGGCTTAAAAGCATTTGAAAAAATTACAGCTATAATCAGGGCATCTATCTTCGGCGGTTTTGTTATACTTGCCGCGTTGATTCCTACTTTGATTATGGGTTTAGGAAACACAATTTATAAGCTAAAAAAACATCCTTTTGCAACATATGTAACGATAATTATTGTTATCTATATTCCATTAATAACGATAGTTGATTTCTATATTCCATATCCCAGCTTATTAATTTTTGGCTTCTCTATTCTAATAGCTTTGTTTGGAGTTTTTATAGGTTTAACAATAAGTAAATATTGGTGCGAAGGAATGAAACTATCATTAAGAATTCCATTTAAGAAACATAAATCTGTCTTTAAACAATTACGCTTTAAACAATTACGTTGGAGAATCTTTAATACAGTGCATTATAAACAGCCTTTTCTCGGTTTGAAAGTGGGCGATAAAGTTTCAACAACGAAAGATTATAATCATTGCTTTCAGGGTAAAGGTTTTTCTGGCAAAATAGTAGAGTTAATTCCAAGACCCTGACTCTCCATTAGCGATTGTGGTTGCAGACAAAACATATGAAAGGCATGATTTAGACGTTCTATGGTTGACGAACGGAAATCCAAAATACGGGTTATAAATAAACCCTTTTCTTTTTGTTTTATTACGTAAATAAATTTAAGCTGGAATAAAAAATGTTTGAATGGTTAATTAAAAAAATAAAACATAAACAAATATGTTTCCAAGAGACCCGTAACAGGTTAGGCGGAATCTACCGTATATGGAACTGCGGAAGTTCCGACTGCCCTATCAATAAGAAATGCTTAAATAGCCCCGCATTAATATAAAACCTAAAGGATTTGAATATTTATGGAGTTAGGAGATTGGCAGAAATGGGACGTTCAGCAACGTATGGAAGCGTGTTTAGAAGAAGCTGAAGAAATAATTACTAAAACTCTTTATAAAAGAAAAGAAAAACTTTCTTTTACTGTAGATTCGCCGTTTGAAATGATGCAGATAGTAATAGCCAGCAATGCCGTTTCAATCACTTTAGCGAATAACCTCTATCTTGCTTATCAAAAAGAATTTTAAGTAGGTAATGAAATTGAGTAATCCATGCATACTTAAATCTGAAGAATTAGAATTTGAAATTGAAGGAGAATATTATGATAGACAAGAGGAATTTCTTCAAAATTTAATTTCAATTTATAATAAAAGAGATAACACAGATAAATGGCATGGTTACTCTGATTCTTTATATGTTGATGAAAGAGGAAAAATATACTTTACAATTATAATTTCAAGAAAATTATTTTAAACAAGAGACGAAATTTTATGACTAATCAATTCATCAATCGTTTAAAACAAAAAACTTTTTTTATTTATTTAAAGTCAAGTATAGATGACTTAGCAATTATAGTTGGTATCGATATCTTGTCAATTATTCTTTTTACTTGGGTTGGGTTTCTTCTTACATTGATATTTGTACCTTTATATATGGGTGCTTTTATTAGTGCATATTCAGACTTTAAAAAAGAACTTAAACAACCAAAACAACTAACAATAGACAATGAATGGAAGTAACAAAATGGTTAATCATTTTGTTAACGCTTCAAGGTCCAATGAAGAACGGCGGGAAGATATTGTTTTCTTACTACCTATTGTGGATTTGACCGTGGCGTAACAAGGGGTATAGTCGGACGGAGCGACCCAAAGATAGTTCAAACATTAGAAAACTTAAGCAAAATAAACAAAGTTGATTAAAGTTAATAATAAAAGAAAGGTAAATTAAAATGAATGAAGACCCAATAAAAAATAACGATGATTGGCTTCTTTGGAAAAGCCACCCAGACGACTGCCAATGCAAATTATGTTTAGACATGAAAGCTTACTATTCTAAACCAAATTTAAAGATAAAGGTCGTCACTAACAAAGACGTTTATGAAGGCACAGCTTTGGTAGTCTCTCCTGAACCGTTCACAACTAATAAAGACGGAAAAATAATCATTAACGAGAAAAAAATAGTGCAGTTGGTGTTCTAAAATAAAAGATATATTATTAAGAAAATATGATAGAGAAAATAAAGTGGTTTGTCTCTTTGTGGATGGCTCGCTTACAGAAGAAGAATTAAAATTGATTATAGGTTGGGCGAATAATAGAATCAGCGACATCCATGCTTGTTCCCCTAAATTTGAGTAGAAGGTAAAAACCCCCCTACCCCTTTAAAAAAACGAGGTTTGAAATTTGCCAAGAAAAAAATCTAAACCTAAAGAAATAGAAATCCGATGCGGAACATGTGACCATTGGCATCGCGGCGGAATAGGTCATGGACGCGGCGGTGGTTCATGTATTAAATATAGTCTTTCCAAAGTAGCGTCTAACACATGCGGGTTGAAAGGTAAATGCTGGGTATAATTATCAATATGAACAATCCAAGAAAGCGTCCTTATAGAAGGCGCAACTAGTTTTTTTCAACAAATTATTCAATTCATTACGTAATAAAATGAAAAATAATTATTATTAGGTAATGAAATAAAAGACATGTATTGTATATTACGATAACAAAATTTATCTTTTGCGATACAGATTTTTGGACATAAATAAAATTATCGTTACGTAATAAAATTGATGAAGCAAATCATTTATAAGTGTCGTTTTTCATTAAGTTTTCATTGATGAACAATGAAACTGATAATTAACATTACAAAAGGCAAACCAACTAAAGAGCAATTTGAAGAAATAATCTCCATGATATTAGAAGGTTACATTGAAGGCGTAGGTGTGCCATATGGTATTTACTGGACCCGCGAAACAGAGGGAAAAGGTTCATATGATTGGTTACATTCAATAATAGAAGAAGAGTGAGAATGATGAAAAACGAGGATTTCTGCCCGATATGTGGCAAAACCTATAGGGGAAAACACGTCTGCAATGGCAAGATAGTAATTGTTCCGAAAATAAAAATTAACCTTATGAATGAGTTTTTAGCTTTATTCTTATTCTTTTTCTCAGCTATCAACATCGGATTATTCGGATTAACTGGGCTAGGCGTAAGTTTGTTTTTCATCTTGATAGTCGGCGGGTTATATTTCCTAAACAGTTTAGGAAACAGCATTTCTGCAAATCGCAATGTTTCAATTCAATGTGTACCGAACAAAAAAGAAATAGAAGCGATTTATCGTGAAGATTCCGAGCGTATTGAATATCCCGACGACCAAACAGCGGACCCAACCGACGCGGACCTAATAGAATTTAGCATTTAGTTAGGTAATAGAATATGAAAAAACATGAATTCAGAAAGCGTAAAGTTTATGTTTACTATGTTTGTTCCAATAATCTTTTAACTGGTTGTGAATGTGATGATTGCCGCCTATGTTCTAACAACGGCGAAAACAAATAATTTTGTTACGTAATAAAATGGGCTTACGATAAGCTTATTAATATGATTAACGTTGAATTAAAGTATAAGTTGACAAAGGGGAAAGGGAACACGACTGAACTACCGCCATCAATTGAAGGGGATAAGCTTCCGTTTGAATTATTAAATAAGATAATCCGAACTGGGCTAGGCATATTCGCAATGAAAGACCACGGCAAAAGTGACGCATCGAAAATAATTTCACGCCAATTCATGCATATTCCACCAGAAAAATTAAACGTTAGGCAAATGTGGTTTGACCCATGCCAGAATCTTAGACATTTTTTCGATACTGTTCCTTTCATTGAAATGGTAGATACAACTTTCAGCTTACCCGACATAACAACAAAAAACCTTTTATTCGACGTGGAACTAGCAGACGAAATGGACCGTTTATGTGCTTATGGGCAAATCGTACAGCAAGATTTAGAGCTTAAACGCGCATTGAAGAAAGCCAACAGCGGAGTTATACCTTACTGGACGCTATTCACTATTGAAGAAGCGCAAGATGGACTGGGTTCAGGCGTCATGAAAAGTCGAATTGGAAAGTTTTTTAAAACATCCGTTGCTGAAGGCAGAAACTATAATCAATCATTCATTATAACGGGGCAAAGACTAGCCGATATAGATACATCGGTTATTGAGCGCGTCGGGGCTATGCTCATTGGCGCTATGCATGGAGACAACGACTTAAAGAAACTTAAACGCATAAGCAATGAAATAGTCGTTCAGCAATGCCAGCAATTAACTCAAGGGCAATGGATTTTATGGACTGGAAACAAGAAAGAAACTTATCGAATAGATTTTCCGCGTTTCGTCCAAGAAGGCAAACCTTACCCGCTTGAGCAAAAGAAAGGTTTATTTAATATAAGAAGGCTTTATATCCCATAGGTTTCATTATGAAGGATAAACAATCTTCTCTTACAGATTTCGGTTTTCCAGAGGTTAAAACGATTATGCGTTTTAGCTGGGATAGAGCAAACGAACCTTCTATCTCAAATCCTGTTTAATTACGTAATAGAATATTAATTCTAAGAAATGTTTATTAATGTCTTTGATATAATATTTCTCAGTGGCGATAAAGTTGAGTAATGAAGCCAAAGAAAAAAGCTGTTTTGGAACTATAAACGCAGAAAAGATAAAGAATGGCGACTGTAATTCATGCTCAGAAGAAAAACGGCAAGAATGCTTATACAGACGTTATGATAATTCAAGCACTGCGTTTGGGAAAACTGTTTATTTAAATAACGGTATTTCCCTCTAGTTTTTTATCATTGTTAATAGATATTATTTTTTATTAAATCGTTTTATTACCTAACAAAATACTCCATATGATATGTTTATATATTGCGCTCTTACATAATAAATTCAAGGATTGGTTAAAAATGAGTGAAATAACAAAAGCTTATGACATGGAAGCAAACGAAAAACATTTCGAAAAAGAAAGACCTAAAGCTGAATTTAAAGTAATTGAAGGAATAAATCAAGAACATGATTACGTCGATAACGGAAAAGGCGATTACGAAAGAGTAGAAAAAACCGTTGAAGGGTTCTATTCTCCATGCGGGGTATTCTTTAAAAAAGTAATAGAAACTTATGAATATCCAAATGGCATGGACGGATTACCCGATTATTCCGCCAAAAGAATTGAAAATGAAATTACACGTACAAAAGAATCAATCATAAGCGAACATTGCGACAGTTGTATTGAATGCAAAATAATCAGCGGATTCAGCCACGCCAACGTTATGTCTCAAGATAGCGTAGCTAACCTTTTCGGTTTAGGCATCGACGGCAAAAGAAGCTCAAGCGCCAATTTCGAAAGTGATGATGGAATACTTATGCATTATCGCACCGTCCAAGCTATACGGTTAAAAGACGGGACCGTAATTCTCAACAATGAATGCTGGGCTGGCGGTTTTGCTCATTGTTCGCATCCAAGAAATACGAAATTTAGATTAGACCTTTCTTCAATAGCCATAATACTTAATGGTAGAAGAGAACTGCTAAACATAGAAATTCTGGAAAATGATAGCACCGACGCTTCTTTAGGTACGCTTTTTAAATATAAAAGCAATGATTTTGATTCAAAAGAGCGATTTTTCTTGAATGCTGAAAATAAAGATGGACGCGGACGTTTCGTTGTTGAACTAATAAAACCATGCAAAACACTCATTGAAGCCTATGAAAGCATGAAACCAAAAGAAGTCGTTAACGCTGAATCTCAAGGGATAGAAGTGAAACGACAAGGCGAACTGTTTTTCATTCCATTACCTAACAACAATAAGACATTAAACTTAAAACCTAACAACAATAAAACATTAAAAGGGAAAGATAAAGCAACATCGATTCTAATCAAAAATATCCAGAAACGTGAAAAACATAAAACAACCATATTTTATGGTGAATGCTCCAAGTGCGGAATAAAAACTAAACCCACTGAAGATAAAACCGATTGGAATCTAAAACAGCATCCACGATTTAGGTTTTTTGGAAACGCTTTGTTGCGGTCCCACAAAAATGAGAAAATCCAAGCGGCAATTGAATGCGCGGAAAAACATCATGGCAATTCTGACAGCTTCATGGTAGTTAAATCACGGATAGGAAACAAATTCACACCCGACCCCATAATAAACTTGAATATCTTCGAACAAAAGCCTAGAGCTAAAGATTTAATTCATTTCGAACGGACCCGCGCTGATAGAAGCGCAGACCATCATAGTGCAACACAGCTAGGCATCTTAGATAAAACTCAAGTCGTTGCTAAAGGAACCGTGAGACACACCAATGGAGACCATGTTAAACTGGCACTGGGCGACACTTGGCATATAGTTATGCATAACTTAGTTGTACGCGCTCTTTCAAGTGGGGACCATAAAGTATTGGAAGAAGCGGATTAAAAACAAAAAGGTAATTAATTATGCGATTAAAAGATATTAAAAATAATCTCCCAGATTCTTTTACCTATAAAGGTAAATCGTTTACTATGTCTTACTATGGTATGGGTATATTTCCAACCAAAAAACACCCGACTCGAAGCAAAGAAATAATTTGGGATGAAGATAATGGAACGAAACAGATTTACTTAAAAGATGATAAAATAGAGTTATTATAAACCCCCTTTTTCTTTTTTATTACATAATCAAATGGAGAAATGAAAAATGACCGATGAAACATGCCCTAAATGTAGCTCGAAAAATGTAGTTGAAATAATAGGATATATTCCACCACAAATAAGAGAAAAACTGATGGAGTATTCTACATTTCACTGCTTAAAATGTAAATGTATTTTCGTTGACGGAAA
>Ga0114951_10000120_pt1 | contig 108169 bp, 89 predicted proteins | sample AM7aDNAmetaG_FD_88677 | JGI IMG/M metagenome (GOLD analysis project Ga0114951, IMG submission 88677) | Freshwater microbial communities from Finland to study Microbial Dark Matter (Phase II) - AM7a DNA metaG | ecosystem: Environmental > Aquatic > Freshwater > Lake | place: Finland: Lake Alinen...
ATACTTGCATGCTTATTTACCGAAATCCTGCATTCTTATTTACCGAATTTCTGCATCCTTATTTACCGATTTCTTGCATTCTTATTTGCCGAAATCTCGCATTGTTATTTACCGTTTACAGCTGTATCCAGAAATGCCGGATTTTCACCAGGGGAAGGAACAAAAGCTGATGAAAACGAAAACTCATTTTTTATCAGTCCCAGTGCAACTTCCCGGTATGGAAAAAACACACCGGTTTCATAAGGTTTGTATCCTGTTTTATAAAAAATACGGATGGCTGTCAGCCCTGCTTTTATTGCATTTTCAACCAGGTAATACTTGTCCTTTTTCTTCAGATCCAAAGATGAAGCAAAGGCAGCCGTAAATAAAGACATCCTTCCGATGATCCATCCGTCATTTTTACCATCGTCATCACCTTCAATGCTGCAGGGATCAAAGATCAACTTATATTCTGAAAGGCCATTTCCCTGGTTCACAACAAAAAGCGCTCCCGATGACTGGAATGTGACAACCAGGTACGAACTCTTGTTCAGGTAATTTAATGCGGGGTTTGTTTTAAGTTCGTATACAAGGTCAATCGCAGATTGCTCCCATGACAGCCCGGATGATATACGAGCTTCCTGGCGCCGGATATCGTTCACGGAGATGATGGTCAGGAGTTGCATCCTTTGTTCACCGGATGATTCCAGCAGTTCATTGAAAAGCCTGCCATGATGTATATCGCCTGATTTTTTGCAAATGACCAGTGTCTCTTTGCTTGTCCTGTTGCTCGTTTCAATGGTTTTAATTAATGCATGCCAGGTGTCAGCGTTTTGTTCCGAACCAAATTCAACCCCGGCATCATCAACTATATAAATGCTGGTTTTATCATCCGAAGGGATCACTTTATCCGAGACATCTTGAATCGCGTCAGAATATGAGCCAAATCCAAAGAATTCATCGATACGCCATGCATGCTGGTTTTTAGCAATATGAAAAGGGGAAACAGAAGCGAAGCTATTGTTTTTCTCCGGGAGTTCTGCAAAGATGTCTTCCTCATAACCGAATTGCACATCGGGAAATTCCTTATCACGAAGAGATTCTTTCACCTTCCGGATCTCATCCAGGAATTCGTAAATGAGCCAGGCGCCGCCCCGATGATGGATATAAGTGGTTCCTTCTGTTTGATCATCTGAGTAAAATCGCCTGCCCCGGATGAGGAAATAATCATTGGCAATGTCGCCGGTGATGTAGATGGAATTTGCCATGTCGGTTATGGTGTTGTTTTAATGACAAGTTTAGTTTCCTTTCCGGATAATCTTTTTTCCTATTGAATTTAACTGTTGAGGAATCAGATTTACTGTGTTATAATCATATTCTCTAACTGATACAGACAGATGTTCCCATTCATCCAGGTTATTGCTGATCCTGTTTGGTTTATCGGTTGGATCGCCATATTTCCAATTGTTAACCTTACGTTCTGCAACAAAACGGTTATGTTCCATGATGGCTAAAATATCCAGAATATCTTTACTGAATTGAGTAATTGCAGTTCCCGGAGCATTTAAATTTACAATTTCATAGCCAACAGCCCTTAGTTTGGGGTAAATATGAGCAGCCTGCTGGATATTGGACTCCCTGAAATCCTCATTCAGATCATTCCATTCCTTCATTTCTTTCGACTCCATTCTTTCTTTCAATTTTATAGGATCATTCTCCAACTCTGTTTTCACCAATTCAATATATGCGTTATGAATCTTTTTTGCGAATTGCTCGATGTTAATTGGATCGGACTTTATGAGTCCACTGAAGCTGGTTTCGAGGCCAAATGGGATTATATTATTAATGCTTTGATCAGTTCCCGTTCCTTTTAACAGAAAATCCAGCCTTTCCGGTTCAGGAACCCGTACGGCTACCCTAATATTTTTCTTTTTGAGAATTGGTAAAAGGGTAAAAACAGTATCATATACAACCAATTGATCATCAAAACATATTACTATACTGACGCGTTTGTCAGATTCACTGCACCATTCCTCCACTAGTTTCCGTGTTTCAGGAGACAGGACTTCCTGCCTATAAAAGGAGAAATCAGCAACGTCATAAATATAGGGATGATGGAACAGGAGTGCTGCTTCATTTTCTGCTGCATGCCGGTCGATTACAGAGATCTGAAGTCGTTTCCTATTTGCGAATTGTCCCAGTTGTGCAGCTTTTACAGCAATGGTGCGCCCCATTCTCCCGAAACCGATGATAACAAGATGGGCAATCCTCTCATCATCTGCCGGGATCCCTTCATGGTCAAGAGGTAAATCATGAATAATCAGGGAAATGGCCTCAGGCCCGAATACATCGACAAAATGGAGAGTTTGTTTAGTATTTTGACACCACTGATGGTTGACCTGCAAAGAATAGCGAAGTTCCCAGTCATTTATATGAATGTAACTTTCCAATGGCCGTTTTGCGATACAACTCACTTCATTTGCAGCCATTGCAATGGCGCAGTTAACGGTGTCTTCATCGCATAATGCATACAGTCTCTCTGCCCGTTCCACTCTGGCTTCCTTCAGGATTTCCTTCCTGGTTGCATCTCCAACAATCAGCGGGATGCCCAGTTTATTCAGCCGCTCTTCCAATTCCGGGTTGGGCCGGTTGTCAATGGCAATCACAGGCTTGCCTTCACTATGGATTTGTTCTGCGACTGCAATACCCCGTCTGCCCATCCCGCAAACGATCGTGTGATTTTTCATTCGATTCCTGACTAATTCCATTTGCTCATGCTGAAAAAGTGACAAGGCCATGTTCAGTAAAGCCAATATCATCGATACTGGAGCCAGCCACCGGGCAATCTCAAGGGTCCAGGGGACAGGGTTTTCAAAGTGAGGTGCATGAAGGATGAACAACTGTGCCGCATGATACATGGCGTTCGTTAAGTTGACGGATTCACCGCCTAACGGGTAATGATAATATCCCGTGGCTCCAAGGACAAATGCGATCGGGAATGTAAATGCCATGATCCGCAACCGTGATTTTTCAGTTAACAGCCATCCTGCTGATGCTGATGAACTCTTTTGTGATTGAGTTTCCATAAACTGATATTTTACGTTTCAGTGACTGTTATTCTTTCTATTCTCACTATTGGACACTTCATAACCGATCGTTGCCAAGAGGGAAGGAATATTATCCACCGGCTCATAATCATACCTTTTGATCTGCTCATCCAGGTCATCCCAAGCAACGATGCAAGGATTCAGCTTGTTCCCCAGGTCTCTAGCTTTTCCAAATTTCCATCCTTCAATAAGACGCTCGGCATTCCAGCGGGCATGTTCGAGCCGGGCAAGGAGATCGTAGCTCTCTTTTGACACGCTTTCCCTGATGTTGAACAACACCGGTTTCTCCGCTTTCCGGATGGTCAGGTTCACTCTCCTCAGAATATGTTCGTAGAATTCAACCTGTTTGATATTTGACTTTTGCAATGCCGGATCAAGTTTATCCCATTCCATGACCACTTTGTATTTATTGATGTCGGTTTCGACTGGTTTCAGGCTCTTTAGTTGTTGTTTCCTGTAAAATTCGTGGACAATAGGAGCAAGTTTTCCTGTTTCCTCAGTTGTCAGAGTTGTTTTTACGGATTGGTTGACCAGTGCCCAGATCGTAAGCGGATCCTCCGGGACTTCAATGAGGTTGGGATGGTTTTCCCATGTTCTTTCATGGATGAAATCTGACACTGCCCGGCCGGAGTATGCGACCAGGCATACTTTTGCACCAAGCGAAAGCGCAATGCGGTATTCCATGGCCGCAAATTTCCCGCCGTCAATCCCGAGGAGGATCACGTCTGACGGATGGATCCCTGAAAGGAATATATCTGACCAACAGGTTGTAATATCCAGAACGGAGAATTCGTCGGAATCAATCTCATAAAAGTGATCGTATGCGTCAGATTTAATAGCATCACCTGGGATTTTGCGCGGAAGATAGGCTAGGAGGTCAAAGTCCGGTTGGATTTCATGCTGTAATGCTGCTTTGGTCCTTCCAACAAGCCCGGGAATGCCGGCTGTAGTTCCCCCACTAATGATGGTACCCCTGAAATCCAGCATCAATTCTTCAATGTATCTACTGTAAATATCAATTTTTGTTTCATTCATCAACGAAGCGCCTCCTGCCACGATGACCACAGGTGTTTTTAATGGTTCCTTTCTTATCTGAACATCTTCCAGTGCAACTGTATAATTTTCAATGGTTTCAGTTTTTTTGGATACAGCCATTGCAAGATTCAGGTATAACCTGATCTGTTCAGCCAATCTTTTGTCAAATCTACGGAGTCTTCCTGCACGATCGATCTCTGCATCTATCGTGCATCGGTTGGTTGTATATTTCTCATTTATAATGATCTCAACTGCAGTGGAATAGCCATTGATGCATTCCATCTTATTCCCCAGGAAAAAGTGACATCTTCCAACTGCAAACCAGGCAGGGATCCTATCGATGCCAAGATTGATAAGCTCTTCGAGATCGGTAATGGCCTTCTCGATCGTGTTCCTGAAAAGGGAGATGGTACGATATGCCAAATCAATATTCCGGAATACAATGGTTTCCAGCAGGGCAATAAAATAAAGCGGGTTCTCCGGCATGAGATCATAAGCCAGGCTGATCATATTGAGCGCTTCATTTTCTTTTTCCTGGTCATTTTGCAACAGGCATCCAAAACGGAAATAAAGAAAACTCAGCCCGCCGGCAGCATCTGCATTAGTACCATCGGTTGTTTCCTGAATTTTCATTAACAGCTTTTCCGCATCCTTCATTCCTTTGATATAAGCTGCTGAATGGATATCCCTGCAGTGGGCAGTCATCTCCAGCATCACGAGCTCAAACTGAAGTCTAGCAAGCAACACAGGTTCTCCTGACAATCGGGTGATCCATTCTGAAAGTACCTGCTTTGCTTCCTGATGTTTATTCAGCGCACGGTAAACCGAGACAAGTTTTAGCACATTTTCGACCCCTACGGCAGGTTCATTTACCTGGATATCGGAAAGGGTTTTCAGTTTTTGAATATCAATTTCAGCCTTCGTGGTTTCATATTGCAATTCATAGACCTTACTTACCGAATCGATCGCCTGCGACATGGAAGCAAAGGTAATATCTGCATTTTCGAGGATGGCTGACAACCTTGCTGCTTCCCGTTTCCACTCTTCAGGGATCGTTAGCTCTGTTTTATAGATCCGATCGTGAGAAATATCAGCCCAGACGTGCTCAGCTAAAGTACGCACCTGTATTTCAGCTTTCAGGCTCCTGAACTTTTCCTCAACAGGAATATCGAGAATAGATCCCTTCCGGGGAGTAACAATGTAATGGACAGAACGGTATCCGAACTCATTCACCTTAAGTTTCGATTTCAAATCGAGACTGTTGGCTTCGTCGATCTCAAAGTTCTCCTTGATGAACGCACAGATCTTCTCCACCTGGCTCTGAAAGTGAAGGATGACGCGTGCTCCGCACAAGTCGGTCATGTCTGTGAGCGGGTTTTTGTATTTGTCTTTCAGGATGATCTTTGTTGAAAAGCTTGAAACCTGCTTTGCCCGGGTCTGAACAATGCCGATGTATCCGAAGTGATCGACAGCTTTCCGGAGGATTTGTTCAAGCAGGATGGCAAAATCCTTGTAAACGGGCCGGATGGCTTTAAATTCCCTGATAAATTCCTTTTGGTTTTCGATGGGGATGTTCATAATTGGATCTCTGTTTTGATGGATTCAATATGATTTTTCAGTTCTGTTGCCATGTTGGTATTGATATTTTCAGCATATGGCAGGATAAATGATTCGGTTTCCCGGAGGTAACTGCTTATGAATTCAGGATCACGCGTAAGAAGAAGTGAACTAAGATTGGATATCCTGTCGGCTAGTTTAAGGATCCTGGCATGTTGGGAACCCTGTTCCATGATGCGCAATAGAAATTCGCTCTTGGGTTCTTGTATGCCCTGTATCAAATGCCGGCTTACTTCTTTGACCAAAGAAAGAACATTTGCTCCATCCTTATCAATATCCCGAATCTCATCAAAGTTATGAAAACCGATCACATCGCCGTCTTCAATAATATCATGAATCATTGCGGCTTTTAAAAGAACCGGATCGTCATAACTATACTCAAGCAAAATTGCCAGGGTTTCCATCTGGTGGCGGAACATGTTACCGCCACCACGGCGGGGTTTGGCTGCAAGTTTAAGGGAATAGTTGATGTAGTCTGAAAGGTTGAGCAAGGACATGTTCGTATTTTTTATAGAAATTCTGAAATCAAGAAATTAATGTCATCATTGAATAATCCAAAATGCTTACCATATTCGTATAATAAATTTATTTCACTTTGCAAAAGTCTAAAATCAGCAATTGCTATGTAGATGACATGATGAATAATATCTTTAATTTCGTCCATTTCATAATTATTGTTTTTTGTCAATTCAACGGACCGGTCAACCAGCAATTTAGTTAAAGAATTGATATTGCCTGCATAAGCTTCTTGCAAGGTCAACACTTCTGAATGGAAAGCATCAACCTTTACCGGATCGATCATTCTTTTCATCATATCCACTTCAAGGTTATCTACTCCACTATCAGAAACAGCAACAGCAAAAAACAAGTTCAGCATTAATTCAGTATTGTATTTTAGTTTGCTGGTGTCTTCGAAAAGACATTTTAATATCAGGGAGGCTTTAATTATCCTGCTATCTTTGTTGTGAATCAGAACTTCTTTGGCATGTTCAATTGTTTTAATGTCAACAGTTTTTCCCGATAAGAAATATGCGAGTTGAATATTGATCTCCATATTTGCGATTTCAGCAGCCTCATTACATATCTTCATGAAATCCAAGGCTCTGTTGAAATAAATTATGCTATGGGTCCAATCCCTTTCAGGAAGATATTTATTTAAAGCGATTTCATTAAATGCCACAGACATTGCCCTAATCACTTTAATATCGAAATGAGCCCCACTGCTTTGATTTAGATGTTTCATTACTTCATCTGCAATATTGGCAAGCACCAAAATGAAATCAATGGCATTTCTGCGTTCATTCAATGGTAATTCGTCAAAATATAGCTGCATCAGATTTTTAAAATACTCCAGCGTTTGTTCATGCATCACGCCCAAATTCTCGCCGTACTCTTTATAAATCCTTTCAAGGTATTTCTTGGCATGACTGTAATTTCTGGTACGAAGGAGCGCCTTGACGTTAGTCAATAAAACCTTCAGTATTTCAATATCTTTCAGTTTTATTACGGTAGATAGAATTTCAGCTTGTTTCATGCTCCTTAATGCCTCATCGACTTTCCCTTTATAAAGAAGGATCGCGGCTTTGTAAAAATAAATGGTTACGATCTCCCGACTATATCGCGGGAGTCTTTCTTTTCTTAATTCCACAGCATTATCAATAAGATTTTCGTCTTGAAAAATATATCTTCCAGGAATAAAGAAAATCTTTGACATGATCTTTTCCCAGAATGAGAAAGAACTTTCCGTATCAGAATGGTCTGCTCCATAGAGGGCTAACCTGATCGAAAAGGATTCCTCCACGAGTTTGATCGCTTCATCGATTTTTCCAGTTTGTATATATACTAATGCAAGCATGTATTTATAAAGTGCGACATCCTTGTCCCAGTAGCGGTTTGCCTTTTTATGCAATTCAAGTGATTCCTCGATCAGTCTGATTCCATTCTCCTGTATAGGCTTATCATCTTTTTCCTTTCCCAGGTAAAAGCGTGTCACACCCAGGTTGAATTTAGATTCACCCAGCAATTTGTCATACGGATAGGTGCAAAATCTTTCCCTGATACGGAAAGCTTTTAAATAAAGAGCTTCACATTTCTCGTATACCTTTTTATGATAATATAAATGGCCGTAATTATTGATGTATTCTGCCAGATCGGGATGATTTCTGAGTTCTTTATTATTGTATTTCCAAAGACATATTATTGCTTTGATATAATTTCCTTTTGCCTGAATAAATCCGGCTTCATCAATAGGATCATTTTTAATTGAATTATTCATAAAGGATTCTGCCAGGTCATTATAAATCTTTGCTTTGATCAATACATCCTCGATCTCTTCCCCAAAACGCACAGCATTTTCCAGGAAAAAGATGGATTTGGAGTACTCCTTCGTTTCAAAGTATAACAAACCAATACTCTGGTAAATATTAGCCATTACATAGACATCGGTGATCTCAGATTCGATGTTCTGAACATTTGCTTTTACTCGTTCAAAAATCTTGTCATGGTTTTCCAGATGATTAAAATATGCTATACATTGATATTTATCTTTATTGAACATTCTGACAAGAAATGAAATATCGCATATTGCTTCTTCAAGTTCCTGATTTTTTTGTAACCTGATCAGATGATAAGGCAATTCATTCAGGAGTTGCGAATATATATTCACTGAACCATCTTGTAATGAAGTTGATTTTTTAAGAACATCCATTCCCGCACGGGCAAGAAACCCATGTCCTGCTTCAACATCAATGAAATAATCACCCGACTGCTCTTTATTCGTTAACCATTCAAATAATGAATTGTGAAATGGATTATAAATCCCGTTATAATTTAGGAATAACCATCCAGTATTTTTTTTGAAAAGTTCCTTCTGACTTTCATTCCAGTTCAATAACAAACCGGCATTCCCCAAATCTATTGAGTCTTTGGCTGCGAATATCAGTTCAAGATATTTCCTGATGGTTTCATTATAAAAAGCATTATCCGGAAAATTTCTTTTAAAAGTTACCTTATAGATATCGTCAATATCTTTAGGCAGATTCTCAATCAGTTCCTCGACATTTAATTCGTTCACTACTTTATTCAGGATCTCTTTTACTATCAGGTAAATATACAAGAACATCCCTTCGCTTTTTTGAACTATAAGTCTGGAAATTGTCTCAAGTGTCCCCTGTTCCTTGATATGATTCTCTAAGTGTTTTTTTATATATTCTTTAATGTCATTTATGTTTTCCTCGGAATTCCTATTGAGGTCTATTTTTTTAATGTTTTGAAATTTATTAAGGATCTCTTTTTCCGGTCTTGTTGTGAGGATCAGTTTAACACTTTCCGGAAACTTATTAAGAGTCTGAGCCAATGCTGAAATAAAATCATCGGTAATAAAATTATTTTCAGATCTCCTGATTTCATCTAATGCATCAATAATGATGACGATTCTATATTTGTTTATTATTTCACTTCTTGATAATGGCTGCAGGATAAGAATATCAAACAATGACAATAAGGATGTTGTTTTTTCTTTGATATTTACCAACTCATCCAGCGGGAGTTTGATCACAATTCTTTTATATTCTTCAATTTTTCTGCATAGCTGATAACTGAGGTTTAAAATTAAAAGTTCAGGATTCGACTTATTGGGAAATTTGAAATCGATGAAATGATAGGCTTTGGTTTCATCCAATAATTTGACAATGCAGGTGGCTAGAGCTGATTTTCCTATCCCCATTTCTCCGGTCAGCAATAGCACCCTTGAATCACTGCTGTCTGTTATCCATTTTATTACAGGATTAATAATCCACTTTCTTCCACAAAAATTTTCTGAACGTTCGAGGATTTCCCTATCGAATGATATTTCAGTAGGATTTAAAAACCGTTCAAGATATTCCCAGTCATTATATTTCCAATAAACATCCATCTCCTCTCCGTTCAAAGCATTGACCAATGAATCCAATCTTTTGTTGTATTCAGGAAGATGCTGATCAAAAGGTATACAATCAGAAAGATCAAGATATTTTTTCCGTGTCACATCCATCGGGAACTCAGTATATTCAAGCACAACAGGGAAAATGGATACATGGTAATTACTTGCCTTCTGAAGTTCATGAAGTGCATACCCGCACTCCTGCCCATTTTCTGTCCTGACGGAATAACTTGTGATGAAGAGTAAAAATCTACCTTGCTTTGGTTTTGACCGAAGCACCTTCATCGCCTCCAGAATTTTCTGGTGCGGGTTATCACCTGTTTTTATCCTTTTTTTATCAAACCAGATTTTGAAATTTCTCATCTCCAGGTCATCACAGATCTTGCTGACATATTCCGTAAAAATGTCATTCCCATAACTGATAAAGACAAAAATTTCTTCATTCAAAGCTTCGGAAGTTACAACTTGTGTCTCGGCCTTTTTTTCCGGCAAGGAAGGTGTCATTTCTGATTTCTGATTATCAGCATTTTTTCCAAAAAAACGTTTAATTATGTTCATAGTTCTATGTTTTATATAAAAATTAAGTACAATTAACTCCATATCGATAAGGTAAATGTCGTAAGTATATTATTATCAATAACCCGCTCTGTAAGCAGGCTTCTTATGAAGATGGAGAAGGTGCGCCAGCAGGTGATTTCCTTCAACTGCGGCGTATCGGCAAACGGCATTGTCTTTTTGAGCTTTGGTGCGGCAGGTTTGGTAACTTCCCCCTTCGCCATGGGATTGGGATTACTTTGATGTTGGGGTTCCTTCTCAGCTACGATTTCACTTATGGGGATATCCTGTGCGGGCTGCCTCTCCTTCGGTGGTCCATGTTCAGAGGGTTCCTGGATTTTGGGTTTTCTTCCGAAGAGGCGCCTGAAAAAGTTCATCTTTGGTATTTTTTGTATAAAACAGTGTCAGGTCTTTTAACCTCTGACAGGTCTGTATCGAGACCTGACAGGGCCTTTATGACCTGTCAATGTTTAACATCGGAATAAACAAGGACGGATCAGTAAAAATTTCCTACAACCTACCTGATTGTTCTTTTCAATTATATCAATAAGAAGGAATATCCAGTAAAGTTATATTTTTTTATTGCAGCCAATGCACACATAACTTTAACCAAGGAAGAAAAATCGTCATTTCAGGAAATAATTTTAATAAAACCCATTAGTATCCATTACAAAAATGAAAAATATTTAATATTTTTGTTTAAGTATTTAACCAGGGTTTCTTAATCGAATTGTCCATATCCTTCAATTAATCGATTTAATATGAAGTTTTTACCATAGATCTCCATTTAATCAAATATTAAATACTGTCATATGAAATCAGTAATAGGCTTTCTAAAACCTCTTAGAAAAGAGAATGAGGCGCTTTGCATGGAAATTGCAGAACTTAATAAAGCACTAAATATTTATAAACGGGAGAATAAATTGTTAGCTGAAGCGGTTTCTCCTTTGACTGAATTAGGAATTAAATATAATGATTTATCTGAAGCATTGAAACCAATGTTTAAGTCATATATACCTTTTCTTAAATCTTTTATCGAAAAAGAAATTGAGAAACAGCGTCAGGAAGCCGCTTTCCGAAGCGAAAACAGACGTTGCTCTTCTTCAATCTGATTTTCTAAGTAGTTTTTTGGAGAGAATTAACTTCTTTTGGAAATTGCGGTAATTGCTACTGCCATTCTTTCTTAAGACTAACTTTCGAATAAGCCCAAATAACGTTCATATCCACTTTTGAATGCCCAAAAAGCTTATCATTAACAGCGTTGTTCAGCAATCGCCATAATAAGCATTCATCTGCAGGGCATATATTTACCATATTACCAAGCAAATCTTCCAGGCTCCATTTAATATCAATATTCGATGCGATCAGTATATCTTGTTCAAATAGTGTAATAAATTGCCCAACAAATAGACTATGGTTTCCCTTTGCTAAAAAGGATGCCGCCAAACGAGCCAGAAGCAGGCGGGCTGTGATAAGGTCTGGCCGTTGCGTCTCTAATTTATATTTCCACCCGGATGTTAAGTGCAAAATAGATTGTTCAATATCATTATTCATCAGGTAAGCAACACCCAGATTTAATTCCCGGTGTGCTAACTTATGATAACTTGGTTTCCTTTGGTTTTTTTCAATTTCAAGTGAATCAGATAATTCAATAAGGGAACGATTCAATTCACCACTGCAAAGTGAATTGATGCCAAGATTGTTAAGGCAAAATGCTCGATGGGTGGAGTTTAGATCGTAATTTAACTCTGTTATTGCAAGTGCCGATTCCATAAGCCTTCTAGCCTCATTATATAGTTTGCTGGCTTCCAAAGTCTTGGCATAATTGTTTTTTATTGTACTCATGACAGGATGTCGGTCATAACCAAATGCGATGGCAATCTGAATTGCTTCCCTTGCTTTCACCTCAGCTTCGCTGATTTGGCCGGCATTTCGTAATGCCTCTGCAAGCGTAGCAATATCCTGGCATGTGATTAAGGAAAGGTCAGGATGGCATTGGTCGATTTCAACTGCCCGTTCAAATAATGGAATGGCTTCTTCGAGTTTGCAGAGATCCTGGAATACCAATCCCAGGTTTATGCAACGGAGGCCAAACTCTGGTGATTTCTGGTGAAATCTGTTTTCTGCCATTGCCAATGCTTCTTTGCATGGACCAAGTGCCATTTCAGGACGGAAAGTTTCGCGATAGAGACAACCGATGTTGCTAAGGGTGTCAAGCCGATCCAAATCATCGGTTTCTGGAGAATCCTGAAGTTCCTTAGCCTTCAAAAAGTGGTGTTCAGCAATTTCTGTATCTCCTAAAGATAGTGCAGTAATGCCTGCCATATTATGACACCAAACAATCGATATCTGGAACTCAAACCTGCCATTTTCAAAAATTTCGATGATACCTTCAGCAAGCTCTAATGCGAATCTGTATCGCCCATAATTACATAAAACCTTACAACACGTAAGTGCTGCTTTTTGAGCGAGGTGAAGGTCCGAAGCTAAAAAGAGTCGAATGGTTTTGTAAAGACAGTCAAGTTCCCAAAGCAGGGATAAATTTACAGGAGTAATGATAAATTCTTTCGTTCGCTTGAAAATCAGGCCACTCACCTGGAACTTCAACCCGGTAATAAAATAAATGTTTTTTTGCACCCGATTGTTTATCAATTGCCCTACTATGCGATGCATCTTTACCACAAACGGGTATCCTTCTTTATTTATCATATTGGTTACCTGAAGCAAACGAAGTCCTAGAAGGTGGTTTACAAGGTTAATCCATGGATCGTCATAGCCTGGGCCAGGGTCTTCCCGGAGTGTCGGGTAATCAATTGAGCCAAGATTGCGTAACCATGGCAGTGAAATATTATCAGGTGGCATTAAAGCAGCATATGCCAGTACCTGGAATTCAGCCGGACTAAGCAAATCCAGGGTTGGTCCCAGGGTGGCATCAATATATTTTTGCCTGTAACTGATACCTCGTTTTGTATCGCGGGAAATGTCCTCATAACCGGTCAGCCCCTCCTGGCGAAGCCTTTCAAGGAGAGCTGTACAGGTAATCCTGCCCCTCCGTTCACTGAGGTATACTGCTACGACTTCGATTGCAAGGGTGAAACCACCAAGAAGTCTGGCAATCTCTTCTGCAGCTTTTTGTTCCTGTGGGTATGGGAAAAGTTCATCAGGCTGATGTCTTTCGATGAGACGAACAGCATCCTCAACCGGAAGTTCATCCAGGCTTAGAAGCTTATGACGCTTAGGGTCATAGCCTAAATCGTCCTCTCCAATACGGGTAGTGATCAAAATATGCAGCCAGGGTTTTCCGGTTATCTGATCGGTCTGTGGTGGCTGTATCAAGCCGGGAAAATCAACATTGTCGAGCAGTAGGAGCGTACGTGGTAGCGGTGGATTTTCCTCGGTCAAGCGGGCTTCTGCTCCTCTGCGGGCGCGTATTTCCAATTCATTGACAATATGACGAGCAGCTTGGTCATCATCGTGTTTTTCCTCATCATTGAAGGTTATGCCAAGGTCAACTCCCAACAAGCAAAGGGTAGCGTTCAGGTTGGTTTCTCCGGAGCATTTTAAAAACCAACGTCCACCAGGATAATAATCGGCATAGGCATAGGCATATTGAACTGCGAGGGAGGTTTTACCTAGACCACCCAATCCTTGTAAAACAGTTAATACACCAAGACTGCCCAACCCTGCTGATTCATGGACACGTTGCATTTCTGATTCTCGTCCGACAAAATAAGGGTTGTGCATGGGAAGGTTCCCCAGAGCATCAGCAATGCTTCGAATTTTCGAGATACGGGAGTGGAGCGCCCGCTCAAGATCCATTAGTCGTGTCCTAACATCTACGCGACGAAGGGCTGCAACACCCTCATCGTGCCAAGGACGAAGGTCGAAATGGTTACGGCGGCGAACACGAGCGACCCAATCAGCAGCTTGCTTTTCGAAACTGGGTGAATCCAACCCGGGTATTTCAACAAAATAAACAGGAGCAACACCCTGCCCTGCAGAGGCACGTGAATGTTCATATTTGAGATATTCAATAATCTCCCACTCGCAATAAGGGCTGGATAAATAGCTCGGTGACAAGACTAGAAGAAGCAAAGTGGACTCTCGAAGCCCTTGCAAAATTCTATGACGCCAGTCCTCCATGCCCTCGATCTCTTCGGTATCGAAGAAACACAGAAGATCCCTTCTGGGTTTGAAAGAACGGAAATCGTTCTCGATTTGAACCTTCAAGTCAGTGATTCGACCATCATGGTTATCAATACGAGAGTAGCTAATAAATAGATCGTAAGGCATGACCTGAACATTTATGTGGCCTTTGTGAAGTATTTTGGTAATCTGTCAATCACCTTCAGTAATCTGCAAGGACCATAGTCCTTGTTTATTTCAGCTACAGGAATCTCATCAAATGGAATTATAAGATCATTGAGTTTTAATTCCTCTTTTACAATATTTTTCATCGGCTTTTTCTTTGGCTTAGATCCAAACCGGAACTGGAATGCCTGTTACTCTGCCATCCATTTTTTTTGCTCCATGAGGGCAAGGAATGTAAATTCAGCATGTGTTGCCTGGGGATAAAGCAGGTTGATTTTTGCATGTCGAGCTAAATTTATGTTTGAGTTTACTGAAATGGTTGATAACGAGAATATAAGCGCTATATCCTATGATCAGTGTCGCAAAGTAACGTGCAACAACCAACAGCCAATTAAAAACATTCGATTCGTACGATTCCATCTTGAACATAAGGATGGTATCATACAACACTCTTAACGGGTCTGTTGCTTTTCTTAACCCATTGATGCAATAACCCCAATAGCCCAGGATAACAACAATCAGGATCAGGCTGGTAACAAACAGCGGTGCTAGCCGTTTGAGGTGGTTCCTGCGGGTTTTTGATGGATGATTTGGTTGCATAATTGTGCTTTTTGAATAACTTTCTAACCGAATTTAAAACTATGTGGGTTGTCCTGTCCGTCTCCTTTATTCTTTATTGTGTAATTGTTGTATTGCTGCTTTGGCTCTTAGGTGATTTGGGTAAGCTCGATGGGTCTCAACTTTCATAACAAAATTTAGGGCATCTTCAATTTGATTCGTCGCCAGTTTTGATGGTGACAAAACAAATTTTCAACTTAATTTACTCTTTCTTTTCTTTATAAATATAATTGATCTTAGTGGTTTTATCTTCAAAGATTAAGGAGATTTGTCCCACTTTTTTAATCGAATTTTTAAGCCATTCGAATTGATTCAAATAATCTGGAATATTTGACTCCTTGCAACAATTCTCCAAAACGGGAAAGGCTTTTAGATATTCCTGAGCGGCATCACTTGGTTTATTGAGTTGTTCATTTATCCATCCTAAGCAGATCCAGGAAGTTGCCAAACTAAAAGCCAATTTTGCATTCCCTTGATTCGACTCAAAAAGTTCATAGGCTATGAAATTGTAATTTTTAAAAAAATTCAGGGCTTCTTCAAAGTTACCTATAGTCTGATGAATTTCGCCTAATCTAGACCAAGATAGTGCGAAGTCGTTTTTAAGCAACTCATTCTGGGGATTGGCTTCATAGAGCGTTTTCATTATTTTATTGCAATGCACAAAGGAAATTAGGGATTCATCCATGTGCCCCATCGCTCGATGGATAGATCCTAAATTCCCAATGGAGAGTGCAAGGTCGTGATTAAGTGACTCATTGGAGGGATTGGTTTTGCTAAGATCTTCTGTAAACTTAATATCAAGCAGTAAGTAATTCAGGGCTTTTTCAAAGTTCCCCATTGCCTGATGGATTTTGGATAATTTTGAATACTGGACCTCCAGATTTTTTTTATAATACTCATCGCGGGGGTTGGATTCAGATAGTCCTTCTGTTAACTTAATGCCCGTCTCGAAATAATTTAGGGCTTCGTCCATATGACCCATCTTCTGATGAATGACGCCTAATCTTTCATATGAGATTGCAAGGTCGTTTTCATGAGCCTCATTTTGTGGGTTGGATTCAAAGAGTTCTGCATTTAACTTGTAGCAAAGTTCAAAGTAATTCAGGGCTTCTTCAATTCGGCCCAACTCCAGATGGATGTCTCCTAATCTCAAATAGGATTTCGCAAGGCCGCTTTTCATAGACTCGTTGAGGGGGTTAGCATCATAGAGTTCTTTTCCTAATGCTGAACGCTTTTCAAAGTAATTTAGGGCTTCTTCCACATGACCCATCGCCTGATGGATGGAGCCTAATTTCTCATACGAGAACGCAAGGCCGTTTATAAACCACTCATTCTGGGGATTGGAATCATAGTGTTCTTTTCCTAATGCTAAGCGCTTTTCAAAGTAATTTAGGGCTTCTTCCACATGGCCCATTTCTTGGTGGATGTAACCTAATCTCGAATATGAGAATGCAAGGTTTTCTTTTGTTAACTCACTGTTAGGATTGAATTCAATGAGTTCTGTATTTAACTTGTAGCATTGTTCAAAGTACTTCAGGGCTTCTTCCATATGGCCCATCTCCTGATGAATGTCACCTAAATCCGAATAGGAGACCGCGAGGCCGTTTTTCAACCACTCATTAAGGGGATTTGATTCATAGACCTCTTTCCCCAATATTAAACGCTTTTCAAAGTAACTCAAGGCTTCTTCAAAGTGCCCCATTGATTTATAAATCGAACCTATTCTAGAATAGGAAATTGCAAGACCATTTTTTTGTAATTCATTCAGGGGATTAGATTCATTGAGTTCTTTAAGTAACCGGGCTTCATCATCAAAATAACTTAAGGCTTCTTCCAAATGTCCCATCATATTATGAATTCCGCCTAACGCATCGTAGGAAAATACTAACCCATATTTAATTTTTTCGGATTTTGGATTATCATCATATAGTTCCTGAATAATATTATTATCCTTTCTATAGTTAAGTAGTGCTTCTTCAAATTTCCCTTGAACTTCATTGATTACCCCAAGTCTACTATAGGAATTTGCAAGATCAATTTTATATGATGTGTTGTGGAGATTAGTATTATTGAGTTCTTTGCAAAACTTATTATACAACTCAAAATAATTTGTGGCTTTTTCGACATGCCCCATTGACTTATAAATGTCACCTAATACACAAAAGCAGCCAGCCAAATTATATTTATTTGTTTCAGAATTTGGATTTTCTGTAAACAGTTTCTGTGCTAAATTTTCATAATCTTTATAGTATGACAATGCTTTTGCGAACTTTCCCTGAACTTCATTAATTGACCCAAGTCTGCGAATTGAGAATGCAAGGCCATTTTTTACCGATTCATTATGAGGATAGGATTCATGGAGCTCATTAAATATTTTATTAGACTTCTCAAAGGAATTTATGGCATCATTAATTTGTCCAATTGTCTGTTGGATGAAGCCTATACTCATACTTAAAACGGCTTTGTCATATCCAAAATTCCATGTTGGTAATGAATCTCCATAATTCTTTTCCAGTACGCCGGTAAGTTTGTTTAATAGTGTCAATCTTTGGTTGAGGTTACCCTCCACTTCAAGAAAATTATACAGATTGTAAATTAATCTTTTCAACAGTACAGGAAAGATATCCTTATTATTCCCAACCAACACTGGAAGTGCAGCAACCATCTCCAATCCAGAAGAATCGAGAGTAACCGTTTCTGCCAGCACTTTTGTGGCGCCTGCCAGCGCCTCATCGTCAAGTTCGGAAGTATAGTAAACAATTGCTGGTTTTTTATCCTCCATTTGCATCAGGTGGTACATGGTTTCGGAAACCCGGAGGGCATCCGCTGCGGGTAACGATAACAAATGGGTGGCAAGGGAAGTATGCAGGTTTTTTAGGTCCTCCGGTTCCATTTTCTCATTCAGGGTATTCCGCAGTATTGAATGTGCCAGGTTCCATTGGTGGCCTTCGCCTTGTTCAACAAGGTGGGCATGAAACCAGCGACGCAGGTTGGCAAAGTTCAGAAGATCCCACTCAACGTTATTCGTGTTCTTTATCAGCGATTCGAGATCTGTTTCACGCAGGCCGTCACGCGAACAAGCAATGAAATTGAATACCGCAGGTGTAAACAGAATGCCGAAAATCAGTGCAGATTTCCCCACCAAGTTCAGGAACAGGTCGCCGGGTAACGCCGGAAATTTTTCTGCAATTTCCTGCATATACGCTACAATCTGAATGCCGCCGCTATTTTTACTGCCGCTTATTTTCTCGAAGTCAGCGGCATCCATCGCCATCAGGATACTCACGGCAAGGCTTAACCAGAGCGGGCTTGAAGCAGCAGGTAAACCATCCTCCCTTTTTATTCCAAGGATGATCTTTTCCACCTTCAGCGATATATCCTTGTGCTGCTTCCTGCACAGGCTTTTCAACATCCCGGCGGCTTCCTCTGTTGTGAAATGATCGATGCTCCGGGACAAAATATTTTTGTGAAAGGAGCATGCTTTTTTCTCAGTTCCTGTTATAGCAGTAACCAAGATCCGCACATTGGACGGCAAAACCGCTGGCATCCATGTCATGTAGGCTGCCCGGTCAGTGGGTTCAAAGCAGTCAAGAGCATCAATCAATAAAACAACCTTTGTTTTCCCGGCAGTCAGATAGATTAGTTCTGCAAAGCGTTCCTGCAACTTCTCAATGCCGGTTTTTGTTTCTTTCTGGTCTGGCTCCCGGAGCAGAAGGCCAACGGTATCTCCGGGTGATTGTAAAGTTTCATCTTCTTCTTTCAGTTGAAGAAAAACCGATAGTTGCCAATTCCAGCTTCGCAGGAGTCCCGCTACACTTTTTGTCTCAGTCGAGATGCCTGCCGAGTGTGCCAACACGAAGCAGCCTTCCTGTTGCATCATTTTATATGCCATCGAGAAAACAGCGCTCTTGCCGGAACCGCTCGCACCGGTAAGCACCAGCCCGGAGTTCCCTTGATCAGAAAGAAGGTGCAGGGTGAGTTCATCCAGCAGCTTTTTGCGTCCGCAGAAGGTGGCGACCTGCTCTTCCCCTTTATCAATGTTAATGGTTGTAATATGAGTATGGCTTTCGATAAAGGCATCGAGCAAGGCCAGTTCCTGCTCGGGTTGGTTTTGGGGAACCTGGTCCCAAGTATCCTCAGCATGTTTTGCACACTCTTGCAGGATGTCTTTTACCACCTGCTCTCCCCAGCTCTCCAGTCCTTTTACCCGCCGAAGATCCTTATCCCATTGAGCCTGGTAGGTTTTTACTTTACCGGGCTGCTGTTTTGCCTCAAAATGCTTCCTGATGGAAACTTTCAGTGTTTCGAGGCTGGTTTTTCGTTCCTTTTTTACAGTTGGGGTCAGATCAGGGTCAAATTCATCGCAATAACTTGCAGCTTTCTCTGGTGTAAAATCATCATAAGGCAGCCTATCGCGAAGATAGAAAACGCTGCGGTTCAACTGTTCAGCGCTTGCCAGCACCCCGAATTCTATTTCAAGGGCGGTGACGCTTTTTCCTTTAGCAGGTAAAATAAGTTTTTCACCAATCGTGGCGATTTTCATTCGTTCTTCCGGTGGGACCCAACCATAGCGGTCTCCAAGCAGCCCGATGAAAAAGGGTTTGCATCGCCGGATCTCTTCGAGAACAACCTGTAGTACGGTGGCTTCCCGTTCTTCTTCCTTCACGGAAGCGGTATCCACACCCCAGCGGAGGTCAACGATCTCAAGTGAAATTCGTTTTTTTCGGAGTTCTTCTTCTACTTTGGGGAAGACAATAGCTTTCAGATAACTGCGCTCGGCCTGCATATCGGCGAAGGTGCTGCTGATAAAGATTGAAAAGGTGCGCCAGGGGGTGGTTTGCCGGAGAGATTTTGACTCAGAAACTGATGAATCAGGTGCAAATGCTGGTGCAGGTTTAGAGTGAGGTTGATGGTGTGCTTCAGCTTCGCTCAGTACACCAGGTTCAGGTTGATATTCAGGCATATCTGGTTCCTGGCTCTTTGGGTTTTTACCGAAGAGATTTTTTAAACAATTCATCTTTGGATTTTTATTCTGATAAACTATGTTTCCTTATGTTCCAGCAACCATATCTGTGTCAACGCAATTTGCACTCCAATTTCTTAACTCAACCTATTTATCTCAAGAGGAAATAAGAATAAGATATTAATTGTGTGATACATATGTGAGTAAAACGGATCGTGGCACATGGATTGAACAAATACCAGTCAAACCGGTAAAAACAGCTGTATCAAAGATATTAAATAAATATTACAATACCATGAACACCCTAAGCATTGATTTCGGTTCGGCCAATAGTCTGGCGGCCTGTGTGGATGAAAAAGGCAACGTCATCCTCATCAAACATAGTGGAGAATCTGAAGCTGATTCCAACACCAAACATTTGCCTTCATTTATTGCCTTCCATCCTGACGGGTTGGTGAAAGCCATGGGAAAAGAGGCGAAATCCCACGCTGTTACCCACCCTAAAGAGGTGGTTTGGGGATTTAAACGTTTGCTGGGTTTGCCATTTGCGTGGCTGAAAGATAATGGCGAACTGGAACGGTTTGCCTATGATATCGTCCCCGACTGGCACGATGGTCAATGCCTGTGTGCGGTCGGGAAAAATTATACACCGGTGGAGTTGGTTTCCATCCTGCTGAAGAAAATGAAAGATGCTGCGGAGGAACAGCTATCGGAAAAATTCGATTCGGTCATTCTCACGGCGCCTGCATACTTTGACAGCAGCCGGAACAGCCGCCTGAAAGAGGCGGCAAGGATGGCGGGGTTTGATCGCGTTCAAATCATCGCAGAACCTGTTGCAGCTGCCATCGCGCGAAATCTTAAAATCGATACTTCCAAACAAATAACCCTAACCTGCGATCTGGGAGCCGGCACGCTTGATATCAGCCTGGGTAAGATGTTTTTCTCCGACACGCGTGAAATTCATTATGAAACCATCCGGAATACCGGGAATACAAGTTGTGGCGGGATAGACATCGATTTCAAAATAGCGAATTGGCTGATCAGCAAACTGGCCTTTGGGAGTGTGCCGGCATCGTACCGGAATGAACTGCAACAGCTGGCCGAAGAGGCAAAGATCAGTCTATCACGGCAGTTTGCGGTTCAAATTCCGATCCATTATAAGGATATCCAAACTGAATTTACGATATCGCAGGCTGACCTGGCCCTGATCTGTGTGGATATCCTGGCCGATTTCCGTAATCAGATACTGCAAGCGCTCCATGAATCGGGATATTCCACAGGTCAAATCGATACACTGATCCTGATCGGGGGCCCGACCGTGTTACCCATATTCCGGGATCTTTTACAGGATATCTTTTCCGGAAATGTCAAAGTACTGGAACAACTGGATGATTTCTACCAGATGTCTGAAAATGGAGCCGTTAACCGGATGACGGCAACGGCAATCGGAGGCGCCATGTATCAAAAAACAGTTTCCGACCGGTGCCCATTCGGCTATGGTTTCGAGGAGATGATGATCAGTGAGGCAGAGGTTGTATATAAACCGGAAATATTAATCCCCATGAATGCGGTATACCCCCATCCCGGCGGCACGATCGCCATTAAATACAGCAATCTGCTCAGCTTGTATGAATTCAAGCTGATTAAACAGGTGCCCCTCGCAGACTCCTCTGCATGCGAGTATAAATTTGTCAGCATCATTAAGTTTGCCGTGAAACATTCATTTTTTGCAAATATAGTCTGTGAAATGATGATGAATGAAAACAAAGAGCTGGTGGTCCGGATCAGGAACCTGTCAAGGCCGGAAGAATCCGTGGAGTACATTGGCGCTGATATCGATCCCTCTTCCGAAATCGTTGTGAAGTATCCTATCCGGTCCATGAAACCCAAAAATATCCAGGTGAAATCAGTGGAAATCGTTACACCAGGAACGGAGATCCTGGACGATTTCACAGGCTGGATGATTGATACGCTGATGTTGTCGGTAATCTCTTCAGCAAAGAAAAACGACAAATCCCTGGATAGGATTGAGCCCGTGATGAAGGATATCGTTGATGAATCCAAACGTCAGCCGGTGAGATACCAGCAACTGTTTAATCAGGCTGGCTGTTTGCTCCATAATAGTTACTCATCAGGCGTGCTGGATCCCGCGACCAGATACTCCCTGGAATGCGAACTGAATGACTGGCAGGACAGGTTATTTTCAGTAACTGCTTATTAACCTTAAGAACACATTATACCATGAAGCGTGATCAAACCCAATCGGAACTGAACTTCCTCGCCTCGACATCCTATGAGAACAAGGATTACCATGCAGCCGAAATGTATTACAAGCGCCTAATAGAACTCGATCCAACTGAATATAGTTACCAGAGTCAGTATTCCTTTGTACTGAGGTTGCAAGGAAAGCTGGACAAGGCATTATATGCAGTTGATACGGCCATTTCGCTGAACCCCCAAGATGTGGCTTTATACTGGATGAAAGCAGCCGCCATGAAAAGTTCTGCATGCAGGGACCAGAAATTATCCATTGTTGAGCGAAGGGAGGTTTTCATATTAAGCATTGCTCTGGAACAAACTTCCCTTTCGCTCGATCCGACTTGTGAAGAAGCCTGGGTCGATTTGATTGAGTCGAAGTTGTGCATCCTCGATTTTAATGGTGCAATCGGGGAATTGGGAAGGTCGAATAAACGCATCAAAAAAATGCGTCTTATATGGTCATTCCTGGGGTGCCTTGCCTTTATTCTTTCCGGTAGTGTTGTCGACGAAGAGTTGGGCGCGATATTCTTTGACCCCGATGCCTGTTTCAGCGCCTGGTGCCTGATAGAGGTCGAGTGTTTGTTAAAGGATCTGGAGAAAGAAGAATTCTATCCCGACCGCTTATTGATTGCAAGGAAATATCTCAGTCATTTTATTGACCGGAAAACCAAAGGAGGCATCCTGGCCAGATTGACGTAAAGAGTGTTCATTTATATTATTTACGTGATTTTTCAAATCAGCAGTATTTTCACTAATTTTGATTTATAAATCAAACATCATGCAGATACTGCTTTTTGTGAAGAACGGTAAAGGGCAGGTGGAGAAAAACTTTCTTGATTGGAATCCCCGGTATAGTGACCAAACCATGGACACAATCGCACAGAAAGGAATGGTCAGTCTGATCAGAAAATCTGATTTCGGAGAAATCGAACCTTTCATAAAAAAGGATGATTTCATGAATTGCGGGATCAGAAAGGATAAAATCGAACTTTTCCGCGCACTGAAACTCGATACGAAAAAGGAACACAATGTTCCCCGGCGGATCATAGTCAATACAGTTACTCCAGGCGCTTTTAAACGCAGTTTTGCCCCTTTTATAAATAAAAGGTTTCAATTTTCCGATCCCTCTTGTATGCTGTTTGTTCCGGATGTCATCCTTGAATCGCTCATCCATGCAACACCTGAGAAGTTATTACGGTTTAATGACAAAGACCCTATTTCATCGCTGCTCCTGGAAATCTCGCAGGAGGAGACGGTTCAAAAACTTCGTGAAGTATATCTTGGTGAATCGCCAGGTGCGCGATTGACCCGTGCCATGATTTTCAAGGCCTCAAAATCGAAATCACCGGTGATGATTCTGGGTGAATCCGGTACCGGGAAAGACCTCATAGCCCGTCAGATTTACAAATATTCCCTTTATTATAAAAAAGGCTTCCAGGTGGTAAATTGTTCTGCACTTCAGGAAACACTGCTGGAATCTGAATTATTCGGTCATATCAAAGGAATTTTTACAGGCGCTTTCGAAGCGAGAAAAGGATTATTTGTCGATACAAACGGGGGTACGATTTTTTTAGATGAAATTGGAGATCTTTCACTTGCAAACCAGGCAAAAATCCTACATGCAGTCGATCATCAGGAAATACGTGCCCTTGGTTCAAATAAAACCGAGAAAGTTGATGTGCGGATCATTGCTGCAACAAACCGGAATCTCGCTTCGATGATCAGCCAGAAAACTTTTCGCGAAGATCTTTATTACCGGCTGAATACATTCACCATTTTAACTACGTCGTTAAGGGAATACCCGGAAGATATTCCGTCCATAGCAACTTCCCTGTGGTCAAAGTTCAACACGCCCTATTCCCTCTCTCACGAGTTTTTAAATTACCTGAAGGAGTATCACTGGCCAGGTAATGTCAGGGAATTGAAAACAATGTTGAACAGCATCATTGATATTTTTGGGCATGTATCCCCTACCCCATCGTTGGTCGAAGCAATACGGAAATACAGAAAAGATGGCCTGCAACAATCAAGAAAGAGTGAGGATAACGATTTTTCGCAAATTCTAGAGATTCAATGCAGGAACAGGGTTATCGAGGTTCAGAACATCCTTCGTGGGATCAAAATTGAATTACGGCCTGTCATCAATCTTAAGCCAACAGATAAAAGCCAAACTTTTGAAATTAAAAAGATCCAATCCACGATCTTGCAGGAATTAAACAGAGTTGAGGATTTGTGCCGTGAACCTATTTTTTTCAAAGATCTGCTTCTGTTCGACAACATCAAACGGTTCCGATACATCCTCGAGAAAAGTATTTCACAGTGGCCAGGTTCCATTCCTCTTTTCTCTGAACTTTGGCACCAGGATTTAGAACGACTTTACGATAAGATCAATAAAGAGATTTTTGAGATGATCTGGGGCAAGATGGATATGTGAGTATACCAAGTTCTGCATTACAACATACTGTGACGTCCTTTATGATAGAATACCTGGTGATTTGTAATTCAGAATAATAGCAAATTATCGGGGTTGTGCAACAATGTTATTATTGTCATTGCGGGGTTGCACGGAGATAAATCTGGATTTCATCGATACGCTTGAGAATTACCATGGTGTTTGATTTGATGTCGGACCTTATAATTTCGAAGCTTCTGGTGTTATCTGTCTTATGCAAAAGCAGGTCCTGATTAAAGTTGGTAATTTCCACTTTCAATTCTGCTAGCTGGATTTCCATATGTACCCAAATAGAGATAATTGCCAGCAGGAAAGTAAGCAGACTAATTGCCTGGGGAAATGGTAAACCAAATATGTACGATCTCCTGGTCATTTAATGTGGGGTTGAATTATTTCTGTGCAGAGAAAAAAAATGCCCCTGATCGAAAGACCAGAGGCCCCATTGTGAAAAAATTTATTGAACAACACTGTCTTCATCACAACCGGCTTTAAATTTGATAATACCCCTTGGTTTTCTTGCAACGATTTGTGCATAATCAACCGTATGCACATGCAGTGCTGTCTGATCCCCTACCCATTCAGCCGGGGCAATTATCTTTGCTGTTCCAGCGGAACGCAAGCCAACATCGGGAAATACAACCACATTGTTTGTTCGCATTGAATTGCAAAATATTTTTTCAGGGAGGGGAATAAAAAAAACCCGGAAGTTTTTATTTCCGGGGCTTTTCAGTGCAATTTGATGAATTTTGTTTTGAGCGGTAAATGGGATTCGGACCCACGACCCTCAGCTTGGGAAGCTGATGCTCTACCAACTGAGCTACTACCGCAAGTGTTGATAATTACTATTTTCAGCCAGCAAATATAAACTTTTTTCAGGGTGGCAGCCTAGTGTTGGTGAAAAAATGTTTGAAGCGGTGTCAACAACAGCAGTTAAATACCGGGATATCTGTGGTTGGATTTCCTTGAAAATGTCAATTGGTCTGAACTTGAACCTGTCCTGAATAAACATCCTCGCCGTAGAGCAGCGATGTATCAAATTGGTAAAATATTTCTCTTCTCGTCGCAAGCGACGGGGTATTAACCCAGCCACCTCAACCTCAACCCCATCCCTTTCTCCTACAGAAGAAGGGGTGCAGGGAATGAGGCAATTAAATATCCCTGTCGCTCAATTCCATCCAACGGTCAGTCTTCAGTTCAATTTCAGGTATAATGGCTGCCCATCGCTCGGACCGGAGTGTCAAGGCTTCCGGATTCAAACTCCCGGACTGAAGATCGGACTCAATTTCCAACTTTTCCGTTTCCAGCATGGCAATCTCTTTCTCCAATTGTTCAAGTTCGCGTTTTTCCTTGAATGACAGCTTATTGGAGACCTGGACCACTGGTTTCTGCGATTCGGAGAGCCTGACGGTCATTTTTTTCTGCAACAGCTCTTTCCTTTTTAACTCATCGCTCCACACCTTGTATTGTGTATAGTTCCCGGGAAAATCCTTAATAATTCCATCGCCTTCAAATACAAAAAGATGATCCACTATTTTATCCAGAAAATACCGGTCGTGGGTAACAACGACCACGCAACCGTTGAACGTTGCGAGGTATTCTTCAAGTACATTGAGCGTAAGGATATCCAGGTCATTGGTAGGTTCATCCAGGATCAGGAAATTCGGGCTTTGCATGAGCACGGTTACGAGGTACAACCTTCGCCTTTCGCCTCCGCTCAGCTTGTAAACAGACTGAAAATGAGAAGGGTAAGGGAACATGAAATAGTTCAGAAAAGCAGCTGCCGAGATGGTGTCGCCATTGCCGATCTTCACCACTTCTGCAATTTCCTTCACCACATCAATGACCTTGGTATCCTCATTGAAAAGCAGTCCTTGCTGTTTGTAATAACCATACTGTATGGTCTCACCAGTCTGGATATGGCCTTTTTGTGGCCTGATCCTTCCAGTGATAATATCGAGAAAAGTTGATTTTCCAGAGCCGTTTTTTCCAACGATCCCAACCTTTTCCCGGCGCTTAAAGGTATAGGTGAATCCCTTCAGGATAGCCAGCTCTCCCCATTTAAAGGAGACATCATTGATCTCGAGAATTTTGTTCCCCATACGGGCGCCTTCAATATTCATATTCAGGCGCTCTTCATATATTTTAGCGGAAGCTTTCTCCTGCAACTCATAAAAACTATCGATACGGGCTTTGGCTTTGGTAGTGCGGGCTTTGGGCATGCGTCGCATCCATTCCTGTTCGGTGCGCATCAGGTTTTGCGCCCTTTCAACTTCTTTATTTTGGTTGCCAATGCGTTCGGCCTGTTTTTCGATAAAATACGAGTAGTTGCCCTTGTATTTATATACAGCTGCATTTCCCATTTCGAGGACTTCATCGCACACACGGTCAAGGAAATACCGGTCATGGGTAACCATCAGCAAGGTGATGCTGGTCTTCGAAAGGTATTCTTCCATCCACTCGATCATCTCCACATCCAGGTGATTGGTGGGCTCGTCAAGGATGAGAAAGGCGGGTTCGGTAATGAATACTTTTGCCAAAGCCACACGTTTGCGCTGCCCACCGGAGAGTTCCCCGATCCGTTGGTCGAGATCAGGCAATTTGAGTTGTGTGAGGATCTGCTTAACTCGGGTTTCGTATTCCCAGCCCTGGATGGCATCCATCTGTTCAATCGCCCGCTGAATCTCTTCCTTATTTTCACCCTTGATCACATGCTCATAATTCAGGATCGTCTTCTGGATATCATTGGAATGAGAGTAAACTTCTTCAAAAACGGTGTTGGCAGGGTCGAGGTCGGGCTCCTGCTTCAAATACTCAAACGAATCACGACAAAACAGATTAACAGTCCCGGCATCGCAAGGCTCCAACCCGGCAATGATATTCAGCAGGCTGGTTTTTCCGGCTCCGTTGCGTGCAATCAGTGCAACTTTCTGAGATTGGCTCAGTACAAAAGAAATGTTTTCAAAAAGGTTTTTTTCACCATAGGAACGGGCAAGATTTTCTACTTGAAGGATCGTGGACATGAAATAAATGAGTGAACAGCAAAGGTAGGCAATATTGCCATGAAAAATGTACCCGGGGCGGTTGGGTTAAAAGGTAAATTTATCTAAATTTACAAAAAAAAAGATGCCGGTCAACAGCTACTTTGTATTGATAGCATTTATCTTTCTTTTCATCGTTTTTATCTTACAGGTCGCCAGGTTAAGGACGTCAAGATCAGGCTTTTTTGGCTTCCCTTCCATTGAGAAAATTTATTTCTATTCGGGTAAAATTGCAATTTTCCCCACATGGTTTTTATTTATCATGAAAGCCATTCATCCCAGGCTTGGTTATATTTATTTACCGGTTGGCCTTTCATGGTTTGCGGTCATCGTGCTGTATGTTGGGGTGATCATTTTTACAATCTCTTTAATAAACCTTGGAAAATCGCTTGCAATTGGATTACCCGATCATGTCACAAAACTGCAAACACATGGTCTCTACCGGTTCAGCCGGAACCCATTGTACCTGGGGGTTCATCTGATCGCAGTGGCCTCCTGCATCTATTTCCCTGATGTGATCAATGTTTCATTTGCCTTGTACGGAATTTATATTCATCATCAGATCATCAGGCAGGAAGAAGACTTTCTGTCGAAACGCTTTGGTCGGGATTGGGTGACCTACAAAGAAAGGGTTCGTCGATACATTTAAGATTTCAACAATGATCCTCAGTACTGGTAAGCTGGTTAAAAGTTTCGGATTTGCATTCAAAGGAATTAGAATTGTCGGCCGCAGCCAGCAAAATTTCTGGATTCATGTCATTATTGCCGGACTTGTTGTAGTTTCCGGCTTTTATGCAAAGCTGACCCATACGGAATGGTGCATTCTCGTTTTAACCATGGTCGTGGTCCTTGCCATGGAAGTTATAAATACTGCAATAGAAAAACTTGTAGATTTTGTTTCACCCGGGTTCAATGAGCAGGCCGGAATGATAAAAGATATATCTGCTGCTGCGGTCCTGGTGACTGCGATAGGCGCAATTATAATCGGGTTAATCATTTTTTTACCAAAAATAGTATGAGAGCCCCACCTTAAACCCCTCCCACATAAGAGCGAAACTTTTCCCTTTTGCCCTTTTTATAAAAGAGGCTCAGGGGGTTGGAGCCGTTGCCGGAAAGGGTCAGGTAAAATGGAACATCACCCAATAAATGAAAAATTTTTGATAATCTTAAACAATAAAACAATGAAAAAATTACTCCTGTTTCTGTTAGTAGCCCTCATGGCTGGTCTCTTTTCCTGCCAACCAAAGGAGAAAAAAACCGAAGAAGCTCCGATCATTGAAAAACAAATGCCGGAACTGAAAAGTGACCTGATGACCCCCGAGGTTCTCTGGAGCCTTGGACGCCTTAGTGAACCTGAACTCTCGCCTGATAAAAAAACCATCACCTATGGAGTAACGTATTACGATGTAGCGCAGAATAAAGGGAACCGGGAATTATATACCATCGGGACAGATGGCCAAAGTTTCAAACGGATCACCACGACCAAATTCAGCGAATACCAGGCCATGTGGCAGCCTGATGGTAAAAAGATTGTGTTTATGTCGGCTGAAAGCGGTTCCATGCAGGTTTGGGAAATGGACCCTGATGGGAACAACCGCAGGCAAGTCACCAACATTGAAAACGGCATCAATGGGTTTAAGTACGCCCCTGACATGAAGAAAATCCTGTATACGGCAGATGTGGCTGCAAACAAGCAACTCAAGGATCTTTATGCCGACCTTCCCAAGGCAAGCGGCCGGATATACAACGACCTGATGTATCGTCACTGGGATACATGGGTACAGGCATACAGCCATATATTTATTGCAGACCTTGCCACTGAAAAAATCACAAAGGGAACCGACATCATGCTGAATGAGCCCTATGAATCGCCGGTGATGCCTTTTGGAGGCATGGAGCAGATCAATTGGAGGCCCGACAGCAAGGCCATTGTCTACACCTGCCGTAAAAAAGTGGGGAAAGAATATGCAATATCAACCAATTCAGACATTTACCTTTATGAAATTGAGGGTGGTACAACCACCAACCTCAGTGAGGGAATGATGGGGTATGATGTTGCCCCTGTATATTCTCCTGATGGGAAAAAGATCGCCTGGCAGAGCATGGAACGGGATGGATACGAGTCGGATAAAAACCGTCTTTTCGTTTATGATGCCAATGCAAAAACGAAAACTGATTATACCCGGAGTTTCGATCAGAATGTTGAGGGCCTTGCATGGACTGATGACAACAAGTCAATTTACTTTATCAGCGACTTTCATGCCACCGATGAAATTTACAGGCTTGACCTGGCCGACGGCAAGATCACTAAAATCACTGAAGGTATTCACAACTATACTGGTGTAATTCCTGCCGGGGACAAACTGATTGCCACACGGATGTCGATGTCGGCACCTGTTGAAATTTATTCGGTAGATCCCATCACGGGTAAAGACACCCAGGTAACGATGACCAACAAAGATGTACTTGACAAACTGGCCCTGGCCCGTATCGAACAACGCTGGATCAAGACCACAGACAATAAAGACATGCATACCTGGATCATCTATCCGCCCCATTTTGACCCGGCAAAGAAGTACCCTACCCTGCTCTATTGTGAAGGTGGACCGCAAAGTACAGTCAGTCAGTTCTGGTCATTCAGGTGGAATTTTCAAATGATGGCCGCCAATGGGTACATCGTTGTTGCTCCCAACCGCCGAGGGTTGCCCGGTTTCGGACAGGCCTGGAACGAACAGATCAGCGGTGATTATGGCGGACAAAACATGAAAGATTATTTAAGTGCCATCGATTCGCTCACCAGGGAACCCTATGTAAACAAAGATAAGCTTGGATGTGTGGGTGCCAGTTATGGCGGCTTTTCGGTGTACTGGCTTGCCGGGAATCACAACAAGCGTTTCAAAGCATTTATTGCCCACGATGGCATGTTCAATCTTGAGGCCCAGTACCTGGAAACCGAAGAGATGTGGTTTGTAAACTGGGATCTTGGCGGGCCTTTCTGGGATAAAAACAACAAAATTGCCCAACGGTCCTTTGCAAACTCACCCCATCGTTTTGTGCAGAACTGGGATACGCCGATCCTTTGCATCCATGGAGAACTGGATTACCGCATCGTAGCCACCCAAGGCATGCAAGCATTCAATGCGGCCATTTTACGTGGCATTCCAGCTGAGTTTCTCTATTTCCCTGATGAAAACCATTGGGTGTTGAAACCCCAGAATGGAATTTTATGGCAACGGACATTTTATAATTGGCTGGATCGGTGGTTGAAATAAGGCATCTGCCCGCCTCCCCATTGAGGGGCATGTGATTCACTCAACCCGATCCTATTATTTTCAGGTGAACTGCAACAACGACTGTTCCCCTCGTTTTAAGAGAGTGGCAGGGCTGGACAATTAAAGTTATATGCTCCTTATGCAAGATAAGTTAAAAGATGCTGCACTGATTCTGAAAAGATCACGATTCACTGCGGCCTTTACCGGGGCAGGGATTTCCGTTGAAAGCGGGATTCCTCCATTTCGTGGGAAAGGCGGACTGTGGGAAAGATATGATCCCCGTATTCTTGAACTGCAGGCTTTTATAAGCGATCCGGTTGGCTCATGGAAGGTGATCAAGGAGATCTTTTATGATTTTTTTGGCCAGGCAAAGCCCAACAAAGCTCATCTTGTGCTTGCCAGGATGGAAAAAGAAGGGCTGTTGGGCCGCACCATTACACAAAATATTGACAACCTGCACCTGGAAGCAGGGTCGACCCTTGTATCGGAACTCCATGGTAATTCAAAAAAACTCAAATGCATGCGCTGCCATCGGGAATACCATGCAGGCCAGATAAGTCTGGAATATGTTCCACCCACCTGCAATGAATGTGGTGGAATTTTAAAGCCGGATTTTGTTTTTTTCGGGCAGGCTATGCCTCAGCTGGCAATGGCAGAGGCATTTGAAGCGGCGACGCTATCAGATGTTTTCCTGATTATCGGGACAACCGGTGAAGTGATGCCGGCCAATCAAATACCCATTGTTGCTAAAAAACATGGCGCCATCATCATTGAAGTGAACCCTGAGCCATCGAATTATACATCGGTGGTAACAGACATTTTCCTGCAGGGAAAATCGACGGAAGTAATGCGGAAGCTGGAAGAGCAGCTATTTTCCACGCCCCTGGATGATGATCAGGATGGTATAGATTAAAATCTTGAAATCCATGGCAAGCGACATATTCTCGATGTAAAGAATGTCAAATTTCAGTCTTTCGACCATTTGTTCCAGGTTCTCAGCATAGCCATATTTAACCTGTCCCCATGAAGTGATGCCTGGCTTTACTTTATGAAGCAGCCTGTAGTGCGGTGCCTTCTGCGTAATGAGATCAATGTAGAACTGACGTTCGGGCCTGGGGCCGACAAGACTCATATCGCCTTTCAGGACGGTGTAAAACTGGGGGATCTCATCAACCCTGAACTGCCTCAGGATCTTCCCGAAACGCGTAATCCGGGGATCATTTCTTGAAGAGAGTTGGGGACCACTCTCTTCCGCGTCGCGATACATCGTTCTGAATTTATGCATTGTAAAGGGTTTCCCTTTGATCCCAACCCGTTCCTGGGAGAAGAAAACAGGACCGGCAGAGGTGATTTTAATGATGATGGCCGTGATGATCATCAATGGTGAAAGCACAATCAGGCAGATGATTGAGATAACAAAGTCAAGTATCCGTTTCAGCGACATCTGCCAGTCAGGCATCAGGTCGGGAAAAATCTGAATCAGCGGGGCATGGAAGATGGAAGTGGTTTTGACCGAGCCCATTAGAATATCCTGCATAGCCGGTATGATTTTAATCACCACCTCGGTATCTTCAAGCTGGGTAATTATATTTTCGATGGTGTGGTTTTCAGAGTGCTCGATGGCAATGATCACTTCCTCAATGTTCAGTTCCTTTACAAGCGTGTTCAGATCCTTCAAACCACCCAGATGGGGAATGGATTCTGCCAGTTTATATTTGCTGTACCCCTCCACATTGATGAAGCCGACAAATTTATTTCCGGACGATTTTTCCTGATTCTCAATCTCATGGTAAATTGAAACCGCATTGCCGTTGCTTCCGATGATGATGGTATTGAACCCGATGATTTTATGGTGAATTTTATAGGCGGCCCTTGATGTAAGAAAAAACCGGAATGATGCAGTAATAAAGAGGTGAAACAGGAGCAGGATAAAAAAAAATTCAACATAAGTACGCTGATTGATGATGACATCATCAAGGATCAGTGCGAAAAACAGGATTGTAACGCCGATAAAGGTAATAAGAATGGTTTGTGCAAATTCACGGAGCCTGGCTTTGCGGAAAATCTTACGGTAAGTTCCCATCAGGGTGTACAGTACCAGCCAGAAAAGCGGAATAATGCTAACTCCGTAGTAGAGTTTTTTATCCAGGATAATGTCATTCAGATGCATGAAGACCCGGTGATCCACTGCATATTTCCGGTAAATGAAAAACAAGGTCCAGGCAATAAAAGCCGAAAGAAAATCTGCGACAATATATTTAACAACCTGTAACCGTTTATTCATAATTCAGCATTCAGATTTAATGCAGTTAATTGTTTTTACTTCGTTTTGCGTGTTAACACTTTAAAATTATCAAACATGATGGTGGATTGCTTCAATCCTGTGTCTTTAAAAGCGCTGAAGTACACCCGGTATGATTTCATCCCGGTATAGGCATTTAACGTTGTGGTTAAATCAATATAGATTTTCTTCCAGATCCCTTTTGTGGGCATGAGGGTGATGATCGGGGTTTGATAAAGAATGGTAGTGCCATAGGTATAAACTCCGACAACGAGGTTGTTCGAAGTGTTAAAATTCATTTCGAGGTAAACCGGGGCTGCAGGGATGGAATATTCAGAATGGGTCTGGCATTCAAAAAAATCATGAAGTGAATCCAATAGAACCAAACCCGAATGATTTCCCTCAAAGGTCAGGGGTGAACCGGATGGCGTGCGTTGAATATAAGAAGAACTGCGGGTTGTTGTGTCCAGGGTCAGTGCAACATTTTCAAAATCCTCCTTCCACACAAACAAGGCTGTTGCCTGGTAGGTTGTTTTCAGGACGCCGGTTTTCGTAGTGCTATCCTGGGCGAATTTTACATCTTTGGCAACAGGATTGTAAAAATTATAACTCACCCGTGTAGCGGCGATGCCATTCTTTTTGATACCGGGCCATATTTTCAGATGGTGCACACCGGTTTTTAGCACAGGTAACCTGGCAGGAAGTTCAAAAGCGCCGAGGAATTCATCATCCACATACACCCATGCATCGGTAATGTGTTGTGATGAAGTTCCCTGGGAATAATAATCCGTGGTGAGAAAAATCGAATCAATACTCAGGTAAGCGGGGATTGTTTGATCACCTGAAAATTTTTCACAGGATGATGCGGTGATATACAGGATTGATAAAAAGCAAAAATAGCGAATAAGTCTCCTGTAAATCATATCGTCATAATGGGTGGAAATCACGCTTGCCTATACTGTTTAACGGAGGGTTATTCCTGATATTGTTCATCCCGGCACAAAAGTATTGAACAACCTTTAAACATTTTACGAGATCATGTTCGCCTCGTTATGGTTGATCTTTTCAATGATTTTATAGGCCACCTCCAGGGCACTGTAACCATCATTGATGGTGACCATTGGAATGGTATTGTTGATGATCGCCGCATAGAAGCTTTCAAGTTCTGCTTTGATGGCGTTGATTGGCTTTATTTCAGGTTTGTCGAAATTAATTTGTTTGGTCCCACGTCCGGGTCCAAGTTCGAGGACAAATCCCATCGGGGGTGAATCGGCAGTTACATCATTGATCTTGACGACTTCCAGTTCTTTTTTTAAAAAATCGACAGAAATATAAGCATCGCGTTGAAAAAACCTGGATTTTCGCATGTTTTTCAAAGATATACGGCTGGCCGTGAGATTCGCCACACATCCGTTGTCGAATTCGATCCGTGCATTGGCAATATCCGGGGTATCGCTAACAACGGCCACACCACTGGCGCTGATCTTTCTTATATTGCTTTTAACAACACTCAACACGATGTCAATGTCATGGATCATCAGGTCGAGGATGACCGGCACATCGGTTCCGCGGGGATTGAACTGGGCCAACCTGTGGCTTTCAATAAACATGGGTCTGTTGAATGTTGCTTCGGCGGCAAGAAAGGCCGGATTGAACCGTTCTACATGGCCGACCTGGACTTTCACATTGGCCTCCAGTGAAATCTTGATCAACTCACGCGCCTCCTCCAATGTCGTCACGATCGGTTTTTCAATAAAAACATGCCGGCACTTTTTCAAAGCCTTTGCTGCACATTCAAAATGTGAGATCGTTGGGGTTACGATGTCGACAACATCAACAGCATCTATCAGATCATCCAGCGATCCCCATTTTTTTATTCCCAGTTCCATTTCAACTTTGCCGGCATTTTCAGCATCCGGATCATAAAATCCAACCAGGTCAAACTCCGGTATTTCCTTGATGCATTTTAAGTGTATCTTACCAAGATGCCCGGCCCCCAGCACTCCGATTTTCAGCATTTTAATTTTTTTTTGCAAAGGTAGGTTTTTACCCTGACTGAAATGAGTATTTTCGTGAAAAAATTAACGAACAAACCACATGGCAACCATTCAGCCGGTTGACTCATACCGGCATCAAGGTCTCAGGAAATTACTGGTGCAAAATATCCGACTCAAAGGAATTACTGACGAACAGGTTCTGAATGCCCTCGAAAAAGTACCGCGCCATTTCTTTTTTGATTCATCCTTCCTGGAATATGCATATGAAGACAAACCTTTCCCGATCGGGGCCGGTCAAACCATTTCCCAGCCCTATACGGTCGCTTTTCAAACGGAACTGCTGCAAATCCGGAAAAACGACAAAGTACTTGAAATCGGCACAGGATCAGGATACCAGGCCTGCATTCTTGCGGAAATGGGTGCAAAGGTCTTCACCATCGAACGCCAGAAAACACTCTTCGATAAAACCAGTAAATACCTGCATGTTGTCGGATATCCTACCATCAAAACCTTCTTCGGTGACGGTTACAAAGGGCTGCCCACCTTTGCACCTTTTGATAAAGTGATTGTTACAGCAGCCGCACCTTATATACCTGATGCACTTTTAGAACAACTCAAACCGGGTGGAATCCTGGTAATCCCTGTTGGCGCCAATGATGTTCAAACCATGACCACGATCACAAAAAATCAGGACAGCTCCTGTGTAAAAAAGGAACATGGCGCGTTCCGGTTTGTACCGATGCTGGAGGATAAAGCAAAAGAGATATGAATTTCAAGTTTTACGAATTCCCCAGCCATCGTTTCCGCGCCCTTCGGAAAAAAGCGATGGCAAAGCCAAGGATCATCACCACCGAACCCAGCCATAAGATGTTGATATAAGGGTTCATGATGGCTTTGATGACAATGTAATCCGGTCCTTTTGAAACGCTTGATATATAGGTATAATAGTCACGGCCAAGATAGTGCCGGGTGTCGGGGTTATAAACAGCTCCCATCCGGGGATGCACGTTCACAGACGGATGGAGGGAGAATTCAAGTTTGTAGCGTCCTTTCATTTTTGTCAGAAAATCAACCTGGTAAACCGTGGTGTTCCCTTCAGGCCTGCTGTTGACATACGAAACATAAAATCCGTTCATCAGGAGGGTATCATTCCGCATCAACACAAGGTTTTCAGCATTGGTCCGGCTGTCGCCCAGGTCGAATGTAGAGGTATTGGTTGAAATGACCCTGGAATTGGAGAAGGTCAACACCGTGCCGAGCACGAAAATCACAAACCCGATGTGTGTGATGATGGCACCTGTGTTCCTTGGCTTGGTGGCAAGGAAGACCAGGTTGTATATGGACGAAAGCAGTGCGAAAAAAGTAAAGACCACGAGCAATATGAAGTTCATCTGGGTCACAACCCCTGTAATAACCAAGGGAATAGCAATGACAAAAGATGCAATCAGCGGGATTAAGAATTTCTTTAAAAAGTGACCCGGGTCATTGGAGTTATAGGACAAAAACTGGGTGAAAGCAATAAAGCCTGCAATCAGCAAAGCATATGGCATTTGCCAATGGTTGTAAAACCCGATCCTGTCAACAGGGGGAGCGATGTGGGAGTGGAACATGCTGTTGACTACCGGGATTGATGTGGTAAAGACAATCTGAAAGGCCGCCAGTACCATGATGATCGCGCCGATAAACATCCAGAATTCACGCGAAAGCAGGATATCCTGTTTTGCAGTATGGAATTTTTTGAAATTCACCCCAATCATCACCACCATCATGACAAAGAAAACAAGCAGGTAAACAAGTAACTGCATGGTCATACCGTTGTCGCCAAAGGAATGGGCTGATGTATCAGCCAAAACCCCGCTCCGGGTCAGAAAACTGGCATACAATACCAAAACATAGGAAAGCGTAATTAAAATATATGCTGCAAGCAACGCAAAATTTTGCCTCCTTGATATCAGCATGAAGTGCAGTCCTGCTATCAGGGTCATCCAGGGAACAAGTGAAGAATTTTCAACTGGATCCCATGACCAGAACCCACCGAAAGTGAGCGATACGTAAGCCCATGCTCCTCCCAGCAGTATTCCTGCCCCAAGCATGAGCAGTGCGAATAAAGTCCAGGGAAATGCCCGTCCAATCCACGTATGGTAATCCTTTTTCATAAATGAGGCCATGGCATAACTGAACGGCACCAGGGCGAGGGCATAACCAAGAAATAAAATCGGTGGATGGATCGTCATCCAGATATTTTCAAGCAACGGGTTCAAACCATTCCCATCGCCCAGCGTGCTGAGATAGTCTGGCATAGCAAAAATGGTTCCCTGAATGTTATCAACGGTATGCCTCAGCAAACCAAAAGGGGTCGAGCCGAGTTTTACGCCAAAGAAGGTTACTCCCAGGAGCATGGAGGTGACGAAGGCCTGGGATAAAGAGAAAACGGCCATCACCGGTGATTCCCATTTACGGGTAAGCCTTAATAAAACCAAGCCAATCAATGCCTGCCATAGGGCCCACACCAGGAAGCTCCCCTCCTGCCCTGCCCAGAAGCAGGAAATGATATACTTTACCGGCAACTCCCTGGAAGAATATTGCCAGACATAAGTGTATTCAAAATAATGGCTGAAAATGAGAAAGTACAATATGGCAGCAACAGAAACAATCGACAAGGCATGCACGATATACAATCCACGGGCCCCGGAAAGCCATAACCTGCGGTTATCTTTCCGATAAAAAGCCAGAAAATAAAAAACACAGGCCAGGATTGAGGTTCCAAATCCCAACCAGACAAAAAATTTCCCCATCTCTCCTGGGAAAAGATGTTCACCGATATACTGAATGTTCATGCTGATTTGTTATCTGCCGGCAAAATTACGCTTTTCAGGCATATGCAGGTTGGTTAATCTGGTTAAATATATGACAAGTGATGCGGGATACCTGACGCGTTTTTTCATGTTTGTTAGGGTGATACTGTAATTATCACTAATTTTGCCTGTTCCAAAATCTTTTGTGAATGAAAAAAGTTCTGATCGGTCTGGCGATTTTATTAATCCTGCCAATATTTTCTTTGTCACAAATCCTGGATCCTATTAAATGGAATTTTAAAATCGAGCAATCAAAACCGGAGGAGGCTACGCTGGTGATGATCGCAACCATCGACAGGACCTGGCACCTTTATTCACAGGACATTCCGAAAGGCGGGCCAATTCCGACCCTGTTTACATTCGAAAAGAACGGCAATTTTGAGCTTCTCGGGAAGGTTAAAGAACCAAAAGCCATTGAAGAAAACGATCCGTTTGCCAACATGTTGCTAAAATTTTTCACTGATAAGGCAGAGTTCAGGCAAAAAATAAAAGTGTTAAGCCGGAAAAACTTCATGGTGAAAGGGGTAGTTAACTTTATGGCTTGTGACGACCGTCAGTGCATTCCCCCCAGCGATAATGATTTTGAATTCGCCGTGAAGGGAAACCCCGATGCCCTTGAGCCTGCTGCTGTTCAACCTGCATCAGCCACCACTGCGGCAACAAAGTCTGACAGTGTTAAACATGCCCTGCAACTTTCTGCCAAAGCGGATTCGGGTGCAAAAAAAATTGAACAGGCAGCCCTTGGAAAAACAGATGCCGATAAGGCGGCAGATGAGTCGCTGTTATGGTTTTTCCTCATCTCGTTTTTAGCCGGACTGGCAGCCATCGTCACTCCCTGTGTGTTCCCAATGATTCCGATGACGGTGACATTTTTCATGCACGACACCACCAGCAAGCGGAAAGCACGGCTCGAGGCCACTGTTTATGGTTTATCAATCATTGTTATTTATACCGTGATCGGAACCCTGGTTGCTGTAACTCTTGGTGCCAACTTTGCCAATTTTATCAGCACACACTGGATACCCAATGTGTTATTCTTCCTGATCTTCATGATTTTCGCAGCATCCTTTCTCGGCATGTTCGAGATTACCCTGCCAAGCTGGATCGTCAACAAGGCCGATAAACAGGCAGACAAAGGAGGTTTCTCCGGCGCGTTTTTCATGGCCTTCACGCTTGTCCTGGTATCGTTTTCCTGCACCGGGCCCATTGTTGGTGCAATTCTGGTAAAATCTGCCGGCGGGGCACTGGTGATGCCTATTGTCGGGATGCTCGGCTTTTCAATGGCATTTGCACTTCCTTTTGGACTTTTTGCCTTCTTCCCCTCCTGGCTCTCCGGGCTGCCAAAATCAGGCGGATGGCTGAATGCAGTGAAAGTCGTGCTTGGGTTTCTTGAACTGGCGCTGGGACTTAAATTTTTGAGTATTGCAGATCAGACCTATCACTGGCACATCCTCGACAGGGAAGTTTACCTTGCCTTCTGGATCGTTATCTTTTTCCTGATGGGGTTGTACCTGCTGGGGAAATTGAAATTCAACCATGATTCCGACCTCCCATACATCAGCGTGCCACGTATCATTCTGTCCATTTTCGTTTTCAGTTTTGTGGTGTACATGATCCCCGGGATGTGGGGCGCCCCTTTGAAAGCATTATCAGGTTATCTTCCACCTGCCACTTACCAGGATTTTGACATGAATGCCATTGTGCAAAAAGAGGTTGCCGGGATAAAATCAGGAGGCGGATCAGGCGCCGCCTCTACCCTGTGCGATAAAGCCAAATTTGCAGATTTCCTGAAACTTCCGCATGGATTGGAGGGATATTTTGACTACCGGCAGGCGTTGAATTGTGCAAAAAAACAGAACAAACCGATTTTCATTGACTTTACCGGCCACGGTTGCGTGAACTGCCGTGAAATGGAAGCAAATGTGTGGTCAGACCCTAAAGTACTCGGTCGTTTGAGGGAAAATTTCATTGTCACCGCTCTTTATGTGGATGACAAAACTGAACTTCCTGAAAATGAGTGGGTTATTTCACAATATGACAAAAAGGTAAAAAAGACCATCGGGAAAATATTTGCCGATCTGCAGATCACCCGGTTTAAGGTTAATTCCCAGCCTTATTATGTTCTGCTCGACACCAGCGGCAACCTGCTCACTTCCCCGCGTGCTTATAATCTCGACATCGAGGCCTTTGTGAAATTCCTGGATACCGGCGTTGGGAATTTCAAGAAACAACAAAAGTAGGTGACATGATGCGCCCATTCACGATCATTGTCCTGGTTCTATTTACAATTCCTGTTTTGTCGTTTTCTCAGCAGCTGCCTTTTAGCACAGCCAATGTAACCCTGCCTCAGTTGGCCTACAGCGCTTGTGGATGGGGTGATTTCGATCAGGATGGCGATCTCGACCTTGCCCTTACCGGCGCGGAGGGAAACACTCCGGTTACAAAAATTTTCCGCAACGACCATGGCAATTTCACCGATATCCAGGCTAATCTGCTGGCTTTACACTTTGGGTCCCTCGAATGGGGTGATTACGACAATGACGGAGACCTTGATCTGCTGGTCACCGGTATGGACAGCCAGGGTAATTCGCATACGGTCATTTTTGATAACATCAACGGTACCTTTATCGATTCCGGGATCAGCTTTCCTGGCATAGCGGATGGACAGGCATCCTGGGGTGATTTTAACAATGACGGCAACCCCGACATACTTCTGGCCGGGAATTCGATGGTCAGGATTTATGAGAATAATGGCGACAGACAATTCGCCATCATCAATTCCACGCTGCCATCGATGGAATCTGCCATGTGCAGCTGGAATGATTACAACAACGACGGCCAATCAGATGTTTTGGTTTGTGGCAGTATGGGGGGAGGAATTTTTTCATCACTTTTCAGGAATGATCACGGTGTATTCACTGAAGTCAATATTTCACCGGAACCTTTTACCGGACTCTATAGCGGGCAGGCCAGATGGGCAGATCTCGACAATGATGGGGACCAGGACCTGGTGATCGCCGGGATGGATCTTAATATGGATGGCTATTTCCTCCTTTACCGCAATGACGGAAACGATCATTTTACAAAATTTGACGCAAACACGGTCAGGCTGTTGAATCCATCCTTCGACCTGGGCGATTTTAACGGGGATGGTTTGCTGGATATCATATTAATGGGAACGGTATCCGGCTGCGGGGGCACAGCTGTAACAATATTGAAGCAGAATGAAGGGTTCATGAACTTCCTGGATGTAAGTTCCCTGTTACCGGGTTACAAGCAAGGCGGTGTAACCTGGGGAGATTATAACAACGATGGATTCACCGATCTTCTGTTTACCGGGCTGGATGCTTTTGATGTCCCGAAAACCGGGCTTTACCTCAACACCCTTGGCGACACATTGCTATTCACGGTGAACACTCCGCCATCAGCTCCCCAGGGACTGAATGCAACTATGGATGCCGGCAAAGCAATTTTACACTGGAACAGTGCCGCCGATACTCAAACACCCAAAGGTTCGCTTTCTTACAATATCCGGATCGGGTCATTGCCCGATTCACAGGAGATCCTGTCCCCGCTTGCAATGCTTTATTCAGGTTCCCGGAAAATTGCTGCCCCGGGAAACGCCAGCGCCGACACCAGCTGGGTCATTACCGGTATTCCTCCGGGCACATACTATTTTAGTGTCCAGTGTATTGACAACGGATTTAAAGCCGGTGTATTTTCGGGTCCGTGCATGTTCACTTATGCGCCCGTCGGGATTGATGAAACGAAAGTTTCAGGGTTAAGCCTTTCACCAAATCCCTGCCATGACCGTCTTTATTTTAATGATGGAACAATTTCAACAGATGATTTCAGGGTGCGTATTATAAACGCAAACGGGAATAATTGCCATGAAAGTGTCAACCCGAAAGTTGTTGACGTTTCTGCATGGCCCAATGGAATCTACCTGGTGCATGCAACGAACAGCCGTGAAACAAAGTCTTTCAAGTTCATTAAAAACTAATATCAACGACTTGGTTTATATTCCTTTCCATTGTTCCGGTAAACGAGATACACATCTATCTGAGAACCCATGTTGTTTGTCATGATTGAAGTCATCGAACAAGCAGCCACCTTTATTGTACAAGGAACCATATAAAGCAACTTAAAAAAACATTTCCAGGTTATCAGCGGGTTCCCGGACCAGGAATAATTTTACAAATTGCATTTTGAGTTTTGCGTTATAACTCATTTACTTTTCCACAACTCAGTATAATATTTGTAGAAATAAGTTATTGTCTCGATTCCTTTGAAGAAATTGTCAAGCGGGTAGTTTTCATTCGGGGAATGGCATGCATCGGATTCAAGTCCGAATCCCATCAGGATGGTTTTCACGCCAAGGATCTCCTCAAACTGAGGAATGATAGGGATACTGCCCCCACTGCGCACTGGAATTGGTTTTTCCCCAAGTGAAGTTTCAATGGCCTTGCTTGCTGCCATATAGCCAATGGTGTCGATTGGGGAAACGTAGGCTTGTCCCCCATGAAGCGTTTGCACCTTTACTGAAACGTATTTGGGTGCAATGGATATAAAATACTGTTCAAAAAGCTCCCCGATTTTTATATAATCCTGGTTGGGGACCAATCTCATGGAAATTTTAGCATAGGCTTTTGAGGGAAGCACCGTTTTAGTTCCTTCAGCGGTATAGCCACCCCAAATTCCATTTACATCGAGTGTCGGGCGGATACCCGTGCGTTCCTTCGTCGTAAATCCGGCCTCCCCATGGAGTTGATCCACACCAAGGTTTCTTTTATACGTTTCCTCATTAAACGGTGCTTTTGCCATTTCATCCCGTTCCTGGCGGCTGATCTCCGCTACATCGTCGTAAAATCCCGGGATGGTGATCCGGCCATGATCATCTGTAAGGGATGCGATCATTTTGGCGAGGGCATTGATGGGATTCGCCACTGCTCCGCCAAAGATTCCCGAATGAAGATCGATGTTCGGCCCGGTAACCTCGACCTGCATGTAGGCCAGGCCGCGCAGGCCAACGGTCATCGACGGGGTGCCGAGGGCAAGCATGCTGGTATCTGAAACCAGTATGATATCCGATTTCAGCATCTCTTTATACTGAACACAGAAAGGACCGATGTACATGGAGCCAACTTCCTCTTCCCCTTCAATCATAAACTTAACATTGCAGGGCAGGGTATTCGTACGAATCATCAATTCAAAAGCTTTGGCATGCATGAAAGCCTGGCCTTTGTCATCATCGGCGCCACGGGCATAAATTTTCCCATTGCGCACCTCGGGCTTAAAAGGCGGAGATTCCCACAATTCTACCGGATCGACAGGCATTACATCATAATGGCCATAAACCAATATGGTTGGTAAGGATGGGTCAATGATTTTCTCACCATAAACAATCGGGTTCCCTGCTGTCGGAAAAATTTCACTTTTGTTGCACCCGGCTTCCCTCAGCGATTTTCTCCAGTATTCGGCTGCTTTGATCATGTCATCCATGTGTTCCGCATCCGAACTGACCGATGGTATACGGATCAATTCAAAAAGTTCCATTAAAAACCGGTCCTTGTGTTCTTCGATGTATTGTTTTACGTGGTCCATAGGGATTTTATTTCGATTAAAATTTGTTCAATGCTTAAGCCTATACCAGGCTTGAAAGGTAAATATTTCCCGCAGATTTCACAGATAAAATCGCGGATGTTCGCTGAAAAAATGAGCATACAAGGTATTCTGTCTGTATCAGCCTTCAAATTTGTAAAAATCCTCGGAAACAAAACAAAAATACGGTTTTTTAAGTCGCCCGATACAACCGGAACATTCCAAATTATTCAATTATCTGTATATTTGGCGCAGAAATGATAATGATCGGAAATGGATAAATTCAACTATTTGAATCAGCCTGACAACTCGGTGATTGATGGGTTGTATGAACAATATCAGCAGGACCCGGCTTCGGTTGATGAGAGCTGGCGTAAATTTTTCGAAGGGTTCGAGTTTTGCCAAACCAATTTCAAGTCCGGCCAGGGCAACCCATTTGTAGTACCAAACGAATTCAAAGTGATCAACCTGATCAACGGTTACCGTGCCAGGGGACATCTGTTCACCAGGACAAACCCGGTGAGGACCCGCCGGAAATACTTACCCACACTGGACATTGAAAATTTCGGCCTTGCAGAGGAAGACCTTTCAAAAACATTCCAGGCGGGGAAAGAACTTGGCCTTGGAAATTCAAAACTTTCAGAGATCATCCTGCATCTGCAGAAAACCTATTGTCAGTCGATTGGCGTTGAATACCATTATATACGACAGCCCGAGGTCGTGGCATGGTTTAAGGAAAAGATGGAGCCGGGCCTCAACGCTCCTGTTTTCTCTGTTGATGAAAAAACCCTCATCCTTGGCAAGCTTGCGGAAGGAGTCCTTTTTGAAAAATTCATTCATAAAAAATTCCCCGGGCAGAAGAGCTTTTCGCTCGAAGGGGTTGAGTCGCTGATTCCCGCACTGGAGGCGGTGATTCAAAAAGGCGCAGACCTTGGCATCGAAGAATTTGTACTCGGCATGGCTCATCGCGGGCGGTTAAATGTGCTCGGAAACATCATGCATAAGCCATTCGCAAATATTTTCTCTGAATTCGAGGGCAAGGAGTATGAAGATGATGACCTGCTTGGCGATGTGAAGTACCACCTGGGATATTCGAATGAAATTGTTGCACAGAATGGCCGCGAAGTTCATCTCACCCTGGCGCCAAATCCGTCGCACCTCGAAACCGTTGATGCGGTGGTAGAAGGCATTTCACGCGCTAAAATTGACCATTCCCATGGCGGTAACGCCGACAAGGTTGCAGCAATCCTCATACATGGCGATGCCTCCATCTCCGGGCAGGGAATAATTTATGAACTCATCCAGATGGCCGATCTGGAAGGATATAAAACCGGTGGCACCATTCACCTGGTTGTCAACAACCAGATCGGTTTCACGACCAACTACCTTGATGGCCGCTCAAGCGTTTATTGCACGGATGTTGCAAAAACGATTCAATCCCCGATTTTCCATGTTAATGCCGATGATGTTGAAGCGGTGGTTTACACGGTACGCCTTGCCATGGAATTCCGGGCAAAATTTCACAAAGATATTTTCATCGACCTGCTTGGCTACAGGAAATACGGGCACAACGAGAGCGATGAGCCCCGTTTCACCCAGCCGATCCTCTATAAAATCATAGAACAGCATCCTGACCCGCTGGAGATTTACCTCCAGAAACTGGAGCAGGAAAATACGCTCCCGTCCATCGATGTTCACGGGATAAAAACCGAATTCAATGCAAGGCTTGAGCAAGGCTTTGACAATGCTAAAACGATCATCAAGGGAGACATCGCACCGTTTCTTGATAAAAATTGGGAGGGATTGAGAAAAGCGACTCCGGCCGATTTTCTTCACTCACCAAAAACAGCCATTTCAGAACAGGTTTTACTTGAAATTGGCCACAAACTGACCCAATTGCAGGAAGGCAAAGCTTTTTTCCGCAAAATCATCAAAATGCAGGATGACCGGAAAGCAATGGTTGAATCCGGAAAACTTGATTGGGCCATGGGGGAACTGATCGCATACGGGTCACTCCTTTTAGAAGGACACCCTGTTCGCCTCAGCGGCCAGGACTGCCAGCGCGGCACTTTTAGTCACCGGCACGCGGTGATCACCCTTGAAGACTCGGAGGAAAAATTCATTCCATTGCAACATATTTCACCGGACCAGGGAAAAATAAGTATATATAATTCGCTTCTGTCTGAATACGGAGTACTTGGATTCGAGTATGGTTATGCATTTGCTACGCCTGGTGGTCTGACAATATGGGAAGCTCAGTTTGGGGACTTCAACAATGGGGCACAAATCGTTATTGATCAATATCTCAGCAGCGCCGAAGACAAATGGAAAGTAATGAATGGTGTCGTTTTATTACTGCCTCACGGCTATGAGGGCCAGGGACCGGAACACTCCTCCGCCAGGATTGAACGGTTTCTTTCCTTATGCGGACATCACAACATGCTGGTCGTAAACTGTACTACCCCCGCCAATTTTTTCCACGTCCTGCGCCGGCAACTATACTGGCCATTCCGCAAGCCTCTCGTGGTTTTCACCCCCAAAAGCCTGCTTCGGCATCCGCGATGTGTTTCTTCTTTGGCGGAATTTACCACCGGAGATTTCAGGGAAGTCATTGACGATGCCACTGCCGATCCGGCAAATATCCGCAGGGTGGTGATTTGTTCCGGGAAAGTTTATTACGACATCCTGGAAGAAAAAGAGCGGCAGAAAAAAGACGAGGTGGCCATCATCCGGCTTGAACAACTTTACCCGCTGCCTTTAAAGCAACTTCAGATGATTTCAGAAAGGTATCCGCTGGCAACACATTGGGAATGGGTACAGGAAGAGCCGGTGAACATGGGTGCATGGAAGTTTATCGCCCAAAACATGATTTTCGACCCGTTCGTGGCGATGCCCTACCTGCATCATACGGCCCGTCCTGCAAGCGGCAGCCCTGCAACAGGATCCTCCAGGCTGCATAAAATTCAACAAAAACTGATCGTCGAAAAGGCATTGGGAAAATGTACCTGTGAGCATGCCAACGGTTCATGCAGGTTGCATTGTGCGGAGCATGAGTTTCAGGTTGTATGATTCTTTTCGAATTTCACCAGTCACTATTATTAATACATTCGTTGTAATTTTGCTAAAAGAAAACAAAGCCCATGGCAATTGAGATAAAAGTACCCAGTCCTGGCGAATCCATCACCCAGGTACAAGTGGCAAAATGGCTGGTTGCTGATGGAGATGTGGTTGATAAAGACCAGGAAATCGTTGAAATCGATTCTGATAAAGCCTCCTTTCCCGTGACCACCCCGGTGGATGGGGTGATTAAAATCATGTTCCGGGAAGGAGAGACGGTTCCGGTCGGGGCGGTGATCGCAGTGATCGAAGAGAAGACCTCCGACGATCAAAAGTCAAAAATCAAAAATCAAAAATCGGAAACTCAGCACCCATCGCCGGCTCCGGTTCCAGGTAAAACGGTTGTCCCGCTCACCGGTTCACCCGCTGCCCAGGTTACTCCATCCCCGGTCAGCCTTCATGCCTCTCCGCTTGCGCGTAGAATAATTGAGGAAAAGCAGGTGAATACAGGTGCCCTTACAAATGCATTTCCCGGTAAAAAGATAACACGCAAGGACCTTGAATCTTTTATCAACGTAAAAAAAACGGCTGAAGGGTCAGTCTCCTTCACCGGGACGAGGGAGATGGACCGTAAAAAAATGACCCCCCTGAGGCTGAAACTTGCTGAACGCCTGGTTGCAGTGAAGAATCAAACCGCGATGCTGACTACGTTCAATGAGATCAACATGCAGGCCATACTTAAAATCAAGGAAAAATACAGTGATGTTTTCAAAGAGCACCATGGTGTTGGGTTCGGGCTTATGTCTGTTTTCACAAAAGCCGTGACCATCGCCCTCAAAGATTTTCCGCAGGTCAATGCAATGATTGACGGCGATGACCTTGTCATTCCCCGATTTATTGACATCGGCATCGCCGTAAGCGCACCGAAAGGACTGGTTGTTCCGGTGCTGCGTAACGCCGAAATGATGAGCATCACCGATATCGAGTTGAAGATCAAAGAACTTGCCGGTAAAGCCCGTGACAATAAAATTTCCATCGATGACATGAAAGGTGGTACATTCACCATCACCAATGGCGGCGTTTTCGGGTCCATGATGTCTACCCCGATTCTCAATCCCCCGCAAAGCGCCATCCTGGGAATGCATAAAATACAGGAACGGCCTATTGCAGTTAACGGCCAGGTGGTCATTGCTCCCATGATGTATGTTGCACTGTCCTATGATCATCGTGTGATCGATGGCCGCGAATCGGTCAGTTTCCTTGTGAAAGTAAAGGAGTTGGTTGAAGACCCGGTTAAAATGCTGACCGAAGGAGTGGATCCTTTTAAATTGTTGCTTGAACTTTAAAAACCACTATGAGAAAACATGTGGATTTCCTTGTTATCGGATCAGGCATCGCCGGTCTCACATTTGCCATCAAAGTGGCCAAACATGGGAAAGTGTGCATTGTCACCAAATCAAAAATGGATGATACAGCCACCAGTTGGGCACAGGGTGGCATTGCCGCCGTGATGTACACCCCTGATTCATTTGAAAAGCATATTCAGGATACCATTGTTGCCGGCGACGGGTTGTGCGATGAAAAGGTTGTAAGGTTTACCATCAATGAGTCGACCGACCGCATCAAGGAACTGGTCAGGTGGGGTACGAAATTCGATAAAACTACGTCGGGGCGTTACGACCTGGCCAAAGAGGGCGGCCACTCTGAATACCGGGTTTTGCATCACAAAGACAGCACTGGGCGGGAAATTGAGAACAAATTGCTTGAGCAGGTGATGAAACATCCAAATATCGAGATCCTGGAAAATCATTTCACCATCGACATCATCACCCAGCATCATCTTGGCCTGGAGGTCAACAGCAGGACGGAAGGAATTACCTGTTTTGGAGCCTTTGTGATGAACCCGAGGACCCAACTGGTTGATACCATCCTGTCGAAAATAACTTTGATTGCCACTGGCGGCGTCGGAAATGTTTATAACAACACCACTAACCCGCTCATTTCAACCGGCGATGGTATTGCCATGGTATACCGGGCCAAAGGGATCGTGGAAAATATGGAGTTCGTCCAGTTCCATCCCACCGCATTATACCATCCTGAAGAAAAGCCGTCGTTCCTTATTACAGAGGCCATGCGTGGCTTTGGGGCAGTGCTGAAGACCCGTGATGGCAAGGAGTTCATGCATAAATACGATGCAAGGCTTTCACTCGCACCCCGCGACATCGTAGCCCGTGCCATCGATAATGAATTAAAATTAAGTGGCGAAGATTACCTTTATCTCGATTGCCGTCACCTGAATAAAAACGAACTGATCAACCACTTCCCTAACATTTATGCAAAATGCCTTTCCATCGGCATCAACATCAGCAAGGATATGATCCCGGTCGTTCCTGCTGCCCACTATACGTGCGGCGGGATTAAAGTGGATGAATTCGGTCGCAGTTCCATCGTCAACCTATATGCATCCGGCGAATGTTCTTCCACCGGGTTACATGGAGCCAACCGGCTGGCATCCAACTCACTGCTCGAATCACTGGTATTCTCGCACCGGGCCAGTTCCGAAGCCATCAGCCAGGTTAAAAATATTGGTCACTGTCCTGATATTCCCGACTGGAATGCAGAAGGAATGGTACTCAATGAGGAAATGGTCCTGATAACCCAATCGCTCAAAGAACTTCAGGCCATCATGAGCAGTTACGTGGGAATCGTTCGTTCGAACCTGCGTTTGCAGCGCGCCTTCGACCGGCTTGAATTGCTTTATCGCGAATCGGAGGACCTTTACAGCCAGTCAATTCTCACACCCAAACTCTGCGAATTGCGCAATCTCATCAACATCGGCTACCTGATCATCAAGGCTGCACGTCGCCGCCATGAAAGCAGGGGATTGCATTATTCATTGGATTATCCAAGGACAAGCCCCAAATAATATGCACCCTGACGGGGTGGAGGACCCTGACGGGGTGTAAAAAAAAGAAATATGGCGCTCATCAAACAAGTAAAAGGTATTATACCCAAGGTTGGCAAAAACTGCTTTCTTGCCGATAATGCCACGCTTACCGGCGATGTGATCATGGGTGATGACTGCAGCGTTTGGTTCAATGCCGTGATTCGCGGTGATGTTCACTCCATAAGGATCGGCAACAACGTGAATGTCCAGGACGGAGCGATCATCCATTGTACCTACCAGAAAGCACCCGTGCAAATCGGGAATAATGTTTCCATTGCACACAACGCCATCATCCACGGATGTACGATCAACGACAATGTGCTCATCGGCATGGGAGCCATTGTTATGGATGGCGCTGTCATCCATAGCAATTCAATCGTTGGTGCCGGCGCTCTCATCACCGAGGGGACCATCGTTGAGTCGGGTTCCGTGTGGGCAGGCTTGCCGGCACACAAAGTGAAAGACATTGACCAATCGCTTCTTGAAGACCAGGTGAACAGGATTTCACGAAATTACAACATGTATGCAGGATGGTACGACCAGGAGTAAAATTGCCGTGCAATATATACCAAATGAAATATCATGGAACTGCCTGTGATCAAGGTGAATAAATCCATCTGGCTTTTGGTGATTTGTATTGTCACGACCATCCTCTATTCTGGTGCGATCGGCGGAGAATTCGTAAGTGACGACACCCAGTATATTGTCGCTAACCCATACATCACAAATTTATCCTGGAAAGGCATTCTGGATATTTTTTCCAATTCTTATATTTTAAATTACCATCCGGTCACAACACTGACATGGGCATTGGAATACCGGTTCTGGCATTTGAACCCGATGCCTTATCATCTTACTAACCTGTTCCTTCATCTTGTAAATATTATACTTGTTTTTATTGTATTCAAAAAACTCTCTGGAAATCAAAACATTGCACTGCTTGTTTCTGCATTGTTCGCCATCCACCCCATGCATGTCGAGGCAGTGTCGTGGATTTCGCAGCGAAAAGACCTGTTGTACACTTTGTTTTACCTGTCATCCATTATTGCCTATTTGAATTTTTTGTCAACAAAATCAAATCGAAAATATATTCTTTCACTGCTCCTTTTCATTTTCTCACTCTTATCAAAACCGATGGCGGTCACTTTGCCGGTTTTACTGTTGGCTGTTGATTATTTTAAATCCGGCATCCACATCAAGGCATTGGTTAACAAAATACCCTTTTTAATCTTCGCCACCGGATTTGGCATATTGACACTTTATACGCAAAGGGATATACGTTTTGACATGGATTTTACACCGGTCTTTCCCTGGTACGAAAGGATATTTTTAGTCAGCAGCAGCATTTGCCTGTACCTGTTTGAAGCGATCCTGCCGGTTAACCTGGTGCTGTTTCATTTCTATCCTCAAAAATCAGGAGGGTTCTTTCCCTTCCTTGTTTACCTGTCTCCTTTTATCCTGGTTGCAATCGGATTTTTAACTTTCAAATTAAAAGCACTGCGGAAAGAGGTTGTTTTTGGGTGGCTCTTCTTCCTCATCACTATTTCTGTTGTCCTGCAAATCATTCCTGCCGGATGTGCTTTTATTTCCGAGCGATACAGCTACGTTCCTTATCTTGGCCTCTTTTTTATCGCCGTCAGCCTTTATGAAAAACTGCGGAATCAGGGGAATATAAACTTTGCCCGATATAAAAACTACCTGGATCTGGGTTTGTTCACTATTTTGATTTCATTGTCAATCATTACCTATAACAGAGTCAAAGTATGGGGTACCTATGACAGGCTCATGAACGACCTCGTTGAAAAAGAACCGCATCATTCCTTATCCTTCTCGTTCAGAGGCATGTATTTACTGAATATCCGGAACAACTTTCCTGATGCACTTATGGATTTGAACCGGGCTGTTCAGCTTGATTCGCTGGTTGCCGACCATTATTTCAGCCGTGGTTCAATCAAATGGGCAATGCATGATACCATTGGTGCCTCTCGTGATTTTGACAAGGCTGTTTTACTCAATCCTTCAAAACATACCTACGTTCAGACCCGCGGTCTGCTGGAATTGCGATTAGCTGATTTTAAAAGGGCATTGAATGATTTAAACACCAGCATTGAACTTGATGCTGCCAATGCAGAGGATCACTATACCAGGGGAATAATTCATTACAATCTGAACGATACCTTGCAGGCATTTCAGGATGTTAGAAAAGCCATTGCCCTGAGGCCAAGTTATTCAGCGGCCTATAACCAGCTCGGACTCATGTATTTCAATATGAAGGCATACGGCCAGGCAATCGTGAATATAACCGGAGCCATACGGTTCAAGCCGGATTTTGCGGAAGCATATTTCAACAGGGCCATCATTAAAACTTATATCCATGACATGAGTTTGTGCGAGGATTTACGTGTGGCTTCCGGTCTGGGTTTTCAACAAGCCGATAAAATTCTTTTATGTAATTGTAAATGATTAACTTAAGACACATCACCCCTTCCAATTGCTTTTCCCTGTCAACAGGAAGATAAAAACTCCTTATATTTGAACTATGGAATTTCCGCCATGGATACCCATTGAAAAGGTGGAAATACTGAAAATGGAATTGAAAATGACTCACTGATGCGTCCAGAAATTACAGCTGCAAACGAATATCATACACCGAAAGATACTCCTTATTATCTATTAAGCAGGTTACCGTTCAATTCGAGGTTTATTTTCACCGGCCATTTCCTGAAATCCGTTTTCAAAGCACGCAGCCTGGCACGCAAAGGTTTGTATGATACCAGGCAATGGATCGATTCATCGCATGAGATTTTCACCGCAGTGGAACGATGCGGAGGGAGGATCCACATTACCGGGTTGGAGAATATCCGTCAAACCCAGGGTCCTGTGCTGTTTTTAAGCAACCACATGAGCACCCTCGAAACGATGATTTTCCCAGGGATCATTCAACCGTTGAAGACGGTCACCTTTGTTGTAAAGAATGAGCTGGTGAACCATTGGGCCTTCAAGGATGTGATGCGATCGAGAAATCCCATCGTGCTAAACCGGGAAAATCCGCGGGAAGATTTCAGGGTGGTGATGGAACAGGGTCAGGACCGGTTGCAAAAAAAAATTTCAATCATCATCTTTCCTCAAAGCACCCGCAGGGTTGAGTTTCGCCCCGCTGAATTCAATTCCCTGGGCACCAAACTGGCCGCCAGGGCAGGTGTGCAAGTGATACCAGTAGCGATCAAAACTGACTTCTGGGGATTTGGAAAATTTTCAAAATACGTGGGACCGATCGACCCGGCAAAACATGTATACATCGCCTTTGGTAAACCATTCTATGTGGCAGGACCAGGAAAGGATGAGCATTTAAAGGTAGTCGAATTTATACAATCGCACCTTGAACACTGGAATAAAACCTGATCACAAACCCTATGGAACCCTGGAAAAAAAATCCTGTCATTTACGAGATAAACACATGGGTGTGGCTCAATGAAATGGGCCGGCAGATGCAATTCCCCATCACCCTTGCGAATGTGCCCGGTGAAAAGTGGGATGAACTTGAAAATCTCCGCATGGATGCCATCTGGCTCATGGGAGTTTGGGAACGAAGCCCCCGGGGAGTTACCATTTCAAACGGGCATGCCGGCAATCTTGAAGATTTCCGCAGGGCTTTGCCTGATTTCAGTTTTGCAGATAATGTTGGATCACCCTATTGCATTAAACGATACAAGGTTGATGAAACACTGGGTGGCGATGAAGGTCTTGCCATTGCCCGCGAACAACTGGCCCGGAGAGGAATAAGACTCATCCTTGATTTTGTACCTAACCACCTGGCGCACGATCATTCCTGGGTGGAGGAGTATCCCGATTATTTTATTTCAGGAAACAAGGAGGATCTGCGTGATGATCCCGTTACCTATGTTCAAATCAACGGGTATGTTTTTGCCTGCGGCAAAGATCCTTATTATCCCGCCTGGCAAGATGTTTTACAGGTAAACGCATTCCACCCGGGATTGCGTGAAGCTGTGATTGAAACAGTTACGCTGATTGCACAACAATGTGACGGAGTGCGCTGCGACATGGCCATGCTGATGATGAATGATATTTTTGAACGTACCTGGGGCAAACGGGCGGGTCCAAAACCGATATATGAGTATTGGGAAGAGTTGATTCCGGCAGTAAAAAGGAGCAACCCAGAGTTCATCTTTGTTGCAGAAGCTTACTGGGACACAGAATGGACGCTCCAGCAGCAGGGATTCGACTTTTGTTATGATAAAAGGTTGTATGACAGGCTTGAACATAGTAATGCGGAGGAAATACGTCTTCATTTACTGGCTGATTTCAGTTACCAGTCAAAAATGATCCGGTTTATTGAAAACCATGATGAACCAAGACATGTTGTTGCTTTTCAGCTTGGGAAAAACCGTGCCGCAACCGTGATCTCCTCCACCCTTCCAGGTGCCAAACTTTACCATGAAGGGCAGTTTGATGGCCGAAAGATAAAATTACCGGTTTTCCTGTGCAGGCGTCCGGATGAGGTTGCCGATTTCGAATTGAGGGCTTTTTGCCAGCGGCTGCTTCAGGCCATTGCCCATCCTGTTTTTCATGACGGATACTGGCAGCTTTGTGAGTGCCAGGGTTGGCCCGGCAACAGCAGTTTTGAAAATCTGCTCTCCTGGTGCTGGTATGATGGTGACGATCGTTTCCTCATCGTCGTCAATTACTCCCCGGGCACGGTGCAGGGCCGGGTTAAAATTCCGGGAAGTGATCTGCGGTCACAAAACTGGCGGATGAACGATTCATTGAATGAAATCACCTTTGAACGCAACGGGGATGAGATGCATGACGCTGGCCTGTATGTAGCTCTTGGCCCCTGGAATTGTCATTTTCTCCGGTTTTACCCGGTTTAATTGTCTCATTCCCTTCACCCCTTCTCCTGAAGGAGACGGGGGTTAAGGTTGTTGGGTCAATTCCCCGTCGTTGCGACAGGAAGAGAATTATTTCACCAATTTCACTTTTCCACAAGGCTGCAGGTAGATTTAATGTTCTCAACCATTGGGATCGACAGGGTCATTGGCCCGGTTATGGCAATGGTCATATCGTTTAATGAAGTGCTTTCGCGCTGAACCAGGATACCCGCCGTGGCATCATACCAGATGGAGCCTTTGCTATCGCCGGTTCCTTCGAGATAAACATCCATGCCCATCTGTTTCACTTTACCCACCTGCTCGCTTTTTGATAAAAAATCTATTTTCAGGCAGTTATGCCCGTTTTTTTGCTCAAAGCCGGTCAGGGTATATTCAATTGCTCCGGTTTTCAAGGTGTAACCACCACCAAAGTTGGTGCTGTCATTAATTTCCGCAGTCCATTTTTCACCGGCAGCAATAGGTCGACCCGGTAACTGAAAAAAACTGACATCATGAGTGGAAGTCATGGTCATTATACTTTTTGTCCTGGAATTATCCGTAGAATCCAGCATCATTTTGCTGAGTTCTTTTCCATTTTTGCTCAGTACTACCTTCATACGATCCCTGTTCAGATCATCCTGAGAAATTATCGTATCCATCATCGGACTCTTTAACATGGTCTTCATTTCATCATAGGAAGAGATGAAGGTCATGCTGCCGTCAGATGCAGCTGAAATCACCTCCAGTTTAAGCAGGTTGTTATTTCCACCGTCAATTTTCATCTCCTGCCCGTTATCCTCCTGCCGGGAAGTAAAAGTGTCAACAGACCTGTACCAATAGGTTGTCCCCGGCTGATATTTGAATACAAGATTGAATGATTCCTGAGCCTGCAAGGACTGCACAATCAGTAAAAGGACAATTGCCGGAAGCTGTTTTAGGTTCATGGTAAATGTTTTATCTGTTGTTCAGCCCTTCACTCATCCTCCTCTTCCGCAGTCCTGATGATTTTATAATGCTTGCATTGATTGGCGACAGCCCACGCGGTCATGAATGCAAGTCTGGCCACCCGTGCTGCCTTATCTGCATTGACACGATCGGGATTGTCTGTCACCTCATGGTAATCAGCATGTAGTCCTGTGAAAAAGAAAATTGCCGGCACTCCTTTCCTGAAGAAACTGGCGTGATCACTTCCGCCATTTAGCCACTCCGGATTTTTTTCAACCAGGTTAAACCCGATGGATTTATTTTGTTTTCTGACAATTTTCAGCAGACCGGGATTCTGTTCTGCACCAATAATCTGAAGTGAATCGGGATTGTTTCGGCTGATCATATCAAGGTTGAGCATGGCTACGGTCTTGTCGAGTGGCCAGCGCGGGTTGCGAACATAGGTAGCGCTTCCGAGCAGTCCTTTCTCTTCGCCGGCAAATGCAATAAAAATCACACTGCGCTCAGGTGTTTCCGCCATGGAAGCAAAAGCTTTTGCTATCGCCAAAACTCCGCTGGTACCGGATGCATTGTCGTCAGCGCCGTTATAAATGTAATCCGATCCAGGTTGATGCTCCTTTTGGTAACCGATATGATCATAATGCGCTCCTATGATGACTGCTTCATCCTTTAGTCGCGGATCAGAACCTTCAAGATAGGCGATCACATTGCGACCGCCGACAGGTTTGCCGGTAATTCCCACATTCAATGCAAAAATTTTCCCCGGGATCAGGAACGAAAGTGGCTGCATGGTTTTGTCGATCTTCTGCTGTATGTGTTTCAACGAGTCAACTGAGCCAAACAATTCACGGATGATCGATTCGCCAACCTGCACCATCGGGATATTTTCTTTCGGCCTTCCGCAAAATCCCATTGGCAGCGCATCCTTTGGCAGGATCTTCGACAAAGATGGCCATGAAAAACCCTTTGGTTTGAGAGTGTTATAGTTCAGAGGCCCTGAGATGACCATCAATGCAGCAGCACCATGCTCCTTTGCGGTTTTTTGCTTTTCGTTAAGTCCTGCATAAAGCGTGAGTTCCGGACCTTTAAAGAATTTCAGGACAGAATCCGTTTGTCCCGGCTCCTGTCGTAAAACTGCCACGATCTTGCCTTTGACGTCCAGGTTCCGGTAATCATCGTATGCATACTCCGGTGCGGTTATTCCGTACCCGGCAAAAACGACTTCGCTTTCTGCAGGCCCGCTTCCCGAAATATCATAGGGAACAAAATCATCTTTTATTAAATAATTCTTTGTTTCTAAATCTTTGACAACTGAAATGAAATTATTTTCTCCAAGGTCGAAATAACAAAATTGCAGGTCTTGAAACCAGGTACCGTTCAGGGGTTGCAATCCAAAAGATTTAAACTGCCTGGCAATATACTCCCCGGCTTCATCGAGTTCGGCACTCGGAGTAGCGCGGCCTTTCATGGAATCGGAGGCAAGATAGCCGATTGTTTGCTTCAGCAGCATCGGGGTGATGGAAGCACTGGCATGACCGGCAATATTCTGCTGGGCAGCTATGGATACTGGAAATGTAACAATTAAAATCAAAATGCAAAATGCAAAGTGCAAGGGAGTCGGCTTCTCAAACAGTTTTTCTTTCATGTGTTGAACATGTATTTTGATTTTTAATTTTTGACTTTGCATTTTGCATTTTGATTTTTAACTTTTCATAACCATCAACTCCCTCGGCTTCTTCCACATTCCCCGGGTAAAATCAGGGAATTTCAATGTTTTTCCCTGTCTGGCAATGGACTGTTCGCTGAGCACCCGAACAGCACTCATCGCAACAGCATCATATACATCCATATCCGGTTCCACTCCTTTGAGCAAGGCATTCACCAGACGGTAATCTTCGATATAATCCATACCGCCATGCCCGGCTCCTTTGCTGGCAGTCTCCAGTTCTTCCCAAATCGGATGCTGGTATTTTTTCAGGTAATTATTGACCGGTTCCCATTGATCGTCGGTTTTGCTGACACCTTCGATATATATTTTCGGCTCCGGATATTTCCGTACGATCCCCCTGGTTCCCTGGATCAGGATGTTACGGCTGTAGGGACGCGGCAGGCTGGTGTCGTGTGTCACCAGGATGGTTTCGCCGTTCATGGTGCGAATCATGGTTGTTACTACGTCGCTCAGTATAAATTTTTCATGTGCCTGTGCGCTGTCGGAGCCGAATTTTTCTATTGCATATTCATGCAATCCCCTTGTTTTGGAGCCATACGAGACCATGCAATCAAAATAATTTCCCCGGTTGATATCCAGGCACTGCATGACGGGACCCAGTCCATGGGTAGGATAGAGATCACCATTGTGGTGCATTGAAAAATCGCGCCGCCACAATCCTTCACCTTCCATATCGTGTTTTACTTCGCGCAAATCGTGCAGGTACCCGCATTCGGCATGCACCATTTCACCGAACAAACCTTTTTTCACCATGTTGAGGATCATCATTTCCACCTTATCGTAATTGCAGTTTTCCATCATGATGCAATACTTACCGGTTTTCTCTGATGTTTCCACGAGTTCCCAGCAATCGTCCATGGTGAGGGCTGCCGGAACTTCCGTGGCTGCATGTTTTCCGTTGTTCATGGCTGTCAGGCAAATGGGCACATGCCATTGCCATGGGGTTGCCGTGTAAACCAGGTCGATGTCATTACGTTCACACAAGCGCTTCCAGTCAAATTCATTTTTTGAATATCCTTCAGGCCTTTTGAACCCGGCTTTTTCAACCATGTCCTGTGCACGCTGAACCTTGCCCTCCACAATGTCGCAAACAGCAACAATCTCGGCGCCTTCAACCTTCAGCAGGTTTTCGACATGCGATGTTCCCTGGAGGCCCACTCCCACATAACCGATGCGAACTTTTTGCATCGGATTACAGATGGGTGCCTTGTGCAACACACTGCTGCTCCGGTCGGTCAGAATGGACGACATCACGTCATCACCCATTGCAACGCCTGCTCCGGTCAATGCAACTGTTTTGATAAAATCCCTGCGGTTGAAATTCCTTTTCATAGAGGAGGTTGTTTTTTTTCAAAATTAATGATAATTGATCGATATGCCTCATCGCCCGTCTCTATCCCCAAGTCCATTCTCCAGAAAAACACATCATCCCCTGGCCCCTTCTCCCCGGGGAGAAAGGGAATTCCCACTCCTTGAGTAGCGGGTCAGGGTGGGGTATTCAATAAAAAAGAGGCAGTCATGCGAAAAATGGTTGCCTCTTTGTAATTGGAAATGGAAATCCTATTTTTTACGGGGCTTGATCTCCACACCCTGGACTTCGGCCAATGTAACGAAACCATTTTTATTGCCAAAGTTATTCAGTACATAATTGATGACCGCAATGGCATCTTCCTTGGTATCAACCTGAGGCACCATCTCCTGGGTGTATTTCTTGCCATTTACGGTCATTTCAAGTTTTGATCCGTTCAGGGTTTGTGCAACCGCCCTCACTTTGTCTGTTAACAGGTAATCAGACTTAGCCAACGGGGGAAATACATTCTCGATCCCCAATCCGGTAACCTGGTGGCACACCGTGCATTTTGTTTTGTAAATCTCTTCGCCACGGGGCATCATGGCCTGAATGTCGGCGGGCAGGTCGGCGTATGGGCCGGTAGCCTTGACGGTTGATTGGTCGGATGCAGTCTGGCTGCCGCCGCCACATGACGATAGAATAAAGGTGATGGCAAACAGGGAAATCAGGATGATTGCAGTTTTTTTCATAGATTGTTGGATTTTAGGGTTGTTTTTATGTTGATGAATTGTGAACAAGGGGACACATTCGTTGATGATTTGTTTTGCAAAATTATTCAATTTCATTGGATTTCAATCGCAGCATTTTGGTTTTTGAAATTGTTCCGTTTTTGCTTTTTGTTGTTCCATTTTGGGGCTGATATAGGGAATTCCCAGGTTCATGCCTCGAAGGACAAAAAGCACACCAACAAGAATGACCAGGAATGGAACCAGTTTCCTGACATTCCGGCGAAAAGTCATGTTAACAACACTGCCTGCCAAAGAGAGCAACAACAAGGCCGGCATGGTACCCAAACCGAATACCAACATATAGAGCGCACCATCCGGCGGACTGTCAGAAACCAACGCTCCTGCCAGGGCCACGTATACCAATCCACAAGGAAGAAGGCCGTTCATTAATCCGATCATCCATGATGATAAATAGGTGCGAAAACCGAAAAACCGTCCAAAAACTCTTTTAAAACCTGTGAAAAGATTATCAATGGCGGCGGTCAGTTCACCCCTGTGAAATAGCACCGGGAAAGCCACACTCATGATCATGATGGCTCCGGCTCCGATGGAAACCCACTGTTGGAATCCCCAGATGTGGATTCCCATGCCAAGGAGGCCAAATGCCAAACCGAGTAAAATATAAGTTGAAATGCGGCCAAGGTTATACAAAACCGCGGTGATGATCCTGGTTTCCCACGATTTTTCTTTCAATGGAAGCGAAACGGCGATCGGGCCGCACATGCCCATGCAGTGAAAACTGCCAAGCAAGCCAATGATCAAAGGTTGCAGGAAATCCATCTCAGGGGATAAAAATGTCTTGTTCCTTAAAGTACTCTTTACCACCGGAGGTCCAATCCACTTTTACGACATAACGGCCCTGCGACAGTTTGTTCAATGGAATGAACTGGATTAATGCTGAATCAACTGACACTGGCAATATCAAATCGAGTTTTTCATCTGAAGGACGGTAGAGGTCAATTTTCCCGGTGAGATCTTTTCCACGAAAGTCGGTTGGAAACTGTACTACCAGGTTAGCCAGGTCAACTTTGACCTTCAATTGCATTGTCAGTGCATTTGCATTCCTCATCCTGACAAGTTTCTCCTCATAGCGCAGTTCCTTCGGGTAATAATCCTCTTCTACCATGTTCCATTCCTGGTGCAGTGCATAGTAGATAAAAGCAGCGCAGGCTCCTATAAAAAGAACAATCACTATAAAAATTCCAGTGCCCCAATTCCACTTCATCCCTAATTATTTTGCAGGTCCGACAAAAGTTGCCCGTGTTTGATCCAGTTTTTTGCCACCGGAGAATATGCCGATATCAACCTCTGTTTTACTATCGGTTATTTTGTTTCGGTCCAGCAGAATAAAAAAGACAACCTCTCCAAGGGATTGGCTCGCTATGACTGGCGCGTTTCCAATCACTTTGATCTCCCCGGGGCAGGATAAAAGACGGATCTCCAGGGGAAGGTCGTGTGCCGTTTTATTGACAACCTTGACACTGTATAGATTACTGATTTTTCCACCTTCCTGTTCCTGGAACAACATGCCAGGTGAACGAAGCACCGTGGCTTCAACCGGGTTTCTGGAAATTAAGAAAAAGGTAAGCGCTGCAAGCAAAGTTGCCAGGACGATGGTGTATGCAGCAGAACGAATTGTATAATGCCATGGTTTTTTGTCGGCGATCATTTTTTCGGACGCATACCTGATCAGATGAGGTTGAAAACCCACCTTACGCATCATGTCATCGCAGGCATCGATACAACAGGCACAGTTGATGCACTCCAGCTGGGTTCCGTTCCGGATGTCGATACCGGTAGGACAAACCGCCACACATTGATTGCAGTCGATGCAATCGCCTTTACTCGTTTCACTGCGGTTTTCACTTTTACGAAGGAGGCCCCGTTCTTCCCCTCGGGGATAGTCATAGGAAATGACGATCGTTTCCCGGTCAAGCAACACTCCCTGCAACCGGCCGTAAGGGCAAACAATGGTACATACCTGCTCGCGGAACCACGAGAAGATGAAATAGAAAATAAAAGAAAAAACAGCCATGCCTGCCAATCCGGCAACATGGTCTGCAGGGTTTTCAGTTACCAGTTTCATCCAGGCACCCGAGCCCATGATATACATCAGGAAGTAGTTGCTGATGATGAAGGAGATCAGATAGAATATCCCATGCTTCAACGCCCGCCGGAAAACTTTATCAGCATCCCAGGCCCTTGCATCGAGTTCCTTCTGACGATTTGAATCCCCATCAATCCAATATTCAATGCGCCTGAAAATCACCTCCATGAAAACCGTTTGAGGGCAGGCCCACCCGCACCAGATTCGCCCATAGGTGACTGTGAAAAGAATGATGAACACCATCATGGCGATCATCCCGATAAAGAAGAGGTTGAAATCCTGCGGCCAGAACTGTACTCCGAAGATGACAAAAGTACGGTGAAGAAAATCAAACAGTAAAAGCTGCTGACCATTCACTTTTATAAAAGGAGCACTGAAAAAGAATACCAATAATAAAATGCCGGTAATGTTTCTTGCATTCGTCAGAATTCCCTTCGGCTTCCTGGCAAAAACCCACAACCTTTTACCGCTTTCATCGATGGTATATAACCTGTCGCGGAAGCTATCCTGACCATCATCCTGTTTTTGCATATTATTTACAAGGCTCGCCTTGCGGTGCTTTTGGATTTGGTGGCGTAGTACCTTTCAGTGTCATGACAAAACTTGCGACCTTTTTAATCTGGTCATCCGTTAGTTGCGTTTTCCAGGAGATCATCCCTTTTTCAGGCGCTCCAAATGTGATCGTATTCACCACATCACCGTAGGTGCAGCCGTGGATAGAGAAGTTATCGGTAAGGTTCGGGCCAACAAGTCCTTGTCCGCCCTCAAGATGGCATACTTTACATTGTTTCATCCAGATCTCCTTGCCCGCATCAAGGCTGGCCTGGTCAGTCAGTGCGACAAGGCTGGCAGGGTCAACCGGTGCTGATTGCCCCGGGGCAACCACCCCTGCAGCCGCCATTTCATTTTTCCATTCCTGCTGCTGATAAGGTGCCACCTTGATCACGTCAAAAAGGAAGATATAAACCACCGACCAAACGATCGTGATTATAAAAAGCCACACCCACCATTTAGGCAGGTTGTTATCCAATTCCCTGATATTGTCATATTCGTGACCCGACAGCAGTTTATCACCGGTCAGTTCATCCTTGTCAAAGGCTTTATGTTCATTTATTTCCATGGAAAATATTTTTAAAATCTTATAACTCTTTTGATTCATCTGAAAAATCGTCCAGCGGCATACGGCTGAAATCGGCCACATCCTTTTTTTTAAGTGAGACGGTATGGAGGATCAGGAGGGTAAAGAAAACCACGAAAATGATCATGGAGATCAGCCCGTAAATTTCAATGTTCCCGACCGATTTAAAAATATCACGCAACATAGCCGGATTTATTTACCTGTGATTGTTGCAGTTGGCATACCGGCAGCGTGAACGTCCTTGCCCAGTCTCTGAAGGTATGCAATCATCGCGATAATCTCCTTTGTCGGTTCAACCTGTATTCCCTGGCTTTTCAGGTCGTCGGCGATGCCTTTGGCCTGAAGCAGAAGGTCATCGTTGGCAATTTTATCGAATCCATCAGGATACGGAACACCCAGGAACTGCATTACACGGATCTTTTTTGCCGTGGTTGACAGGTCAAGGTCATCGGTAATCAGCCATTTGTATGAAGGCATAATCGATTGCTCATTCAACCGCTGCGGATTCAGCATGTGGTTAAAATGCCATGAATTGGGCTTATACTGGCGACCGCTCACGACTCCTTCACGTGAAAGATCAGGTCCGTTGCGTTTGGAACCCCATTGAAACGGATGGTCATAAACATATTCACCGGCTTTGGCATATTCACCATAACGTTCGGTTTCTGATCTGAACGGACGAACTTGCTGTGAGTGGCAGGTATAACAACCTTCACGCACATAAATGTCGCGGCCCTGCAATTCCAGCGGAGTATAAGGCTTAACACTGGCGATGGTTGGAATATTCGTTTTCACCAGGTACAAGGGTACAATCTCAATAAGTCCACCGATAAGGATTGCAACCAGCGCAACAATCGTGAACTGAACCGGACGGCGTTCAAGCCATCTGTGAACGCCTTCCCCTGATCCGCGTTTGCCTGCTATTTTGGCAAGTGCAGGGGCTGATGCCGCTTCCTCCGGGAGGAATTTTCCGGCTTTGATCGTCAGGATAAGATTGTAGATTCCAAGCACGATGCCAACAATATACAAGCCGCCGCCGATTGCCCGGGTAGCATACATGGGTTTAAGTTGTGTGACGGTTTCCAGGAAATTCGGATATTTCAGGAAGCCGGCTGCGGTGAATTCTTTCCACATGGATGCCTGGGTAATGGCTCCCCAATACAGCGGGACTGCGTAGAAGATGATACCGAGTGTGGCTATCCAGAAATGAAGGTTTGCAATTTTCCTGGAAAAAAGATGCGTCTGAAAAATCCTTGGGATAAGGTAATAGAGCACCGCGAAAGTGAGAAAACCGTTCCAGCCAAGGGCTCCGATGTGCGCATGGCCCACGGTCCAGTCGGTGAAGTGCGAAATGGCATTCACGGTTTTGGTTGACATCATCGGGCCTTCAAAAGTGGACATCCCGTAAGCCGTTACCGCAACAACCATGAATTTCAGGACAGGGTCCTCACGAACACGGTCCCAGGCACCCCGCAGGGTAAGCAACCCATTGACCATCCCGCCCCAGGAAGGAGCGATGAGCATCACGGAAAATACAACACCCAATGATTGTGCCCAGTTCGGCAGTGCACTGTATAAAAGGTGGTGCGGGCCGGCCCAGATATACAGAAAAATCAGGGCCCAGAAATGCACGATGGATAATTTGTATGAAAAAATCGGCCGGTTGGCGGCCTTGGGGAGGAAATAATACATCAGCCCAAGAAAAGGAGTTGTGAGGAAAAAGGCGACCGCGTTGTGGCCATACCACCATTGAACCAATGCATCCTGTACCCCGGCATAGATGGGATAACTTTTAAACAATCCGACCGGGATCGCCAGGCTGTTGGTAACATGCAATACCGCAATGGTCACAAAGGTGGCGATGTAAAACCAGATTGCCACATAGATATGCCCGGTTCTCCGCTTGATGATCGTACCGATCATATTCCAGCCAAAAACAATCCAGATCACGGCAACAAGAATGTCGATCGGCCATTCAAGTTCTGCATACTCTTTGCCGGTAGTAATTCCGAAGGCAAAAGTAAGCGCGGCACACACGATGATCAGCTGCCAGCCCCAGAAGTTGATCTTGCTCAGCAGGTCGTTGAACATCCTGGCCTTGCAAAGCCGTTGAAGCGAATAATAAATTCCGGTAAACATCCCGTTGCCAACAAATGCAAAGATGACCGCATTCGTATGAATCGGGCGGATCCGGCCAAAGGTGGTATACGGGATACCAAATGTAAGTGCCGGCCAGATAAATTGTAATGCCAGTAACAGTCCGACAACCATGCCGATCACGCCCCAGAAGAGCGTTGCATAGGCAAAGTTTTTTACAATTTTGTTGTCATAGTAAAATGTCTGATTTTCCATATGTTATTGGTTTGGTGATTGTTCGTTCATTTATTTCGCGGGGGTGGGCACCTCTGGCGGAGGTTCTTTGGGCTTGTCGTCTTCAAAAAGGATCCTTACCGACGAACTGTATGTGTCATCGTATTGACCGTTGCGAACCGACCAGAAAAACGCGGCCAGGAAGCCACCGGCTAACATGACACTAAAGGCCACAAGGATCAGGATTACACTCATGCTTTTTAACTTGGAAGCAAAATAAAGATTAAAGTATCAAATTTCCAAAATACAATCCGGGAAACATGGAGAATATCAGATATTTATATTCAGTCCAAATTTACGATTTGACGTCAAACTTACTTAAACGAGCTGATATCAATACAGAAAGCGTAACAAAAGCAACGATTGTTACGGAACTCAGCGGCATGAGAATAGCTGAGACAACGGGCGATAAGTTTCCTGTAATGGCAAAACTCAAGCCAACTACGTTGTACAAAAATGAGAGGCCCATGCTGATAAAAACAATCCGCATGCTGGTTCGGCTGAAACGCAGAAAATCGGAAAGGTGACGAAATTGCCCCGACTCCAGGATGGCATCACAGGCCGGGGAAAAGTGGTAGATATCATCGGCCATTGAAATTCCACAATCGCTTTCCCGCAAGGCGCCTGCATCGTTCAGGCCATCACCGATCATAAGGACTTTGCGGCCCGTGGCCTTCAGATCGCGAATATACTGGAGTTTTTCTTTAGGTGATTTATTGAAATTCAGGTGCTCCCTGGATGGAAAAAAAGAGAGGAGGTTCGGCAATTCAGCATCGTTGTCGCCAGAAAGCAGGTGAAGTTCATATCGACGGGCCAACTCCGAAAGTACATCCTTCATCCCCTCCCGGTAGCGGTTGCTGATTCGGGCAAACCCGACCAGGTCATCGTCAATGGACATAAAAACCTTTGTGCCGGAGGCATAAGATCCTGACTTGGTTCCGGTTACAAATTCTTCCGAGCCGATTTTCAGAAAATGTCCCTGAACGGTCCCTTCAATACCCCGGGCGGGCCATTCATGAAAACCGGTTACCGGAAATGCTTCAGATCCCTGCAGCTGCAGGTAAATAGCCACACTGGCCGGATGAGTTGAATGCCTTACCATGGAAGAAATCCAGCAGAGCTGATCCGTCGGAACATTGAGTGAACTCAAATCGGCGCCCGGTCCATCGTTGCTGGTAATGGTCCCGGTCTTATCAAATACGATCGTATCGACCTTCGCGAGCGCTTCAACAACCCCAGTGCGTTTAAGGTAAAAGTTGTTTCTCCCGAAAACCCGCATAGCCCCGCCAAGCGAAAAAGGATAGGTCATCGCCAGTGCACATGGGCATGCCACGATCAGGATGGCGGTAACCACCAGGAAAGCCATGGCAGGGTTGTAAAACCACCAGAAAATACCGGAAATTGTTGAAAGCAGCAGGACCATCACTGTAAAATACCTGCTGATCACATCCAGGATGCTGTCCCACCGGGTTTGTTTTGCACTGCCGGTCAGGTCCTGGTTCCACAATTCGGTGAGGTGGCTCTGTGCAACTTCACGCTCCACGATGAGTTCGATGGAGGTCCCTGCCTGTCGCCCGCCTGCAAAAATACGCTCACCCTCCTTTTTTGTTACCGGCGCCGATTCCCCGCTCACAAAACTATAATCGATAGACCCTTCTCCCTTGACAAGCAAGGCATCAGCCGGCACCAGTTCCTGGTTCCTCACCAGGATGCGCATGCCTGTCTTCAGGTTCTTTATAGGGATGATCGATTCTTCACCGGCATCAGAAATGATGGTCACCGCAACCGGAAAGTAGGAACGGTAATCTCGTTCAAAGGAGAGCGCCTGGTAGGTTTTATCCTGGTACCAGCGGCCGATAGAGAGAAAAAAAACGAGTCCGGCGAGCGAATCCATAAACCCGGGACCTGTTCCGGAGAGGATCTCATAAGCACTGCGAAAAAACAGGACCAGTATCCCGATGGCTATGGGAACATCAATGCTGATGTATCTTTTTCTCAATCCTTTATATGCCGAAATGAGGAATACAGATCCGGCGTAAAAGGCCACCGGAATGCCAAACAGGATGTTGAGTAATCCGAAATTCTGACGAAGCAAATTCTCCACAGAGTCATTCACACTGAGATAGCCGGGGAAACTGAAAAGCATGATATTCCCAAAGCAGAACCCGGCAACGCCGAGCCGGTAATAAATTCCCCGGTTGATTTTGCTTTTGGCCCCTTTCTCAAGTGTATCGAGGGTCAGTTGGGGAATGTAATTAATGGAAACCAGCAATTCGATCAACTGCCGAAGAGAAATTTCAGTGTCATGGAAGGTAATGATAACCTCTTTTTTAACAAAATTCACCGAAGAGTGCATCACTCCTGTATGCAGCCTCTGTATGTTTTCCAATAACCAGATGCATGAACTGCAATGAATTGCCGGGATGAACAACTTGACTTTACTCACGCCATCTTCCGAAAAATCAAGTAATTCACGACGGATCTCCTCATTATCCAGGTATGCATACCGGCTGCCAACTTCGCGGGTTCCTGCTTTGAGGCCCGGATGGTCTTCATATTTGTAATATTCACAGGCATTGCTCTGGCTCAGAATCTCATACACTGTTCTGCATCCGTGGCAGCAAAACAGCTTTTCTCCTACGTTAATGGCTACGGCGCCGCAATCTTCACCGCAGTGATAGCATGAATTCGGTTTTGCAGCCGGGTCATGGATTGCTTGCATGTTTTACATAGAATTGGGTAGCTGCCAACTCCTCCTTGCTCGCATGGAGGGGCTGGGGTGGGTTGTTTAAAACACCGGCAAAAATAAACAAATCAGGTTTGCCATATCAGAATTCATCCTGGAATGAAATATTATATTTCGGTATATTTGTCATCGTTAAAAAATAAACAACCATGGTTTCGAACGTAGATCTTTCACTGATCGACTGGTCAAGGGCTCAGTTTGCACTTACTGCCATATACCACTGGATCTTCGTTCCTCTTACCCTGGGATTGGCTTTCATTGTCGCCATCATGGAGTCAGTTTATGTAAGAACCGGGAATCAGGAATGGAAGCAGATCACCAAATTCTGGATGACGCTGTTCGGGATCAACTTCGCCATCGGGGTTGCCACCGGGATTATCCTGGAGTTTCAGTTTGGCACCAACTGGTCGAACTACTCCTGGTTTGTCGGCGATATATTTGGAGCACCGCTCGCCATCGAAGGGATCATGGCTTTTTTCCTGGAATCGACCTTCATCGCAGTCATGTTTTTCGGATGGAACAAGGTCAGCAAAAAATTCCATCTTGCAGCTTCCTGGCTAACGGCCATTGGCGCCAACCTTTCTGCCCTGTGGATCCTGGTCGCCAACGCATGGATGCAATACCCGATTGGCATGCAGTTCAACCCCGATACAGCCCGCAACGAAATGGTGAATTTCTGGTCCGTCCTGCTTTCGCCGGTTGCCATTCATAAATTCTTCCACACGGTTTCATCAGGGTATGTGACTGCTTCTGTTTTTGTGATCGGCATCAGTGCATGGTTTCTGCTTAAAAAACGCCATACTCAGCTTGCCAAACGGAGCATGATGGTTGCCGCCATTTTCGGACTTGCCGCCTCTCTTTTTCTTGCATTTACCGGTGACGGGTCGGCATACCAGGTTTCGCAAAAACAACCCATGAAACTTGCAGCCATGGAGGGTTTGTACCAGGGAAAGAAGGGAGCCGGACTGGTTGCCTTTGGCATCCTGGCTCCTGGGAAAAAACAAGGCGATAACAAGGATGCATTTTTAGTCAAAGTTGAGTTCCCAAAACTGCTTTCTTTCCTTGGATACCGCAATCCGGATGCATTTGTCCCCGGGGTGGATGACCTCATGAAGGGTGGATTTAACCCCGGGTTTGACCATGTAAACCCTATTGAAAAGGAACGGGCCTTTTCGATAGAAGAGAAGATCAGCCTTGGAAAAAATGCCGTAGCATCCCTGGCCACTTATCGTGAAGCTAAAGCTGCAAACGACACGGCAAAAATCAGCACTTCCCTTGGAGCCCTCAGGCAGAACTTCCCCTGGTTCGGCTACGCCTATCTGAATTCACCGGACAGTGCAATTCCCAATGTCCTGCTCACCTTCTACAGCTTCCATCTCATGGTGTACCTGGGATTCTATTTTATTCTGTTATTCACAGTGATCCTTTACCTGGTTCACAACGACAAACTTGAAAGCAAGCGGTGGCTGCTCCGGATAGCCATCTGGACCATTCCCTTCGTTTACCTGGCCTCAGAGGCAGGGTGGGTGGTCGCTGAAGTCGGCCGTCAGCCATGGGTGATCCAGGACCTCATGCCTGTGATGGCTGCTGCTTCAAAGATCGATGCTGTCTCTGTTATCATCACTTTCTGGCTTTTTGCAACCTTATTTACAGTTTTGCTCACTGCGGAACTAATGATCATGATCAGGCAGATTAAAATCGGACCAAAAGATGGAGGGACCAGGTGATGTTTGAAACCATGTCGATTGAAACCCTGCAGGCTTATTGGTGGATCATCATTTCCATCCTGGGGAGCCTGCTCGTATTCCTGATGTTTGTGCAGGGCGGGCAAACTTTGATTTATACCATCGGGAAGACAGAACCGGAACGTAAAATGCTGGTCAATGCCCTGGGACGCAAATGGGAATTTACATTTACAACGCTGGTCACTTTTGGGGGTGCGTTTTTCGCTTCCTTTCCCCTGTTTTATTCCACCAGTTTTGGGGGAGCTTACTGGGTTTGGATGGCCATCCTTTTCCCATTCATCATCCAGGCCGTTGCCTATGAATTCAGAAGCAAACCGAACAATTTGCTGGGCCATAAAACGTATGAATGGTTCCTGATCATCAATGGATTGCTCGGAACTGTACTGATCGGTGCTGCTGTGGCAACCTTTTTCACAGGGTCGGCATTTTCGGTCAATAAATCATCGCTGACAAACCTCCTCGATCCCGCCATTTCACGGTGGCAAAACCGGGCCCATGGGCTTGAAGCCCTTTTAAACTGGCGGAATGTGGCACTTGGACTTGCTGTATTTTTCCTGGCAAGGGTGCTCGGGATCCTTTATTTCATGAATACCATTGATAATCAACAGATCCTTGCCCGCTCAAAGAAACAGCTGCTCATCAATACCATCCCTTTCCTGATTTTTTTCCTTGCATTTGTCATTGCCATTTTAACCATGCCCGGATATGCAGTCCACCCACAGGATGGTTTTATTTTTGGTGAGCCGTTGAAATATTTCCATAACCTCACCCAAATGCCTCCGGTGCTGCTGATGTTTGCTGCGGGCGTGGTATTCGTACTGCTCGGTGTAGCATTGCCGATACTATCCTTCGATAAAAATGGTTCTTCAGGAATCTGGTATGCCGGCCCTGGAACAATACTCACGGTATTTGCCCTCTTCTGCCTGGCCGGATTTAACAACACTGCCTATTACCCGTCATACTATGATATGCAAAGTTCATTGACGATCCACAACAGCTCATCAAGCCATTATACACTTACTGCGATGAGTTATGTTTCATTGCTGGTGCCATTTGTCATCGCATACATTTGGTATGCCTGGAAGGCCATCAACAGCAGGAAAATTGATGCGGCTGAAATGGAGGAGGGAGGGCACACCTATTAAAACAGGAAAATTGTGAAATTGATTATTTTTTTATCATTTTCCGCACTTCATTTGCTCCCATTCCAAGAAGAAGAATCAGTAATACCAAGGAACTGACCAGGGAAACTTTCTCACCGATGGCATACACTTTGGGTTCAAAACGGAACTCCAGTTTGTGATTACCGGCCGGAAGCACCATCGCCCTCAATACATAATTGGCCCTGAAATGAGGTGTAAGTTTCCCGTCAACATATGCATTCCAGCCTTCGGGATACCATATTTCGGAAAAGACGGCCAACCCGTTCTTCCTGGTGTTGAAATGATATGCCAGCCTGTTGGGTGCATAGGATTCCATGCTGATATGGTCGCTTGTATCACGGCTTCCTGAAAATCCTTTGAGGGACTCAGTAAACTGGCGATCAATGATTGCGACAGAATCAGGCCGGAAACCCGAAAGCGATTCCAACTCTTCGTCAGCACCGGAAACCAGTTTTACCGATTGAACAAACCAACCGTTGCCAAGGGCTCCCGGGTTATATTGTGCTTCGGGCTGTTTGTCTTTACCGGTGACAATGAAATATTTGGTGTTGAGCATATTAAGAACCCCCATGTTATTCCTGCTGATCTGCCGCTCCCAAAGTTCCTGGTAACGGCGCATTTTGACCCCGCTGTACCCGCCAAGCGACTTGTGGAAATAAGATGTCGTGGGATCGATAAACGGATTGCCGGAAGAGAGGTTGAATACCCGGTAGTCAGGATTTTTATCCAGCAGGATCTGCCGATCAGCATTCGTAGGCTCAAACGGCACCTCCAGCGACGAAGTCGTTGTAAAGCTGTCGCTGTTCAGGTATCTTTTATTTACTGCGAACATATCCGTCAGGAACAGCAGTATCAGGGCAGTGAACAAATATTCTTTCTTCAGTTTCCCAATAAGTACCCCCCAGAGGAGTAAAGCAGTCATGGTGATAAAGATAAAACTGCGCAGGGCATCTCCCCGGAGCAAACTCAACCGGTCGGTCCTGACTGCTGCCATAAACCAGTCGGGATACTGGCGTGAAAGTTCTGCATCGTCGGGTCCGGTAAAATTGAAAAATAATCCGGGGAAAAAGACGAAGAGGAGGCTAATTCCACCAGTGATCGCAAATGACAACTGCAAGCCACGGAAGTTCCGCTTTTTTTCAGCCTGATTTTCAACAAGCTCCTTCACTGCAAGTATTCCCAGCAGCGGCAGGCAGAATTCCGCGATGACGAGGATCATGGTGACCGCCCTGAATTTGTTGTATACGGGGAAATAATCGAGAAAGAGGTTCGTGGCGGCCATGAAGTTATGTCCCCAGGCGAGGATTATAGAAAGCAGCGTGGCCGTCAGGAGCCACCATTTTATCGCTCCCTTCACGAGGAATAAACCTAAAATGAAGAGAAAGCATACAATGGCGCCGGCATAAACAGGGCCGGATGTGCTGGGCTGATTTCCCCAGTAGTACAGGAAAGAAACCGGCTGGCTGGTGAACCGGCTGATGGTGACTTCATCGATCCCGTTGTCCTGCATGGCTTTCACCACTGCTGAACTTTTTTCAACTTTTGTACCGGAAGCTCCCCCGTATATGTCGGGAATCATCAAGGTCATCGTTTCCCCGATCCCATAACTCCAATGGGTCGCATAATCGCGATCAATGCCTGCAGTGCGGTTCTGTTTGTCGCTGGTCAGTTCCGACTTTCCCCTCACGGTGTATTTGCTGTATTCAAGCGTGGCCCAGAGTGTGGTAAGATTGGTGAGCAGCGCAAAAATCAATGCCAGTGATAAAACCCCGCAAGCTGTAATAAACGATTTCGCCTCCTTTTCGCGAATTGATTGCATCAGCCTGAAGATCAACAGCAACAACGCAATCATGGCAAGATAATAGGTGATTTGCGGATGGTTCGCTTTTATTTCAAGGGACAGGAATACTGCCGTGAGAATTCCTCCCTGTAAGTATTTTTTTTTCAGTGTCAGGAGCACGCCTGCCACGAGCGGGGCCATGTAGGCGATGGCGTGCGCCTGTGAGTTGTGCCCCACATCGATGATGATGAAAAAGAATGAGGAAAACCCGAAAGCAAGGGCACCGGCAATCGACAACCATGGATCGACTTTCATTACCATTAAAAGGATGAAGAATCCAATGAAATAAAGAAAGATCAGGTTGGCAGGATGGGGAAGCCCCAGCGACAGGAATTTATCGAGGGGTCCGATGAGGTTGCCGGGATACCGGGTCGAAACCTGGTAAGCAGGCATCCCGCCATACATGGAGTTTGTCCAAAGCGGCTCCTGCCCGGTCTTTTCCCTGAAATCAGAGATCTCCCGTGAAACCCCTTTGAAGTTGACGATGTCATATTGGTAAAGCTTCTTCCCTTCCAGCAACGGGTAGAGATAGACCAGGGTTACAGAAAGAAAGATCAGTATGGCAGCACCGTATGGGACCAATATCTTCAGATTGATTTTTTTCATGATTTCACTCTTTCCATTTTGTATTGATCCATGTTTTCTGTTGTTCACGGTTGAGAAAGGTCCATGCAACAATGCGGCTTGATTTATTTCCCTGACCCATCGGAATGGTTTTCACCTCGGCGGCTTCCAGCTTTTCCAGTGCCTCGTAAACGCCCTTCAGCCGGGATTGTTTGGAGATCAGGGTTGAAAACCAAAAACAGGAAGCAGCAAAGAACTTGCTTTGACGGATCATATCCCTGACAAATCTTTCCTCGCCTCCCTTGCACCATAACTCATTGCCCTGGCCACCAAAATTCAACAAAGGCGTTTCGGTTTTTTCCTGATTTAAATTTTTCAATTTACGGTTTGTGCCCTGTTGGGCTTCTGCCAATGAAGCATGAAAAGGAGGATTGCAAATTGACAAATCGATGGCTTCCTCTTTTTGAAGGACTCCAAAAAAAATATCATTGGGTTGCCGCTGCAATCTGATTTCAACCATCTCCTTTAAAATTGGGTTTAATTCAACGATGCTGCTGGCTGAATCAATGGCTGCCTGATCGATGTCTGAACCTATGAAAGACCAGCCATATTCGACCGCCCCGATCATTGGATATACGCAGTTGGCGCCAACGCCTATGTCAAAACATCTGATCCTGCGGCCGGTTGGGATTTTCCCATAGTTACTGCCGCAAAGCAAGTCGGCCATATGATGGATATAGTCAGCCCTCCCGGGTATGGGTGGGCATAAGTAACCGGGAGGGATACTCCAGTGATCGATGCCGTAATGGTGTTTCAATAGCGCCTTGTTCAGGATCTTCACTGCTTCGGGATCAGAAAAATCAATGGATTCATCCCCGTAAATGTTCAACCTTACAAACTTTGCCAATTCCGGGCTGCACTGAATAAGTAATTTAAAATCATAGCGCTCACGATGTTTGTTTCGTGGATGTAACCTGGCTTTTTCTTTCGGATGTTCCCGTTTTTTCTGCAGCATAAAATTTCATCAATTATTCGTGTCGCCGGTTCCAATATGTTTCAAAAATGCCGAATCTTAATGGTTTATACTGGCAGGCCAATTTGCCGAAACAATGGATGATGATCTCTTTGAAACAAAACGAAGACAAAGATACTGGTTTATTTATTTTCAGTCCTCAATCACTCCCATCACTTTGGACCTGTTGATAATCTTAAAATAAAAAAAACCGCTTGACGGGTGAATCGCCAAACGGTATCTTTTCAAAGGGTAGCCTGTTTAAAGAGCTGCAATAATTTTGTGCAATTCTTCTTTGCTTTTGCCAAGCTTGACTTGAAGTCTGCCTAACATCTCCTCTTTTTTGCCTTCATTAAACATCAGGTCATTGTCCGTCAGGACTGCGAATTTCTGTTTGAGTTTCCCTTTCTGCTCATTCCAGTTTCCTTTTACTTCCGTAGTGTTCATTTATTGAGTATTAAGTTTATGAATTTTTATACCGCAAAGGTCCTTAACTTATTCCTGTGTTGTGTTACACAATTCCCTGTAAGAGTTACATCATTCACACCTTTGATGGTTCCTGCTTATTGCATTCATCCCACGAACTGCATGTAAATCAGAATAACGGCAGCCACGGTCATCAGGATCAATGTGGCAAACCCCAGGATATTGGAAATTTTTCCATTGGTGAATTTCCCCATGATCCTTTTATTGTTGGAAATATGCAGAATGATGGCAATCAGCACAGGGGCGGTCAATCCGTACAGAATGGCTGAATATATCAGCGCTTTGATTGGCGAAAGGCCAATGTATTGCATCAATAAACCTAGTATCAAGGAAATGGCTATGATGAAATAAAATGCTTTTGCTTTATTGAATTTTTTATCCAATCCTTTTTCCCAGCCAAATGTTTCCGTAATGATGTATGATAGAGAACCACTTAGAACAGGGATGGCCAAAAAACCAGTGCCGATGACCCCAACAGCAAACAGTAAATATGCCAGGTTGCCAGCCAGGGGTTTCAATGCCTGGGCAGCCTGTTCAACCGTGTCAATCTGGTGAATACCTGCGTTGAATAAAACCGTTCCTGTGGTGAGAATGATGAAGAACATGACAAGGTTTGAAAATAACATGCCAAAATCAACGTCTTGTTTCATTTCGTGGATAATTCTTTTATTCACCACCAGGTGCTTTTTCTTTTGTATAACATCCTCTGATACCATTGTTGCCTGCCAAAAGAACAGATACGGTGAAATTGTTGTTCCGAGAATGGCAACAAGGATGCTGATGAAGTTTTTATCAAACCTGATCGTCGGGATAAAAGTGGATTTTAAAATTGCAGTAACATTTTGTTTGTAAAGAAACGGAACGATCAGGTAAACCAGCAGGATGATGCACAGGTATTTCAGAATAGCGGCAATTTTCTGATATGGAAGGTAAATAATCAACCCCAGAAGGATGATCGTAAACACGACGCTGAAATATATCGCATGAATTGATGGAAATAACAGATTGCCAACTGCGCCCATTCCGGCAATGTCGGCACCAATGTTCATGACGATGGCAGGAAAACTAAACAGCAGCATCAAATACAAGACAGGTTTTGAATAATTTGATTTCAGCGTTCCTGCCAACCCATGTGAAGTGACCAGCCCGATCCTTGCACACATTTCCTGGATGGAAGCCATGAGCGGAAACGTAATCAGTGAAGTCCAGAGCGTTGAAAGCCCGTATGCAGCACCTGCCTGCGAGTAGGTTGCAATACCCGAAGGATCATCATCGCTTGCACCTGTAACAAGTCCGGGCCCAAGTATTTTCCAGAAATGAATAAATTTATTTGAATTATTCATCATTTGGGATAAACTCGGTCTTCCTGCTTACCCCTCACAATCTTTATTATTCCTTTGCCCAATGATTTAACGGTTTCAGGATTATTCATGGCCAGGTTTGTAAGCCCATACATCAATGCCCTGCCGATAAGCCTTTTGACAGGATTTTTCGTGATGCTGCTGATGACGATCCTGGTCAGCATGCCGGTAGCCAGCCCGGCAGATGTGCTTAAGAGGTGACCGGGTAAATCAGGGGAACTGACTACATCTTTGAAGGTACTTTTAATAAGATTGACTGGCTGCATGCTGTCGATAGCAAGATGGAATTTTTCCCTAAGCATATTTGCTTCATCATTCCGCTGCATTTCCAGGATAAAAATAGCCTCTCTGAGATCGGTTAATGAATTTATTGTTTGCATGATATGACCTATTGAAGAGCTTGTTTAATGATTAAATCGCTAACAGGGTTTTTAATCCATTTGTGCAGAAAAAAATGCAATAGGATGCCAGCAATGAGGTAAAAAGCTGCAACCACAAAAAAACCGTAATAATATTTTCCGAGCCACTCCCCCACCAGCAGCGCGATACCAAAGGTTAAAACCAAGGCAAACAGCGCCATCATGACGAGGACAAAAAACCGCGGTATCAATGCGCTGACGACAATGGTGGTGGTCTCCAGCAACCTGAGCTTCGACAGCTCATATGTTGTTTTACTGTAGGCTTCAATTCTCTCGAATAACGATTCGAATGAGCTTGCCGGGGTTTCCATGGTTTTATTTTACAGCCGAAATAACTTCTGTTTCAATGTCTTCCACTTTTTGTTTTCCTTGTTTCACCCTGCGTGCGGCTGTGTCTTCCGCAGTTGAGAAGTTCTTATTGATGCTGTCGATGAAACCATTGAATTTGTCTTCTAATTCATCTGCAAAGTCTTCCCTTTTCCGGGAAATTTTCTTCCGTGTCTTTGAACCTTTACCGGGTGCGAATAAAATTCCCAAAGTTGCGCCTACTGCGACACCTGCCAATAAGCCTAAAAATACTTTTCCTGAGTTCATAATATTGGTTTTTATTGATAATTAATTATTATTTCTTTTTATCGTTTCCGCCACCATGCCCATGATCCTCATTCATATTCTTATCATGACCATGTCCGTGGCTTTGATTATTATCATGGCCTCCTTCTTTACTGTTGTGATTGCCATCGTTATAATTTTTCGCCCCTGGGTTTCCGTTTCCGGGTCGTTCCCCGATCGTTCGTTGCTCTTGCCCGTGATACCCTTTCCCATATTTCATTTTATGCTCTTTGAAATGGCTGTAGGGAGTTTTCCCATAATAGTTGGGCATGACAACTTTATATCCGCGGTATAAATCATACCCTTTATAACGTGCCGGGAGATAAGCTCTGTGAATCCAGGCCCCGCCTCCAAAATAAATGAACATCGACGACCGGACATCGTAATAGGCTTCAACATCGGGCAGATAATAATACTGAACTGAAGCATATCCGGCTGGACCCCACATCGGGGGCGATCCAATGTTCACACTCACTGAAACCTGCGCCTGCATTGCACTTGCAAGAAACAATATAATTCCTGCCTCGATTAGCCTTGAAGTTTTCATTGTGCTGATTTTTATATTGCAGTCTATTTAACGTTGTTAACAGCTAAGTCTTTAAACGCCTTCCCCAATTCCTTCATGTCATGGCTGAATTCGGCTTTGAAAATGACCCACTTGTCTTTTCCTTCTTCTTTGTAATTATCCATCTTCATTTTCATATCCCTGTTTTTTTGCTCCAGGTCAGCAATTTTCTTTTTAAAGTCGGCCCTGGCAGCTCTTTTATCCTTTGCCATCTTTGCGTTGAGCTCGGTGATGCTCTCTTCATTGGCAGCGACCGCAACAGCAGTTTCCTGCCGGTAAGTGGCTATATCCGCGATATATTCCTCATTGGCCTTGGCTAGATCCTTATTTGCTTCAACAACATTTTCCTGGGCATTTTCAACTTTTTGCGAAGGGGTATTGCAACTGGTGAAAAATGCACCGGTTATAAGGCTGCATGCAGCAAATGCTAATATTGATTTTTTCATTTTCATGATCTTTTATTTATGAATGAATTTTCATCATGCAAAGTTGAGTCGTATCAGTTCCAATAGTGTTACACAATTCAACAATAGAGTTACATCATTCACACATATATAAAAACGAAGGCACATTGTAAATGACAATACAATTTCCTTTAAAGGATCAACTCTTTCAGGATGATCAAGTAAACAAGGAGAAAAGATTGATTAATTACAATAGACAGAAAACTATATACAAAATGCTCCCGCCTTTATCCAGGCAGGAGCATAATTAAAAAACTGGCCATTTATAAATTATACGCCGAGTGGAGACTGTCTTCTACGTAGAATATACACAACACCTACGCCAAGTAGAAAAATTCCCAGGACGATCAGGGCCCATTCGGATAAAATGGGGATTGGTGATGGTGCTGCTGCGCATGATGCGAGCGTAACCGTATTGTTATACATGGAAATAGCCCCGGCAGATGAAAGGCCTCTGCTATGAAGCGTGGCTTCTGCTAATAAGTTTATTGCCCCATTGACAACGATTGTGCCCAGGAAGGTAGAACCAGGTCCAAGGTCAACTTGTCCGTTTACCTGCCAATAAACATTACATAAGGATGCTGAATTAGTCACTATAACTTCTGATGATGCACTCCTGGCAAAAGCGCCGTCAATCTTGAAAATGAATATGGAATTGGGATTCCCCCCCCCCCCCGTCTAACGTCAAATTTCCCGTTAAGGTTGAAGCGGCATTAAGGCAGTAAATGTTTGATGCAAGAACCTCGCCACCTCCTAACAAAACTTCATGGCCAACACCGCATGTAAGTCCGTGCAAATAGCTATACGCAGCAAGCACATCTGCGCCTGCCTGAATAGCAACACCATCTGCCACATGTTTTTGTCCAACCAACGTTCCCGGAGGAAATGCGTTAGATGCACCCACAGCAGTACCAACATCGCCGGTAACAGATGAGGCACTTCCCAATTCATTAAATGCTCCGGCTGAGGTAAATAACGCAAAATTGGCTGCTGTCTTCAAGTCAGGAGCCTGACCGAAATTCATGGTTGGCATTAAAAACGGAATCCCTGCAATTAATGCAATGAGTAAGTGTTTTTTCTATTCGTTTAATTTATACATGAATAAATGTGAATATTATTTTACTTCAGAATTCCAAAACTCGGATAAATTGGATAAACTCCTAAATTTTAACCAAAACAATATATTTTTCTCAATTTGTCAAGTTTTTCATATGTAGTGTGTTTCGACCTGGTATATCCGGATTCAATCATCCAGGTGACAGGCATTCCTTAGACAACAAACACGAGGTTGCCTTGTTCATTTAAGGCAACCCCGCGTCCATATTAACCTTTTCATTTATTTCTTAATAATCTTCTTTGTTTCAAGACGATCACCGGCCATCACACGGATAAAATAAATACCCGATGCGTTCCCTCCAAGCGAAAATTCATAGCGGTCACTCCCAGTCACCTCCTGCTTTTGAATTAATCCACCGACCATTCCAAAGATCTGAACCACTGATTTTTTATCCCTGAAGCTGGAAATCAATTCAACATAGAACTTGTCGCTCGTGGCATTCGGATATATTTTGAAGAAAGACCCGGATTCCATTTCCGGAATGACTTCTGTAACATCACTGGCTTTGAGCCCCATGATTGAACAACAATATTCTTGTGTTAAAGTAATGAATCCATGCAGATATCCCCCGGCAAATACCCTGGTACCCTCAAGAAAGAAAATGTTCTGGCCGGCAATCATGTGGACACTGCCGCCGTTTTGAACCTCGTATGTCGTTCCGCTTCCCGCAACCGTGATGGTTTCGGATGCATTTTTACATACAGTTTCACCCACACCAGTAACACCGTTTACCTGGGTGCTAACAGGCACCACAACCGAGTTGCAACAGCCTGGAGGCATAGTGACGGTAACAGCAGAAGTGCTTAAAGCACCTGTGGTTGTCAGGGCCCTGCCTTCAAGCACGGCTCCTGTAGCCAGTGCACCAAGTGCACCATTGTTACAAATGATTGTTCCCCTGAACACCGAGTAAGTATCGATGTTCACGGCACCTTCAATCTTCCAGTACACATTTTTTGCCTGTGCACCGTTAATAAGCTTGACTTTTGAATAGGTGCTGGTTGAAAGGGCCCCGTTAATCTTTATTACAAAAACAGCATTCGCATCGCCCTGAGCATCTAGATAAACTTTATCGGTAAATACGGTAGCCGCATTTATCAAGTACGTATGTGGGGTAAGTACAAGGTCGTTGCCAAACTGGGCAGGGTACAACAATTCTATATCGTAAGGCAAAGTGTTCAGATAATTATATGCAATCAGCAAATCGGCTGCACATTGCGCTGTTGAAACATCGGGAATGGGATGAATGGTCCCGGTTACCAGCAAAGGATCATAGCCGATGGTCAAACCGACATTCGTTCCAACATCACCCGTAACATACGTTACACCTGTGTTTGCAACCGCGCCATTGGAGGAGAACAGCGCATAGCATTCCGCTGAGCCAAGTACCGGGGCCGCCGGCCCGGTAAGAACAGGACTTCCGCAACCGATGGGTGTGTATGCCATCACTCCGTCGGTAGTAACAGCGCCGGTAGTAGATAGCGCCCTCCCTTCGAGGGTGTCGCCGGTGTTCATGTTAATTGCCGCATTGTTTGCAATAATTGTGCCCCTCATGGTCGTTCCCGAAGCCATACTCACCAGGCCTTCCACTTTCCAGAACACGTTGCATGCCATCGCGCCGTTGATTAAATTAACTTTTGAATTGGCATTCGTGGAAAATGCTCCCTGTATCTGAAAAATAAACACTGCATTTGAATTTCCTTGTGCATTTAATGTAAGGTCCAGGTTTAATGTTGCCGGACTTGATATGGAGTAAACCCCGGCATTCAGCATTTGTCCGTTTCCAAGCAAGGGTGCAGGAAAGAAATTCGGGATGGTGCTGTTCAACTGGTTGTATGCAATCAGTAGATCTGCTGCGCATTGTGCGCTGGCGCCATCATTGTCATGCATGACACCGTTCACATTTCCGAAACCGGTGCTGGAACCGCTGTTGGTGCCAACATTCCCGGTAACCTGCGAAATGCCGGAGTTGGTAACCGCCCCTACAGTTGCAAAAAGAACAAATCCAGCAGCAGTCCCCAAAGGAGGAGCCTGTGCATAAATTAATGTTGGTAACAAGAGCATAAGAACTACTGGAATTACCTTAAGTAGCTGTATTTTCATTTTGTTTTGACTTAATGCGTGAAGGAATTTTCACAGCATGACAAAAATCGCTAACATAATCAAAGCAAGTGTTATATAATTTTGGAAATGAGTTGTATGATTCACACATTTCCTCACTGTTAAAAGAAGAAAAGGCTGCCTGGGTAAATCTTCAGGCAGCCTTTTTGATTTGGAATTTATTATGTCAACCGCGAATCTTATTTTTTAGGCATGATATCAATGATGACCGTCCGGTTATAAAACCGTTCCTCCGGGAACTTGTTTTCAAACGGCGATAACTTCTGGTCCTCTCCGAATCCGTAAACTTCAAATTTAACATTGTTTTTCCCTGCCTTTGTCAGCGCATTTACCATGATGTTCCTCACATCGTTCGCTCTTGCCAATGACAATGTCTGATTGTACAATTCATCCCCGATGATATCGGTATAGCCATGAATAATAACGGTACCGCCCTCAGGGATCTTTGGTACCACGATATCGCTGAGATATTTTTCATACAAGGCGATGGCTTTTGATTCGTTGAATTCAAAAATGACGCTGAATCGCATTACTTCCTCATTTACGGGTGGGTTCCAAAGTACCATGGTCACAGTAGTATCCTTTATAACCGTCTTGCCGCTTTTGGTCTGACCGATCATCTTCACCTGGTAAGTGCCTTCAGGCTGATTGCCAAGAATTGATTTTCCCGGCATACTTACCTGTTCCTGGGAGTAGGGTCCAAAATTTTGTATCGCTCCGTTATTATCCTTGATTTCCAACGACCATGAGGTGAAAGCCTTGTTCGCTCCTTCAACATTGAATGTGACATAACTGTCATAAGGTGCTTTTTGAACATCGATGATCTCCACCGGCTTCAGTGGGGCATCTTCCCCGCTTACGAACTCCATCAGCAATGCCGGTGAAGTGCTCCAGATAGAAACCCTGCGGTCTCCTTCACGAAGGAGGTCAAGTTCCTTGGTTCCACCAGGTTGTTCAGATGGGATCCTCGGTTTAACGCGGCCTTCTGTTGTGATCCTGGTTGCTTCTATTCCAACTATACTTACCAGGTATCTCTTGACCGACTCCGCCATGGCTTTGCCATCTTCCTGTCCTTCCATCGATGCTCCGGTCAATCTGACAGTAGCTGTCGGATTTTTACCCAAACGGTCACCGAGGATATTTATAACATTATAATATACAGTCATTTGCCGCTGCGAACGGCCTGACAGATTTTTAGGTGTAAACAACTGAACCTGATCTTCTTTAAAGTCTTTCACCTGGTCTTTCGCGAGTAAAACATAGCGGTCAGGTATCTCCTTTGATCCTAAATCGAAAAATATATAGTTACGAAGGGGAAATATCTCCCTTACATTGCGCTCAGCAGGAATTTCCCTGGGGGCAATAACAGAAAACCTGACCGTAGGGTCGATGGTGACAACAGTTACCGGTACCATTACTGGCTCCTTTAAGATGACTTTTGGGCAAGAATAACCAAATTTGTAGGTTATGCCAATTGTGCCGGAGCTATACATGTCGTTGACCACACCCATCGAACCTCCTTTTGTCATATCAAGAAGATCGGCATTCTGCCATCTAAAGAGAAATTCAATGGGGACGGAAAAGTGTTTGCTAAGATTGAAATCGAAACCAAGGCCGGCGGTTGCTTTGAATTCCATATCACGTCCATCCATGCCATTTGTATTCCCGACATTTAATAAGTCTCCTTTTTTACCAAGAAAACTGATATCCTTTCCCAGGTTCACATCCTGCTTATTCCCCCTGGATTGATCAATACCAATACCAGCGATAAGATAAGAAGAGAAAATGCGCTCGGGTTTGTAACCCAGGATCCAATTTAACCAGTTTACCGTGAGCTGCAGGTCGGTTTCAAGAATTGAGGAATGGAACCTCTGGGTAATTTTCAGGGGCACACCATTGCCATCTTTATAATCCCAAACCCATTTATTTTCCACATCACTATGAATCTTCCCATAGGCAAACCTTGCCCGGACACCAATCACGCGTGAAAATTGCTTTGTGGCAACAAATCCTAAATTATAGCCAATACTGTTTGGATAGAGGTTGACCCATAAATTTTTTGACAAGTCTCCATTGAACTGCATCAGCCCGCCAAAAACCCCGACCGACCAGTATTTGTAACACTGGGCAGTATTTGTCCGCTCCAATATTGCTTTAGGCCCTTCCTGTGCGATGGATGCCCAAGGGATTAATGTCACAAGGATGACAAACATTACCTTGGATAATTGATGATAAAAAGTTTTCATAATACTGATATTTAAGTTTATACAAAAGTTCATTCAATTGATGATTCGTTATTATTACCCTCTCATGGTTTTGGGTGGTTTTGTCTTTTGTGATTCCTTGTCCTGCTGTCCATTATTGGACGGACTTACCTGCTGAGGCTGTGGTGGATTTTGCTTTGGAGGCTGAGCCGGATTTTGTCTCTGCGGCTGTTGTTTTGGCGGTTGAGTTTGATGCTGCTGTTGCTGCTGCTGTTGTTTTGCAGGTTGAGTTTGATGCTGCTGTTGCTGCTGCTGTTGCTTTGCAGGTTGAACCTGTGGCTGCTGCCTTGCCGGTTGTTGCTTCGTAGGCTGAGCTTGCTGTGGCTGTTGTTTTGCAGGCTGAGCTTGCTGCTGCTGTTGTTTTGCAGGTTGTGCCTGTTGCTGCTGCTTTGTCGGTTGTTGGTTTGCAGGTTGAGCCTGTTGCTGCTGCCTTGCCGGTTGTTGCTTCGTAGGCTGAGCCTGCTGTTGCTGTTGTTTGGGATGTTGTTTTGCAGGTTGAACCTGGTGTTGCTGCAGCGTTGGCTGTTGTTTTCCCGGTTGATATGGCTTTTGGACAGGAGCTTCAGATCTTCTTTGCTCAGAAGTTCTCACATTTTCCAACCGCTCCACTTTTGCCGGAGCTTGTTTCTGCCCCGAAGAGGTAGTCCGCTGTACCTGGGGTCTGTAAATCTGAAGTTGATTTTTATTCAGATTCTGACCCGGTTTACTGCTTTCCTGGATGGTAACCGGTGTAAATCTTTTACCTGCACGATTTTCAACCTCGGTTCTTTCGGGCCCTGCATTATAGGTAACATGGTGTGGTCTGTCTGTCCGGATATTATTGATTACCGTTGAATTGTTGATGATCGTGACATTGTAAGAGTTGTTGATATAATATTTATTGATGTTCCTTCTTCCAAAATCCCCTCCGCGCACGAAGGTCCATTGATTGTTGGGCACATAATAATCATTGCTGTAAGCTAAATTGATGCTGACGCCCGGTCCGATCGGAGCCCATCCATAAAAGCCTTCTGATCTCCTCCAGGTAACCCACCCCGGACCCCATTCATTATCCGGTACCCACATGGGGCCGTAATTGACATCGGTATACCAGCGTCCGTAATGAAAAGGCGCCCATCCCCACGAATAATCAGAAACCCATGTCCATCCCTCATCGGTGAAGACCCAGTATCCGTTCGTGGAATATGGCACAAATCCTGGAGTGACATCTGGTATCCATACATATCCATAATCGGAGGTATAAACCCAGGTTCCATAGGGGCTTAATTCATCATAAAACACCTGGAATCCCACACTGACTCCCTGTGCTGTTGCTGTTTGCGGCATTGTATAGGTACTCATTATGATAAGTACAATGAAGAAAGAAAGAATTTTCGTTTGGGTTTTCATGAGATGCATTTAACAGGATGAAATTACTACGGTGCAAAATTGCATCGCTTTGGATGCTGATGTGTTACACAATTCCTCTTAAGAGTTACATCATTCACACCTTTTGCACCTCGGTATGCCGCAAGCGCTAATAACCTGATTCTGAATGTGTGAATCATGTAACTTATTACAAAAGTTATGTAACACACCGGTCGGGCGATGCCCATAATTTTGTACCCGGTCAAGGTATCCGAAAAATGAAAAAATTCCATCCTGTCATGAAAGCGAAGGGTTTTGCGAAGGAGCAATCCATCAGGCTCAGTGAAAAAACTTTGGCAAAAACTGTCCAGACCAGCAACTTTTTAACGGACATTGCCGATGTTTTTTTATTTATCATCCGGCTCTTCAGGGAAACATTTTCACGCGATTTTGAATTCAAGGAATTTTTGCGACAGTGTTTCCAAATCGGATATAAATCTTTACCCCTCATTTCTGTTACCGGCGCCATCATGGGGATTGTTCTTACAATTCAATCACGGCCGGTACTCGTTAATTTCGGAGCAGTGACCATGCTGCCCGGAATGGTCGCCATTTCGCTCATCAGGGAAATGGGCCCGGTGATCACGGCCCTGATATGTGCCGGAAAAATTGGTTCGGGCATGGGTGCAGAACTGGGTTCGATGAAAGTGACCGAACAAATTGATGCCATGGAGGTCTCCTCCACCAATCCAATGCGGTTTTTGGTCGTTACACGCGTTTTGGCCGCAACCATCATGATCCCGTTATTGATCCTGTATGCTGATGCCTTTGGGATATTTGGCAGTTGGGCCGGGGCAAATATCAAAGGAGATGTTTCATTTGTGCTGTTTTTCTCCCAGGCATTTGGCCATGTACATTTCATGGACCTTTTCCCTGCTGTTGTAAAATCCTTTTTCTTCGGAGCCGTCATCGGACTGGTTGGATGCTATAAGGGATACAATGCCGGTCGTGGAACTGAAAGCGTTGGCATTGCTGCAAATTCAGCGGTCGTACTGGCTTCGCTCCTGGTCATTATTGTTGATATGATCGCAGTACAAATAACCGATATGATGTTGTGAACATGGGAGGTGATGGAGTAATGGAGTAACAGGGTGACAGGGTGACAGGGTGACAGGGTGACAGGGGTGACAGGGGTGACAGGGTAACAGGGTAACAGGGTAACAGGGTAACAGGGTAACAGGGTAACAGGGTAACAGGGTAACAGGGTGACAGGGTAACAGGGTGACAGGGTAACAGGGTGACAGGGTAACAGGGTGACAGGGTAACAAAATAACAGGGTAAGAAAGATCATGAAAACCAGGATTTCAGAAACGCCAACGATTGCTCCTTTTATAACGAATCCAGGAGAGCCGGTGATTGAAATTAATAATCTAAAGAAATCATTTGGTTTACAAGAGGTATTATCAGATGTTTCTTTAACACTAATGAATGGAGAAAACTTGGTAATACTTGGAAAGTCCGGTTCCGGGAAATCTGTTTTAATTAAATGTATTGTTGGTTTATTATTTGCTGATGGCGGAACGATCAATGTGTTCGAAAAAAACGTTAACAAATTGAACGAACTGGAATTGAACGAATTACGAACAAAAATCGGTTTTCTTTTTCAAAGCGGCGCATTGTATGATTCCATGACGGTAAAGCAGAACCTGGAGTTTCCTTTGCGCAGAATTAAAAAGGGGATTACACAAGACGAAATTGAAGAAAAAATAAATGAAGTTTTAGAAAATGTCGGATTGGCCGATGCAATGAATAAAATGCCATCCCAGCTTTCGGGAGGCATGCGGAAAAGGATCAGCCTGGCGCGCACCATCGTTGTGGATCCGATGATCATGTTGTATGATGAACCCACTACCGGACTCGACCCCATCACCTCCGATGAAATAAGTTCACTCATCAACGATGTTCAGAAAAAATACAAGACCTCTTCAATTATCATCACCCATGATATTAAATGTGCCCTGAACACAGCAAACCGGATCATCATGCTAAGAGACGGGGAAGTTTACCTAGAAGGTAAAACAGAAGACTTTGAAAACTCAACCGATGCCTTTATTCAATCTTTCTTTCACTAAATCTTAATTCGTAAATCGAAAATCATAAATCATAAATCATGGACACTCATTCCCAAAAATTCAAAATACGCCTAGGTCTCTTTGTTGCCGGAGGATTGGCGCTCTTCGTCCTGGCTATATTTATTATCGGGAAACAGAAAAATCTGTTCAGCCCTGTTTTCGGTCTTACCACTACGTTCTACAATGTAAGTGGTTTACAGGTTGGAAATAACATCCGGTTCTCCGGAATTACCGTGGGCACCGTTGATAATATCAGAATTGTCAACGATTCAACCGTAAAGGTGGATATGTTGATCAGAAAGGATGTAAAGAAGTTCATCAAATCGGATTGTGAGGTGGCAATCGGTTCCGAAGGGCTTATTGGCGACCGGCTTCTGGTCATTTCACAGGGAAGCACGGATTCCCCGATGGCAAAAGAAGGGCAGCACCTTGCTTCAGCCGAACCGGTTGAAATGAATGACATCATGGCCAGTTTGAAGGTTACAGCCGGCAATGCCGAAATTATCTCACAGGAAGTGGCAGAGATCATGTATAAAGTAAATAGCGGACGAGGCACGCTGGGCAGGTTGATCCAGGATACTTCCATCGCAAACAACCTGAGCCAGACCATGGTAAATATAAAAAGAAGCAGCAAAGGTTTGGATGAAAACATGAATGCCGCCAAGGAAAATTTTCTTCTGAGAGGATATTTCAGAAGGCAGGCAGAAGCTGCTGAAGAAAAAAAACATGAGGCTGAGAAAATAAAAGCTGCCGAACTGAAGAAAAAAGCCAAAGAGGATAAACAGGCGGCAAAACAAAAAGCAAAAGATGAAAAGAAATAATTATTATTCACTTAAATATAAACTAAAATGAAAAAAACAATCTATTCCATTGCATGCTTATCCTTCATTGTCGGCATGTTGTTTACCTCCTGCGTGTCAAATAAAAAATTTGCAGCTTCCGAAGCCAATGTTGATAAACTGAAAAAAGACAATGCAAATTCATTGAATCAACTCATGGACTGCAATGCACTTGTGAAAAATCTGAAAGAACAACAATCTTCCCTGCAAAATCAAAATGCATCGGTTGAAAATGATTTGAAAATTCTGTCGACCGAATCAAAAATGACCATCGCGGATCAGGCGAAACGGCTGAAGAGCCTTCAGAATATGATCCAGGCTCAAAGGGATGTGATGACAAACCTGAAGAATTCGATCGCCGAGGCATTGTTGAATTTTAAAGCAGATGAATTGACTGTTTACATTAAAGATGGTAACGTTTACGTTTCGCTTGAAGAAAAATTGCTTTTCAAATCAGGAAGCGATGTGGTTGATCCAAAAGGGAAAGAAGCGATAAAAGCACTTGCCCGGGTACTGAATGGCACAAAAGACATAACGGTCAACATCGAAGGCCATACTGATAATGTACCCATTAAAACAAAATTATTTGAAGACAATTGGGATCTGAGCACCGCAAGGGCAACATCCATCGTACGTATTCTGACAATTGACAACGGCTGTGATCCGAATCGTATTACGGCATCCGGAAGAAGTCAGTTTCACCCCGTGAAACCGAATGAAACAGCTGAAGGACGTGCCGGCAACCGCAGAACGGAAGTCATCCTGTCACCGGATCTCAATGAACTCTATAAGTTGTTATATCAATAACAGATTTCACGCAGATTTTCGTAGATTTTCACGCGGATTTTCGCAGATAATAGCAGAGATTTTCGCAGATAAAACATTCCTTACTCAATCTGCATGAATCTATTGAAAAATCAGCGGAAATCTACGTGAAATACTCTTCATGAACCCTTTAAAACAAACACAATGAAAATTATCATAAAAATCATCCTCGTTCTTCTTTTTATAACCGGATCAACCCTTCAGTCTTATAGTGCCAATGGCCCTACAGACCCTGCAGGCAAAGGCAGCGGTATCCTGGGATTCGGATTTGGCCCGGGAATTCCCTTTTACGGAGGCAGTGGCTTCGGGCCAGCCATGTTTGTTCATTATGATCAAAGCATCTGGCAGGCCGGACCGGGAACGGTCAGCCTGGGCGGACAGATCGGTACATCCTTTTTCTGGCATAATTATTCGCATGAAGGTATCGGCTACAGATACCACTGGACAAACCTGGGCTTTGTGTTCAGGGGAGCTTATCATTATGGCTGGAAAGTACCCGGCCTTGATACTTATGCGGGTTTCGGAGCAGGGACATTGATCAGCATGTATAATGATGACGGATACAACTCCGGTAAAAAACCAACACATGTGGGATTTTTGCCAACCGCTTTTTTTGGTGCATCCTATTTCTTCAACGATATGATCGGGTTGAATAGTGAAATCGGATATAATTTCACCTACGTTTCCATCGGATTAAACTTCAGGCTAACAAAATAGCGATTCCCGCCGGATTGTTTATTTTACGAAAATCCGCGTGAAATCCTTGTCTCAACCGATCCGGAATGTGTGAATGATGCAACTTATTCCCATAATTATATAATGCCACGGGCAATCCCGGGATTTACCTTTGTTCATGTAATTCTTTACAAACCTGTCCCGCAGGAAGCGGGAAACATTTAAAAACAAAAAATCATGGGAAGCTTACTTTACATCATCGCGGTAATCCTGGTCATAGCATGGGCAATCGGTTTCTTTGCCTACAGCGCCGGAGGTATTATTCACATTCTTCTTGTAATAGCTCTTATAGCTGTTATCTTCAGGGTCATTCAGGGAAGAAGAGTCGTCTGACATGGCTTTCAATTCTTCACTGTATACATTCGATTTGCCATCTTTGGTTCAAAAGTTGAAACAAAGTCATCATTGGACAAACGGAGATTATAATGCCATGATTCTTGTGAAAAGTCCTGGCAAGCAAATTGTACTGACAGCATTGCGTGAAAGAACCAAAATCAAATCTTTCCAGTCAGATGAATCCATTACCTTCCAGATCATTGAAGGGAAGTTAAAGCTCCAAACCCAGAAAGAATCTGTAAAACTGGTAAAAGGACAATTGGTTGCTCTTCATGAAAACATCAAGTACAGCCTGACCACCGAGGAAGAAACAGTCCTCCTGCTGACCATTGCCAGCAGCCACTAAGGGCACAAGGGGCACACAGAAAATTAAAACCATTATAAAGCAGTTGTGAAAGACAAAGGAATTAACCTGCCATTTTATGTCAAGGTAACTATTTTTTTAGTCGGGTCGTTTGCCTTGCTGGCGATGTTGTATATCGCTCAAGGAATTGTTGTTCCAATCGTTTTTGCCATCATTATTGCCATCCTGCTCCAACCGGTCGTGGATTTTTTCGTCCGGTTAAAAATAAACAGAGTGGTATCCATTTCAATTACCCTGGCTTTGATGGTTTGTATCCTTGTGGCTTTCGGTGGATTTTTATTCTCTCAGGCAAGTCACTTCAGCGAATCCTGGCCAATCCTGGTGGATAAATTCACGCTTATGCTCGACCAAGCCACTCATTGGGCTTCAGGTTATTTTGACATTAATCCGCATAAAATAGATGCCTGGCTCCTGAAAACTAAAAATGAACTGATAAACACGAGTGGTGCGGCAATCGGGCAAACAATTGTCAATGTGGGAAGCAGCCTGGTGATCTTGTTTTTGGTTCCCGTGTATATCTTTATGATCCTTTACTATCAGCCACTCCTGCTCGATTTTATACGCAAGCTCTCAGCCGAAAACCATCAAAGCGAGGTGAGCGAAATTGTGACTCAATCCAAATCGGTAATTCAACGCTATCTGGTTGGGTTGGTTATCGAAGCCGTTATTGTCGCAACACTCGACGCCACCGCACTGTTAATCCTGGGAATTGATTATGCAATCCTGCTCGGTATTCTTGGTGCGTTGCTCAACGTCATTCCATACATCGGAGGAATTGTTGCAGTGGCATTGCCCATGATGATTGCGATAGCCACCAAATCGACTGCATGGTATGCCTTATACGTTCTGGGTGCCTATTATTTCATCCAACTGATCGACAACAACTACATCGTACCGATAATAGTCGCCTCCAAAGTAAAAATCAATGCGCTATTTTCCATCATCGTGGTAATCGCCGGGAATGCCTTATGGGGCATCCCCGGCATGTTTCTTTCCATTCCGCTCCTTGCCATTGTAAAACTCATTTTCGACCATATTGATCCCTTAAAACCATGGGGATTTTTATTGGGAGATACCATGCCAACAATGCTGAAAATCGCACCAATACTTAAAAAAATTATTAAAAAAACCAAATGATTGAAGTTAAAAAAACAGGCGTATTGCTGGCACCAAGCGGGTTGGAATTTGAAAACGAAGGTGTTCTGAATCCCGCCGTAATCCGGCAGGGTGACTTTGTTCATCTTTTCTATCGGGCCGTCAGGTCAGGAAATTATTCATGCATCGGCTATTGCAAACTGGATGGCCCGCTAACCGTTTCCGAGCGGTGGAATAAGCCTTTCATGGCTCCCGAATTTGATTACGAATCGCATGGAGTTGAGGATGCACGCATCGTTAAAATTGACGACCTGTATTATATGACCTATACCGCGTACGATGGAATAAATGCCCGTGGAGCTGTGGCGACCTCAAAAGATATGCTCCATTTTAAAAAACATGGGATCATTGTTCCACCGATCACCTATGCAAAATTTGTGTCCCTTGCCGAATCGGCCGGTAAAGTAAATGAGAACTACTACCGAAATCATAAATTTTACTACCAGGAAGCCGATCCTGAAAAAAAAATGATGCTGTGGGATAAAAATGTTATTTTTTTCCCACGGAGGATCAACGATAAACTGGTTTTCCTTCACAGGATCAGGCCTGGAATTCAGATTGTCGCTGTAAATAGCCTGAAAGATATCGATAAAGAATTTTGGGAAAATTATTTTCTCAGTATGCAGGAGGATATCGTAATGGATCCTGTTTATCCACACGAATCAAGCTATATTGGCGGTGGATGCCCTCCTATTGAGACGGAACATGGATGGCTGCTGATCTACCATGGAGTACAAGAAACCAACATTGGCCGGGTATACTCTGCATGCGCCGCTTTGCTGGACCTAAATGATCCCTCCAAAGAAATCGCCAGGTTGCCGTACCCTTTGTTCTCACCCGAATACGACTGGGAATTGGTCGGAGAAGTAAATAATGTCGTCTTCCCCACCGGGACTTCTGTATTTGGAAGCACCCTATACATTTATTACGGTGCAGCAGATAGCCTTGTTGCCTGTGCATCAGTTAATTTGCCTGAGCTGGTTGCTGAATTGATAACATATACAAAGAAAAATGAAAAATAAAAGCATGGCCAATGAGCCTGCCGAAATCTTGTTTATTACTTCTTATCCGCCAAGGGAATGTGGAATTGCCACCTATTCCCAGGACCTGATAAAAGCGCTCAATAATAAATTCAGCAATTCGCTGTCGATAAAAGTTTGTGCCCTCGAATCAAACGGAACAACATATCCTTACCCGGAGGAGGTTAAATACATTTTAAAAACATCTGTGGCAAAAGAATATGAAAACCTGACTTCAAAGATAAACAAGGACAATCATGTTAAAATCGTGCTGATCCAGCATGAGTTCGGGTTTTACCATAAGCAGGAACGGGCCTTTCTTGAATTTTTATATAACCTTTCAAAGCCGGTGATTATAGTTTTCCACACCGTGTTGCCTCATCCCGATGAAAAGTTAAAATTAAAAATCAGAAATATTGCAGCAGCCTGCGAATCAATCATCGTCATGACCCACCATTCATCTGAAATTTTAACTCAGGATTATGGTCTTCCGGAGGAAAAAATATCGGTGATAGCGCATGGTACCCACCTGGTACCCCACTTAAATCAAAAATCTTTAAAGATCAAATATGGCCTGAAAGACCGCCGGGTTCTTACAACATTTGGCCTGCTCAGTTCCGGGAAGAGTATTGAAACAACTTTAGAAGCATTGCCTGCAATCGTAAAACAAAACCCTGAAGTCGTATTTCTGATCATCGGCAAGACCCATCCTGAAGTAGTGAAAACAGAAGGAGAGAAATACAGGGAAATGCTCGAACAGTTAGTAAAAGACTATAAACTCCAGGAGCATGTGAGATTTATCAATTGCTATTTACCTCTTTCAGATTTACTCGAATATTTGCAACTAACTGATATTTATCTATTTACAACCAATGATCCCAACCAGGCTGTCAGCGGCACCTTTGTTTATGCCATGAGCTGCGCCTGCCCCATCATTTCCACCCCTATTCCTCATGCCAGGGAATTGCTGACCAGGGATACCGGGATAATTTTTGACTTTCGCAACTCTCAGCAATTGGCGGAGGGAGTGATGCGGTTACTCAACGACGAGCCTTTGCGAAAGAATATCAGTTCAAATACGTTGGAGAAAATTGTCTCAACAGCATGGGAAAATTCCGCCGTTGCACATGCCATGCTACTCGAAAAAGTGTCAGGTGATAACATCACGCTGGACTATAACCTGCCGGCCATCAGCCTGATCCATATGAAACACATGACCACCGATACCGGGATCATCCAGTTCTCGAAAATCAATCAGCCCGATATTGCCACTGGGTATACACTTGACGATAATGCCCGGGCGCTGGTTGTTTCATGTATGTATTTCAAATTGACCGGTGATCAGAAACAAATAAGCGTAATTCAAAAATATCTCCATTTTATCAAAAATTGCCTGCAACCGGGAGGTGACTTTTTAAATTATATGGATAAAGATGAGAACTTCACAGATCAAAATAACGAAACCAACCTGGATGATGCCAATGGAAGGGCTGTATGGGCATTGGGCCATTTGGTTTCTTTAAAGGGCTTAATACCCGGAGAAATCATATCAGAGGCACAAACAATTCTTGAAAAATCATTGCTGCGGATTGGTGAAGTGCATTCAACCCGGGCAATGGCTTTTGCCATGAAGGGTTTATGCAGTTTCCATGATGCAAGCAGGTCATCCGGGCATCTCCTGCTTTTAAAAACTTTCGCTGACCGTTTGGTTCAAATGTACAGGCATGAATCGACTCCATCATGGGACTGGTTTGAGGGTTATCTGACCTATGCCAACAGCATTTTGCCAGAAGCCTTGCTATCTGCTTGGTTGCTGACGCGTGAGCCAAGTTATAAAGAGATCGCCATCGCATCGTTTGAATTTCTTTTGTCACAAATTTTTAATGAAAACGGGATTGAAGTCATCTCCAACAAGAACTGGTTGCAGAAAGGGCAGCCGGCGGGTCATTTTGGAGAGCAACCCATTGATGTCGCATATACCATCCTTACACTCAGCAAATTTTACGATGTAACGATGAATGAAAACTACCTCGTGAAAATGAAAACCGCCTTCAATTGGTTTCTAGGGAACAACCGCCTGCACCAGATCATTTATAATCCCTGTACCGGTGGCTGCTACGACGGGCTGGAGGAGACTCATGTAAACCTTAACCAGGGTGCGGAGTCAACGGTAAGTTACCTGATGGCAAGGTTAACCATGGAAAAGTACATCCATGCAGATAACCCGGTCCATATTCATACACGAAACCACGTGATGACACATACAAAACAAAGAGAACTCGCATATTCATCCTATAAGAACAGGATGAATGTGTGAATTATACAAATTATTCCGAAAGTTGTGTAACACTTATTGTTAAAATGCTGCTGAACTTCGTAGACTGAATATCTCCTGAAAAATGAAAATGAAAAACATTGGTTTCTTCATATTGCTGATTGGTTTTGGATTAACCATTTTTACGGCGTTTACTATTTTCACGAGGGAGAAAATAGTCGATATCGGAAAATTGGAAATCACCCGGGATAAGCCTCACCACCTCAACTGGTCGCCATTGATTGGCATTGCCATCATGGGGGCAGGAGGAGCGGTTTTATGGTATTCATATAAACAACGTTAGGCGGTTTTGAAGATATATATCAAATACATGGTAAGCGCCCGCTGCAAAATGGCGGTAAAGGAAGCGCTGAAAGGACTTGGGCTGCATTTTATCGTGGTTGATCTGGGCGAGGTTGAGATCATGGAAAACATTTCAGCCGAACAGCGAGGGCAACTTGCAAGTGCCTTGCTGAACTCGGGTCTGGAATTGATGGATGACAAGCGCGCAGTTTTAATTGAACGGATAAAAAATGCAATCATTGAATTGGTCCATCATAACGATGAAATTATTAAAATAAATTTCTCGGATTTTATAAGTAAAAAATTAGAGCATGATTATACTTACCTTGCCAATCTGTTTTCAGAAGTTCAGGGGACTACCATCGAACAATTCATTATTTTACACAAAGTGGAACGCATCAAAGAACTGATCATTTATGATGAACTGAACATTACTGAAATTGCATGGAAGATGAATTACAGCAGTGTGGCGCATTTATCCAACCAATTTAAAAAAGTCACTGGCCTTTCCCCTTCGCATTTTAAACAATTGAAGGATAAAAGACGAAGCCCGATTGAAGAAATTGGCAATTCTAATGAGGAAAATTGATGTTCACCAAATATCCAGGGGCGAAATAAAATAAAAAATGGAACGCACGAAGACACATGAATCACAGTACGCCAGCAGTTTGATAGAAGCAAGCCTGGATCCATTGATTACCATCAGTCCCGATGGCAAGATCACTGACATGAACCAGGCAAAAGTCACCATCACAGGTGTGGAGCGTGAAAAACTGATTGGGTCCAATTTCTTCGACTATTTCACCGAACCACAAAAAGCAAGGGATGTTTACCAGGAAGTCTTCTCCAAAGGATTCATCACCGATTCTCCCCTTACGTTCCGCCATAAAGATGGCCAGCTTACCGATGTGTTGTTCAACGGATCGGTTTACAAAGACAGACATGGGAAGGTGCTTGGCGCAGTGGTGGTGGCAAGAGACATTGCCAGGCAAAAATGGGCAACAGAATTACAGACAGCCAACAAAGAGCTTGCTTTTCAGAATAACGAGAAGGAAAAACGGGCGAATGAACTGATCATTGCCAACAAGGAGCTTGCTTTTCAGAATGATGAGAAAGGGAAACGTGCAGATGAGCTGATCATTGCCAACAAGGAACTTGCCTTTCAGAATAATGAGAAAGAGAACCGGGCAGATGAGTTGATCATTGCCAACAAGGAGCTTGCCTTTCAGAATGCAGAGAAAGGCAAACGGGCAGAAGAACTCATCATTGCCAATAAAGAACTCGCTTTTCAAAACACCGAAAAAGAAAAACGGGCAGAAGAGCTGATCATTGCCGGTTATGCACGCAGACTTATTGAAGCAAGCCGCGATCCGCTGTTTACGATTGACCCTGCAGGGAAAATCACCGATATGAACGATGCATCGGTCAAAATTACTGGAATTTCGCGCGAGAAACTCACAGGAACCGACTTTTTCGATTATTTCACCGATCCGCAAAAAGCACGCGATGTATACCAGGAAGTATTTGCGAAAGGCTATGTTGTTGATTATCCGCTGACGATCAAAGACCATAAGCAGACCGATATTTTATTAAATGGCTCGGTGTACAAGGATGTACAGGGGAATGTGCTGGGTGTAGTGGTGGTGGCAAGAGATATTACCGACCAGAAGCGATTTGAAACGGAACTGACAGAAGCGATTGTCTTTGCTGAACTGGCCACCGGTATTGCTGAAGAAGCAAAAAGTAAGGCGGAAGAAGCAACCCGGATCGCAGAAAACGCAGTAAAGGCAAAACAACAGTTTTTGTCGAATATGAGCCATGAGATCCGAACGCCCATGAACGCGATCATCGGGTTTACAAAAGTGCTGTTAAAAACGGAGTTATCCGCAAAACAAAAAGAATATTTACTGGCAATAAAAATGAGTGGCGATGCACTCATCGTGCTCATCAACGACATTCTCGACCTGGCAAAGGTTGATGCGGGGAAAATGATATTCGAACAAATACCTTTCAAGCTCGCCTTGTCGATATCCGCCATGTTGCACCTGTTTGAAACAAAAATACAGGAGAAAAACCTGGAGTTGGTAAAGGAATACGATGCCAGGATCCCGGAAGTGTTGATCGGCGACCCCGTTCGGTTGCACCAGATCATTCTGAACCTGGTGAGCAATGCGGTAAAGTTTACAACAAAAGGAAAAATTACCGTCAGTGTCCATTTGATATCAGAGGATAATGATAAAGCATCCATCGAATTTGCAATCACCGACACTGGAATTGGCATACCGGAAAATAAAATCGAAAAGATATTTGAAAATTTCCAGCAGGCATCCAGTGGCACCTCACGGTTGTATGGGGGTACCGGGTTAGGCCTTGCCATTGTTAAACAACTGGTTGAACCGCAGGGTGGAACTATTCAGGTGAAGAGCATCCTCAACGAGGGTTCTACATTTAGTTTCATTCTGAGTTTTCAGAAAACGGATGAAGAAGCTTATACAGAAGAAGAGAATGTGGAATTGGATGTGGATGTTAAAAACATCAAAGTGCTGGTGGTTGAAGACATTGAACTCAATCAATTGTTAATGAAAACCCTTCTGGATGAGTTCGAATTCGAACGGGATATCGCATCAAACGGAAGGATCGCTATTGAAAAACTAAAGGCCAACTCCTACGATATTATTCTCATGGACCTGCAGATGCCGGAAATGAACGGGTTTGAGGCGACGGATTACATTCGCAATAAAATGAACTCTAAAATTCCCATCATCGCGTTAACAGCCGATGTTACCACTGTTGATTTGGCTAAATGCAAAGCCGTGGGGATGAATGATTATATTGCGAAGCCGGTTGATGAAAAAATATTGTACAACAAGATCATCGGGCTGGTCAGGAAACCTTCAATTTCAAAAAATATTTTACATGAAGGGATCGGGAAAGCAGAATGCAAGCAAACGAAATGCATTGATCTGGATTATCTCTCCCAGAGGACAAAATCAAACCCAAAATTAATGATGGAGATGATTTCGCTTTATCTGGCACAAACCCCGCCGCTGATCACCTCCATGAAACAAAGCTTTCAGGATAAAAACTGGAATTCATTGCATTCGGCCGTCCACAAAATGATACCTTCCTTTGCGATCATGGGAATCAGTATAGATTTTGAAAATATGGCAAAGAAAATACAGGAATATGCAAGAAATCAACAACAAACCGATGCCATAGATGACCTTATTTTAAAGCTTGGAACCGTTTGCACCCAGGCATGTAAAGAATTAGAAGTAGAGTACACCAGGCTAAAAAACGAAAATTAATGAAAACAGATAGTAAAATAAAGCTTTTCCTTGTAGATGACGATGCTGTTTTTTTAAAATCGTTGGAAATTGAATTCCTTGAACATGCCGATTTTGCCATTGAAACCTATGCTACAGGCGAACTTTGCATGGATAAAATATCACACACTCCTGATGTTATTATTTTGGATTACCTGCTTGACGGCATTGAAAAAAATGCGATGAACGGCATTGAAACGCTGGATAAAATTAAAGCATACAACCCTGATATACCCGTAGTCATGTTATCATCCCAGGATAAAATCGATGTGGCCATAAACTGCATGCATCACCGGGCTTTCGATTATGTCGTGAAAAGCGAAACCGCCTTCATACGACTACAAAAAATCATCACTACCATTTTCCGATATAAAAAGATGGAGAAGGAGTTGAGCTGGTATATGGAGAGGATGTGATATCAATGATCAATGGATTAACCGCCATTCAGGCAGCGGATAAGTTACGTACCGAAGGATATAACACTCTTCCATCTTCAAAACCCGGAAACTTTTTTTCCATCGCCCTGGGAGTTGTAAAAGAACCCATGTTTTTATTGTTGGTCGCATGTGGCACACTCTACATGATCATGGGCGACATCCAGGAAGGATCAATGCTCCTGGGATTTGTCTTCGTTATCATGGGCATTGAATTCTTCCAGAAAAAAAAGACTGAAAAAGCCCTGGATGCATTGAAAGAGATGTCGAGCCCCAGGGCCCTGGTCATCAGGGATGGCATAGAGACAAGAATTGCGGGATTCGAAGTAGTCACAGAAGATATCATTGTACTTCAGGAAGGCGACCGGGTTCCTGCAGATGCCACTGTGTTGGAGTCAGTCAACCTGATGGCCGATGAATCACTGCTTACCGGTGAACCAGTATCTGTAAGAAAATGCGATTGGGACGGGTTTGAAAAAAATATTCAGCCCGGAGGTGATGATTTGCCTTTTGTTTACTCCGGATCCATGATTGTTCAGGGCAACGGGATTGCCCGGGTAAGTTTTACCGGAATAAATACTGAAATCGGAAAAATCGGCAAAGCACTCGAGGGTGTAACAGAAGAACCTACCCGGCTCAAGCAGGAAATGGGATCGCTGGTGAAAAAGCTTACGATTATCGCAGCGGTACTGTGTTTATTGGTAATCGTCGGCTATACGGTTACCCGTGGAAGCCTCCTCAATGGTTTCCTGGCCGGAATAACCCTGGCCATGGCCGTGCTGCCCGAGGAATTTCCGGTAATTCTTACTGTCTTCATGGCCCTAGGTGCATGGCGCATGTCGAAAAATAAGGTTTTAACACGAAATCCATCCGCGATAGAAACCTTGGGTTCTGCAACAGTATTGTGTACCGACAAAACAGGCACACTTACACAAAATAAAATGACCGTCACTAGATTATATAATGGAAGAGAGTTTCTGACTGTCGGCAAAGGCCATGAGTTTGATCCGGAATTCCATGAAATACTCGAGTACGGAATTCTTTCCAGTCAAATTAATCCTTTTGATCCAATGGAAAGGGCAATCACCAGCATGGGCGATTTATTTCTGAAGGGAACAGAACACATCCACAAGAATTGGGAGATGATCAAAGAATATCCTCTTTCAAAACAATTGCTGGCCATGTCGCGGGTTTATTCTTTCAAAGGAACCCGCGAAAATATTATTGCAACAAAAGGAGCTCCTGAAGCCATTTTTGATCTGTGTCATCTGGATGTTGAAAGTAAACAACGTCTTTTATTGGCTGTTGAAGAATTGGCGGCAGGCGGATTAAGGGTGCTGGGGGTGGCAAAAGCAAAAATTGATAAAAAAGGGTTGCCTGAAATTCAACACGACTTTACTTTTGAATTTGTTGGTTTGATTGGGTTGTCTGATCCAATCCGCAACAATGTCAAACAAGCGGTGAGTGAATGCTATAAAGCCGGGATCAGGGTCATCATGATCACGGGAGACTATCCGGTAACTGCCACCCATATCGCCCGGGAAATTGGTCTTATCAACCCTGAACACTGCATTACCGGCCCGGAATTACAGGCAATGACCTCAGAAGAATTATGTGAGAAGATAAAGACAGTGAATATATTTGCCAGGGTGGTTCCAGAACAGAAACTTAAAATCGTAAATGCACTAAAGCACAATGGTGAAATTGTTGCCATGACAGGAGACGGTGTTAATGATGCCCCGGCACTCAAATCGGCCCATATTGGTATTGCGATGGGGAAAAAGGGAACTGATGTTGCCAGGGAAGCATCTTCGCTGGTACTCATGGATGATAATTTTTCGTCCATAGTGGGTGCTGTTAAAATGGGAAGACGCATATTTGACAACCTGCAGAAGGCATTTGGATACACTTTTGCCATTCATGTACCAATCGCAGGATTATCGTTGATCCCTATACTTTTGGGTAATTTCCCAATTATATTATGGCCCGTGCATATTGTTTTCCTGGAATTGATCATCGACCCGGCATGTTCCATCATTTTTGAGGCTGAAAAAGCTGAAAAAAACGTCATGAGCCGACCTCCAAAGCAAATCGATGAACCTTTTTTTGGCATGAAAAAAATCTTATTCAGTTGTTTGCAGGGGCTGGGAATCCTGATCATAACGCTTGCCGTGTACCTGCTGGGCCTCCATTTCGGATATGAAGCCAAAGAGGTCCGTGCCATGACATTTATCACACTGATCGTTTCCAACATTGCGGTCATATTAACGAACCGGTCATGGACAGACAATATATTTAAAATTATTGCCACGCCAAATAAGGCAGTATTATGGGTTACCGGCGGAGCCATTTTCTTTCTGGGGTTGATTTTAAATATTCCATTTTTCCTGGATTTATTCCAGTTTCAAAGCCCGGGCCTGGTCAATATACTGATCTGCGCTCTGACAGGCTTAACCACCATTGTTTGGTTTGAAATTTACAAACTGGTCAAACTTAGAAAACAGGTACCGCTCTAAAGCGCATGGTCATCCCCCTTTCCGCAATAAAAAGTACAATCTAATGAACATCCTCGCCACAAGCGACTGGGAATTAACCCAACCACCTCAACCCCCGTCCCCCTCTCCTGAAGGAGAAGGGGTGCAGGGGATGAGGCAATCAAAAAATGTGGGAATGATGTAACTTTTTCTAAAAGTCATGTAACACTTTTCCGGCAACCAGTATCTAATTTAGTGCTCCTAAACAAACATGCAAGCATATGAAAAAACAAGGCAACGAGGCAGGCCAACCTGCTGGCAGTACCGTCCCTGTTTCCCGGACGGAATCAGGTTTTGATCAGGAATATGACGGGAATAAAAATAATGAAAACAGCATCCATCTTTTGGGGTGCGGTAAGCAAAGCGACATGGGTGAGGCAATCAGGAGATGGGAGTCGTCGAGATATATAAGCTAATCAGGTAAAACAAACAATGAAAATGAAAGCAACTAAGTTGAAAAAGGTAATGATCGCACTGGATTATAATCCAACGGCCCAAAAAGTGGCAGAGGTGGGTTTTTCATTGGCTCAGGCAATGAATGCGGAAGTGATATTGCTGCATGTAATCGCTGATCCTGTATATTATTCTTCAACGGAATATTCCCCGATCATGGGGTATACAGGGTTTATTGATTTAAATCCTTCTCAAACGGGAGAGGTTGATCTGCTAAAAAAAGCATCACAGCATTTTCTGGATAAGACAAAACTGCACCTGGGTGATGATGCCATTCAAACCCAGGTAAAAGAAGGTGAATTTGCTGAGGCCATTTTAAGCACTGCCAAAGAGCTGCATGCCGATATCATTGTAATGGGGTCGCACGGCCATAAATGGCTCGAAAATATTGTCATGGGGAGTGTAACGGAAAATGTTTTACATCATACCACCATACCACTTTTCATCATTCCGACAAAAAAGCGTAACTAATAGATGGCCTGTTCCTTATTCATGCCAGGAATGGCTGATCCTGATAACCTCAATTCAATGAACAGATGAATTTCGTAGACTATTATAAAATATTGGGGATCAATAAATCGGCAACTCCGAAGGAAATCAAAAGTGCCTACCGGAAACTTGCCAGGAAGCTTCATCCCGATTTAAATCCGAATGACAAGGATGCCAAAAAGAATTTCCAGGAGATCAATGAAGCCAATGAGGTGCTAAGCGATCCGGAAAAAAGGAGAAAATATGATCAGCACGGAGCGGATTGGCAACATGCGGAGGAATTTGAAAAGGAACGACAATACCAGCAACAGTCGCAAAATTCACGCGGTGCCAGGTATTCGGAACCATCCCCCGGCGGAGATTTTTCCGATTTCTTTGAATCCATGTTTGGTGGTTCAACCGGCGCGGGAAGAGGCCGGGGGGTGAAATACAGGGGCGAGGACTATACTGCAGAGCTGCATCTCGATCTCATCGATGCGTATAAAACGCATAAGCAAACATTAACGGTTAACAATAAAAAAATACGAATTACGATCCCTGCAGGCGTTGAGAACGGACAAACAATAAAGATAGCAGGACATGGGGGTCCGGGCACAAATGGCGGGCCGAACGGGGATCTGTTTATTTCGTTTTCAATCGCCAATCACGCCAGTATAAAACGTTTGGGAGACAATTTGTACACGACGGCAGATTTGGATTTATACACAGCGATACTGGGTGGCGAACTAACCATTGATACCCTGGATGGAAGAGTTAAATTAAAAGTTAAGCCTGAAACACAAAATGGAAGTACCGTAAAATTAAAAGGCAAGGGATTTCCTGTTTATAAGGATGAAGGCAGGTTTGGCGATTTTTATGTGACCTATGCCATCAAAATACCGACAAGTTTAACCGATAAGCAAAGAGCTTTATTTACCGAGCTGTCTCAATTCTAATTGCTAATTTGTGAATCATGCCAACAAAAAAATTAATCGCCTTAGATGAATTCTGTGCCAGCCACAACATTGAGATTTCCTTTGTCAGTTCCCTGCAACAAACCGGGTTGATAGAAATTACCAAAATCGAAGAAACAGGATTCATTGATGCAGATCAGCTCCGGCAGTTAGAAATGTTCCTTCGGTTTTATTACGACCTGGAAATTAACCTGGAAGGTATTGAAACCATTACCTATTTACTGGAACGAATAACCTCCATGCAACGTGAAATGATATCGCTTAAAAACAAGCTTCGGCTTTATGAAATGAACAGTTAAGCAAAAAACCATTCCCGGCACCGGTTCCTTTTATCGTCCCTGGAAATTGCACCGCAGGGTACCCGGTAATAATTGTAAAAAGAAACGAACCATGAAATCTTCAAAAGAAAAAACGAACATTTTTAAAAAACTCTCTTCACAGGAAAATGAAGCCCTTCTTACATTCCCTGTGTATATCACCCTGCTTGCTGCCAATAGTGATGGCAGACTGGATGAAGCCGAAAAAAAAGCAGCAATAAAACTGGTCCATACAAAAACATTTTGCTGTGATCAGCGACTTATTGAATTCTACCGGGTTGCCGATGAAGTTTTTGAAAACATATTGGAAAATCTCGACGCTGAACTGCCACAAGAAAAAGAGAGCAGGAAGGCCTTCATCAAAGAGGAATTAATCCGGCTTGAAAAGATCATAATAAAGCTTGGGAAAGCTTACGCCACCTCGATGCGCCGAAGTATGAAATCATTTAACGAACATATATCCAAAGCACATCACAGCGTATTGGTGGATTTTATTTTACCCTTGCCCATACCGGGATTAACAGAAAGCTAATACGATTTTGACAATTCTGGTATAGGATTCCGATTGGTAGTCGGGGTCTGTTTTTTTACCAGGGCCAGGGAGGCATGTGTGAATCATGCAACGAATCCACATAGTTATGTAACATGAATCCAAATAAATCCACTCACCTTTGAATGATAATAATCCAGTAACAAACTAATTTCAAACAAGATGACAACAGAAAAAAAAATAGGCATCTGGATGGACCATTCCAGCGCTCATATGACTGAATTTTCAACCGGTCAGCAGGAAACTCAAACCATTTTATCAAAATTCACCCATCAGGACAAAGTGCAGAGTCTCAGCAAGGGTGAAAGCCTGATGCACCACAAAGAGCAACATGAGCAGGCAGAATATTACAAATTACTGGGAAACATCATTAAAAATTACGAAGATGTAATTCTTTTTGGTCCAACCAATGCAAAAGTTGAGCTCATGAATGTTTTAAAGGAGGATCAGCATTTTGCAAAAATAAAAATCGAAATCAGGCAGACCGATAAAATGACGGAGCATCAGCAGCATGTTTTTATCAATGAATATTTTACACCAACCGCATAAAGCGCGAAAGACAGTTGCATTCATTGCACGATTGGCCCTTCATTCTAACAGCTGAGAAACCATGAGATTTACCTCCATTCTTGCTATATTCCTTTTCATTACTTCGTTCATCTATGGGCAGGAGGTCGTTCCACAGAATCCAAAAAAAGTAGCCCCCAATGATACCATCGTACCAGGGAAAGGTGGCAGGGAGAAACAAATTGAGAAGATCGATTCAGTAAAAGTAAAATTACTCTCAGATTCAACCGGGAACGAACCCCGGAAAAGCGCACTCGTTGACACCACAAAACAAAATAAATACGGGGATTTGCTTGACGACGACCTGGAGTATAATAAAAGATACCCCTTATGGGTTCCGGCTGCCGAAGTGCTGGGCGCAGTCACTTTCACATGGGCGCTGGACAGGTATGTGCTAAATGCTGATTATGCGCGCGTTGGTTTTAAATCATGGAACGTTAACCTGTCCCAGGGATGGGAATGGGATACAGACCGGTTTGGCATAAATTTTATCGGTCATCCTTATTCAGGTACGCTTTCATATAATGCCGGCCGTTCAAACGGTTATAACTATTATCAATCATTTTGCTTTGCCGTTGGAGGTAGCCTGATGTGGGAATATTTTGGTGAAAATACACGTCCATCTTTTAATGACATTATTTATACACCGGTTAACGGAACCTTTCTCGGGGAGATATTTTACCGTTTCAGTTCGAATATCCTCGACGACCGCACCAGAGGTGCAGAGAGGGTGTTCCGCGAAATCGCTGCCGGCCTGATTGATCCCATGAGGGGATTTAACAGGTTGATCCAGGGAAAATCATTCAGGAGGACCAACAAAGAGGTGTATGAGAAAGAACCCATGAATATTTCATTATATGCCGGATTGCGCAAGATAGATGATATACCTTATGGTATGTTCGGAACAGGAACTTACAGCGGTATGATCAATGCCCAGTTTGATTATGGCAATCCATTTGAACTCAGGAAGAGAAAGCCATTTGATTTTTTCAAGTTTCGTATGGATTTGAATTTCGGGGTAGGCAGAAAATATCTTGATAACATACTGGGTTATGGTATTTTATTCGGAAAAAACAAGCAACTGGGAAAACTGGCTCTCCTCATTGGAGGATTTCAATATTATGACTATTGGGATAATAAGAAATTTGAGCTGGGAACCATCGGATTTGGCGGAGGTGTCATTTCCAAACTTCCGGTGAGCAAAACCAGCAATCTTTACACCAGTATCCATCTGGCAATCGTACCTTTCGGGGGAAGCAGCACCAAGTTTGTTATTGATACCACGCAGGTAAGGGATTATAATTTTGTCGGCGGATTGGAAACGAAGTTTGAAACAACTTTTAATCTCGGTAAATATGCGACTGCTTCGTTAAGGTACTATTTTTACTGGATGCGCACATACGTTGGTGTGAACGGAAATAATAACATCCATATTTTAAAACCAAGGATAACCGTACGGTTATATAAATACCTGAGCATAGGGGCAGAAACACAGTTATATTACAACGCCAGTTACGTCAGTAGCATGCCGGCAAGCCACGGGATACAAACAGAACAGAAAGTATTTCTGTTGTTTTACCTGGAGGATAAGCAGCGAAGGGGACAATATAATTAACGGGGATAAAATCAACGGAACACCTGGTTTTTCTTCTTCTTTTTAAAGACATCAAACCGTGTTCCACCCCATAACCGGAACTGCGCCACATCATAGCTGAACAAGGCATTGTTGAGCTTGTCCGGTACTTCATTGAAACCTGCCTGAACGGAACCTCCCAGAAACCATTTATCCGAATTATATCCCAGCGCAAAACGGCCACTGAGCTGAAAGGCAAATTCAAAGTTGGAATAAACGCTGCGCTCATTGCTGTATGATGCAAACTGTGCAGCGATTCCCGGGAAAACAGCTGCAGTAAGATAAAAATTCCTGAGGAATACCAGTGTATAAACATATCCGGGAGAAAGTCCCAGCGAGTAAAACTTACCGCCTGTGACAAGATTGCTTGCAGGAATATGGTATATGTCGATGATTTCCGGGGGAATGATCCCCTCAACGGAGGAAATACGGTAATAGAGGAAAGATGGTCTCACCACCAGGCTGCCGGCACTCTTTTTCTGACCTTCATTCTGGATGAATGCAGCACGGATTGAAAACCTTTTTGAATTGTAAATCCAGTACCCGGCAATGCCAATTGAAAAGGTCCGCATGTCGGGAATTATATAATGTGTTCCGTCTGGCCGTTCCGGAGAACTTACATAGAACCCTTTGTATTGTTGAACAAACAGTTCACCTGCAATTTTGCGTCCATAGGCATTGACCCGGAGGTCGAGTGTTGTCGTTTTTCCATAAGCATTCCTGTCTATTTTATAAAAAGGATTATCAACTGATAATCCCAGGCCAAACCACTTCCAGAACCCTGCAATCCCAATCCGGACATTGACGTTAGGACGATAAACGATTTTAGGAATGTTATTGTCGGGGGTATTGATGAGCAGCGAGGCATTTTGAAACAGCAGGAACAACCTGGTTGTCAGCAAATCAGTATAATCACTGAGATACGTGCTATCAAAGGATGTCCAAGCAGGGTCCAGTTCATAAGTTTCCGATTGGCCACAGGACGTTTTTACAGTAACCACCAACACCACCAATAGCGCCCAGGTGATCCATATTTTTCTTAACATATCTGGTTGATAGATGGCGTAATTCCCGGAGCAGGGTGACCCGCAGTTATGCAGCAATTCTGGTTCTGGATTACTCGTCTTTTGTTGTCCGTATGAGGCCAATGCCTGCAATAAAGAATATCAGACCGAGGATGCTGAAAATTACCAGCGTTTTTATATCGCGGGCACCCCCTGACACATTGATAAATACGATTGCTGCATATATAAGGCCACCGATTCCCAGGATCGTAAGCAATGCACCAAAAATTCTTTTGACATTCATAATTACGGATATTAGAATTTGAGTTCATTTCGAACAGTCATGCTATCATTTTAAACATGGATCCCCATCAGGTAACTGAAAATACCAAATACCTTGAGAAGCCAGATGACAACAACAATCACGACCACAACATTGAAGATTGTTTTAATTTTTCCATCCATGGGGATGTAGGTGTTGACAAGCCATAGGATTACACCTGCCGCAACCAGAACGATCAATATGGTAAAGAGTGGCATAATAAATAATTTAGGAGTTCAGATCAAAGGTATGCTGCCCTATCCGGGCAACTGTTATACAATGCTGGGAATAATTTACATTATTCACACATTCAACCGTTTTTCTTACGATCCTTTTTATATTTTTTCCGGGGAGCTTTATTATTTAATTGATTGAGCGCAATGGTACCAGGTGTCCAACCCCATGCTTCAGCATGGGGCCTGGGAGTAGCTGCCGGAACGCAGCCAACCCCATGCTGCTTGGCGAGGTGCATGAGATGATCCGGCACCTCATGCAGCCAGATGGGGTACCGGATCCCTTGAGGCACCCCATGCTGAAGCATGGGGTTAAGCCTGGCGTGGGGCAGACGAGGAAAGAGGCGCGGACTGAAGTCCGCGGATGAGGATATCCATCCAACGCGTCA
>Ga0114951_10000124_pt1 | contig 106780 bp, 88 predicted proteins | sample AM7aDNAmetaG_FD_88677 | JGI IMG/M metagenome (GOLD analysis project Ga0114951, IMG submission 88677) | Freshwater microbial communities from Finland to study Microbial Dark Matter (Phase II) - AM7a DNA metaG | ecosystem: Environmental > Aquatic > Freshwater > Lake | place: Finland: Lake Alinen...
AAGATTGCTCCTGTCTATAATACGGCATTTCAGTTCTCTTTCGATATTCCTTATCTGGCTGGGGGTGAGCTCGTCGTCAAAAACGGCCATATCTGCTTTATGCGATTCAATCCAATTGCGTATTTCGCTAAGTTTTCCGCTTCCGATATAAGTCCTTGGATCGGGATAATCCAGCTTCTGTACGAATCGTTTTAATGCTTTTCCTCCTGCAGTATCCACTAAAAACGCGAGCTCTTCAAGGTATTCAATGGTTCGTTCCATATCCTGCAGTCGTGTTGCAACGCCTACCAGGACAGCAGTCTCTATTACAGGACTTGTATCAAGCATGATTTATGATTATCTGGCTATTAATTTTTTATAAAGAATGTTTTTCATTAATAATAATCATATACCGGATCAGTTTATAATAATTCTATTTGTTTACCCATGCTCCGCTTCAGGAACCTGATTATTTTGCCCATCCTGGCCATCCCACTGCTCTCGGTCTCCCAGAGCGGAGGTTCGATGCCATTGTTGCTTAAAGGCGATACCCTGGCTTACACACTGGTCCAGTTTGAGAAGCAGTTTCTCGACAGCAACCTCCGGCTTCTTTCGCAAAAGTATAACATTACCGAGAATGAAGCCTATATAAAACAGGCAAAGATCTGGGATCAGCCGAATATGACCTTCGAACACGTACTGTATAATCCTCAACATAAAACATGGCTTGAATTTTCCGACAGCAGCGAGTCATCGGCACAGGTTCAGCAACTTTTAGTGATCGGGAGCAAAAGATCGAAGCTTGTTTCAATGGCCACTACTAATGCGGAGATAGCGAAATACCAGTATTACGACCTCATGAGGTCACTGAAAGTTCAGCTGAGGTCAGCCTTCAATAGTACATATTTTCTTCTGGAACAAACCCGGGTTTACAATACCGAGATTGGCAGGCTTAAAGAAATTATACAGGGATATGAAGTACTTTATCCCAAGGGGCTGATTTCACTCAAGGAACTTGTAAGGGTCAAGGCCCTTCTTCTTTCGATGGAAAGCGAATGGCTTGCCATCAGTACACAGCTTGCCGAAAACCAGAATACCCTGAAAGTCCTGGTCAACGATAAAAGCCGTCATTTTATCCTTCCCGTTCCTGACCCCGGTGCGTACAGGGATCTCAACCCAGGCAAATACACCCTGCAGGCCCTGGCCGATACGGCTTCAAAGAACCGTTATGACCTGATGATCTATGAGCAAAAAATGAAATATGCCGAAACCGACCTGGTATATCAGCGTCTGGTCAACATTCCTGATCCTACCCTGTTCCTGGGCTGGGACCAGAACGGATCCTTTGTTCATAATTATAATTACATAGGTCTGAGTTTCAACATGCCTTTCTGGGATAAGAACAAAGGAAATGTCATTGCCGCCAGGGCCAGGATAGCCGAAAGTAAAGCTGAATACAGAAATTATAGTGTACAACTCTGCAACGATATCGCTGAAAGCCTGGGAAAACTGAATGAAATAGATAAAGTATATAAATCTATTGATAACGGCTTCAGCAATGATTTCATGCGTATTATTCAGAAAGCAGAAGAAAGCTATTTAAAAAGGGAAATCAGCCTGCTCGAGTTTATCGATCTGTATGAATCATACAAGGAGTCCAGGCTGCAGTTCCTGCAGCTGGAAAACGACAGGATAAATGCGATAGAGAACCTGAATTATATTGTCGGGAGGAATGTTATTTGGTGAATGTATAAGCGAAGTATTTCACATAGGCCGCATCAGGTGGAACAAGCGAAGCAGTTCACACAAGCCGCCTCAGGTGGAACAAGCGAAGCAGTTCACAAAAGCCACATCAGGTGGAGCGCAGCGACACCGTAGTGGCGTTGTGAAGCTGCGAGCGAAATGACACCGTAGTGGCGATATGAATTTGCAAGCGAAAAAATGATTATAAGGATAAGAATTATGAACGGAATAAAGTACTTTGGATTTCTGATATTGATGCTGACGACAGCCTTGTTGACCGGCTGCGGAGGCAGTGAGGAAAAAACAGACCCTGACAACCAGGAGATACTGGGCGATGTCTTCAACAAGCTGATCACCTTGGATACAGTTAAAACCGAAGAAGTAAGAAACGAAATACTTCTTACGGGGAAGATCACTTATGATGAAAATCATATTGCAAAGATCTCACCAATGAGCGGGGGAATCCTGGAATCCATGAAAGTCGAGCTGGGAGATTATGTAAAAAAAGGCCAGGTCCTTGCAATCATCCGCAGTATAGAAACAGCAGAGTACTCCAACCAGTATACGGCGGCCTTATCGAATTATGAAATTGCAAAAAAGAATTCCGAAGTCACGCATGAAATGTTTCAAAACGGTCTTTCTTCAGAGAAGGATTATCTTGCATCACAACAGGAACTTGTCAAGGCGAATGGCGAGCTTCAGCGCATTAAAGAGATATTATCAATTTACGGCGTCGAATCGGCAAAGAGGTACACCGTCAGGTCTCCGATTGACGGCTTTGTTGTTGAACGAAATGCCACACAAAATATGGTTTTTCGTGCCGATGGACAAAATAACCTTTTCACTGTTGCCGACCTCAGGTATATATGGGCAGTAGGTAATGTCACCGAATCGGATATCCCTGATGTTCAGCCTGGTTATCTTGCCAGGGTAACCACGGTTAGTTATCCTGACAAAGCATACAACGGTACCATTTCGAGGGTTATGAATGTGATCGATTCAGCATCAAAGGTGATGAAAGTCAGAATAGACCTTGCCAATCCCGATTACCTGCTAAAACCCGAGATGTTTGCCAATATCACTGTGTATTACAATGAAGGGCATAAAACGATGGCCTGTATTCCCTCAGAAGCGATAATTTTCGATAAAAACCGGAATTATGTAATGGTTTTTTATGGAAAGGGAAAAATTGTAACAAGGGAAGTTGAAGTGTATCACCCGGTCGGTGGTAAAACATACATTCAGTCAGGCCTGAAGCAGGGAGAGCTGATCGTCTGTAAAAATGCGCTTGTTGTTTACAATGCTTTAAACAGCTAAGTGCATGAATAAATTCATCAAACAGATATTAGGGTTCTCGCTGAAGAATAAGTTCTTTATTCTTTTCGCAACAATTGTCGTTGTTATCATTGGAATCATCTCATACAGAAACATTCCCATTGAAGCATTTCCAGATGTAACAAATACCCGGGTCATCGTCATCAGCCAATGGCCAGGAAGAAGCGCCGAGGAAATCGAAAAATTCGTGACAGTGCCGATTGAGATCGCGATGAACTCCGTCCAGGGTAAAACGGATGTTCGTTCCATCACTCTGTTCGGACTTTCGGTGGTGACCATCATGTTTGAGGACGACATTAAAGATGCATTTGCCCGACAGCAGGTAAACAACCTGCTGGGCAACCTCACCTTGCCTGAAGGCGTTGATTCCGAAATCGAACCTCCCTATGGACCTACCGGTGAGGTATACCGTTATACCCTGTTCAGCAAATACCGTACTGTAAGGGAACTCAAGACCATCCAGGACTGGGTGCTTGAAAGGCAGTTCAAGGCTGTGCCGGGGATTGCCGATGTGGTCAGTTTCGGAGGGGAGGTCAAAGCTTATGAAATAAGCATAGACCCCTTGCTACTGGAGCAGTATGACATTTCACCACTTGATGTATACCAGGCCGTCAACAAGAACAACATCAATGTGGGCGGCGATATTATTGAAAAAAACAACCAGGCATACGTGGTTCGTGGAATCGGGCTGATCACGGGTATTAAAGACATGGAGAATATTATTGTAAAATACACCCACGATATCCCTGTTCTTGTTAAAAACGTGGCCAGGGTCAGGGAAACATGCCTGCCCAGGCTGGGCCAGGTGGGAAGGGACCTTTCAAATGATGCCGTGGAAGGCATCATTGTGATGCGGAAAGGAGAGAATCCCAGCAAGGTGATCAAAGGAATAAAAACAAAGATCCAGCAGCTGAATGAAAAGATCCTTCCTTCCGACGTCAAGATCATCCCCTTTTATGACCGTGAAGACCTTATTCATTATACAACCGGTACGGTAATTCACAACCTGGTTGAAGGAATTGTTCTGGTAACAGTCATTGTTTTTCTCTTTATGGCTGACTGGCGGACGACAGTGATAGTGTCGGTCATCATTCCGCTGGCATTGCTGTTTGCCTTTATCGGGCTTCGCCTGATGGGCATGTCGGCAAACCTGCTTTCGATGGGCGCCATTGACTTCGGTATCATTATCGACGGTGCGGTAGTCATGGTTGAAGGATTGTTTGTGGTCTTTGACCGGAAAGCGAAAACTATTGGAATACCTGCGTTTAACCTGCTCTCCAAATCGGGACTGATACGAGAAGCCGGGACCGACATGGCCAGAGCCATCTTTTTTTCAAAACTTATTATTATCCTTTGCCTTATGCCTATTTTCTCATTTCAGAAGGTAGAAGGTAAAATGTTTTCACCCCTAGCCTGGACCCTAGGCTTTGCCCTGCTTGGAGCCCTGATCTTTACCCTTACCCTGGTTCCCGTTTTGATCAGGCTAATGCTCAATAAAAACGTAAGGGAAAAACACAATCCTGTTGTTGCTTATATCGAAAAAGGGGTGATGTTTGTTTTCAATCTATCATACAAATACAAAAAAATCAGCCTGGGTATCGCGCTTTTCCTCGTCCTCAGCGGGTTTGCATCGTTTAAATTCCTTGGAACGGAATTTTTGCCCCAGCTTAATGAGGGTTCGATCTACGTCAGGGCAAACCTTCCGTTGAGCATCTCCCTGGAAGCCGCCGTAAAGCTGAGTGAGCAGATGAGAGCAGTTTTTCGCAGTTTCCCTGAAGTAAAACAGGTCCTTTCACAAACAGGGCGTCCTAACGATGGTACCGACCCTACGGGCTTTTACAATACCGAATTTCATATCGATTTGTATCCGAAGGACAAATGGTCACGTCATCTCTCAAAAGAGGAACTGATATCCGGGATGCAGAAAAAATTGCTGGCCTTCCCCGGGATCAATTTTAACTTCTCCCAGCCTATCATGGATAATGTGGAAGAAGCTGTTTCCGGGGTCAAAGGATCTATTGCGGTCAAAATTTCCGGCAATGATCTGAATCTTCTCGAAGATAACGCTGATACCGTGTACAAGGTGTTAACAACGGTAAAAGGTATTGAAGACCTGGGCGTGATAAGGAATATCGGACAACCGGAGCTCAGGATTGAACTGGACGACCGTAAAATGGCACAATACGGTGTTGCCACTGCAGATTGCCAGGCGGTAATCGAGATGGCTATCGGAGGCAAGGCAGCAACCCAGTTTTATGAAGGCGACCGGAGGTTTGATGTCAGGATAAGGTACCAGGAGAACTTCCGCCGGAATGAACAGCAGATAGGAAATCTGAAAGTACCAGCCTTAAACGGGAAACTGATTGCACTGAAAGAACTCGGAACCATCCATTATGTTACCGGCCCACTGCTTATTTTCAGGGAGGACAACCAAAGATTCATTGCTGTTAAATTCTCTGTACGCGGAAGGGATATGGGCAGTACAGTTAAAGAGGCGCAGGCAAAGGTCGACCAGGTATTAAAACTCCCCAAAGGCAGTGACATCAAGTGGGCCGGCGATTTCGAAAACCAGCAAAGGGCTCAGGCCAGGCTCGCTCAGGTCGTTCCAATCAGCCTGTTGCTGATCTTTCTTGTGCTCTTTATGCTCTTTGGAAACGTGATCGATGCAGGGCTGGTACTTACCAATGTGCCCTTCGCAATTATCGGGGGAATTGCAGCCCTTCAGGTAACAGGAGTGAACTTCAGCATTTCCGCCGGCATAGGTTTCATAGCACTTTTCGGTATCTGCATACAAAACGGGGTACTGCTGACCATGGTCATTAAAAGGAACCTTCGTGCAAAAATGCCCTATGAAACGGCAATAAAGAGTGGTGTCGAATCAAGGATTCGACCTATCGTCATGACAGCCCTCATGGCAATGTTCGGCTTGCTGCCTGCAGCCATTTCAACAGGAATTGGTTCGGAAACCCAGAAACCGCTTGCTATTGTTGTTATAGGTGGATTGCTCAGTGCAACTGCCCTGACGCTGATTGTTTTTCCACTGATCATCCACCTTGTATACAGAAGAAGCCTTAAAGACAAGAAATCTTCAGGAGAAGATGTGGTACCTGATGATTTAATCTGATGCGGTGATATCCAAATTGCATATTTTTGTGTAAGTCAACACAAACCGAAAGAAATATGAGTATTATGTACCGTTTTCTCTGGATACTTCTGATCTTCCCATTCACTGTCTTTTCCCAGGTCGTGCCTTTGCATGCATGGGACGTTCCCCAGGCGCTGATCTCCAATACTGCTGTTCTCACCGGACAGGATTTCAGGGATTACCTGAAAGGAAGCGGGGAAGTTTATCTTGAATACGGATTCCGTAGTTTGCTGGTGCAGGACCTGCGATGGAACACCGAACATGTCGTTATTGAAGCTTATGAAATGGCAGACCTTTCTTCTGCATATGGGATCTTTTCAATTTCCATACCTGATTGCAGGACGAGAGACACTCTCACAACCTTTGACTGCTTCTCCCCTTCAGGATACCAGGCTGCTTTTGGCAGATTTTATCTCAGGATCAGCAGCGAAACGCCATCACCAGGGGATAAAAGTTTTTTTGCATTGCTTGCCGGGAGATTCATGAGTAATAACCCCGACAGCCTGTTCCAGCTTCCTTCGATATTTGTCCAGGATCTTATCGGCCGTTTTGGCCGTGATCCCTGGTGCACAAAAGGCGTACTTGGTATTCAGCACATCCCCGTTCCCTGGCGGGACCTGTTTACCATGGTAAGGAATACCATGTTTCTGGTTGTCCTTCCTTTTGAAAGGGATGTGTATTTTGCCATGATCAGCTTTCCTTCACAAAGTGATAAAAATACATTTCTGAAACGTGCCGGCCTGATGGCCGGGTTTAATCCTGTTCCTAACACAACCACTTCCAACGGGCTATACCGTGAGTACCGGCAGATCGACGATTTGCATATTTACTTTCTCGAATGCCAGCTGCCGTTCTCAATATCCTCCATCGTTCCATGAAGAAATTTCTTCTGCCCGTCTCTGCAACACTTTTTTTAATTTTATTTCTTCAAACATCCGGAACCGGGCAAAGTTCAGGGAATATACCCGAATCACAACCCTCCCTCAAAAAGGCAAAAAATTTGAAATCCGACACATGCTGTCCGCAGAAAGACCTTATTGATTTCTTTTTCAGAGGCAGGAACCCATTTTATCCAAAGAAAGAAAAACGCTTCCGGTTTTTCGCCATCCCGCTTATCGCATACGATCCGGCGACCAGCCTGCAGTTAGGAGCAGGCGGTTCTTTCTCGCTCCAGCTCGGAAAAGCCGGAGAGACTAAACTATCGGCCGGCGTGGCTTCAGTCCTGTACACACTGAACCAGCAGTTTCTCATACAGTACAAAGGCAACATTTATTTCCCTCATAATAAATGGTTTCTTCAAAGCGACTGGAGATTCTATCTGTTCAATCTTCCTACCTACTCTTTGGGCACTAATAACCAGGTTTCGATCCCGGAAGTTCCAGGCTATAAGGCAGTAATCATAGATCCCGCTTTCAATGGAGTATATCCGATGGATTACAACTGGATCAGGTTTCATAACGTGATTTCAAGGCGCCTGACTCCTTCGATCAATGTTGGCATAGGATACCACTTTGATTACCATTACAATATCAGCGATGATAACCTGCTGATCATTAACGACACCCTGTACAACACACCGCATTATGCTTACAGCACCTTGCACGGGTTTAATCCGGGCCGGTATATAACATCCGGTTTGAGCGCCAATTTTGTTTTTGATACAAGGGACGACCAGGTCAATGCTTACAGAGGGATCTTTATTAATGTAAATTACCGTTACAATGCAACCTGGCTTGGCAGCAGCAGGAACAGTTCCACTTTATGGACCGAGTTCAGGACATATATCCCCCTTTCAAGGCGCTGTCCGAGACATTTACTTGCTTTCTGGTATTACGGCTCCTTCCTGGTCAGCGGAAAAGTTCCATACCTTGACCTGATGAGCATCAGCTATGACCAGATGAATTCTTCGGGAAGGGGATATGCCCAGGGAAGGTACCGTGGAGAGGATTTTGTTTACGGTGAGATGGAATACCGTTTCCCGATATCTCCGCATACCCATATTCTGGGAGGTGTTATATTCACAAATGTCACCACTGCTTCCAGCCGAGATATGAACATCCCACTGTTCGGCTATTTTCAGCCGGCTGCCGGGGTGGGGCTCAGGATTATGGTCGGAAAGAGTGACCGCACAAATATTGCAATTGACTTTGGCATAGGCAATATGTCAAGTGGTTTATACGTTCAGACCCAGGAAGTATTTTGATGTACAATGCACCATGTACAAATTAAAGTTTAAAAATCAGGCCCATGAAAAGAAAGTTCAGTTTGTTTCTTCTGATGATCCTAGTTTGTATCTCAGCCAGCGCCCAGGAAGGCAGCAGGAAAGAAGTCACACCCGAGGAAATATCAAAGGATATTGTTGATCGCCTGGCCAAGAAAATTGAGGTGACCAAGGGGCAAAAAGATTCAATAAACACGGCCTTTTTGCAGTTTATGGATGATATTCAGAAATATAATGCACAAGGCAATCAGCAGCTTGTGGATTTACTTATTAAATCAAGGGATGAGAAGGTAAAAAAGATACTTCATAACGATCAGAAAAATGACAAATACCTTGAATTCATTGCTGACCTGAAGAAGCAAAGGGAAGAAAATCAAGGCCAGCAGAGGTATCAGCAACATAAGCCTGGAGGCCAGCATAACCATATAGGCGGAGGGATGCAAGGGGGTGGCATGCAGGGGGGCGGCAATTACTAAGCCGTGAATGTAAAGGCAGCAGAAACATATTCTCAATCAAACCAGTCCATATCGGAGGGCATCCTGTTTAATAAAAATGAACAGGAGAATGGTAAAGGCCCATAAGGACGATCCCCCGTAACTGAAAAACGGAAGCGGAATGCCGATGACAGGTATCAGTCCGAGCGCCATACCGATATTTATCGAGAAATGGAAGAAAAACAATGAAGCCACTCCGTATCCGTATAGTCGGCTGAATTTCGAGCGCTGGCGCTCAGCATTGAGTATAATTCTTATTATCAGTGCAAGAAACAGCGCTATGACGATGACTGATCCGATAAAGCCGTGTTCTTCTCCCACGGTACAGAAAATAAAATCCGTGCTTTGTTCGGGTACGAAATTATACTTGGTCTGGGTCCCCTGCAGAAAGCCTTTTCCCCAGAACCTTCCAGAGCCGATTGCAATAAGCGACTGGTTTACGTTGTAACCGGCTCCTTTCAGATCGGTATTATTGCCGAGCAGTACATTGATCCTCTGTCTCTGGTGAGGTTCAAGAATATGGTTAAAAGTATAATGTACTGAAAAAACAAACGCAGTAGAAGCAAGGAATACTGCAAGAATGACAAGAAAGTGCCTTGAACGATGGGGGATACGATAGTAAACCAGTGCAGCAAGAACCAGAAAGGCAGCTGCGAGTATAAATTTATTGATGATGAGAGCCAGCACTCCGAGCAAGGGAAGGGCAAGGAGGGCAAGTAAAACAAAGCCCGTAAGCCCTGCCCTGTAAAGTACAAGCACAAAACAGATAAATACAAGGGCTGAACCTGTATCGCGTTCTGCCAGGATCAGAAGGGCAGGTAAAATGATAATGATCACGGCGATGATAAGGTGGCGGGGGTTTTTAATATTCCTTTCAAGATAACCAAGGAACTTTGCCAGGGCAAGCGCTGTAGCCATCTTTGCAAATTCGGCCGGCTGGATTCCGAATCCCCCGATCGCGAACCAGGACTTGGACCCCGAGATCTCACGCCCGGCAAAGATTACCATGACCAGCATAAGCAGGAAGAATCCGTAGATGAAATAAGAAAACTGCGAAAAGAATCTTGGATCTATGATAATTATTATGATCGCCAATACCAGGGAAGCGAGGATGAAAATCATCTGTTTCCCGTATTTCTGATGCATATCAGTGATATGCTGGTGGGTGTCGTTATAAACGGCTGCATAAATATTAAGCCAGCCCATAATCACAAGAGCCAGATAAAGGATTACCATCACCCAATCAATCCGGTAAAAAATGCCCTTTTCCAGTTTCATATTTAATATTTATTCCGTGGATGAGATCCGCATTCATAATGCGTTCTTCAATTTCTTTGCGCTTCACCGTGCGCCTGAGGTATTTTTCTATCATCAGGCTGGCAACCGGGGCCGCCCATTCAGCTCCGTAGCCTGCATTCTCAACGACAACAGAAATTGCGATCCTGGAGTTCATTTTAGGCGCAAATGCAATAAAGATTGAATGGTTCTTACCATGCGGGTTTTGGGCTGTCCCCGTCTTTCCGCAAAAATCAATGCTGTCGATCTTTGAGGCACGTGCGGTTCCTTCAGTGACCACATCCGCCATGCCATCAATTACAATATCAAAATATGACTGGTCAACGGCTGTGACTTTTTTCTCCCTGTAGCCGGGGTTTAAAGAATCCTTTTTCCCGATGGCCCTTATGATATGCGGCACATAATACCAACCGCGGTTGCTGATGGTTGCCGCCAGGTTAGCCAGCTGAAGAGGAGTGATCCCGATCTCCCCCTGTCCTATCCCCAGCGAGATAATGGTCATCGATCTCCAGCGATCTTTCCCATGGTACTTGTCGTAATATGCCGGAGTGGGGATGTTCCCGTTCAGTTCACCGGGAACATCCAGCCCGAGTTTTTTACCGAGGCCGAAGCTCATCACTTCTTTTCTCCATTTTTCATAAGCCTGCCGTGTGCTGGCATAGATCCTGTTATCGATTATCGACCTGAAAACCCTGCAGAAATAAGTGTTACAGGAGATCTGGATGGCGCCGATCAGGTTCAAAGGTGAAGGATGGGCATGGCATCTGACCATTTTACCATTACCAATACTAAATCCTCCGGGGCAGCCATATGTGGTTGTGGGGAAAAGAACGCCTTCCTGCTGTCCAACGAGCGCATCTACGAGTTTGAACGTTGATCCGGGCGGGTACATAGCCATCAGTGCCCGGTTGAACAGGGGCTGATACACCGTGTCGAACACAAGATCCCTGTAATTTTTTTTCCTGATATTGCCTACAAGAAGGTTAGGGTCGTAAGAAGGGCTGGTAATCAAACAGAGGATCTCGCCGGTGGAAGGCTCAATGGCGACTATGCTTCCTTTCTTGTTCATCATCAGTTTTTCCCCGTATTCCTGCAGTTCTTCATCAAGAGAAGAAAACAGGTCAGTCCCGGCATAGGCAAGCGTATCGTATAACCCATCCTGAAAGCTGCCTTTATCCCGGTTCAACACATCCACCACACGTATTTTCATCCCTTTTTCACCTCTGAGGATCTCTTCGTAGGATTTCTCTATCCCGTTAACCCCGATATAATCCCCTGGTTTATAATAGGGGTCGGTTTCAATAATGTCAGGACCGGCTTCACCAATATACCCGAAAGTATGGGCGGCAATCGGGTAGGTATACTTGCGGAGAGTACGGGACTGGACAAAGAATCCGGGAAAACGGAACAGCTTTTCTTCCAGGAACCCATAATTTTCGCGTGTGATCTGGCCTTCGAAAATAGATTGCCTGTAAGAAGAATAATTTCTGGCGTTTGTCATCCGCCGGATGTATTCTTGCTTTTCAATCCCCAGAAGCCGGCAAAGTTCGATAGTATCCACATTCTTAGCCTGCCTGGGGATGACCATCAGATCATAAGCCGCCTCATTATATACAAGCAGCTTCCCGTTGCGGTCGAATATAAGCCCTCTTGCGGGATACTGGGTGATGTACCTGAGAACGTTATTATTGGCCGAAAGGATGTATTTGTCGACTAGTATCTGCACATAAAAAAGCCGGAAAGTGAAAATCAGTCCCACCGTAAGGAAAATTCCTATAATAATAAATCTCCGGTAAGCCAGAACCTTTTCCATTGCTGCTTAGGGTCTTCTGACAACAATCTCCGGGGTTGTCACGGTATTGCTTTTATGCAATGCACGATCATAAATGAACATCGAGAATTGAATGGTGTCATAGACCGGCTTTGGGTTCAGTGGAATCGTATCGACAATGAACCCTTTGATTGCTTTATTGGGATCGTCAGGGGTAAGGTTGGGGATTCGGGTGTAAAGAGGAGGATTAAGCGTAGTATCTTTCACAAAGACACCGTTCTTTTTCTCATACAGGTCGATGTAATAATTGTAATAATATATGCTGGCGCTGTCGTATGGAGGGTAAATATCGGCAGCATTCAGGCCGATATCCCCGTCGCCATCCTGGAACGTAATAGTAAGCACACCAATTTTGGCGATCCTGGTCGTATCGAACAAATTGGTGTAACCGGCAAAGGCGATCTGGGGAATATCAGAATAAGATTCCTTTTTCATGCAGGATGTGAGCATGACAACGCAGGCTGCAGCCAGGAGGCTGCAGAAAATGGCCGTTCCGAATATCCCTTTTGCTCTCATGCGATACCTGATTTTTGATATCTTTGAACCCTCGCAAAGATATCAAAAATAAAGTATTTCAGGGTGGCGGAAGGTCAAAAACTAAGGGATAGGATTTTAGTTTCGGGCAGCCTTGCCGGGTTCTGTGACCTTGCGCTGGAGGTCTTCCGGTTCCAATATGAAAATTGCCCGGTGTCCAGGGAGTTTGCTGATGCTTTGTCACGGAACCCGGGGAATGTGCGAAAGCCTGAGGAGATTCCATTCATGCCTGTGGAATTTTTTAAATCGAGGGATATCATCTGTTCCGGAATGAAACCCTTGCTTGAGTTTCGCAGCAGCGGGACTACAGGCAGCATTCCGGGCCGTCATTTTTTGGCCGACCCTGCTTTATATGATACCTCCCTTCTGAAAGGTTTCTCCCTTGCATACGGTGACCCTGCCGGGTATACTTTTCTTGCGCTGACCCCACGTCCGGAAGAAAATCCGTATTCATCCCTCATATATATGATTAATAAACTGATGCAGCAGAATTCACAACTGCCCCATGGGTTTTTTCTTGATAAGCCTGAAGCGCTTTCGCAGAGGCTGAGAGATCCTTCAGTTGCCGCCGGTAAGACCATCCTGATAGGCCTCACTTATGCCCTTCTTGACTTTGCGGAAAAATACCCTGGTAACTATCCCGGGCTGGTAGTCGTTGAAACCGGGGGAATGAAAGGCCGCCGCACAGAGATCACCCGAAGGGAGCTTCATGAAAGACTGAAGGCAGCATTCTCATCCGCCGGGATACATTCTGAATACGGAATGACGGAATTACTTTCGCAGGTTTGGTCTTCAGGGTCGGGGATTTTCAATACCCCTCCCTGGATGAAGGTGCTTATTCGCGAGGTAAACGACCCTTTTTCCTTTTGCCTGCCCGGACGTACAGGCGGTATAAATATTATCGACCTGGCCAACCTGTATTCATGCAGTTTCATAGCAACCCAGGATCTTGGAAGAGTTACTAAAGAAGGAAGTTTTGAGGTCCTTGGACGTTTTGATTTGAGCGACCTAAGGGGCTGTTCACTTATGTTACAGGAGTGAAAATCTCCGCGGAATCATTCTTTGGTGAATTTACCAGCTTTGAGATTTTATAAGCTTTCATTTTTTCCGAAGGAAAAGGTTTTAAAAGGCTCAGAAGCTCGGAATCCGACAAGGGAGAAAGCCAGCGTTTTTCATCTGCCTGACAGAGGATTGCCGGCATCCTGTCGTGAATGTCACTCATTATTTCATTAGGAGTAGTGGTCAATATTGAAAACGAATGGACCGACTCACCATCAGGGCCTGTCCATTGGTCCCATATCCCGGCCATCGAAAAGGGTTTCTCGTCCTTCATCAGGATCCGGTACGGGTCTTTTTCTTTGTCTTTTTTCCATTCAAAAAAACTATCAGCGGGTACGAGACAACGCCTGCTTCTGAATGCACTTTTATAAGAAGGTTTTTCGGTGATGGTCTCTGATCTGGCGTTGATCAGGCGGTAACCAATAGACTTGTCAGTGGCCCAGAACGGGATAAGTCCCCAATGGTAAAAGCTGAGTTCGCCTGGATCATGATTAGAGATCACAGCCAGGTCCTGTCCGGGAGCGCAATTGTACCTTGCTTTATAGATGGCTGTGCGAACCCTTACCCCAAAGCGTTCTTCGATGAGTTCATCCAAAACTGTAAAAGAATATCTTCCACACATTCAGAAAGAATTACAGCTTAAAGTTAGTAAATTTTTTAATTTTAACTTTTTTACCGGTTTTTCAAATGGAGGAACCCAGGCAGGGAATCTCCTACCAGTGGTGTGGAAGGCAAAGCAGATGAAGCATTATAACATCAGCATCAGCGGACGGGTTCAGCGTGTCGGGTTCAGGTTTTCGGCCATGCAGGCTGCATATCGTCATGGCGTATCCGGCTTTGTCAGGAATATGAAAGATGATTCAGTGTATATCGAAGCGGAAGGAGAAGAGGATGCCATAAACCTCTTTCTGCAATGGTGTCGAAAAGGTCCTCCCGGAGCCAGGGTAGATACGGCTAAGATCTCGGAAGGGGAAATGAAAAATTTCAAGACGTTTGATATACTGTATTAGCAAGGCAGTTTATGGGGATTTGATTACCGTTGCAGGTTATTTAAAGGTGATCATTATGCCTCTTTGAGGCGAAATTCATTCCTTCAGCCCTTCAACAATTATCACGATCTCTCCTTTAACCGTTTTACTGCTGAAGTGCAGTATCAGTTCTTCCATAGTTCCTCTTGCATTTTCTTCATGGATTTTTGTAAGTTCCCTGGAAACGCAGGCATAGCGGTTGCTGCCAAAGAATTCAGCAAATTGAGTCAGGGTTTTGACAAGCCTGAACGGGCTTTCATAAAAGACCATTGTCTTTTCTTCTTTTGCCAGTTGCTGCAGGCGTGTATGCCGGCCTTTTTTATGCGGAAGGAAGCCTTCGAAGATAAAATGGTCGGAAGGGATTCCGCTGTTGACCAGGGCCGGGACAAAGGCCGTTGGTCCGGGCAGGCATTCCACCGGAATGCCTGCCCGGATGCAGGCCCGGATCAGAAGGTAGCCGGGATCGCTGATCCCGGGAGTGCCGGCGTCGCTCACGAGAGCAATCACGGAGCCCAGAAGCAGCCGGTCAGTAACATTATCCACTGAACGGTGCTCGTTGAACTGGTGATGCGAATGCAGAGGCTTATCTATGCCGTAATGCCTTAAAAGTACCGATGTGGTACGCGTGTCTTCAGCCAGTATCAGGTCAACTTCCTTCAATATCCTGATCGCCCTGAGAGTGATATCCTCGAGGTTGCCGATGGGAGTGGGTACTATATAAAGTTTTCCGGGCATATTTTAAGTAGCGGGATAGCGAAATAGCGAAGTAGCGAAATGGCGAAATATATTGAGCGAAGCATTTTGAACTAGCCGACTCAGGCGGAGTGCAGCGACACCGCAGCGGCGGTGCAAAGATGCGAGCGGCCTCATGATTTTACAACTAATTTAAACCCCACTCCATGAACATTGATCAGCTCCACGCTGGGGTCCTCCTTCAGGTACTTCCGCAGTTTAACAATATACACATCCATACTTCGGGCATTGAAATAGCTGTCATCATTCCATATCTGTGTCAGGGCAGAAGAACGGTCGAGCACCTCGTTGGCATTTATACAAAGAAGTCTCAGCAGACCTGCTTCTTTCGATGTCAGCTTCTGTTCCTTTTCGTTTATCGTGAGGATCTGATGGTTGAAATCAAACGTATACTTCCCAAGGGTAAATACATTATCATTCCCGGTTGTTTTCCCCCCCTCATCCGTCCTCCTGAGAATTGCATGCATCCTCATTAAAAGCTCTTCCATACTGAAAGGCTTTGTCACATAATCGTCAGCCCCGGCCTCAAACCCTTTCAGCTTGTCGTCCTGCAGGGTTTTTGCAGTAAGAAAAAGTATAGGCACCTTCCGGTTCATCGCACGTATCTCCTTTGCAGCCGCAAACCCATCCTTCACAGGCATCATGATATCAAGAATCACAAAATCAATTTCCTTTTTCCCGAATGCCTCAACAGCTTCCTGCCCGTTAAGGCACAGGGTCGTATTGTATCCCTTGGCGTCGAGGTAATTCTTAAGGATATTACCAAGGTTTCGGTCATCCTCCGCCAGCAAAACATTTACATTCACTTTTTCCATATCTTGATCTTTCATTCTTTATAGATAAACGGAAGAAATACTTTAAACTTGCTTCCCCTGTTAACTTCACTTTCAAGACTGATCTTCCCGTGATGTTCGCCGACAATTGCCTTGACATAACTTAAGCCCAGGCCGAATCCTCTCACTTCGTGAATATTCCCGGTGGGAACGCGGTAAAGCTTATCAAAGATCTTCTTTTGTTCCGACTTGCTGATGCCAATGCCGTTATCTTCAATCGTCAGAAGAACGCCGTTCCCGCTGTTCTCGGTGCTTATCCTGATCATAGGTTTCCTGGGGGAATATTTATTGGCATTATCCAGAAGATTGTAAATCAGGTTGGTCAGATGCACCTTATCCCCTTCAATCCTTGGATTCGAAGCAAAAAAACTCTTAATGATCACCCCGTCTTTGATTTCAACCTGAATGCGGATGTTCTTAACCACATCATGAATGATTTCGTGGATATTGATTATCTCCCTCTTCATCTTCAACTGACCTGAATCAAGCACCGCCGTCTGCAGGATCTTTTCCGCCATCCCTGCAAGCCGCTGGTTTTCCTCCCTTACCATATTGATGTAGTTCGAATAAAATTCGGAGGATTTGCCGATATCCTTGTCACTTAAGGCCTCGCAAGCCAGGGAAATGGTAGCAATAGGGGTTTTGAACTCATGGGTCATGTTGTTAATGAAATCGTTTTTCATCTCCGAAAGTCTCTTTTGCCTGAAAATGGTCGAAATAGTATAGGTAAATGAATACACTATAACGATTATGAGAACCAGGGAGATCAGCAGCATGCCCCATAATTCAGTCAGCAGGAACCTCCTTTCATTAGGAAAATTAATCAGCAGGTACTCGGGAGGAGTGAAGATATCGCTCTGGAACAAAGGGAATGCATAGCCCTTCTCAAAGAGCTCCTTTCGGTAATTTGGTGATTTCTCGATCAGGTAAGCTTCATTCTCAGGTTTGTAAATACCGAACTCAAAACGCGTATCAATTCCCCTGATGTTTAGTTCCCGTGAGATGAGGGAGTCAAGAATATTTTTATTCAGGAATTCATCATAAGGCAGATGAGGATTGATGTTTAGCAATCCTTCGGGTTTTGATTTCTCTATCGAACGGCGTTTTTCAAGCAGCTCGATCTTCGAAACAACTTTCGTAATGGCCTCATTCACACTGCGGCGGAAATTAGCTTCCTTGACGGTTGAGGCATTCCTGATCCAGTAGATCTGGATGCCCATAAGCCCTCCGAGTGCAAGGGTCATCACAACAATAGTAAGGATTATAAACCGGCGGTTCATAACACAAAAGTAAAGTAAAAAGCCGATTTATGGTTTTAACACTTTTTAACGTACTTTAATAATCCTTAACATTTGCGAATCGGAGGCTGCAGTATATTTGTGGCACAATTGCGAGCCTGATAAGAAATACGATAGCTTTGATAAGGCAGTAATGTGTGCATTTAAGTGAGACAGCGTTTTGTTTATTGATTAAATCCCGGATTCTTTCCGGGATTTTTTTTATCCCCACTCATGGCTCATGGCTCATGGCTCATGGCTCATGGCTCATGGCTCATGGCTCATCACGACCTTCTCGATTACTTCCGGATAGTACTCATACTCCAGCTCATGTATCCTCCCGGCGAGTGTTTCCACAGTGTCTCCGGAAAACACCGGGCATCTGGCCTGGAAAATAATGTCACCCTCATCATATCTTTCATTTACATAATGTATGCTGATGCCCGATTCCCTTTCACCTGCCTTAATTACGGCTTCATGCACCCTCTCGCCATACATGCCTTTTCCTCCATATTCAGGAAGAAGAGCGGGATGAATGTTGACGATCCTGCCGGGGTAAGCCTTGAGCAGGTTCCCGGGTATGAGCCAGAGGAAACCCGCGAGCACAAGAAATGAGATTTCATTATTTGTCAATATTTCAGGGATTTCACTGGTATTATAAAAAGTAAAGCGGTCGAAGACATGGCAGGGGATGCCAAGTTTCTGCGCACGTGTCAATACATAAGCATCCGTCCGGTTGCTCAGGATGAGCCTGACCCTTATCGCCGGATGATTCGAGAAATATTCTGAGATCCTCTGTGCATTAGTCCCGTTCCCTGAAGCCAGAATTGCTATATTTGTCATGATTATCAGTTTCAGATACAAAAATACAAAACCGTAAGGTTGATGGCCCGACCTAACTCAATATAATATAAGTGCCTGAGAATTAATTTTTAATAAAACCTAACATTATCCAAATAGTACTGATATTCAGCAGGTTGATATTTTAAAATGTTAAAAAATCTTAAAATTCTTTGGCAGGTACCTGAAAATTATTTCCTTTGCACTCCTTTTAACCAAAAAATTTAAAAAAACATGTCTGACATTGCAGCAAAAGTAAAAGCTATCATTGTTGATAAGCTTGGTGTTGATGAAAGTGAAGTTACACCTGAAGCAAGTTTCACAAATGACCTGGGTGCTGACTCCCTGGACACTGTTGAACTGATCATGGAATTTGAAAAGGAATTCGATATTGCCATCCCCGACGATCAGGCCGAAAAGATCAGTACAGTAGGTGAAGCAATTGCTTACATTGAAAACAACACCAAGTAAGGATTTCTACGCTTGTATTGTATGATGACAAACACTTCCTTAACAGGGAGTCTCCTTTAACAAATGTAATTTAACCATCAATCAGAAAGCTTTGAGACGAGTTGTTATAACTGGCCTTGGCGCGATTACACCGCTGGGGAATTCGGTCGATGAGTATTGGAATAATCTGGTTAAAGGAGTAAGTGGTGCAGGCCCGATCACCCGCTTCGATTCCTCTAAATTTAAAACCCGCTTTGCCTGCGAGGTCAAAAATTTCAACCCTGAAGATTATTTCGACCGAAAAGAAGTTCGTAAATACGACCGTTATGCCCACTTCGGAATAGTTTGTGCCGACCAGGCTATTATAAATTCGGGAATGGATCTTGAAAAGGTCGATAAAGACCGGATTGGGGTTATCTGGTCTTCTGGCATCGGCGGTTTGGATACTTTCCAGCAGGAGGTATCAGGTTTTGCATTAGGCGACGGGACTCCCCGCTTCAACCCGTTTTTCATTCCAAAGATGATCGCTGACATTGCAGCAGGTCATATTTCGATTAAATATGGTTTTCGGGGACCGAACTTTGCGATCGTTTCGGCCTGTGCATCTTCTGCTAACTCACTGGTGGATGCCATGCTTTATATTAGGAACAACATGGCCGATGTTTTTGTAGCCGGTGGATCCGAGGCTGCTATTACTCCTGTCGGTATTGGCGGGTTTAATGCGATGCATGCCTTGTCGACCCGTAACGATGATCCAGCCACTGCTTCAAGGCCGTTTGATAAAGATCGTGACGGTTTTGTCATGGGAGAAGGAGCGGGCGGCCTTATCCTTGAAGAACTTGAACATGCGAAAGCACGCGGAGCCACGATCTATGCTGAAGTTGCCGGAGGCGGGGTTTCTGCCGACGCTTATCATATGACTGCTCCTCATCCCGAAGGTATGGGAGCAATCCTCGCAATGCGCCATGCCCTGGCAGATGCAGGAATGAAACTCGAAGATATCGATCACATTAATACCCACGGCACATCAACCCCGGTTGGCGATATTGCCGAACCAAAAGCAATTCTTGGACTTTTCGGGGAACATGCATACCGGATCAATATCAATTCAACGAAGTCGATGACCGGCCACCTTCTGGGCGCTGCCGGCGCAATCGAAGCTATCGCATCGGTTATGGCTGTAAGGAATAATATTGTTCCTCCTACGATTAATCATTTCACCGATGATCCTGAGCTGGACAGTAAACTGAATTTTACTTTCCACAAAGCCCAGGAAAGAGTTGTGAACGTTGCACTCAGCAATACTTTCGGTTTCGGCGGACATAATGCCACGCTGATCGTAAAAAAATATTAAGCGCCTTGCTTTGAAGTTCCGGACATTAAAAACGGTCCTCTTCGTTAATCATTCCGACAAACATCTGAAACATGCCATCAGGAATATTTTTGGGTTTCGTCCCGGAAATATTTTTTTATACCGGCTTGCATTTACACATAAGTCGGCCAGCCAGGAAACCATCAGAAACCTCCGGATAAATAACGAACGACTTGAATTTCTGGGTGATGCAATACTCGATGCAGTCACGGCCGATTTTCTTTTCAAGACATTCCCAGCCAGGGATGAAGGCTTTCTTACAGAAATGCGTTCCAAACTGGTCAGCAGGGCCCAATTGAACAAGCTTTCCCAGAGAATGGGAATAGATAATCTCATCCAGCTCGAGAACTCTTCATCGGGCGTGTTCCGGTCCTTTAAGGGCGACGCTTTTGAAGCCCTGATAGGAGCGATCTACCTCGACAAAGGTTTCAATTTCACCCGCAGGATCATCCTCAAAAAAATAATAAACCATTATATTGACATCAACGAACTTGTGAACCAGGAAGTGAACTTTAAAAGCAAGGTTATTGAATGGGCGCAGAAAGAGAAAAAGCAACTCAGCTTTAATGTCCTTGAGGAGATCGGCAGCGGTTATAAAAAACAATATCTCGTTGAGTTAACTATCGAAGGACTGCAACCGGCAAGGGGACAGGATTATTCGATTAAGGGAGCAGAACAGAATGCCTCTGAGAAAGTCTGGCAAAAAATAAACGGGGAAAGCTTGGAAAAGACTTGATATTTGATTATATTTGTTATGATCAATCGTTCTGATTATGGCAAAAAAATTCATGCTTGAATCACGAGCTGAACCTTCGTTTTATACTCTTGCCGCAGTTTCCTGCCATCTGAAAGATTACCGCCTGTCGTTTTTACTTAACCAGAAGCTGCCTGCCGGCTTCAGGAAAATGGATGATTTCCATGGCCATTACAGTCTTTATTTTTATCTGGATGAAGAATGCCGGAATTCATATTACCTTGTTAGTAACCGGAGCGAGGAAAAAGTTCTTTTTCCTGAACTCAAACAAACCGATTTTGTGATCCTGGTGGAAGGTCAGTATAAGAAAAACCAGCTTAACTACCTGATCAGTACCATCAAATCGATACCAAATGTACTGACCACTTTTGAGATCCAGGCTGAAAGCCTGAAAAATTTTTCAGGCTTCCTGGCTGATCTTGAACTTCATTTTTTAAATCTTAAAATAGAAAGCAAGCCCAAATTAGTATTTACTAAAAAGTAAGGAGGTGCATATGTTTGAAGAATTAAAGAAATCGCTTGATAAAGGAATCGAATATGCCTTTATGACAACCGACAAGCTTGCAAAAGCAGCCAGGGATATGGCAAAGGAAAATAATCTGACAAAAGAGGAAGCCAAAAAACTGCTCGACCTTCTTGTTAAGAAATCCGAAGAAACGAAGAAAAACCTGGAGGTGAATTTCCAGGAGCTGGTTAAAACCACACTTCACAAGATGAATGTCCCGACTAAGGAAGAGATCCGGAGCCTGGAGGCAAGGATCAAGAAGCTCGAAGCGAAGAAAGTCCCGGTGAAGACGGCAAAGAAACCGGTAAAGAAAGTATAAACAATTAGCGAAATGTGAAAAGCGAAAAGCGAAATGTTTCGCTTTTCGCTTTTCGCCATTTCGTTTTTATCATTGAGTTATGCGAATCTCCCAAATCGGACTGGCCATGCATGAACTCGGAAGAGCCAGGGAAATACTGGGTGTTTTATTCAAATACGGGTTCCAGGACTGGGTCAGTAAAAATGGATTGGGCAAGTACCTTGTGACGAAGAAACGCTTTGCCCGAATTGAGCAATACAATCAGTGGGAGAGGATCAGGATGGCTGTGGAGGAGCTTGGCCCCACATTTATAAAATTCGGTCAGATACTGGCCGACCGGCCTGATATCCTCGATGAAGATCTCAGGAATGAACTTAAAAAACTCCAGGATGCTGCCGACCCCATGCCTGATGACATTGCCATTGCCTTTATTGAAAAAAACATCCATTGTTCCGTCGCCGACGTTTTCAGCAAATTTGACACCAACAGGCTGGCATCTGCCTCTATGGCACAGACCTACCGTGCAACTCTTCTGAACGGGGAAGAAGTTTGCGTTAAGATCCAGAGGCCGGGGATTGATAAAAAGATCAATCTTGACCTCCATCTCATGAATTATTTTGCCATTCGCATGCAAAAGAATAACCCCGAGATGGAAGCCATCAATGTAATTGGTATCGTTAAAGAATTCGGTAACACAATTAAAAAAGAACTGGATTTCAGGCATGAAGCGGCAAGCGTGATCAGGTTCAGGCATAATTTTGAGGACGATCCGGATATTTATGTCCCGAAAATATTTACGCAGTTTACAAACCAGTATGTACTGGTTGAAGAATATGTTAGCGGGATCAAGGTTTCAGACATGGCATCACTTAACGCTTCCGGCCTTGATACATTCCAGCTTGCGAAAAATGCCGTCAGGCTGATGTTTGACCAGCTTTTTAAACATGGATTCTTCCATGCCGATCCGCATCCGGGAAATATATTCGTACTTCCCGGTAATGTGATCAGTTTTATTGATTTTGGCATGATGGGTTCGTTAAGGGACGAGCACCTGAATTTTCTTGGGAAATACACTTTAGGCTATCTGGAGAGAGATGCACGTGGCATGACGGAAGCACTTCTGCTGGTTTCCGGAAAGAGGCATTTTGCGAGGTCCAGCGAACTGGAACATCAGATCAAGGACCTGCTTGCACATTACAAGTATCTTTCTATCGAAGAAATGGATTTCGGGAAGATCATGAACGAATCGGTTGATATACTTGTCCAATATGGTTTGCGGATGCCTCAGGGGATCTACCTCCTGGCCAAAGCGCTGATGGGAATAGAAAGAGTTGCGGTCGTCCTGAACCCGGGCATCGATTTTGCCGGTGAAATGAGGCCATATGCAACCGAGCTTATTTCACGGCAATTCGACCCGAAAGTGATTGCACGTGAAGTATTCGATTCGCTGAAAGAATATTACAGGCTCGTTACAGAGATCCCGGCCGATCTCAACGAGATCATCAGTAAAATAAAGGAAGGCCGTTTTAAAACCCAGATCGAGCTCAAAGGCTTCGAGCCCCTGATCGAACATATAGATGCTTTTGGGAACCGTCTTTCGATTGCTATCGTTCTTGCGGCCCTGATCATCGGTGCATCGATACTTTCACAGTGGGAACAGGTTCGCTGGATCGGCACTGCAGTGTTCGGCCTTGCAGGTATATTCGGGTTCTGGATGCTGGTGAAACTTTTGCGAAAGAATAAGTTCTGAATTTCGAATTTCGAATTTCGAATAACGAATGTCGAATTATGATTTTTTTCACAGTTCGACATTCAACATTCAATATTCGCTATTCGATATTAAATAGTCCCCGTAAACTGCTTGAGGAATCTGAGGTCGTTTTCGAAAAACAGCCTCAGGTCGCGTACCTGGTACTTCAGCAGGGTGACCCGTTCAATACCCATACCAAAAGCAAATCCTGTGTAAATCGTACTGTCAATCCCGCAATTGTCAAGCACTGCAGGGTCTACCATCCCGCAACCCAGGATCTCAACCCAGCCGGTATATTTGCATATATTACATCCCTTACCTCCACAGATATTACAGGAAACATCAAGTTCTCCCGACGGTTCGGTAAAGGGGAAAAAAGACGGCCGGAGGCGAATCTCAGTACTTTCGCCGAACATCTCCCTTGCAAAATACAATAAGGTCTGTTTAAGGTCCATGAACGAGACATTCTTGTCAACGTACAAACCCTCAACCTGGTGAAAGATGCAATGCGCCCTTGCCGAAATAGCTTCGTTTCTGAATACCCTGCCCGGAAAGATTTTCCTGATCGGTGGCTGTTCAGTCTCCATCGTTCTTATCTGGACTGATGAAGTATGAGTGCGGAGCAGGATCTCGGGGTCCCTGGCAATGAAAAAAGTATCCTGCATATCCCTGGCCGGATGTTCAGGGGGGAAATTCAGAGCGCTGAAATTATGCCAGTCATCCTCGATCTCCGGGCCCTCGGCAACAGTATATCCGATCTGCCCGAAAATTCGAATGATCTCATTCCTTACTATTGAAAGCGGATGGCGTGTCCCGGGTGCCATATGATCGACCGGAAGACTAAGGTCAGCAGACTCATCGTTGGCTTCCTTGTTGCCCTCAAATGCCGATTTCAGGTTCTCGATCTTCAGCTGGGCCGCATTCTTCAGATGGTTGAGCAATAGGCCCATCTCCTTTTTCTGTTCGGCCGGGACATTCCGGAATTCATCAAACAAAACAGAGATAAGCCCCTTCTTGCTGAGATACTTCAGCCGAAGCTGTTCCACGTCGCCGGGCAAGTCAGCCTTAAGATTGCTAATCTCCTCTGTGAGATATTTTATACGTTCGAGCACGGCTTGACGAATTACGAGTTACGAATTACGATTTACGAATGATATCTGAAAGAAATCGTAATTCGTAAACCGTATTCGTAAATCAGGATTTTAATCCGCTAATTTGATTGTCATCTTCAGGTCCTTCTTCGGCCTGTCGTTCTGGTCGCGTTCAACATTAGCGATCTTATCAATGATATCAAGGCCTTCGGTTATCTCTCCGTAAACGGTATATCCGCCATCAAGAAAAGGAGTTCCACCAATAGTCTCATAGATCTTTTTCTGCTCATCGGTATACTTTGCCGGGAGTGAAGAAGCGGGGTATTTTTTGCCTTCAACAATATAGAACTGGCATCCGGAGGAGGCTTTTTTAGGGTTTACATTGTCGCCCTGCCTTGCAGCTGCAAGAGCACCTTTTTTATGGATGAAGGCAGGATTGAATTCAGCGGGAACAGTATAGCCGGCATCACCGGAACCAAGCTGCTGGCCTGGTTTTGCATTCTTAGAATCCGGGTCGCCACCCTGTATCATAAACTGGGGAATTACCCTGTGAAACAGGGTCCCGTTGTAAAAGCCCTGCTTTACAAGCTTTACAAAATTATCACGGTGCTGGGGCGTTTCATTGTACAGAAAACCCTTCATGTCACCATAGTCGGTATGAATTACGAATTTTACCACTTTCTGGGAGGTTTTAGTTTGAGACATAGTTGAAATACTGAAAACAAGAATACTTGCTAAGAAGAACAATACGATTTTTTTCATGAGTCAATAATTTGTTTTTAATGGTTACATCAAATACCCCTATTGTCTTTCCCGGTTTGCAATAACGCTGTTAACCCGGGTATTTCTTATAAATTCTGTTTAAGATCAGGCTGCAAATTTAAGGAATTTTTTCTCAGAACTTATCCACAAAGATGTGAAGTGTGACAGTAAATGAAGTAATTTTAAATCCAGCATTAAAACATTTGGCATTCAGGGCTTAACGCCGGCCTTGATAAATATGGATAAAAGTATTATCACCCGGGAATTGCAGATACTGCTCGAAGCAATCAACGAACAGTTTGAGATCATCAGGGAATATGAGGATTTTATACCTCAGATCGAATTTGACATGATCATGGAGAATGTTCGTAAACTTTACGAAACCTTTCACCGTCTTCAACGTTTGAATGATCCCCTGCTTTTCGTGGAAAAAAAGATTTCGGTTCCGCAGGACATTAAAAAATCAATATCCGCTCCCCCAACTTTTAAACCTGTAAAATTGCCCGGCATGCAGCAGGAAGCCGTCCCGGAGATAAAGTCAGAACCTGTTAAAATGCCTGAACCGGAACATTTCTTCGAATCTCTTCCTGAGTCAGAACCTCAGCCATTACCGGTTACATCGACGAAGCAGCCGGTAATCAACGGGCCCATTATTCATCCGCCAATTCCGATGAGGCCTTTGGTTAAAAAGGAAGCCCAGTCGAAGCGTCATGCTGAAACCGCAGAACTCGAGCTTTTCTCCAGGGAGGAACCCGTGTTTAATATCAAACTGAAGGAAGCAAGAGAGAAAAGCCTGGGCCCCAAGGTTTCGAGGCATGAAAGTTTTAAAGCGGCAATCGGTATCAACGATAAATTCATGTTCATCAACGAGCTCTTCGACGGGAACCTTCGTGAATATAATGAAAGTGTAGAAACACTCAGCGGTTTTAAAACATTACCCCAGGCTCAGGAATACCTTGATCTTTTAAGGCGAAGGAATAGCTGGAACTCGGCATCAAATTCCTTTAAAAGGATAAAAGAACTGGTAGAAAAACGCTTCTGAATTATCAATCCTTTATTTCTTTGCCACTGCATTGATCAGGCCATTGGTTTGCCAGTCGGCATAGATTTTCTGGGCAAGCTGCAATGCCGATTGATCCACGTATTGAGGGTCGGTTACAGTAATATCGGCAGTCCAGATGGCACCATCGCTCTTTTTAATATTGTATAATACCGATTTGATGTTTACTGTCGAAGTAGTACTCCAGTATCCGCCCGAATATACTCCTCCACCGTAAAATCCGCCGCCCCAGCCCCAGCCGCCACCCCAGCCGCCGTAATACGTTGCAGGGACATAGTTGGCTTCTTTGTCGGTACCGGTATATTTGAATATAAGAACCGCATCGGCACCAAGACTGTCGATCTTGGCTTTAACCTGTTCTACAGTATATGACTTCGATGGGTTCAGAAATTCCAGGGAACCGAGGCTTTTCAGTCCTTGCTGGGAAAAATAGGCGCACATCGACTGCTCAAAAGGTTTCACATATTCCAGCTTTGAAAACATGGGAATAACAACAACCTTCGAAATCTGTGAATGATCGTCGGGGTTTTTCCAGCTTGTAAGTGTAATGGGCGAACTGCATGAAAGCAATAGCATCAGTGCAATTATTCCAAGGATGCCGGCAGGTAATGTAAATTTTTTCATACTAAATGGTTTTTAGAATAATTAAATTAATCTTTATAAAAAGTATATAAGGCACCGAAGTAATATTCATCCCAGCCATTTGTAAAGTCTTTATATTCCTTGTCGGGGATGTTGGTATGTCTAAGCTCGGCGGAAGTCCCATCTCCTTCGGGATGCAGAATAATGGTGACAATTGATTCTTCGGGTTGTCCGTCGAAATACCATTGCTGGACTATTTTTTTGTCTTCTTCGAATTCGATGTTTCTTCCAACGATGCTGCCATCCCAGAGTGAAAACTCAGAACCTGCCTGGGTTGACATGACTGCGGGATCACCTGTCCACAGCTGAAGAGTGACCGGGTTGGTCAGGGCTGTATATACGTCATGAGGCGGGGCGGGGATATGGTAATATTTCTTGAATTCTTTCATGTTTCTCCTGCTTAAACGGTCGGGCAGTTTTTCCTTTACTTCAAAGGTAATAAAATGTTTTCACTTTTATTCATCACCACTTCGCTTACAAAAGAATGAACCTGGAAGTTTCTATTTTACCTGCAGCTTCGTTTTAATCCTTATGTCAGCCGACGAACTGCCAGCCATTATCTCAAAATTACCCGGTTCCACTTTCCATTTCTTCCCTGTAACGTCGTAATAGGCAAATGAACGGGAATTGAGGTGCATCGTCACCTCTTTCTCCTGCCCCGGTTCAAGGGTGACCCTCGCGAATCCTTTAAGTTCTTTCACCGGACGGGGCAAATGACTATGATCATCAGCCACATATAGCTGGACTACTTCAGCGCCTGCAACCTTTCCTGTGTTTTTCACCTTGACGGTGACCTTATATGTATCGTTTATCTCCTTATCCACATGAAGTCCTGAATAGAAAAATGAAGTGTAAGATAAGCCGAATCCAAACGGGAAAGTTGGAACAAGCTTATTTTTTTCGAGGTAGCGATATCCTACAAAAATTCCTTCTGCATAAGGAGCCTTCAGGCTTTTATCCATATAATTCTTGTAGGCAGGCGTTTGATCATATCCGCTTATGAACGAAAATGGAAGTTTGGCTGATGGATTGTACTTTCCAAACAGGATTTCGGCAATCGCATTTCCACCTTCCTGGCCTGGGAAGAAAGCTTCGAGCAATACAGGAACTTTGCTCAGCCAGCTTTTCGTAATTACCGGCGTACCAGTGTTTAAGACCACGATAGTGCGAGGGTTGGCGGCGGTAACGGCTTTGATCAGTTCGTCCTGGTTTCCGGGCAGATTGAGTCCGCCCACACGGTCATAACCTTCACTCTCAAAAGCATCTGAAGTTCCGGCAAAGACAATTGCTGCATCAGCGCTTCGCGCGGCTTCAACTGCTTTTGCAATCATATCGTTCTGAATCTTTCTGGCAGGCAGGTCCCAGCCCAGAATAAGTACAGCGTTGCCACCATTTTCATAATATTCAACTCTAATGCTGTAAGATTTACCTGCAACCAGGTCGATTTTCGCTGAATCGACAGTTGCGCCGTGATCGCTCCAGTTTTCGATCAGGTTCTTACCATCAATGAAAACTCTTACCCCGTCATCACTGGCCGCGTAGAACGTATAGGTTCGGGTTAAAGGCGGCGTAATAAAACCGCTCCATCGCACAGAATAATTATCTTTTCCTATTCCTTCAGCGGGAGGATCATCCTCCCAGTTGAAATACAGGATTGAATCAAGGCGTGTAAGTGCAGGCTGACCCTCAAGCCTGGTGTTGTTGAAAAATTCTGCTTTCAGCCCGTTGCCTTTCAAATCAGGCGGCTGAAGGAATTGTTCATGCACAGGCAATATGGGGGTTGACTGTAATTCATCGCCCTGGGAAAATATAATCTCAACACTGTTTCCCAGGAGTTTTTGAATACCCTCCAGGGGTGAAATACGGTAAACCGGGTTCACATGCGAACTGCCGCCTCCACCCACACGGGCAACTGCTGCATTGGGACCGATGAGAGCAATTTTTTTCAGCTTGTTCTGATTAAGAGGAAGAATGTTCCCGTCGTTTTTCAATAATACAATACTTTCTTTAGCGATCGCAAGAGCAAGTTTTTTGTGAGCATCAGCTGTGAGAACAGTGGTATCGGAGACAAAAGTCCTATCAAATAAACCGGCCATGAATTTTACCCACAGAATACGACTTACCTTATCGTTGATCGTTGCTTCGGAGACTTTGCCTTCCTGAACAGCTTGTTTCAGGTTTTTGAGAGAGAATACATCTCCGAGCGGCATTTCCAGATCAAGTCCATTGTTCGCTGCATTCACCGTTGAATGGGTCGAACCCCAGTCTGAAACCACGAGTCCTTTAAAACCCCAGTCATTTTTCAGAATATCGGTAAGTAATACCTTGTTTTCACTGCACCACCATCCGTTAACCTTATTATATGCCGACATCACAGTGTATACACCGGCTTCATTAACGGCGGCTTCAAAGGCTGGCAGGTAAATCTCCCGCATGGTACGTTCATCGGCCAGAACATTTATCTCGGTACGCTGCCATTCCTGGTTGTTGAGGGCATAATGCTTTACGCTGGCAATCACATCATGAGATTGAAGGGCTTTGATATAACTCACAGCGATACGGGAAGAGAGCCATGGGTCTTCCCCATAACTTTCAAAATTGCGCCCGCCCGCGGGAAAGCGGTGAATGTTCACGCATGGCCCCAGTAAAAAATCCCGGCCGTGGGCATGGGTCTCTTCAGCCAGAGCATCTCCAAACCTCGCTACCAGACTGGTGTCCCAGGTTGCAGCTATAGCAGCCCCACAGGGAAAAGATGTCGACTTATACCATCTCACACCCAGAGGGCCGTCGCTCATCCTGAAGGCCGGGATCCCCAGCCTCGTATTTTCCCTGGTGTCAAAACCAAGGTCTCCTGTTCCGGAGAGCTGGTCAATCTTTTCCTCAAGGCTCATTCTGCCTAGCAGATCCCTGACCCTTGCATCAACCGTTGCTTTCGGGTTTTTGTATTCCTGAGAAAAAACAGCTTGGGTTAACAGTATCAATATTGCAACCACAAACAAAACAGCTATTCTTTTGTTCAGCATTTTTACCTCCAATTTAAGGATTAATTATTCAATGATAAGCGTTTGAATTGAATGCGGCAAACTGGTTGTTTCAGCAGCCTGCCCGGAAATCCATAAGCGATATGAGATTTTTTCGTTACTCTGGTTCATCACAATGACCACTATTTTCCCGTTTGTGTTCATGAAGGCTGTTGAAAGCAATTGTCCGCGGCTGACCGAACTGATGATTCGCATGGCGCCCGGGCGGATGAACTTTGAAAAATGGCCGATATAATAAAATGAATTCAGGTAGTATAATTCCCCTGTTTTTGTATTGGCATGAAGAGGAGCAAAACACAGGTTGCCAACATGATTGGGACCGCCTGTTTCATCGAGCAAAATATTCCAGTCGGTCCATCCGACGGTCCCGTTGTTGAAATCGTTGATCATAGAACGTCCGTATACCTCTCCCCACTTCCATTCATCCATTCTGCTGAAATTGAAACTTTCTGCACAACCTTCGGTAAAGATCAGATGAGTATTGGGATATGCCTCGTATACCCTTCGCACATTATCAAACAATTTACCACCCCCGGTCCAGTCCTCATACCAGTGAAATCCAATCCCCCAGACATATTTTGCTGCATCAGGATCGTTCAGAATGGTGCTTGCACGCTGGTATATCAGGTCACGGTTGTGATCCCAGGCAATAAGTTTTTTCTCACTTAATCCGGCCTTTTGCAATGCGGGCCCAAGAAAGTTCTTTATAAAATCCCTTTCCTCTTCAGCAGTATAGATACATGATTCCCAGGTTTGTTTGGCCATAGGTTCATTTTGAACACTGATTCCCCAGATAGGAATACCCTCGGCCTGGTATGCATTGATAAACTTTACAAAATAATTCGCCCAGCTCTGATAATATGCCGGTTTAAGCTTCCCTCCATGCAAAATATCGTTATTGTCCTTCATCCATGCCGGCGGGCTCCAGGGGCTCGCAAACAGGGTAAATTGTCCTCCTGCAGCAGCAATGGCCTGCCTGATGAAAGGAATCCGGAACTCCTTGTCGTGGGCAACACTGAACGATGTCAATGCAGCGTCATTTTCATTTGCATAGGTATAACTGCTGCTCGAAAAATCACAGCTATGAATATTAGTCCGGCCCAATGTATATCCAATCCCTTTTTCAGGGTCAAAATACTTCTGCAGAATTTCCTGCTGCTTTTCTTTGGGCAGTTTTGCAAAAGTCTCCGCTGAGGCATCCGTTAAGGCGCCACCTATCCCGATTATCGTTTGGAATGTCCTGCCGGGATCCACGAACACGCAAGGCTGTGTTTCGAGAGGCTGGCCAAAATCGGCCAGTGTCAGTGTCCCGGTAAGGGATATCCTGAGTTTTGTATTTTCAGCTGTCGTATATACACTAACCTTTTTCACAGCATTTGAACCGGGGACAACAGCTGCATTAACAGCAAACGAGGTACCGGCGAATAACAGAATTAATGAACCTGATAAAAATAATAAATTTTTCATACAAAGCAGATTATGTTTTACTGGATGATGAGTTTAGAGCGGTGTATCGTTCCTGATATCTCCAGCTCCAGGAAATAAAATCCTTTCGGAAGATCTCCCACATAAATTTGTTGAGACTCCTGGGCCGGTGATAATTCCATTTCTTTAATCAGTAAACCATTCAGGTTGCGAACAATGAGTAATTTTTTCAGACCCCTGGAGTTTGGACTTTCAATTGTTAATTCATCCCTCACAGGGTTAGGGAAGATGTTGATCTCCTGACCACTGATCACTGGTGTACCCTGACTTTTATCTGTGAATTTATACCAGTTCATATTGAATTCTGGTTTTAAGATCCTGACCCGTAATTTACTGTGACCTTCAGTCAGCGACAGTTCTGCATTTACGCTGCTCCACGTTTGCCATCCCCCGGTAACGGGAATATTGACAGTACCTGAGTTAAGCACATCGCCATTATCATTTAACTGCTGAATCTGGATGGTACCAGCGTCACTGAGACAGGCAATTCGCACTTCCACATTATATTTTCCCGATTTCGAAACCATAATACGATAGTCGAGATAATCTCCGGCATTAGTATAACCAACATCTTGTCCGCCCCCCGCATCTGTGGTCGTTTCGAGCTGCAAGCCCTGGTTAAAACTAAATGCCTCGGCTTCAATTTTTCCTGGTATCTGCAGATAGGCCGGTAAGTTGATTTTGACCGGGAGCTTGCTGAAGTTTTCGAGTAATGTGTTATCTGTGGCCCTGACATGACCATCCTGATAGTTAAGCTCGACAGTATCACCGGCAAAAATCTGCTGGCCAAGGTTCAGAATAATCTGAGCAGAATTCTGACTGTTAATTGCCAGGCTGATTATATTGACTGTTTTTCCGTTCATGGAGCAGCTGAACCCGTCAGCCTTCACAGTAGAATCGACGAGAGTTTTATTGAAACTGATACAAATACTTTCACTCTGCCGGTATGTTTCTGCTGAAACAGGTTTCAATGGGACATCAGAGGTTTTCCCACTGATTGAAAATTGAAGGAACCCCAGATTAATGCCGCCTTTTTCAAAAATAACTTTGAGTTTTTGCGTGCTCTTATAAAGAATGACATTATTAATTATGAAGTCTTTCCATGTTTGATATCCTCCGGAAGACGGAACAGGCAATTCTCCTGTAATATCAACTTCGTCGGCTGTAAGTCTTATTATTGATCCGGAAAGGCCGGCATACCTGACCTGGACAGTATAGGCTGCGGTCGAATCTGTTTCAGCTGTAAATTGCAGCCATTCGCTATCGGCAGTCCAGCCCACATCGTATCCATTTGCACCCGGATGAGTATCTGTTGTGACTTCAATATCCACGCCATCGTTTCTGTAACTTCCGCCACTGTTCCAGGCTGTATATGTTCCTGTACTTACCTGATAGGTTGCGATATCGGTATCAAAGTAAGCTTTCCCATTTCTGCCCAGGTCATAATCGGAAGCATGAACGATTCCCGGAATTACATGATGTGTGAAAACCCGGGTTGTTGAATCATACACTTGCCGGAACATCGCGTCAATTACATCCTTGCGGTAAATGCAATTTTCAGGTTTTGCGTTGGATGCTATCTGCATCAGGGTGTAGTATGCAAAACCCGCAGATGGCTTTGTTCCTCCACTGGTCCAGTAATCGAGCAAAGTCTGATATTCGGGAGTTTTCATTATCGTAAACGGGTTGACAACCGAATTGATCTTTTTAAGGGGCCACCAGGCCCAGCCTATATTATTTGTCTCAGCCAGGCGAATGGCATCGGTAAACCATGGGTTTGAATTTTCGCCGGATTCTCCCATCCAGAGCGGAACATTATACTGATTTCTGAGATTCAGCATGCCTTGAATGCTGTTCTGGTCGTTGTAAGACCAGTATTTATGAAAACTGATCACCGTATTATTATCCCATGCCGGTAAAATGCCGCTGTAATTGTTGCCCCAGCAGTTGCCTTCGATAATAATAATATGCCTGCTGTCGGCTTCCCTGATAGCACTGGTGATGCTTATGAGCAATTGCCGGAGGGGGGTATTTGATGTTTCAGAACAACCATTCTGGTTGCCGCCTGCAGTAAAGCTCCAGTTGGGTTCGTTCAGCATATCATATCCTCCCACCCAGGGCTCATTGGCGTAACGTTCGGCCAGTTTTCTCCATAAGGCGATTGTTTTTTGCTTATTGGCTTCATTTTCCCAGAGGGATGATTTGGCGGGGTTTCCATCGCAGATTGCGTAATCCTTTCCCTGTCCTCCCGGGGCGGCATGCAAATCAAGAATGACATAGATATGCCGGGCTGTGCACCATTTTATCAAACTGTCGGTTAAATTAAAACCCTTGTCAAGCCATGTGTTTGCTCCGGCCACGGGTTCTTCTTCAACAGGCAGGGTAAAAAGGTTATAATGCATGGGCAACCTCACCGAATTGAATCCCCAGGAAGCCAGTGAATCAATATCCCGTTTTGTACAATGGTTTGCATGCCAGGCATCATAAAAAGCTTCTGTATTGGCGGGCCCGATGAGGTCCTGGATCTTCGATTTAATCTGCCATTGAGCGCTGGCGAAAGCGCTCATTTCCATCATATAGGGTTCCTGAAGCATCCAGCCTCCAAGGCCCATGCCTCTCAGGATCACTTCATTTCCGCTTTCATTGATTATTTTTTTCCCGCTTGTTTTCAGCCACTGGGCAGAGGCAGCAAGATTCATCAGAAGAATGACCGATGCAAAAAGTAATTTTATTGCCCGGGGTTTCAATTTCATATCACCAGTATATTTCCGGAAGGTATTCTCCAAAGGTACAAAAAAAACTGCCCTCATCGGATGATGAGGGCAGCAGAATAGATTAGTAATTATTACCCGGTTTATCCGGGATCAATATCCGGGATTTTGAACCAGCATGGTATTTGAAAGTTCAGCCAGGGGAATCGGCAATATCTCATTTTTGCCTGCGGTAAATCCCTTTCCAGCTAAAACAGTCGGAGCGTCTCCCCATCTGACAAGGTCAAACCAGCGATGGCCCTCTGTGGCCAGTTCGAGGCGGCGTTCCTTTTTGATATTATCGAGGGTTACCGGTACAGAAGGAAGTTTTACACGTGCCCGCACCCGGTCTAAATAGATCTGAGCCTTTCCGAGGTCTCCGCCTCCGCGAACCAGGGCTTCAGCTTCCAGCAGGTAGGTATCAGCCAAACGGATTTCCATATCGTCGTTCGGATAATTCAGTACAGGATCGCCTCCGATTGTGGAATAGAATTCCTTCAATGGGGCGTATTTGGCCAAAAAGTAGCCGGTGTTCATATAACTCTTCTCATACGAGCAGAGACCGGCAGTTTTCATGCTGTCGATATTGACAACGGTGTATTTGTACCTTGGGTCATTTTTCAATGCAGCCACGAGCTCCGGGGTGATGGGGTTAAATCCATAGCCGGCAACATAGGTCGGACCCGAATATGATCGGGGGCCAACCATCTGTGTTAAAAGATTGCCCTGGAAATTCGGCCATGACTCCCATCCTGACATGGCTTTCGCAGTATGAACAATTTCGAAAACAGACTCGCTGTTGAATTTATTATCGGGGCGGAAAATCTGTCCAAAGTCAGTAAGCAGGGCGTAATTAGGAGAACTGTTCACGATTTCAAACAAATTAGCAGCTTCGAGCATCCGGCTGTCATTGTTCTGGTAAAGTATCACTTTCCCAAGCAAAGCGATGGCAGCCATTTTCGTAACACGGCCATTTTCACTTGCGGGCACAGCAATCGGCAGAACAGCAATTGCCTCATTCAGGTCCTTCTCTATCTGCGCATACGTCACCGCTGGACTAACCTGGGTCACATTAAACCAGTCCTTTGGTTCGAGAGGAGCTGTGAACAAAGGAACATTCTTAAAGAGTCTGACCAGGTCGAAATAGAAATAGGCCCTTAAAAATTTGCATTCGGCCATAAACCTGGCCCTCAGGGTGTCGCTCATCGACGTATTGGGTAATTTTGACAGCAGGACGTTAGCCCTGTAAACGCCGGTAAAATTCCTGCTCCAGAAATCAGCCTGTATCCCGGTTGCAGCGTCAAGTGTATAATTATTCCAGACCTGCCATGCCGGCACATCAGATGAACTGCCTCCTCCTGCATAACAATCATCGGATGCTGAATTGAGCGGTCCTATTTTGTTGGAGTATGTTTGTCCGCATTCGATACCGAGTGGATTATAGGCTGCTATCAGGCCTTTATACGCTTCATCCGCATTTTTATAATAGTTTGCTTCCAATGTAGTCCCTTTGGGGTCAACATTCAGCCAGTTTTTTGAACAGGAACTCACTAGAAGAACTCCCAGGATCAAAGTACTTAGATATATGTTAAATTTTTTCATGGTTTATGTTTTTTTACTGATTAAATAGTGACACTTAATCCAATCATATACGAGCGGGCCTGTGGGTAAACACCACGGTCGATACCATAACTGGATCCGCCAATTTCCGGATCATATCCCTGATATTTCGTAATGGTAAACAGGTTGTTCGCGGTCACATAGAATCTTAAAAGCTGTAACCCGATCTTATTGACTATTTTCTTTGGCAGGGAATAGCCTAACTGAATAGTTTTTATCCTGAAATAAGACCCATTGGTTAAATAGAACGTTGAAGGCTTGCTGAAATTTCCATTCGGATCGCCGACTACCAGCCTGGGATAGGTAGTTGATGTTCCAGCTCCTGTCCAACGGCCTAAGGCATCTGAGGTCCAGTTAGCCGTTGGAATATCCAAACGGCGCAAGCCGTTGAAAACATCATTGCCGGCTACACCCTGTCCGAAAATCATTAAATCAATGCCTTTGAAGCTCGCCGACATTGTGAAACCATACGACCAGTCAGGCGTGGGATCACCGATAAATGTACGGTCATTGGCATCAATCTTTCCGTCCCCGTTCAGATCGGAATAGCGAAAATCACCAGGTTGTGCATTTGGCTGAATCATATTGCCGTTCTTGTCTTTATAATGATGCACTTCGGCCATGGTCTGAAAAATGTCAAGAACCTCAAACCCATAAAAAGCGCCCATGGGATGTCCTACAGCCAGGCGGCTTATTTCGTAAGCACTTGACTGGAAGGTTGCACCAGTGATGTACTGCACCGTACCAAGGTCGGTGATCCTGTTTTTCAGGTATGAACAGTTTCCGCTGAATTTCAGATCCCATTCCCCGAGTTTCTTATGATAACCAAGTTCAAGCTCGACCCCTTTGTTTGACATCGAACCCACATTACCTGTCGGGGCTCCTGCTGCTCCAACGTAGCCAGGCAGGATAACAGGCTGTAACATCCCGCTTGTATTTTTATTGTACCAGTCAAAAACCAGGGTGAGGTCCTCAAAGAACGTAGCTTCAAGACCAACATCCATCTGACTGGTTTGCTCCCATTTCAGATCGGGATTGGCAGGTGCGTTCGGGCTGTAGCCAATGACATAGTTATCGGCGCCGAAGGTGTAATTTCTGCCTCCTCCCACGGTCGACATATACTGGAAGTCTCCAATGTTGTCATTCCCGTTCACACCCCATGAACCACGGATTTTCACAAAAGTCACGACTTTATTTTTAGGCCAGAAATTTTCGCGGGAAGCTACCCAACCCAATGAAACTGACGGGAAAATACCATATTTATTATTGCTTCCAAACCGGGATGAACCATCACGGCGGATAACACCCATAAACAAATATTTTTCATTATAATTATATAGGGCACGGGCATAGATCGAACTGACTTTATGGTCCGGACTTTCCCAGCCGCCACCAACCCTGTCGGAAGCAACCACGCTATAGTTCATTGACGCTTCATCAAAGGTATTAACGGGAAGATTCTTATAAGTGGCATTCACCCCCATGGCATTTTCAACATAAGCGCTCATCCCGATCAGGACGGTCGCATTATGTTTCCCGAAGCTTCTGGTATAGGAAGCAGTGTTTTCCCAATTCCATATAAAACCGCGGTTTGCGGCACGGTAAAAGGAATTGTTCGTAGTGTATGTGGAAGCATTCAGATAAGTAACCGGGGCGAAGCTTTCATCACCATAAAAAGCTAATTTGGCACCTATATCTGATTTAACTTTCAACCCTTTTATAGGCTCAATCTCGGCGTAAGCATTGCCGACAATGTTGTCGGACCATCCGTAATTTCCCAGGTGAGTCTGAATATATGCCATGGGGTTGGTCATTTCCTGGGCAACATATTGCGAAATACCATAGGGGTTCCCGTTCGCATCTCTCTCCACAGGGTGGTTGCTGTAAGGCGGGGAATTCGCAATTGCTGGATCGGTGATTACCGGTTGCGTGATTGGATCCAGGTTGATGGCCGAAGAAAGAGGTCCGCCGTATTCACTGTTTGTATTCAGCGAGCCCTGGCTCTTTATGTGAGTGTATCCAACATTATCGCCAAACCTCAGCCAGTTTTTAATTTTATGAGTCGAGTTAAATCGCAGATTAAGTCGTTTGTAATTGGAAATGGATGTAGCAACGACACCTTCCTGAGAAAAATATCCCATCGAGGTATAATAGGTTGATTTATCATTTCCTCCGCTGATACTCAGCTCATAATTCTGAATTTTTGCAGAATTATTGAAAATTGTACTTTGCCAGTCTGTGCCTGTGCCAAAGGATTGAGGATCGGTAAATATAACAGGGCCGCCGCCGTTAACAGAGGCCTCATTACGTAATGTGGCATAATCCGTTGCGTTTAGAAGGGAAAGCTTTTTTGCCGGGGACTGGGTCCCGTAATACGCATTAAAATTCACCGACATACTGCCTGAGCCTACCTTCAGGCTGCCTTCTTTACCTTTTTTCGTAGTAACAAGGATTACACCGCTTGCAGCACGTGTACCATATATGGAGGCTGAGGCGGCATCCTTCAGTACCTCAAGAGATTCAATATCTTCCGAATTTAAATAGTCAATGCCTCCGTTGTCGATGGGAACTCCGTCAACCACATAAAGCGGGTTGCTGTTATTAATGGTTGTTGTACCGCGAACTCTTACCGTGGATGAAGCGCCAGGCTGCCCGGAACTTGTGGCAATAGTTACACCGGTGGTTCTCCCCTGCAGGGCCTGCTCAATACGCACAATGGGCATGTATTCCAGATCCTGGCCTTTAACCTTCGAAATGGCGCTGGTCACTGAGGTCTTTTTCTGTGTGCCATAGCCGATCACTACAACTTCCGAGAGGCCAACCGTACTGCTCATGAGTACTGCTTTAACCGGAACACCGGCAGTGGCCTGAACTTCCTGGGTTATAAAGCCGATAAATGAGAAAATAAGAGTTTCTGTCGGCTTCGGGGAAGTCAGCTTAAATGCTCCCTGCATATCAGTAGCTGTACCGTTCACGGTACCTTTTATCAGGACGTTAACACCGGGCAGAGTTTCACCTTTGTTATCGGTGACAGTGCCAGTGTACTGGTTGGTATTCTGCGCAAACAGCGTCGTGACGCCAAGCCACAGAAGACCGGTTAAAAGGATCAGCCTGCTCCTGAATACACTGACCTTTGAACAACGGGGGTACATTTGTTTCATGGTTTCTTTGTTTTGAAAATGTGTTTAATAATTGATGGATATGAGGTTGTGTTTATATTATCTTTCCTGGCAGGTCATGCTCAAAATTAATAAATTGTCAAACATCTTCCGTCTTTCTTTGAATACTTCTGCTAATATATGATTGTATGCAGCAGGGAACAAAATATTATTCTACATCAAGAATGCAGCAGGAATAATTATATTATTACATCAATAATACATCATAATAATGGATGCAATAATATAAAAAATTGTAAAGCAATTACATAGAGAAAACAAGAATATTGAAAAAACACATCAGCGTCTACACAAAATACTCTAGACGTCCGGTGATTTATTTTACCAGGTAATTGAGGCAACAGATTGTGCTGCAAGTGTATATGAAAAATTATTTTCTCCCTGTTTAACATTGAATGTCTTGAAGTCAGAGCTGTAATTACATACAATCATCACCTTTGACCCATCCGGGTTCTGAAAAGCGACAGCTCCTGTTCCTGTGAGGGTTTGAGGGATTATTGAAGAAACCCTTGAAGAAGCCGGCCTGACAAATTTTGAGAAATGGGCTATTGAATAATACTCTTCATTATATGAAACCTGTCCGCTTGAGGAGTTAATAGTTACGACCCCCCGGCAGGTTGATGAACCGTTTGCGTGGGGACCACCATTCTGGTCAAGTGCAAGGTTCCATAGCAAGGCGCATTTAGACCAGTTTTGTGTTGTCCCGATGAAAATATTCTTCATATTCCACATCAGGTTATCTGCGAAGTTTGTCGCCCATGTGCCTCCGGATATTTCTGTAAAGTACAATCCTTTATCAGGATGGGCGAAATGCACAGTGGTCATTGCTGAAACATCCCCTGCATAGGCATGGAAAGCAGTGCCTGCAATATATTGTTTTGCACCGGCATCATTCAGAACCGATATTGAATAATTTGTATTGTCCCAGTTGTGATCGTAAATAATTATTTGAGTATTTATACCGGCTGACAGAAATTTCAGGCCGAGATGGTTTTTAATGAAATCAGCCTCCTCGGTGGCTTGCATGGACATGCAGGGATAAGTGGCTGTTGAATACAAAGGTTCATTTTGGGGAGTGACAGCTTTGATCGTAATGCCATGGTTGTTCATCATCTGAATATATTTCACAAAGTAGTCAGCATATACGTCATAACAGGCGGTCTTCAATTTGCCTCCTTCCATACTGTTGTTTGTTTTCATCCAGGCCGGCGGACTCCATGGCGACCCTAACAAAGTTATTGCCGGCACAAACTGAAGAATATCTTTTAAAACGGGCAGCACATCTTCCGTATCCCTCGATAATGAAAAATGCTGAAGAGTGAAATCGGTTTGTCCCGATGGCAGGTCATCATAGGTGAAGTCGGAAAGTGAAAAATCGGAGGCGCCGATGGTCAGGCGAAGGTAGGAAAAGCCTGCGCCATTTACCGTATCGAATAAAGTTAGCAATAAAGTCTGTTTAGCGCCCTCGCTCAGCTTCTGATGCAAAAGAAATGCCGACGAACCGGTTAACGCAGCTCCGAAACCATCGATGGTCTGGAGCAGCGTAACCGTGTCAATAATAATGGTAGGTAAAGAAGATGAACTCTGAGATTGAATGATCAGGTCGGCTTCCCTGCTAAGCAATTTGGATTTATCGCCCTTCGTCAGCCAGACTTTAGCTTTTCCGGTACCTGATGGAGTCGGTGGTTGTCCGGGATCAGGTTCAAGCTTGCTTTTACAATTTAAAAGCAATGCCATAATCATCAGCAAAAGCAGAGACTTATAAAACAGATAATATCTCTTAAGGCAGAACATCAGGGTTAATAACCCGGATTTTGTACCAGATTTACATTTTTATCCATTTCTGACTGAGGGATAGGCCATACGAGCCCGTTCTGAGTAAGGTTATACCCTATTTTCTGACCATCCGGGCCCACTGCATTGTTCATAACTTCGATGGCCCTGCCGTTGCGTTTGAGATCATACCAGCGGCGTCCTTCAAATGCAAGTTCCAGCCTGCGCTCTTTTTCAATAGCAAGCCGCATGGCATCCTGGGTGGAGGCCGGGGTATTCCCCAATTTTGCACGGTGCCTGATCTGGTTGACAAGGGCTGCAGCACCCTGGGCATCTCCCTGTTCATTCAAAGCTTCAGCTTTTAGCAAAATCATATCGGCCAAACGGATAAAAATATAATTCTGGTTGCTGCCTGATTCAAAATTCCTCCATTTGTTAAGAAATGGGTAATGCGTCTGGGGCCAGTTTGGATCGCTCCAATGGCCGGTAATATCCAGAAAAATTATCGAGTTGTTCTTCCTTACCGTATCACCTTCAGCATCAAAAGCAAATACCAGGTCATTGGATGGGATATTAAACTTTTTCCAGTCCAGTCCCCTGAACATATTCGTACCCCAGTTGCCGTCGGTGGCGCCACCGGTGTAATTGATCTCAAAAATCGATTCAGCGCAGTTTTTGTTCTGGTTATTCCACAAATCATTGTAATTGGGCATCAGGCTGTACCCCCCGCCTATTACCGCATCGCAATATTGCTGGACTTTGGCATAATCATGGGGCAGCTGTGTGGCATAAACATAGGCAAGCATCGAATTTACGGCACCTTTTGTGGCATAACCCTTATTGGTTGCAGAAACCTGGACATTGGCGAGGGCTGTTTCAAGATCCAGGATGATTTGCTTGTAAACGTTTGCCATCGGGGCCCTGGGTGGAAACAATTGAGGATAAAGCTCAGCTAAATTGCTGGCGCTGAAGCTCGTGACCTCTTTCAATTGAAGAGGAACATCGCCCCATAGCTGAACCAGTTGAAAATACATGAATGCCCTGATAAATGAAGCTTCGCTGATGATCTGTTTCTTCCGGTCAGCAGTAAGAGCCGCGTCAGGACAGGAATTCACATTGTTGATAACTGAATTTGTCTTTCCTATTGTGGAATAAAGGTAGGCCCAGTCGCGGCTTACATTGCTGTTGATGGCATCGATCTTAAGAGCATCAATCTGAAAATTCGCAGGATTATCGGCGCCTGCGTAAGCATCATCGGCTTGCGCATCGCCGTTCACATAATAATCAAGCTCGTAATATTCATTTTTAAAATCGCTGTAAGCGCCGGCAAGGGCAGATTCAACCTCTTGTGCGGTTTTATATAAAATGGAATCGGAGGATGCATTTTGAACAGCAATTCCTTGAGACTGAGGTTGCAGATCAAGAAATTTTTTACAGGAGTAAAACGTAACTGCTGCAAATAAAATCATCGATAGTATGAATAGTTTTTTCATATGTTTAAAATTAGAATTCAAGATTAAAACCGCCAATAAATGTTAATGCCTGGGGATAGGTGCCATAGTCAATCCCCATTTCAGTGGCGCTGTTTCCATATGCATTGACTTCAGGGTCGTAACCGGAATACTTCGTAAAAGTTAGCAGGTTCTGACCTGTGATGTAGACAGACAGTTTTGGGACCCCCTTCTTCTTTTTCACGTTTTCAATGATCTTATAGGAAAGTGTGACTGACTTTAGCCTTACATAGGATCCGTCCTCAACAAAACGGGTTGAATTGCGCAGATTGTCCATAATACCTCCGCCCTGAGCTTTTGGTATATTAGTAATGGTATTGGTTGGAGTCCAGCGGTCTAATACGATTGAGCTCTGGTTTTTTGAATCGAACATTCCTTCCAGGTCGATCCGGGTAGCGTTGTAAATATCATTCCCGAAACTTCCCTGAACAAAGACTGAAAGGTCAAACCTCCAGTAACTGAATGTATTGGTGATCCCAAAGGTGTACTTCGGCTGGGCACTCCCGATAACTGTGCGGTCACCGGGATCAATAACACCGTTATTATTGAGATCGGCATATTTCATCATCCCTGTTTTCGGATCGACTCCTTCTGAAACATAACCAAAAAATGTGCCGAGGGGCAAGCCTGCCTTGACGATGGTAACATCCTGGTTGTTACTGTAAATGCGTCCAAAATAGTACACATTTGTGTACTGTAATTCCTTGACTTTATTGCGATTGAAAGAGAGATTGAAATCGGTATCCCAGCGGAATTTTTTAGCAAAGTTCACTGAATGCACATTGAATTCCATTCCTTTGTTCTCAATTTTTCCTGCATTCGTCTGAATGGTCGTTATAGGAAGGGAGGCAGGAAGCTGGACATTCAGCAAGACATCGTTCGTAAGTTTATAATAAGCATCTACATTCAGGATAATCCTCGAATTAAACATCGAAAGGTCAAGTCCGAGGTTGGTCTGGTTGGTGGTTTCCCATTTCAGGTCAGGATTTCCGTAAGTTGTTTGTACGGCGCTGGGTCCTGATAAGGGATTCGTTGGTGAGCGGCGGTAGTATGTTATAAGGCCATAACGTGCATAGTTCGGAATTCCCTCCTGGTTACCGTTTTTACCCCAACCTCCACGGATTTTCAGGTCGTTGATCACCTTAACTCCTTTCATAAAATTTTCTCCGGAAATTCTCCAGCCTGCCGAAAAAGCCGGCATAATACCCCAGGGATTGGCAAGTTTGGATGAACCGTCATCCCTCAAACTAACGGTAATATAATATTTACTGGCGTAATCGTAGGTAGCCCTGCCAAAGAATGAAGCAAGAGCCCATTGCTGGATATCAGTTGAGGCTGACACCGAATTGGCAGCATTAAGTGTTGTAACTGAAACATCGGCAGGGAAGTCATATCCGTAGATGTATGAATCGTTGCTGTTAAAACGCTGCATACTGGTGCCGACCAAAGCGCTGATCTTATGTTTGCCGAATGTTTTATTGTAATTCAGGGTGTTTTCCCATAACCATGTCAGGCTGTTCCTTTTATCAGCCTGGCCGATGCCATTATTCTGACGCCCGTAATTGGTACGGAAGGGATCAAGGTAATAATCCCACTGGTGAGCGGTATAATCGATCCCGAAATTTGTAGTAAAGGTGAGGCCGCTGATGATCGTGGCTGTGATATTAAGGTTGCCGAATACCCGGAAATCAAGAGCCTTCTGTGAAGGGCCTTCCATATATGCAACCGGGTTTTCCCATGAAGGCTGAAACGGGTTGGGATCAAACTGTCCGCTATTGCCTGCCTTATAAACATGCAGAAATGGTGGTGTATTGAGGGCGCTCATGATAACTCCGCCCCGGCCCGAACTTGCATTATCGGGTGTATCCTGTGTTTTTGAGTAGATCAGGTTGATATTTGTACTCGTTTTAAGCCAGGACCTTAATTGGTTGTCAAGATTGAGCCTGAAATTATAACGGTCGAAACGGGCAGGTTTCACGATACCTGATTCGCTCAAATAGCCCAGTGATGCAAAATACTGGGTTTTTTCAGTCCCCCCTGAAGCGGAGAGCTGGTATGATTGATTGAACCCGGTTCCGAAAACAAGGTCGCTCCAGTTGGTGTAATCAGTCCATGTCGGATCAAGGGAACCCGGCATGATCTGGTCGATCAGGGTTCTGTATTGTTTCGTATTAAGGGTTTCGATTGGTTTGCGGAGCCATGATGCTCCAAAATAGGTATTGAACTTGATGACGGGTGTGTTTTCCTTGCCCCTGAAAGTAGTGATCGTGATTACGCCGTTGGCTGCCCTTGCCCCGTAAATGGCTGCTGAAGAGGCATCCTTGAGTACGCTCATCGATGCGATATCAGTCGGGTTCAATCCTTTAATGTCGGTGGTGGGAACTCCGTCAACGACATATAAGGGGTCGTTGCCTGCCAGAACGGAGGTCGTTCCGCGCACATGAACCACGATATCCCCACCCGGTTTTCCTGAAGGCTGCACTACGTCAACACCGGCGGCCTTTCCCTGTAATGCCTGGGCGGCAGAGGTGATCGGCCTGTCCTCGATATCTTTCTGATCCACAACCGAAACTGCTGTGGTCAGGTCTTTTTTAACCTGGGTTCCATAACCGATGACGACAACTTCATTCAGTATGTTGACATTCTCCTGTAATACAATATTAACAACAGTCTGTTTTTCCAACTTGATTTCCTGTGAGATAAAGCCAATAAAACTGAATTTCAATATTCCCTTGTCAGCAGTGATCTGGAAAGTTCCGTTGGCATCAGTGGTTGTACCTTTCGTAGTCCCCACCAATTGTATCGTAACGCCTGGAAGGTTATATCCACTGGCGTCGGTAACTTTACCTGTAATAATGCGGTTTTGAGCAAACACAGATAAAGATAGAACCGATAAGAAAAATAGCGTAAAATGTTTAATCATACCGTGAAGATTTAATGTGTTTATTGAAGGATTAATTTCTGGGTTCTTTTCTCCCCGCCTGATGTGATGGCTAAGAGGTATATTCCTTTAGGAAGGAAGGAGATATCGATATCGGTTTTATCAGGATTGATTTGAAACCTGAAAACATCGACTCCCATCATATTATATATAATACCCTGACCCGGATGCCTAAGCGGGAAAAGAAGGTTTATTTTTCCTGAGGAAGGATTGGGTGCAAATAGTTGCTTATTCAGAGATCCATCGCCTGAAGGCGGGTCCTCGACAGAAGCCGGGTAGACCAATTTATAAACCCTTACGTAATCCAGCTCCATACGGGCCAGGTTGAGCGCAGGATCAACTCCGTTCTTCAGTCCGTTTGTTTCATACTTGGGATCACTGCCAAAAGTTCCTCCCATGGCAAGGTTTATAATGATAAAGAAGGGTTTTTTGAAAGGCCAGTTACTATTGGTTTTTGTAGCAGGATTATAAGTGTAGAATAAGATGCCGTCGACACTGAATTGAATCTTTTCGGGTGTCCAGACCGCCTGGTACTCGTGAAACTGAGTCGTTGTATTATTAACCATGATGGCGTTAGTGTTCACTGTATTACCGGAGCTTGAAATAGTATGCAATGAGCTGCGGACACTTCTCGGGTTTTTTCCTGCATTTTCCATCACATCAATTTCCCCGCAGGCAGGCCAGCCCGAACTTGTAATGGATTCTCCCAGCAGCCATAAGGCGGGCCATGTACCGCTTCCGACGGGGAGCCTGGCCGAGAATACGATTTTTCCATAAGTAAAGTTGAATCTTTTCTGGGTTTTAATCCTGGCCGATGTCCACGTATATCCCTGTTTACGCGCTTCAACGATCAGTTTGCCGCTGTCCTGCCGAACATTTTGTGTACTGCTTGTATAAAGCTCAATCTCACTGTTTCCCCATCCGTTATTGGTTCCCAGGTCGTATGACCAGGTTGTGTCGGGTACTCCGCTGCCATTGAATTCGTCAGACCAGATCAGGGAATCTTGTTGGGCGTGACAGGCAAGAGACAGAAGAACCAGAAAAAAACCAAGCCAAGTTCTCATACTGCTGATTATAAAGAAAAAAATCAAGAGCAAGAAAGAATTTTTCTCACTCTTGATTTTTTTCAATCAAATTAAAAATATTAGATTAACGTTCCAGGATGGCAGACCATGCTGATCCGCCGGTATGATCTGCTGAGAGATCAACTGATACGAACAAATACTCTTTCGTTCCTGTATTTGCGTAACCCATTACCTGATAAGTGTTGGTAGCGGAGCCAAAATTCGGAGGATCAGTACCATTGTTTTCTCCACCTTTAATACCGCTTGCAACGCCATTGTATCCTTTATAGAACCCTATGAATGCTGTGTAGCCTGCACCGTTAGTCAGGGTAATAGTCGGGATGGCGCCGGGAGTGAACACATAAGTATGTGTTGCACAGGAGCCGAAAGAAACGCCAGTCGGGCTTGCTGCGATTTCTGCATCGGACCAGCAGCCGTTTGGAGTTCCAAAATAACTGTCGTTACGGGCGAAGCCCATTGTGTTGTATGAAAATGCTCCGCCAGCGCTGAAGGTGAATTCATCATCCGGCATACATGTCCAGTCATCACCACCGGTTCCGCTCTCGAACATGGTCTTGGAGACATGCCACCAGTCATTTTTACCCATACCTGAACCAACAAAGATCGAATTATCACTAACGCTTACCCTCCATGGATTGCCAATGATCTCAGCTCCGGTAAGGGTGGCCGGGTCAGTGCCAAGGAAAACTAGTCCGGTTGCTGTTGCGCTTCCATTGCTGTTTGTAGCGGTGAGAACAATGGTATAAATACCCTGGTGTGCATAAGTGTGAACAGGGCTGGCAGCAGTGGAAGTCTGGCCGTCGCCAAAATCCCAGGAATATGAAGTAGCGCCTGCCGATGTATTCGTGAAAGTAACGGCAAGACCGGTATACGTAAATGTAAACCCTGCATTGGGCTTATTCCCCGGCATGGGTGGTTCATCGGCCGGGTTGGTGTAATGCATAAGGACAAATCTCCAGTACCCGCCTGATGTTGTGGGATCCCATCTGTAAATGCCTTCAATAACAAGGGTATCAACAGTCCCGGTAGTCAGTTTAACAATATCATAAGTAACATGGTCAAGCGGTATTTTCGTTTCAGAACCATTTCCCAGTTTATAAAATCCAAGGAATGCACCCATACCAACAGCCTTGATTTGCGGCGGCGTGCCGGCAATCAACTCAAACGTATGAGATCCGCTGCCCCAGGCTGAAAGATCTTCCCCGTTCGGTCCTACCATCGGGTCAGTGGTTAATGCGCAAATATTGGCAGGGTTGAAAATTCCGCCTTCTGCCCAATAATCTCCCTTGGCATCATATACCAGGGACATATCGCGGCCAAGAATAAATTCATCGTTCAGCATGCACGGACGGTTACCAAGTTCGTTGTTGTCTTTACCCATAGCCCACCAAATTGTTGAGTGGTCTTCAGGTCCGCATTCAAGAGGATAACGTCCGGTAGATGTAACGCGAAGCAGTTTCCAGGTTTTTGAGACGTCGCCTGTAAGAGCGGTCAGTAATAAGTTCGGGTCACTGATAGTAACATTCTCAGAATAGGAATCTACGGTCCCATCTGAACCGGTGGCAGAGAGTTTTACAGCATAAGTACCCACATCCGGGAAAATATGGATCGGATTAACTTCAGTCGAAGTTGTATTATCTCCGAAATTCCATAATAATGAAACGTAGTTTTGCGACTGATTTGTGAATGTTACTTTTTTAAAGTTCACAGCATCAGCCTGTTTGGTAAAGCTGGCAATGACAGCAGGTGTCGTTTCTTTCTTTTTACAAGAAATAAATAGCGTGATGATTAACAAAGTGTAAATCACCCAACTCAACTTTTTAACGTTTTTCATGTTTTGTTTGAATTAAGAATTAATAACCAGGTTAGTTATGGCAAATATAATATATATTAGGGTGTGATGCAAAATTTTGAAAAAAATACAAAGTGTAATTCGGACACTAAGTTATAAAGATTAGAACTTACTTTCCAAATATTTTTTTCAAAACAGAACTTTTTTTTAATGAAACCATACAGGCAATTGAAATAATTTGAAAATCAATTACTTAAATTTACTTTTTTATTTATTAATTCAAGTCAGTGCTCTGCTTTTAAAGTGAAAAAAAGGATTTACGTTTGATTTTTTGTCTCATAAACATGTTTTTTCAGATTATTAGACCAAAGAAATGTTTCAAAAGTTGCATGGATTTATCACTTTTCAGTTATTTTTACCGCTCTTCCCTGAAACTAATCGTGATTAAAAGAATAATAGAATGATGGAAGATTCAAACTTACTTGAAAATCTGAACCTGCATGTTTCTGTCGATTGTGTGGTGTTTGGTTTCGAATTCGGGAAACTGAATGTTTTGCTGATCGAGCGCAACATGCAGTTCGAAGGGAAGGAATACCATGATTTAAAGTTGCCGGGGGATCTTGTGCGTAAGGATGAAGACCTGGATACAGCAGCATCTCGTGTGTTAAGTGAGCTCACCGGCCTCGACAAAATTTATCTTAAGCAATATGCCGCGATAGGATCCCCGGGGCGGCTTAAAAGACAGGCCCGGGACATGGAATGGTTAAGAAGCATCGCTCATCCGGAGGAAATTGTTGTCACTGTTGCTTATTATTCACTTATCAATATTGACCAGGACAAGGCTGCTAATTTTACCCTTCAGGAGAACGCCAGGTGGTACAAAATCTCAGATGTACAGGAACTTGCTTTTGACCATATATCAATCCTGCAGCAGGCTCTTAATACCCTGCGAAATGACCTGAAATCAAGGCCTATTGCCTATGAATTACTGCCTCCCAAATTTACCCTCGGGCAATTGCAGCAGTTACATGAAGTTATTCTCGGAAGCGAACTCGACAAACGGAATTTCCGTAAAAAGGTGGCCAATATGCCATATATCCTGCCAGTTAATGAGAAGCAGGTTGACGTATCGCATAAGCCTGCCCGTTTCTATAGTTTCCACCCGAGGATCTATGAAAAGACGAATAAGATCTCGTTTTAATCTATCCAGGCAAATTCCCCTCAGCCCAATGCGGAACCTCGGGCCGCGGCATGCCCCGGGGTTTATACCCTTTATTCTATCCAGGTAAATTCCCAGCTCCTTCGCGTCTTAACCAGAGTAGAAGGCTTGCCCTGAGGTTTATACCATTTGATTCCTCAGCAGTGCATTTTCTTTCAAACTTTCAGGAAAATCTTTTTTGTATAGAGAAAGTATAAAAAGAACCACTTAACCAGGATAATGCTGAACTGGTAAAATACAGGTTTGAAACTGCCAAAAGCATCAACAAAGCCATGAATGAATATATTAGCTATGATGCCGAAATCAAAGATTCCCTGGGCTACATAAATTGTGATGGGGTTTAAACCGATAACGATAAACGGGAAGGCCCATTTTTTGTAACCTCTTACATCAATGATCCAGAAAAAGAGGCATAGGAGCAGGAAAGAGATGCCAACCGTGAGCAGCACATATGAACCGGTCCATAAATATTTGTTGATCGGGAAAACCAGGCTCCATAATAAAGCGCCGGCTATAAAAGAAACGCCGGCAATAACCAGGTTCTTAATTTTTTTCATAGCTTCATCGGCACCCAGCAGCCAGCGGCCTGCAAGTACACCAAACAACACATTGGTGATGGCGGGGAACATAGTCAGAATACCTTCATTGTCACCGTAGGTATAGCAGCAGAAAGAACCCGGAAGAAACTGCCTGTCGATATACCCGCAGAGGTTACCCTGGGGGGTAAGATCGTATGCGTGAAATCCGGGTGAAGGGATTAACAGCAGGATCAGCCAGTATACTGCAAGGATTGAGGCGGCCCAGATCAGTTGCCCCTTGTTTTTAAAATTCATCACGATAATGGAAGCGAAGAAATAGGTTACAGCGAAACGTTGCAAAACGCCTGACCAGCGTTGAGCAGCAAAATCAAAGTTAAACAGTCCGTTATAAATTAAACCAAACAGGAACAGCAGCAATGTTCTTCTCATGATATGCAGGTATAATTCCTTTCGGGAATCGCCACGCTCCAGCCGGCGTTCAATCGATAAAGGCATTACAACTCCCATGATGAACAGGAATAAAGGAAATATGATGTCATAAAAACGGAATCCAGCCCAGGAAGGATGATCCAGTTGTGTGGCCAGTCGCTGAAAGAAAGGGGTGTTGATAAATGTGAACAGAGCGATAAAGAAAGCATCGCCGCTCGATATCCAGAACATATCAAAACCTCTTAATGCATCAATTGAAACGATTCGTTCAGCTTGTTTGCCAGTCTTTGCTTCTTTCATAAATTGCAATTTTAATTGTTATTCAGACAGCGAAAGGTACTGAATTTCGCGAAGAATTGAGTCAACTTCCTGCAAAGACCCTGATAAGATCAACTTCAGCCGGTATGGTTTAAATCCCGCAATCCCCCTGAAATAACCGCTGTACATCTTGCGCATTTCAAACAAGGTGGCACGTTCACCTTTATACAGCAGCGATTTCTCAAGATGAAGCCGAACCATGTTAATCCTTTCGGTTACACTTGGGGGAGCAGTTACGCTGCCGGTCCCCAGGAATGCCTTCACTTCCCTGAATATCCAGGGATTCCCCACGGCAGCCCTGCCGATGAGAATTCCATCGACACCGTATCGTTCTTTCATTTCCCCGGCTTTAGGTCCTGAATCGATATCCCCGTTACCAAAAACCGGAATTTTCATCCGGGGGTTGTTTTTCACTTCACCGATCAGGGTCCAATCGGCTTTGCCCCCGTATAGCTGGACACGGGTGCGGCCATGGATACTGATAGCCTGTATCCCCGCATCCTGAAGGCGTTCTGCAATATCCACGATCTCAAGATGATGTTCATCCCATCCCAGCCGGGTCTTTGCAGTAACAGGAATCCTTGTCGATTGTACAACGGCTTTTGCCATAGAGATCATTTTCGGGACATCCTGCAGCAGGGCGGCACCGCCACCTTTCATCACGATCTTTCGCACCGGGCAACCGAAGTTAAGGTCGATGAAATCGGGACCGGCATTTTGGGCAGCCTCAGCTGCTTTTATCATCGAATCAATATTAGCCCCAAAGATCTGTATGCCGATAGGTCTTTCTTTAGTTTCAAACTGCAACTTCATCCTGCTTTTCCAGGCATCGCGGATAAGTCCTTCGGAGGCCACGAATTCAGTGATCAGCACATCCGCCCCGAAATCCTTGCAGATAGAACGGAATGGAGAATCCGTGACGTCTTCCATCGGAGCAAGGATTACAGGAAATTCACCGGCTGCTATCTTGCCAATCCTGATCAAAATATAGTATTTTAGCGCAAAAATAGAAAAATCCATAACATCTGATGAAACAAGCCTTTTTAGGAAACCTCTCTCCATTCAGCCGACTCGTCTTCGCTATCGCTCTGACGTTTTCCTGTTTCATCATTATCTTTTTTGCAGCTCTTTTGCTGGCAATGCCACTCTACCATGTGAACCTGGCCGGCACTCTTGATCTTCTCAACCAGCAGGACAATCCAAAATCGCTGGCCCTGCTCAAATATTTCCAGGTTACACAGAGCTTCGGGCTTTTTATCATACCTCCAATCCTCATCGGTTATCTCTTTGAACTTAATTCGTGGTCGTTTCTGAATGCAAATCATGCAGGCGGCAGCAGTCTCTATTTTATTGTTTTTCTGCTGATGTTTGTTTCCCTTCCCCTGATCAACTGGCTTATTGATATCAATGAAATGTTGAAACTTCCTTCCTTCCTTAAGGGGGTGGAAGACTGGATGAAAAACGCCGAGGACCAGGCCGGAAAACTTACCGGGGCTTTTCTGGCCGGGAAATCATTCAGCAACTTCCTTTTCAACCTTTTCATGATCGGCATACTGCCGGCCGTGGGAGAGGAGTTTATGTTCAGGGGTGTTTTGCAGAGGCTGCTGAAAGACTGGCTTAAAAACGTTCATATCGCCATCTTCATCACCGGCTTCCTTTTCGGAGCCATGCATATGCAGTTTTACGGACTGCTTCCGCGGATGATACTCGGTGTGATCTTTGGTTATCTTTTCTACTGGAGCGGTTCCATATGGGTACCGGTATTTGCCCATTTCGTCAACAACAGCGGGGCTGTCATCATTTCGTATTTTGCCAACCTGGGCCTGATCAGCCAGAAGTACCAGGACTTCGGAAGCACTCAAAGCATCTTTCTTATTTTGCTCAGCCTGCTGATGACAATGTCGTGCATGTTCATCGTGTACAGGCGAAAACTGCTCTGATTAACCTTTCATAAGCTTCATCAGGTTATCACGGTAAACAAGCCCGATAGGGATCATGGTCCCTTCAATGTTCACCTGGTTCCCTTCAATAAACCTGATCCTTCCCAGGGGTACGATGAAGGACTTATGTACTCTTATAAAAAGCCCATCAGGTAACTGTTCTTCCATTTTCCTGAATGTTTCGTGCACAATAAGCACCCTGGCAGCAATATGGACTTTCACGTAGTCACCTGTTGCTTCCAGGTAAAGGATTTCTGAATAATTTACCTTATGAACTTTTTTATCTGCACGGAGGATGAGAAAACCCGTAGTTTCATGTTCTGTTGCCGCGGGCAGGCCGGCTTTAGACTTCAGGTAGTTTGTCCTTTCGAAAGTTTTGTTCACTGCTTTCAGGAATCTTTCAAAGGAGAACGGTTTAACAAGGTAATCCACGGCATCGGCTTCGAATCCTTCCACGGCAAATTCCGGATAGGCTGTTGTGAAAATCACCATTGGAGGATGGCTCAGCGACTTTACAAAATGCATCCCCGAGATCACCGGCAGATTGATATCGAGAAAAATCAGGTCAACAGCAGAATTCCTGAGCAGTCCTGAGGCCTGCAATGCATCACCGCAGATCCCGGCCAGTTCCAGTTCAGGGATATCGGCAATGTATCTGGCCAGGATCTCCTGCGACAGCGGTTCGTCTTCAATTACCAGGCAACGGAGTTTTTCCATATAAAGGAATTGTCAGATTTACAGTAAAACGTTCCTTTTCTTTGCTTATTTTCAGTTCATGCCTCCCGGCGTACAGCAGATCAAGGCGGTTACGAAGGTTAACAAGACCTATTCCCTGAGTTTTTCGGGCTCCCTCATCCGCAGAAACACCAATATTATTTTCAAAATCAGCCTGGAGATGATCTCCTGAAACCCTGAACACTATCTTTGTGAAAACCGGGCCTGAGGCTCCTTTGATTCCATGTTTGAAACAGTTTTCTATCAAAGGGAGAAAGAGAAGGGGAGCGACCTGCCGGCCGGTTGTATCAGAAGGTAACTGAATTTCAACTTCAGCCTCTTTACCCGCCCTGAGCTTCTGAAGCTCCACATAATCGTTCATGGCCGAAAGTTCTTTCGTAAGATCAACCCGTTCGCCTGAGGTTTCATATAAGACGTACCTGAGGAAATCGGAAAGCCTGAGCACAACCTCGGGAGCTTTCGCTGAATTTTGAAGCACCAGTGAATAGATGCCTGCAAGGCTGTTAAATAGAAAATGCGGATTAACCTGTTTTTTCAGCGCATCAAGACGGGTCTCGGCGTTCTCTTTTTCAAGTCTGGCAAGCTGGTTTCTTGTCTCCATAAGCAAAAACCAGCCTTTTGATAACTTCAACAAGGTAGTAATGCCTGTGAAGACCAGGCTGAATTTAACAAGGTCGCTGAACTCATAATAAGAGATGAAATAATAACCCGGTAAAATGATATCGGTCAGTTTTGAAAAGGTGAGGATGTTCAGGCATGCAGTGGCGAAAACACACAGCAAAAGAAGAAAGGAATATAAAACATACCTCTTTCGGCTGAGAACACGGGAAATGAGTACAAACAGGTTAAGATAAATGCCGGGAAGCAGGGTTGCAATGAATATCAGAGTATAAATAACATCGATCTTTTCTATTCCTGCCGAACCTGCAAATATCCTTAGCAGGATGTAAAATGCAAGAAGCCAGAAAAGAAGGTGCTGCAACCAGCGTTGTTTCGGGATCTTCATCATGGCGGTATAAATGTTCACTGTTCGCATATCATTCATCACTCATCGTTCATTAACATCATTTATTCACAACTTTATTCAGTACAAAGGTATACTCTGAATCCTTCTTTTTATTAAAAGCTTCAGGATCATTTCCATACTTGATGATGAATTTCTGGAGATCCGCGGTGGGAGCGGTCAGGACGACCTGGTAGCTGTCCTGATCTTTTTTGTCAAGGTCGAACTGGACTCTTTCATGGGCTATCCTGATACGGTTTTCATTAAACAGCTTCATAAGCCATTCCTCGTTATACCAATTAATTGTGATGCGGTTGTTTGACAGTTCTACTTTTGCAAGTGTATGTGCCGGGACAAGATGCATCACGGCAAGGTCAGTACCTTCCGGGTCGGGCAGGAAAAAGTCAAGGTACAACTGGTTATCAAGGCTGAAAAGATGCGCAACAAATTTAGATGTAGCTTTCTTATCGGTATATATAATATCGTAACTATTACCTGGTTTTTCATCCTTGAATAAACCGGCAAATGCTTTATGTTGCCTGATCTCCCAGGAGGACGAATCATTTCCCAGGTAGATCCCTGTAAGTTCAGGTTTGTACACTATGTCTTTTTCATTGTAAAAAGGGTGGAGCGATTTTACAAGGCAGCCGCTCATTGTCATTGCGATCAGGGCTGTGAGGATTATCAGTTTTGCTTTCATAATTAATAGTTTTATGATGCAAAGTAAGTTCAGGGGCGGGGCGTAAAAAAATTATTTCGTTGAACAGCATAAAATGTTCGACAAACGTATTTTTTGGAGGGAGCTGTGATTTTTAGAATTCACCGCTTGACATATTTAATTATCCGATTATCTTTGTTACATGAACAGGCTTTTCGAACCCCTTACCGGCAGCAACCTCAGCCCTTTCGATATTTTCCTGCTGCTTTTATATGCCTCTACGAGCCTGGGTATCGGATTGTATGCGTCACGCCGCAAATCCGATTCCGATTTCATGATCGCAGGGCGCAGGATTGGCATCATAGGTTTTGTGACTTCGGTTGTTGCAAGTTACATTGGAGGGGCTGCCCTTGTCGCTTATTCAGCTTATGTTTACCGGTTTGGTATCTCTGCCTTTGCCGTGTTCATCGGTACTGCCATTGGTTTCCTGGTGTTCATACCCTATGGACATAAGCTCAGGAAATTCAGCGGCGAAAAGCAGTTCTACACCCTTTCAGACTGGTTTTATTTCAAATTCAACAAACAAACCGGGTTATTCTCGGCGATCATTCTCCTGATCGTATATTCTGGTATGCTGCTGAACCAGTTCATCGCCGGAAGCAGCCTTTTGGCAAGCATCAGCGGATGGTCATACGAAACCGGGCTCCTGCTAAGCGCCGCCCTGATCATGACATATCTTCTGGCCGGAGGGTTCCGCAGCGTGATCCGCACCGACATCTTCCAGTATTTTGTGCTGCTCGTCATCATTATCCTTATCGCCTCCGTGATTTTCCGGGATAAGCAGGATTTTGCAATGGAGCTTGTCGATTTTTCGAGGATGAACCTGGGAATGACCATTGCCTTTACTGCTTTCGGAGTCTTTATCATTTTTCAGTCGGCTGAATACTGGCAGAGGGTTTATGGTGCTAGATCCGACCGCATCGTCCGCGACGGCTTTATACTTTCGGCGGTATTCACTGTAATTACCGGGATTGCTATAACAATGGTCGGGCTTGCAGCACACAGCCACCTTTCAGATATTGAAGCAAAAGATGCCTTTGCAAAAGGGCTTACCCTTCTCCTGCCCCGCAAACTTCTCGGCGCGGCTCTCATCATGGTCTTTGCAGCTATCATGAGCGCCGCGGATACGCAGATCTTCGTGCTTGCGTCCTCGGTCGCAGTCGACTGGTACGACAAACTCTCGGGGAGAAAATCAGATGATAAACGGCGAATGCTCATCACCCGTCTCGGTATCATCGGTTTTACTTCGCTGAGCTGCCTTGGAGCCTATTTCCTGAGAGACCTTGTGGCTGTTATAATTTTTATTACGGGTATCGGTTTTACTATTATCCCTGCCTCGGTGGCATCATTTCACTGGAAGATCAGCAGCAAAGCGGCTTTGGCCAGCTTTATCAGCGGAATAACTTACATTTTCATACTTATCGTAATAGCTTTATTCCAGGGAAATCCTAAGGAATTTTTCAAAGACAATGCCGACCTGGCTATCCTATCGATTGTCGTCTCAGCTCTTACATTGTTCACCGTAAACCTGTTTACAAAACCCCGGGTTTCATGAAAAAAAGTTTACTGGCTGTTGTCCTGGTGATTTTTATATCTGTTTCACAGATAGCTTATGCCCAGCTTGATACAACACTTCATAAAAAAGAGAATCGTAAGAAAGGCTGGACTTTCGGAGCTCTTCCGGTCCTGGGATATGACGCTGACCAGGGGTTTCAGTTTGGCGCCCTGGCCCAGGTATTCAATTACGGCGATGGCTCCACTTATCCTGAATACAGGCATACGTTTTACGCGGAAGTCTCTTTCTTCACGAAAGGCAGTTCGGTATTTCAGTTGTTCTACGATTCGAAGTACCTGATCCCCGGGAACATCCGTTTTACGGGCGATATCACTTACCTCCCTGAGCGTGCGCTTGATTTCTATGGCTTCAACGGATACGAAGCAAATTACATCCCTTCGGTGGAGTCCCAGGGCAGCGACGATTATATTTCAAGGGTTTTCTATCGCTGCCAGAGGAGGCTTTTCCGTGTCATGGCCGATTTCCAGGGACCTATTCTGGGGCAGAAGTTCAGGTGGCTGGCGGGACTCAATTTCTTCGATGTGAAGATGGCTACTGTGGATATCAGCAAGATCAACGCAGGCAAGAAGGAAAGCAACCAGCTTCCCGACACAGCCCTGCTCTGGGATAACTATGTAAAGTACGGATTGCTAAATCCCCAGGAAGCCGGCGGAGGAACACTCACTTTTCTGAAACTGGGCCTGATCTATGATACGCGTGACAATGAAGCCGCCCCGAACAAAGGAATATGGTCTGAGGTACTTGTGATGCTGGCACCGACCTTCCTTGGCAACAGTCCGTATGCTTTTGTGAAACTCGAGATCACACATCGCCAGTTCATCTCCATTGTAAAAAAATACCTGGTATTCGCTTACCGTCTGAATTACCAGGGAACAATCGGGGGTACTTCTCCTTATTATATCGATCCGTATATGTTTTCCTCCTGGTCGCTTTCGACCAAACCCGACGGACTGGGGGGTGCCAGGACCATGAGGGGCATTCTCCGCGACCGGGTCGTGGGCGATGGGGTTGCCCTCGCAAATATCGAACTCCGCTGGAAATTCTGGAGAACCCATTTTCTTAAACAGAATTTGTATTTCGGATTGGTCGGATTCCTCGACGCCGGGATGGTGGTACAGGACAGGAAAGTCTATAAAAACCTGATCCCGGAGAACCTGCAGTCGTTTTACTTTAACTCTTCCGGCGACGGGATGCATTTTTCTTCAGGCCTCGGGCTGAGACTGGCCCTTAACGAGAATTTTATGGTCACCGTCGACTATGGCTTTGCGCTGAACAAACAGGATGGTAATAGCGGACTCTATATCGGACTGGGGCATATGTTCTGAAAAGTTGTTCCCGTTTCTTCCCATAAAACCCAACTTCTATCTACAGAACGCGGCTTCTCACTGCAGAACCCGGCTTTTCACCACAGAACCCGGTTTCTTAACTCAGAAAAAGCAAGCCGAAAATTAAAACACTTCTTTGATTTTAATTAAAAATAAATTTGGAAACAGTCTAATTTAAAATTATATTTGCATTCAAATTCACAAATAATTAAAATCAAATTGTATGAAAGCAAAAAGAAATCAGATAGTTCTCTTAGTATTGCTTGTTTTTGGAGCAGGCATGATTGCAAAGGCACAGGAAAAGAAAGAAGCAGTCCCCAATGATCAGGCCTGGCTGCAGAAGTTTGTCGGCAAATGGACCGCAAATGTTGTAATGACAGATGATAAGAAGCAGGCAGCAACATTCGTAGCACATATGGATTATTCATCTGTGGCCGATGGCACCGGAGTTTATGGTACCGAATCTGTTGATGATCCTAAATTAGGGAAAATGCGCGCTTCCTTTCTTATGGGTTACGATCCTTATGAGAAAAAGATTCACTTCTATGCCGTCGTTAATATGGGTGTTTGTCATGACCATGATTGTATCTGGAAGTCACCTGAGCATTTTTATATGGAGCACAACAGTATGAGGGATGGGAAAGCCTTTAAGGAAGTAATAGACATCGTGTTCAAAGATAAAAACACAATTGATTTTGCGGAAACCGATTATCTTGCCGGCAATATCGTTGAGACTGATAAAGGAATCTTTAAGAGGAACAAGTAACCTTCTCCTCAGGTGCGCAGCGATCCTGTTGTTTGTTTTGTTGCTTTGTTTTGTATTGCGCAATCCGGTCCTGATGGCTATTGTAGGATCGAAAGTCAATCGCTTCAATGCAGGGTATCACGCTGATCTTAAGATACACAAAGCAAAGTTTGAGGGGATCTCAACCGTTTTCCTGACAGGGATAAGCCTGAAACCTGCTTTTGGCGATTCCCTGCTGCACATCGATACGCTCATAGTTTCGTTTAATACATGGAAGCTCTTTTCCGGCCGTCTGAATATCTCATCGGCTGGTATCCACAATTTTTACCTGATGGTGAGCCGCAGGGACAGCCTTACCAACTACCAGTTTCTTTTGCAAACCAGGAAACCCCTGTTAACCGAAAGCAATCCGGACCGGACAAGCCCGGAACCTGTTCCTGCTTCCCGGGAGTTTAACTTCTCTGAAACTGCGAACCGTATTTTCCGCTGGGTATTCGACAGGATCCCGGAGCAGATGGATATCAGCAACCTGAATATCCGCAGTACAACGAACGATCATGTGGTAGCGGTTCATATCGACAGATTTCCATTGCAGGATCACAGCTTCACGACTAAAATTAAAATCAGGGAGGATTTGCTTGAAGCTGAATGGAAGGCGGAAGGTAAACTCGACAGCCGGAACCGGATAGCAGAAGCTACTTTGTCATCCGCAGACAACACAAAAATTTCAATGCCATATATCGGGTTTAAGTGGAATGCAGGCTTTTGCTTCGATTCACTGACATTTAATCTTTTGGCAGAAAGTTTTAACAATGATGAGGCAGGGATCAAAGGCAAAATAGCTTTTAAGGGGCTTAAGATATTTCATGAAAAAATAGCAACCGATACGGTAAAGTTTGAAAAACTCGGGATTGATTACCAGCTGAATTTCAAATCCGATGCTGTCGAACTGGATTCGGCCACGGAAGTCTTTTTTAATGACCTTGATTTTCATCCTTATATAAAATATAGCCCCGGCCCATCGAGGCAGATCACGATAAAGATAAACAAGACGCCATTCCCGGCCCGGCAACTCTTTTCATCCCTGCCCGAAAAGATGTTTGAGAACCTGAAAGGAATAAAAACATCAGGCGAACTTTCATTTAACTTCGATTTCTTTGTCGACCTGGCCATACCGGATTCGTTAAAATTTGAAATGGAGCTGAAACGTCATCAGTTCAGGGTCCTTTCGTATGGCATGGGAGATTTGCTGAAACTCGACAGTTCGTTTGTTTATACAGCTTATGAAAATGATGAACCGGTTATGACCTTCAGCGTGGGACCGGTGAATCCGGATTTCAGGAAGATATCACAGATATCTCCTTTCCTTCAGTATGCTGTGATGACTTCGGAAGACGGAGGGTTTTACCTCCACAGGGGATTTCTTCCGGAAGCTTTCCGCGATGCTCTCATCGCTGATATCAAAGAAGGACGGTTTATAAGGGGCGGAAGCACCATCAGCATGCAGCTGATAAAAAATGTTTTTCTCAGCCGGAATAAAACGATGGCCCGCAAACTGGAAGAGGCGCTGATTGTCTGGCTCATTGAGAACCAGCAGCTATGCAGCAAGGAAAGGATGTTCGAGGTATATCTGAATATTATCGAATGGGGCCCGCTGATCTATGGAGCAAATGAGGCATCCCGGTTCTATTTTAACAAGGACGCTTCAAAGCTCACGCTTGCAGAAGCAATTTTTATGGCTTCCATCATACCGAGGCCCAAATATTTCAAATATAATTTCGATGAAACCGGACACCTCAGGGCAAGCATGGCCGATTTTTACCGGGTAGTTTCCACAAAAATGCTGAACAAGGGATGGATCACACAGCAGGAATTCGACCGCCTCATTCCGGAAGTGGAACTGAAAGGGAAAGCGAGGGAAGCAATATTGAATGTCGAATATCGTTCGGCGAAGCCGCAATGAACACCATTGAAACAGACAATTTTGTGAATAATATTGAATGCAAAACGCAACAACGCTCTAACGCAGAACGCAATAACGCTCTAACACAGAACGCTGTAACGCAATAACGCTAGAACGCCCTAACGTAAAAATGTCAAAACGCGATTTTCTTATTATATTTACTGCATAAAATTCCCGCATATGCAAGAAATGTCATTTCAGCACTACCTCCTGGGATTGTTTGCCGTGGCCAATAACATTGCGGCCATACCGCTGTATATCAATCTCATACATGGCCGGACGGTAAAGGAACAGCGCAAGCTCTGTCACATCGCCACCCTGACTGCCTTCCTTACGATGATCATCACGATGCTGGCAGGCCTTGCAGTGCTGAATTTTTTTCAGATCAGCGTCCCGGCTTTCCGGATTGCCGGCGGGCTTTTATTGCTCAGTACAGGTTTTGGCATGATGAATTCGGTTGAGAAATCAATTGAACTTACAGAGCAGACATTTTCAAAAATAATTTCTACTGCAATCATTCCCATTGCTATACCAATAACAACGGGTGCAGGCACAATGTCGACCATCATTCTCTTCTCCGAATCTGCCCACAATAAACCCTACCTGCAATTTGCATTGCTTGGCGCTATTATAGCGATGACAATCCTCATCTATTTGTCGTTCTGGTATGCGCCGAAGATCGTGAAGTATCTAGGCACGACGGGTCTTGATGTGCTCACGAAGATCTTCGGCCTGATCACTCAGGCGTTGGGAATTCAGTTCATCCTGACCGGTATTTCACAAGCCTTCCCAAAGATCTTATAAAATATAAACTATGAAGTACGACGAACTGTTATTCTCCGCCAATAAAAAAGCCGGAAAAATGGAAGACTTTGATGCCGGTTATACAGGTAAATACAAAAGTCATAAGGAAACGGAAAACGATCTCGCGAAGAACCTGAAAAAGATAGCAACAATTCAGGATAAACTGTATGCCGAAGGCAAGCAGTCGCTGCTCATCATTTTGCAGGCGCTCGATGCGGCCGGGAAAGACGGAGCTATCAAACACGTGATGTCGGGCCTGAATCCACAGGGATGCAGGGTTTCCTCATTCAAAGCCCCATCTGTTTATGAACTGGACCATGATTTTCTCTGGCGGGCTCATTGGGAAATCCCTCCCCGGGGAAAGATCGGAATCTTTAACCGTTCCTATTATGAGGAAGTACTGGTCGTGAGAGTTCATCAAAACATACTGAAATCACAGAAACTGCCTGATATTGCTGAGAAAATTGAAGACGGGCATATCTGGCAGGAGAGGTATGAAGACATTAATAATTTTGAACTCCATCTTATGCGGAACGGGATGCAGATCCTTAAGTTTTTCCTGAATGTTTCAAAGAATGAGCAGAAAAACCGCTTCATGGAACGTATCGAAAACCCCGAAAAGAACTGGAAACTTTCCCCCAATGATGTAAAGGAAAGACAATACTGGAACGATTACATGAAGGTATATTTTAAAATGTTCGAGCATACTTCCACCAAACATGCGCCATGGTACATCATACCGGCTGATAATAAATGGTTCTCCCGAATTGCCATTGGCGAGATCATTGAAGCTAAACTTAAAGAAATGGATCCTCAGTATCCCGGGCTGAACGAGGAACAGAAGCAGTCACTGGCGGTTGCAAAAACAGTTCTTGATAAGGAATAAAGGCGTTTAACAATATCAAACCGTATTATATGCGTTCAAAGTTTATTTTAGTTTTCATTGTTTTGATTGCAGGGCACAGCTACAGTCAGAATAACCTCAACTCCGAAACAGTCGTGAAGCCCAAATTTATTTCCACGGGCATTGTTCTCCAAGACCTTCAGCAGAATGGCACAAATTCAAAGTATTATGAGACTTCCCAGGATCTGATTTTCATGGATGAAAACCTCATTGGGGCTCTTAATGCAATCACGCCTAATGTTGTTACACAGGAGAATATTGATTATATCAAATACATCAACTCCAGGGACCAGAAACCCTACAGGGAGGTCTGGGATCATAATATTTACTTTAAATATGCTACTACGATCACGGATGTGCAACAGATCCTGACCGACCCGGCTGTATTCGCAGATCTGAAAAAACGACTGGGGAGAGAGTTTAACCGACTCGACGTCAATGTTTTCATTACCGGCAGCGACAGGATCATGTTCATCCTCAGGTCCCCCAACTCACAAGCCGGTGCGTTTTACAGGGCCATACTCGGCAATGGAGAAATCCGTATCGATGAGATTTCCAACTGGAGGGATTCATAGTAATTCAGGTTGAAAAAATAGCATTATTTGCAAAGCATGAGCGTTATCCACAGGTTTTTGCTGATCACTACTATAATCTGGGCCCCGGTCATACTGTATGCCCAGCAGAAATCTCCGCCTGTCGATATAGGGAAGGAAAGCATGTACTTCCCGCATCATTTTCAGAAATACCATCTACAGACTGGTCTGGGTTTTGATTTTATCAAACTGCCTTTCGACTGGGTCGAGAATGCCCTTGAGGCACCTTTGCTTGATCTTCATCTGACATTTGGCCTGCCGGCCGGATTCTCTCTGGAAGGCAACCTCAACACTATCCTTGTATCAAACCAGGTCAGTCTTGGCGCCAGATGGAATTACATTCACAGGAATTTCTCGTTTAACCTGGGATATGACCTTGGTTATTCACTGGGGATCATGAATTTCGCCGGTTTTAAAAATACCGGAATGACGCTTATTCATTACCCTAATGCCTCGATAGGATTTAAAACTAAAACGCTTGCATTCACCTTCAAGGGCGAAGCTGTAATTATAGCCTGGGGGCAGATGAAAACAGGCGAAGATTTAATGAGCCGCAGCATTAATTTTTTTGACGGGATGACCGGGGCGATATACCTCGAGCAGCGCATATTCAGGAAAAAAATACTGATCATTGGCTTCAAGGACAATTACGTAAAGTATTACTGGCCGGCTTGGATGGTTTTTTCAACCTTCGACCGGTATTATCACATTCCCGAACTTCATCTGTTATGGGTATTATGAGAAACTGTTTGTTAACTTTATTTTGTATTGCCTTGCTGATGGCAGGCTGTAACAAGTCAAAGGAGGTGTCTATACCCTCCCCGGGCCCGAATTCTTTATTTACTGAGACTTATCCCTTGCCTGAAGCTTCCAGGAAAGTGATGGACGGGATATACAATGTAACAGCCGGAAATGAGCTTTTTGGCGACCAGGTGGTGCTGAAATGGTCGAGAAAGAAACTGACTGTGATGTGTTCCGACGGACATTATTTGGTTCTTGATGTCGGACAGCTTGATTCGGTTATTATGATCCAGGGATACTGGAGGTACTGTTATAATGACAATACGGGAATTGCGAGCGCATACATCGCCAGGGATGAGGGAGGAAAGGACATCATCGAAGCCAATCCGCATCCTGGCCAGATCATTATCCGCGGGGGGTATGGTTCGAAAGGAAATGAGATCAACAACCCTCTTCAGTTTGTATATCTGAGGCCTATTTCCCCTTCTGTTCTGAACAAAAAGTTTTCCCTGCTTGCCCACCGTTCCGGAGGAAGGACTTCCGACCACCTGCCGGTATCTGAAAACAGTATCGCGATGATCAATTTTACAGAGGGATTGGGGTCCACGGGCATTGAAATTGACGTGCAGCTTACCAGTGACGGCGTCCCTGTGCTGTACCATGATGCCGACCTCAATATCCGCTTAACCCAGAAAGGACCGGTTTCGGGACCTATTAATGATTTCACTTATCTGCAGTTATTCTATCTGGTGCGCCTTATCCACGGGGAGCATATTCCGAGGCTGAAAGATGCACTTTATTTCGTTGTTGACAGCACCCTCCTGACCGACGTCTATCTTGACATGAAAGAAAAAGTTCCTTCGATAAAGGAGGTCATCCCGATACAAAAGGAAATACTGCAAAGGGCAAAGGAAAAAGGAAGGGATCTGAATATTTATATCGGACTGCCATCCCAGGATGCCATAAACGACTTCATGAGCCAGCCCGATTACCAGAAAATCCCTTCTCTTTGTGAATTGTCGGTGGATGACGTGGTAAGAACGAACTCCATGGTATGGGCGCCTCGCTGGACTGAGGGCACACAGGATGCGCTGGTTGCGCAAATTCACGGACAGGGCCGGCTGGCCTGGACCTGGACCCTCGATGATGTAGACTGGATAAAGGAATTTATCAATAACGGGCAGTTCGACGGCATACTCACCAACTACCCCTTCATTGCCGGGTATTATCATTACATCCGGGAGAATTAGGCTATGAAAAGAATTATTATTATCGGCTTGTTTTTCCTGGTTGCAGCCTGGAATGCAGCCGCCCAGCCGGGCGACAGTATCCCGAAAACACGCAGCCATTACACCCTGGCAATCGGAACAGGATGGTCCCATTATTTTGCCAACATGGACATCGTCCCCGCACGGAATGTTCAGAAAGAATTCATAGGCACTTCATTCCGCTTTATGTGGGAACCCGAATACAGGCTGAGCCTTGGCCTCGAAACCGGGTTTTACCGTATTTTCAGGGTAGATTCAGCCCTGACAAGCGAATATACGATGGATGCCAGGATGTATATGGTCCCGCTGCTGCTCGTTATAAGAATGAGAATAGTGGATAATTTTTACCTTTCCCTGGCGCCCGGAATTGCCGTTCAGTTCTCACAGATCAAAGGGATTGGAGAAACGATCAGCAGCACCCAGTATTCTTTTGCAAATTTTGAAGCCTGCGCATCTTATCTTTATCCTTTGAACAAACGATTTGTTATCGGAGGTGAAGCAAGGTTTTTATACATAGGCAAGACAAATGACTATATCATGTCGCTGAATGCTGTCTTCGGTGTGAAACTGTAAGACCTGCGATCCCTGACGTCTGTCGCGTAATCCCGATAACAAAGGCAGCAGTCATCATATCACGGGCGCCATCAAGATATGCCCCGATGGTTGTGTTCGAAGGAAGGCGGAAAAGGAAGAGGATGATGGATACAATGATCAGAGTATGAGGGAGTTTTTTCTTTTCCATTGAAAATATTTTAAGCGTATAAGTGAGAATCGGTAAATTTATTTTTATTTTTGATTGAGTTATTTTTTTCAGTCGAATTTTCAACAACAGGAACAGATTAATTAAAAATATCATATATTAGCAGAATCAGAAGTTGAACCCAAAAAAAAATCCTATGAAAAAAATTTTACTTTTTCTTGCAGTAATGTTACTTTACATTACACAAAGCTATTCCCAGGCAACTTTTAACACCGGAGGTATAAAAGTTGATGTATCCGAATATGGACGTATCAGGATTGCTACGACTGATGGTACGAAACAGCTGGAACGTGCTTCAATTTTAGTCGGGACCTCTCCGACAGATGTATTTGACTATACAAATGACGCAAACACTCTGGATGACTTCGTTTTAGTCACAAATCCTTTAAAGAGCGATTTTGAAATCTATGGTTCCGTTGACAACACGTATTCAGACTTACCGCCAAATGTAATTGTAAAACATAATGTCTACGGCTGGAACAACGGCGAATATACTATTGTCAGGTTCAATATCAAAAATAATGAAACTGATCCCTTAACAACTACCTTGGCAGGGTTAGATATAATACCTTCCTTAAACGATGACTATGGTTTCGATTCTGTTTCATACCTCAGCACCGAAGGAGTTATCCGGTTTCACAAAGGGAATGAGGTAAATATGGGGATGAAACTTCTGTCATCAACCTTGACCTCCCTTTATTCATTTGAATGGTATGACAGTTATTCAGTAGATACAGATTATTGGACATGGATGAATCATGGGTCATTACAGGCATTATATGCTTCAACCACTGCTGACGGACCGGTTACAATTACTTCTCAGGGTTCGGTTACATTGGCTCCCGGGGAATCTTTTAATGTATATTATGCCTTGGCTCTCGGAGCTGATCAGACTGCAATGTTAGCCAATATCACCGCTGCCGTAACGAAATATGAGGCGTTGATCGTTGGAGTTGCAAAAGTGGCTCCATCAGCAAATGAACTGAGCCTCGGGCAAAATTCCCCCAATCCGTTTAAACATTCAACAACGATCAGTTATCAGCTGCCAGATGATGGTTTGGTAAGTTTAAAGGTTTATAATACGGTCGGAACCGAAGTGGCTGATTTGGTAAATTCAAATCAGACAAAAGGCACCCACTCCATTCAATACAATGGGAACGATCTGCCCGACGGTATGTATTATTATACCCTCAGGTTTAATGGCCAGGTCAAATCAAATAAAATGTTCCTGAACAAATAGCCATCCTGATATTATAATTACTGATATAAAAAAACCCGGGAATTTTCCCGGGTTTTTTTATGCCTTATAATTTGATCTGCACGATGGTCATTGCGTGAGGACTGACTCCTGTAATCCAGTCTTCAGGGTTGGATCCATCGAGGTTGGCGCGGATGATCTTCCCGTCGGGATTTGAATTTGAGTTCTTAACTCCCCAGAAAAGTTTGTTATGCTGGTAATCAATGGTAACACCCCAGGTGGCCTTCGAACCGTAATCACCTATTTTGACAATGTTTGTACCATCAATATTGCACATATAGATGCCATTCTCAGGGGCTACGGTACCTGCTGCTGCATAGAGGGCCATATAGGTTTTCCCGTTCTTCACATCAACTTCAATTGCAGTTCCGTCTATATCCGGGATCATCTCTGTAAGCCCCGATCCGTCAAAATTCACTGACCAGTAACCACCGCTGTAATCAGTCTTATCATTGACGAGGTAGATCTTATTGGATGCAGGGTCATATTGCATGTCGATCGGATATTCGGGCGGATTTCCTCCAGTGTTTATGAATACTTCGGGATTACTGCCATCCAGGTTAGCCCTGTAGATACCCCCTGTGCGACCCCAGTAAATTTTATCTCCAAGTACGAAGATAGCTTCGGCGTCACCCACAATTTCCTGTCCCGGAACACCGGCATCTAGTATCTTGTGGGGATTTTTTCCATCTGCATCAAACATGTAAATCGCCTGCATGGAATAATCGGTGATATATACTTTCTTATGTGCTGTATCAACAGCTATTCCATAGGGCCTTGACATATCTGCAGGTACGAAATCCTGAACAAGGGGAGCAGCAGTATCCATGATGACCATATTCCCGTTCCCGACAGTCCCACGGGTAGTAAAGTAAAATACCTGGGTGAGTCCCGCAAGAGGATCTTTAACATTCACGACCATGGTTTTGACCGCCTGATTGTAATAGACCTCGTTGATCGGGGTACAGGTCAGTTTGACATTGTAAAGCCCCGGCTTCGAATAACTGGTTGTCGGATTGGCTTCAGTCGAAGTTGTACCGTTCCCGAAATCCCAGGAATATCCCGTCGCATTCAGCGATAAATTGGTAAATGTGACCTGGCATGGCGCGTATCCCTGGTTATCGGTGACATAACTAAAATCAGCGATTGAACTTGCGGGAGGGGTTCCCATGTCCTTGCTTTTGCATCCTGTCGCCAGCGTTACTGCGAACAGGAAATAAATTAGATATAAGAAATTTCTTTTCATATGTTTCAAATTAACAGATTATACAATGATCAATAACCAGGATTCTGGGTCATCAGCGTATTGGTTTGCAACTCACTTAGCGGTATGGGGAATAGGGTGTAGTTTTGACTGATCCCCAGCACAGTGGTTGCTCTTTTTGTCCTGACAAGGTCGGCCCACCTTTGGCATTCGAAAGCAAATTCATGCCTGCGCTCGTTCTCGATGACCAGTTTGAGTTCGTTATAATCGGTGGATGTTGTGGGAGGAAGGCCGGCACGGGCCCTTACGACATTAACGTCATTTCTGATATCTTCAATAGTTCCGTTCGAGTAGGCACGGGCCTCCGCGCGAATCAAGTACATTTCGGCCAGGCGGATTACATATACCCGGTCGGTTCCGGCAGTGACGTCTATGTATTTGTAGCCGAAGGGCAGGTTTGTCGAATCAAACTTAATAGATGCATTGAACCTGGCTGTATCGGTCAGTTTAAAACTTTGGACAAAGCCGGAAGGAGGCGATACTTCATAGCGGCCAAGGAGGCTCCTGGGAAAGAAATACTGAGCCAGGAGGTTACGGTTCTGTACACTGGAAACAATTTCGAAAATAGATTCGGTAACATTTCCGTTGAACAGATCACTGTAGATTGGCGCAAGTATAAATCCGCCTTCATTGATCACCTTGTCTGCCTTTTCAATTGCGAGGGTTGCGATGGCCGGGTCGTTGTTTTGCTGGAATTGTGTAAGATAGACCCTTGCCAGCAGGGCAGTTGCACTGAACGCGCTGGCGTGACCCAAGGTCCTGGTAGCGGGCAGGATTTGTTCGGCCTGCAAAAGGTCGGCAATGATCTGGTCAAAGACCTGGGGCACGGTGTTACGTGCCTGGTTTATGTTGCTGAGGTCAAGCGTTGGCTGGGTCTTTATCGGAATCCCGCCGAAATCACACAACAGGTTGAAATGACATAAGGCACGCATAAACAGCCCGTCGCCTGTATACATGTTCCTGTCGTCAGTACTCATATCAATGTCGGCAATCCTTGCCAGGACATTGTTAACCCGGTTGATGCAATCATAATTGTATGCCCAGATCCCGTCAATAATGCCATTATCGGCAGCGATCTTATGATTGGCGATCTGTGAATAGTCCTGCGTCGTCCCGGTCCATACAAGATTATCGGCGGCAAGATCTTCAACAATAACCTGGTAGCGTCCGTAAACACCAGTAGATTGCAGGGCATTGTAAGCCCCGGTGATGGCGTTTTCCACTCCTGATTTATCCTTGATTGCCTGGCTGGCCGAGATGGAATCGGTAGGTTGAATATCCAGCATTTTGCTACAGGACGCTGTTGCGAGGATAAAAAGGATCAGTATAATTGATAAATTTTTCATGTTTCTCAGTTTAAAGGTTAAAAAACGAAGCTTACACCAAGCATCATGGTGCGCGATTGCGGGTAAGTGAAGAAGTCGGTTCCAATGATGATATTACTGGAACCTCCGTAGTAATTTACTTCGGGGTCCATCCCGAAATAATTGGTAAAGGTGTAAAGGTTCTGAATGGTTGCATATATTCTGGCAGACTTCATACCCACATGCTTAATCCAGTTTTTCTTAAAATTATAGCTCAGCGTAATATTCTTTATCCTGAGGAAAGATCCGTCTTCGATAAACCTTGATGATTTATAGGAATCACCGGCTTTTGGAAATTGGGTTATATCGCCTGGTTTTTTCCACCGGTCAACCATCCGTATTGTCTGGTTGTCTTCCCCCGTCCCTGATTCAAGGTATATCAATGAGGCATCGAATATGTTGTTCCCATACACGGCCTGGAGGAAGATTGAGAGTTCAAACCCTTTGTAGCTGAAAACATTGGTAAATCCGGCAGTGAACTTCGGGTTCGGGTCGCCGATCTTCGTGCGATCGGCCGAGGTGATAATACCATCGTGGTTGATGTCCTCATACACCAGGTTACCTGTCGTAGGATCAACGCCCAGGCAGTTATAGCCGTAAAAAATGCCGATCGGCTGACCCACTTCAACGCGGTTCCCTCCACGGCCCATATCATCAATTGGCTGATCGTTGTACAGGCTGAGCACTTTGTTACGGTTTGACGCATAATTCAGGGATGAGGTCCATGTAAATTCGCCATTGATATTCACAGTATTCAGCGTCAACTCCAGCCCTTCATTCTGAAGCTGTCCGATGTTGGATGAGATAGTATAGAATCCAGATGAGGAGGGGACCGGTCTTTGCAGAAGCAGGTCTTTCGTATGATTGTAATACACATCAGCTGTCAGGCTGATTCTGTTCTTTAGTACCGACACGTCTAATCCCAGTCCGGTTTGTGCAGTTGTTTCCCATTTCAGATCCGGATTGGGTAACTGCGTGGGTGCAATACCCGAGTTGCCCCCATAATTATACCCGCCGCTGTAGAGCCCCAGCGAGGCGAAGTCGCCTATGCCGTCATTGCCGGTAAGCCCGTAGCTGGCCCTGAGTTTAAGCTCGTTGATCCATTTGGCCTTCTTAACAAAAGGTTCCTCCGACATGCGCCAGGCAAAAGACCCTGCCGGGAAATAACCGTAATGGTTATTGGCCCCGAATTTAGAGGAACCATCTGCCCGGGCGGTCAGTGAAAAGATGTATTTGAACTTGTAATTGTACTTCGCCTGCCCGAAGAAGGAATTAAGAACCCGGTCCAGGGCCGTTGCAGAAGCAGCACGGATGGTACCGGCCGAGACCATGTACTGGAGGTCGTTGTTCGGGAAATCTATGCCTTCGATATAGGTGGTCCGGTTACAATATTTTTCATAACTGTAACCGATCAAAACGTCGATATTGTGTTTTTCCTTAATCGCCTTGATATACTGCAGCACATTGTTAGTGGTGATATTACTGGCATAATTGGTTGCTTCAATACCCAGGCCGTTGTACTTGGCGCCCTGACGTTCGTTTGTGGGATCATAACTGTGCTCCCTGAGATTGTATATATCGACACCGAATTTGGATGTAAATGAAAAACCCTCAAGAAATTTATATTCCACGTATGCATTACCCCCTGTACGGTTGGTATAGGCCATATTCACAGCATTTTCATAAATGGCAACCGGATTTGCATAAGGGCCGGTCTCGTCGTATTTGCCGTTGGCGTCATAAACCGGATAAATGGCAGGTATTGACATTGCGTTTGGCAGGGGGCCATATAAAGTTGCGTCGCCTTCCACCCTGGCATTTTTTGAATATGTAATACCTACACCACCTCCGATAGTCAGGTTAGGCAGTATCTTGTAGTCTGCATTGATACGGCCGCTGTAACGCTGATAAGAGGTTCCTTTGACAACACCGGTCTGGTCATAATAATTACCTGAGATAAAGAGCCGGAATTTATCATTTCCGCTGCTGACCGAAAGTTCCGTATTTGCAGTGGGGGCCGTCTGCAGAATAAGACTCATCCAGTCGGTGTTGATCCCCTTGACAGTGGTTCCTTTATATGCATTCCACTGATCGGCATTCATCATCGGGATGATCCTTTCTTTAGGCAGCGTTTGCCATCCGTAGCTCATATTCAGAGTTACATCTGTTTTCCCGCGGGCTCCTTTTTTAGTCGTGATCAGGATAACCCCGTTAGAAGCGCGGGCGCCATACATTGATGTGGCAGAAGCGTCTTTAAGGATGGTCATTGATTCGATATCATTGGGGTTGATGTCTGACATGGCATTGAGTTCCTGGCCGCTCATTCCCACCTGCGAATATTCTCCGGTGATCGCTGGGATACCATCGATAACCATCAGGGGCTGGTTGCTCGCATTGATGGAGCTGCCCCCCCTCAGCTTGATCATATTCTGACCGCCGGGAGTTCCCGATTGGGAAACGACCGTGAGTCCGGCCGTTTGCCCGGTAAGGACCCCATCGATGGTGCGGATCGGTATGTTTTTAATTTCATCTTCATTCACCAGCCCAATTGAACCTGAGATCAGCTTTTTACTGCTTGTGCTGTAACCAACAACAACGACCTCGCCAAGCGGGATGTCCTGGTTGCTCATTTTGACGTTGATTACCTGGTGGCCGTTTACAGGAATTTCCTGGGTCTGCATTCCAATATAGGAAAAAACCAGGATTCCTTTGCCAGGCGCGTTGAGAGAATATTTACCATTTATGTCGGAGGTAGTTCCCTGTTTGCTCCCCTTGATCAGAACGGTGACTCCCGGAAGCGGTGAATTATCATCGGCTGAAATGATCTTTCCGCTCACAGGAATGTCCTGCGCTACCAGTTGCCGGAAGAGCATGCCAAACAATAATAACAGATAGTAAGGTTTTTTCATAAGTTAAAAGTTTGGTTAGTATTTATTATTTAATGGTGTCACCAGGATATTTACGGGAATGATATCCATCATGATATGCACTACCGTATAATGTTTTCCGTGAGATGGACTGCTGCTATAAAAACCTTCGGATGAATCCGTCTTGCGAAGGGTAAGCATAAACCCTGAAGTTTTATTGACAGGGGTTATGTTTTGGATGGTATCGTTCACTTTATTGTCTATGAGGTCAATGGTGATTAGATCATGGAATGTGTCCTGATTTCCTGATAAAACACCGGCATGACAGGAATAATGATCACTGTGATGTTCTTTGCCCCTGGTTGGTTGTTTCCCTTCTGCAGGCGTGACAATGCCGGTTGCAGCATCATAGCTGTCCCCTTCTTCCAGGTAAGTCAGGGAGATGTTCTCAATCAGAGGCTGGCTTTGTTTGTAGGAGATCCGGGCATCTGCTTTATTCAGGATGGTAACGCCCGAAACGCCTGCGACACGGATAGTGTTTTGCGGGCCGTTATAAATAAGCGCTGTGTTTTCGTCAACGCCAAAGCCAAGCTTTCCCGACTTTGTTTCATTCATCAGTACCGTGGCCAGCCTTCCGATGCGCGCCCTGACAAGAAAATGCTGATCGACCAGGCCACAGGGGAAAAAGCCAAGCCCTTTAGTAACCAGAGCACCATTGTCTTCAGGAAAATCATCCCCTGTATAATCAGTAATGATTCCATGGCTTAGTGCCGCTATACTTGTACCTCCCCCGATCATGATCTCACTCATGATGGCTGCACCGGCGCTGGTGCCGCCGATGACACCGCCCGAGCGGTAAACATCCCATACTGCTTTAAGAACAGGAGTCTGACTTCCGTCAGGGTGAAAGAGTGTTTTCGTAGTTCTCAGCTGGTCGCCACCTGTAAACCAGACAGCCGAACATTTACTTACGACTTCTGCCAGGCGGGGATCATTCCCGTTATCCTTCCATTCCGATTCATTGATATCCTTCGTGCTGTCATCATCGACCACGGCCACCGGGATCAGGTGGATGTTTTCAGGTTTAAGGCCATATGAGATAAGTATGTTTTTGAAATAAACGAAGGACTGCACAGGTGTACCACCTGCTGATGGGATTATGGCAAAAGTGGCTTTCTCAGGGCCGCCAGCCAGGCTGATCAGCTGCTGAAATATACTCTTGTTGTCAGCTTCCAGGCCGCCTCCTACAATGACAAGGTTCCCTTTAATCGGTGGTGGCTGGCAGATGGATTCAAGGCTCAGGAAGAAAAGGGATACTACTAATAAAAGCTTGATATTGCTCATTGTGCGGAGAATTTACTGTCGGGCTGGACTAATTATATAGCGAATATATTAAATTTGTGAAAAACTAAACAGGTAAGGAATAATTTTTTCTCAACTTTGCCAGATTAAAACGCAATATTATGCTAACACTCTTCAAAAATGCTCATGTCTATTGCCCGGATGATACAGGTAAAAAGGATATTCTGACCGGTGGTAAAAGTATACTTTCAATAAAAAACCATATTGAGCCTCCGCAGGGAACAGATGTGACTGTCATTGACTGTGAAGGGCTCCGGATTGTTCCAGGGCTTATCGACAGCCATGTTCATGTCACCGGCGGAGGAGGCGAAGGCGGGCCGGCAAGCAGGATGCCTGAACTCCAGCTGGGCATGATGCTCGAAGGGGGCGTTACCACCGTGATCGGATGTCTCGGTACCGACGGGATCACCCGAACTGTAGAAAGCGTGCTGATGAAAGTCAAATCATTGCGTGCCCAGGGAGTCTCCGCATGGATGTATACCGGTGCATACCAGGTTCCCACGGTTACGATCACTGGTGATATAGGGAAAGATATAGCCTTGTTCGAAGAGATCATCGGAGTAGGGGAAATCGCCATATCCGACCACCGTTCTTCAGTCCCGTCTGTCGCCGAATTGGCAAGGATCACAGCACAGGCCCGCGTTGCAGGCATGATCGGCGGAAAGGCCGGGATTGTCAACATGCACATGGGTGATGCAAAAGATCCTTTCAGGCCGCTCCATGAAGTGGTCGCCTGCACCGAAATGAACTACCGGCAATTCATACCTACCCATTGCAACAGGAACCCTTATATTTTCGCAGATGCAAAAGAATATGGTAAAAAGGGTTACGTGGATATCACAACCAGTTCCTATCCCTACGATATGGAAGTTGAGATAAAACCATCTGTTGCTCTGAAACAGTTGCTCGAAGCGGGAGTTCCCGCATCGCATATCACGTTTACCTCCGATGGATGCGGCTCACTTCCCAGCTTCGATTCTGAAGGCCGACTGGTGAAAATAGATATGGGGCTGCCAAATTCCATCCTGAGGGAGATCAAAGAAGCTGTGCTGGAGGATAAAATTCCTGTTGAAACTGCCTTGAAAGTCGCCACTTCAAACCCTGCCGATATCCTGAAGTTAAAAGGGAAAGGCTATATCAGGGAAGGTTACGATGCAGACCTGCTTGTGCTTGACGATGGTTTCAACATCATCCATGTGATGGCCATGGGAAAGATCATGACCATTTTGCCGAAAGAATCCGCCTGACAAAAAATCACTTCATTAGGCTTTCTGGGCAACGCTTCGCAACGTAACATCATCAAGCTTCCTCATGTTCACTTCCACCCCTATGCCTGGTTTGGTTGGTACGTCCATGGTGCCGTCGGGGTTGACCACAAATTCAGGATCCACTATATCTTCTTTATAATACCGTTTGCTGGCTGAAAGATCGCCCGGCAATGTAAAATTTGGAAGGGAAGCCAGTGCAACGTTGCCAGCCCGGCCAATCCCTGATTCAAGCATACCTCCATGCCAGACCGGGATGTTCATTCCGGCACAGTAATCGTGGATGAGCTTTGATTCAGTGTAGCCCCCGACCCTTCCTGGCTTGATGTTGATCACCCTGCAGCTGTCCAGTTCGATGGCTGCACGGGTGTCATCAAGCGAATGGATGCTCTCGTCAAGGCAGATGGGTGTTTTAAGTTCGCGCTGGAGTTTGGAATGATCAAAAATATCCTCATATCCGAGCGGCTGTTCGATCAGTAAAAGTCCATAATCATCCATCTTTTTAAAAATACCGATATCCTCCAGCCGGTAAGCTGAATTGGCATCGACCTGCAACAACAGGCCTGGAAACTGCTTACGCAATGCCTCGACAAATTGCAGATCAAAACCCGGGGCTATTTTGATCTTGATCCGCTTATATCCTTCTGCAAGATAACCCTCAACTTTTTTAATAAGTCCGGCGACCGAATCCTGAATGCCGATGCTGACCCCTACGTCGATCTTTTTGCGGGTACCACCTAACATCGTTGATAAAGAAATGCCTTTTGTTTTCGCGAAAGCATCCCATATAGCCGCTTCAAGTCCGGCTTTGGCCATCATATGGCCCCTGACCTTTGCATACGATGCAATGGCTTCATCAACACTCTGGAGGTCTTTACCCAGCACAGAGGGAATTAAAAAATCGTTCAGGATGTGCCATGCGGTGGGCACTGTTTCGTAGGAATAAAAGGGCGTGCCTTCAGCCACGCTTTCACCCCATCCTGTCACACCTTCTGCATCAACCTTCACAATGATATGTTCTTCATCATATTCGGTTCCCATCGAGGTTACAAACGGGCTTACCAGGATCATTTTAATGTGCCGGAGTTCAATTCGTTCAATACGCATAAGATTTTTGTTTAAGTGGTTTGTTATACCTGAGTTAAAATCTATTTTTTTTCAACGCGAAGAACAGGGTAGGGTTTACCTGCTTGAAGAAGATGAGCATATTTTTCATAGGTAGCAAGTCCAAGCATCGACTTCGGCTCAAGGGCAAGGACCAGCATCTTGCCTTTCAACTGGGAGGTTGGGATAAATATAAAACCGGTATCAGTCGGAAGGCCCTTACGGATGTTAATGGTATACCGGGGATCCACAACTTTTTCCCCTTCGAAATCTGCAGAATCGATGAAGGTAATATTATATTGAATGAATTTCTTATCTGAAATTTTTTTCAGCGGGATTTCAACAAATGATTGCCTGAGGGCCCAATCCAATAATTCAGCACAATCTTTAGGGATCAGGTATCCCAGGGGTTCACGAACAGCGGAAACTGATTTAACCACCGGCCGGAAATCCTTTACTGTAACAAGGCTGTCTTTTTGTGAAAAATAAGAAAAAAGAGGGATCTTCAGGGATTGTCCGTTGGCAGCATGCACTGATTGAATGGATATTTCCTGGCCGGATGCGGAAGATGCCAGTTTTTTTCTTTCCCCTGAAACGAGGGTCTTTACTTTTACTTTGTTCGTATAAACATACTCGAGCAAACCACGCATGCCGGTCATCTGACCTTCGGCCCTGCGCTGAAGATTTTCGATGGAATCATCCCTGCCATTCATACCTTCCTGGATAAAAGAGAAAGTACCCTGGATCCCGAAACTCTGCCTTCCGTCATTGATATCGAAAGTGCTGTGCCTTATATAATCGATTTCGGGCGGGCCACCGGGACAATATGTGAAGGAAGAAAAATTCCTGTCATGAAGGTAGTTGAAAATGAACGGAAGGTAATCATTGTCCTGCAGTTTCCGAATGCCATCTGCCACATCCAGATTGGTGTTGGTCCCGATGTTCTCATCTGAATTCTTCCTGTAACCGTACTTTCGCCACTCCCCTCCAAATGGAGAATATTCATGCACATCCATGGTCGCTTCAAACAGGAACCTGTCAAAAAGCCGGTGCAGCGCGATCGTTTCAGGTTCCGTCAGGATCAGGTGGTTTCGGTTCAGGTCAGCACCATTAGCATTCCGTCTCTTGTTAACCTCCGACCCATCGGGGTTTAGCTGAGGAACAAGGACAAAGTCAATGTTATTAAAAAGGTAACGGTTTTCAGGCTTAAGCAGTTCCCGGGCCAGCAGCAACGCACCCTCCTTCCCCGATTGTTCATTCCCATGCTGCTGGGCAAAGATGAGCACTTTGATCTTTGATGTATCCTGGCCAAATACCGAAGAAGAGAATTTCAGGGCATAAAGGTTCCTGCCTTTGACTGAATGCCCGATGATCTCCACTTTAAGTAATCCTGGCTGTTTACCGAGAAGCTCGATATAATTGGATAGCTCAGTATAAGAGGTCAGCTTTTGAAAATTATTGTTCACAGAAGGTGGGCTCGGGACCTGGGCCAGGATTGTAAAGGAAATCACCTGCAAAAACGAGAACAGGAAGCTCATGCGTCTCATAGGATGAGATTGGGATTGCGGAGAGACTGGGATTCGAACCCAGGATGCACTTTTGGCGCATACACACTTTCCAGGCGTGCTCCTTCGACCACTCGGACACCTCTCCCCGGTCAAAAGCGAAAAAGCGAAAAGCAAAATAGCGAAAATGAATGCTAAGACGTGGTTCCCGGATTCGCTTTGAGAGTGTAAAGGTAAGGAAATTTCTGATACATCAAACTGTCATCTCGCCGCGAAGGCTGGTCTGCAAAAGCTGTTTTACAGCCTGGGTCGAGAACTGGCAGCCGAGAAGGTACATCAGCTTCGTCACTGCCGATTCAGTCGTTATATCATACCCGCCAATCACGCCTATCCTGCTTAGCTCGGCGCTGGTCTCATATTTCCCCATTTCGACGGTGCCTCCCTTGCACTGGGTCACATTAAGGATGATTATGTCCCTGTCGGCTGACTCTTTGAGGGCGTCAAGGAACCAGGGCAGGGTAGGGGCGTTGCCCGCACCGAAAGTCTCAAGTATGACCGCTTTAAGTCCGGAGGTATGAAGGATAGCTTCCACAGCACATTTTGAAATGCCGGGGAACAGCTTAAGGATAGCGATGTTCTCGTCCAGCTCCTTAAGTACTTTGAGTCTCTTGAAATTCGGTCTCAGGATATGATCCCTGTGATATTTGATATTAACCCCGATTTCAGCAAGCAACGGGTAATTTGCCGAAATAAATGCCCCGAAATTTTCGGTGTTCAGCTTCGTTGTACGGTTCCCGCGGAACAACTTGTTCTCAAAACAGATCGCGACTTCAGGAACAATGGGAGTGTCGACTTCCTTCGATACTGCAATTTCAATGGAATTGATAAAATTCTCCCTTCCGTCGGTGCGCACCATCCCGATAGGCAGTTGGGAACCTGTGAAAATAACAGGCTTATTCAGGTTTTCCAGCATAAAACTTAGAGCCGAAGCAGTATATGCCATAGTGTCGGATCCGTGCATCACTACAAATCCGTCATAATTTTCATAATTTTCTTCTATGACTGTCGCCAGTTTCACATAGAACGACGGATTCATATTCGAGGAATCAAGCAGGGGCTGAAACGTCTGAAAATCGATCTTGCAGTTGAAATTCTCAAGTACCGGCAGATACTTGTAAAGATTCTCAAACGACAAGGGCTTCAGTGAGCCTGTCTTTGGGTCCTGAACCATCCCGATGGTTCCGCCGGTGTATATTACAAGGATACTGGTTTGTCCGATCATAAGAAAATAGCGAAATAGCGAGGAAGCGAATTAGCGAAATTCATTCCCCTAACGCGCCGCCACTTTAAATAATTTCATTGCATTCCTGGTTGTGACTTCTGCAACTTCTTCCAAAGTTACGCCTTTAATCTCAGCAATCTTTGCAGCTATTAACGGAATATATGAAGATTCATTGCGTTGCCCCCGGTGAGGGACAGGTGGAAGAAATGGCGCATCAGTCTCTAAAAGCAGTGATTCCAGGGGCATTGCAGCAACAACCCTGGCAAGGCCCGATTTCTTATAGGTTATAACCCCGCCTATCCCGAGATAAAATCCCATGTTAACTGCTCGGGCTGCCTGGGCCACATCCCCGCTGAAACAATGGAAAACTCCCCTCAAACCTTGGCCGCTCCTGCCTTCCATGATATTCAGCGTGATCTCAATGGAATTCCTTGTATGAACCGCAACCGGCAGTTTGTACTCAACAGCCAGGTCGAGCTGAAGGCAGAAACCTTCCTTCTGTTCCTTTTCAAATGTTTTATCCCAGTAAAGATCGGTGCCTATTTCTCCGATACCGTAAAAACGGTAGGTTGCATCAGCCAGGTAGTTCCTCATCGTCTGAAGTTCCTCCAGGTAATTTTTACGGACCGATGTGGGATGAAGCCCTATCATCGGAAAACACAGCCCCGGCCAGCCCCGGCTTAAAGCGAGCATTGGTTCGACCGAGGAAGAATCAATGTTGGGAAGGAAAATATACCTTACTCCCGCTTCCTCTGCATGGCAGACCACCTGGTCCCTGTCGGCATCAAACTCCTCGAGATAGAGGTGGGTATGGGTATCGGTAAAAACGGGATTACTCAAGGTGAGCTACAATATCATCCACCGGAATATCCAGCATACAGCGGAAATGCTGCCTGGGGCATTCCCTGAAACCTATCTTGCTGCAAGGGCGGCATGAAAGGCCTTTGATTTCCGCCAGGTATGAATTACCATTATCTGAAGGCAGGTATGGGTACATCCCGAAAGCCGGGATCGTATTCCCCCATACCGAAACCATTTTCTTCCTGAAAGCCGCTGCAACATGCATAAGGCCGGTATCATTTGTAAGGACTGCGGATGACTGCCTCACCAGTGAGGCCGCCTGGTTCAGGCTGTACACTCCGCAAAAACTGACTGCGGGTTTTGAAACCAGACCGAGGATCTCTTCACCCCTTGCACTGTCCTCCTTACCGCCAAGTAAAATCACCGGCTTGTTCAGCCGGCTGATCACCTCCGCAATTTTTGAGGCAGGAAAGATCTTCGTGTGATGCTTTCCTCCAATGACCACTGCAATGTAATCCTGAAATACAGGCGTAACTTCATCAGCCGGCGTAATAAAATAATCAAGGCCACTGCCGTCGTTATTCACCCCCAGCTTTTGTACAGCCCTGAAATACCGGTCAACAATATGAATGCCCGGAAGGAAATTCCATTTGAAATTCACGATCAGCCATTTCCTGATGTTAAGTTTATTAAAACTCCCGGATGGCCTGCCCAGCAGGAGTCTGACATACGTTGAACGAAAATTTTTATGCAGATCGACGATATAATCAAAACGCTCGGCTTTAAGCCGGGGAATAATCTCATTGAAATTTTGATCATAGAGCCAGAGTTTATCAATGTAAGGGTTAGATTTCAGAACAGGCTCAAACCGCAGTTTAGTGAGAAAATGGACCCTGGCACCCGGCAGCTGCTGTTTCAATGCCCTGATGACCGGCGTCGTGAGAACTATGTCACCGATGGAACTAAAACGGATGACCAGGATCTTAAGTGCCATGATGTATTTATAAATTCAAAAGCGAAAAGCGAAAGGCGAAATAGCGAAATAAATTTTCGCTTTTCACTTTTCGCCAATTCGCTACTTAATGAAGGGGTTATTCACCATCTCGTATCCGATTGTTGTCTCCGACCCATGTCCGGGATAAACAATTGTTTCTTCGGGCAATGTGAAAAGTTTGGTTTTGATGCTTTCCATCAGCAATTCATAATCACCGGAAGGCAAATCGGTGCGGCCGACGGTATCCCTGAACAATACATCACCGGTGATCACAAAGCCATCCGCAGAATTGTAGAAACACACACTGCCGTCGGCATGGCCGGGAGTATAAAGTGCTTCCAGTGCAGAAGTTCCAAAGCTGATTTTATCACCATCCTCAAAATAAGACAACGGCCCGGGCATCTCCTCCAGAATATATCCGAAGTTCAGGCCAATATCCTTTGCCTGGGTGAAAAACGGCTGGCCTGCCTTGTGGTACTCGGGACGGATCCCATACTTCTCAAAAACAAACCGGGTCCCCAGTATATGGTCTATATGGCAATGAGTATAAATATTTCGGACAATCCTGAGCCCGGAATCGGAAATAAAATCAGACAAACCCTGCTTCTCGAAAGGTTCATAGCAGGCAGCATCTACAATTACCGCCTCTTTGGTCTCATCGTAAAGTACGTAGGTGTTGACCATAAATGTGTTGAAGGAAAAACGTTCTATATGTATCATGGGATATCAAATCTTTGCAAAGATAGGAAATAGCCGCTATTGCAAGCTGCAACTAAAATAATCGTAATTTAGCGACCCGTTAACTTCTTCTGATCAATTAATATGCCGGCTGCAGATGCAACTCGTGAGGGATTATTATGGCGCCTCCTCGTGCGGTACGGTTTTATTTTATTTCTGTTTGGAAGCCTTTCTTCTGCCGGACAATTTTACAGCGGATCACAACTCAACTTTGGCAAATCCAGGGTTCAGTATAATGATTTCCTCTGGCTCTATTTTAAATTCGAGAAATTCGATACGTATTACTATCTGAATGGAAAAGAGCTGGCTCAGTATTGTGCCCAGTATACCGACAAACATATGAAGGAGATCGAGCTGGAGCTGCAGTCGAACCTTGAACAGAAGATCCAGTTCATTATCTTTAATAACCTCAGCGACCTCAAGCAGAGTAATATAGGGATTTATGGAGATTGGGATTCCTATAATACCGGAGGCGTTACGCGCATTATCGGGGGAAAGGTTCTGATCTATTTCGACGGCGATTACAGTCATTTTGACCAGCAGATCAGGGCGGGGATCGCCCAGGTGCTTCTGAACCAGATGATGTATGGCACCGGAATAGGCGCTCAGATCAAGAACAATGCATTATTTACGATGCCTGACTGGTACATGAACGGCCTTATTTCTTTCATTTCCAGGCCCTGGGATTCGGAACTAGACAATACAGTGATGGATGCCGTGCTGAATAAAAAACTGGTTAAGGTCAACAGCCTCACCGGCCTTGATGCAGCATATGCAGGCCATTCAGTATGGCAGTACATTGCGAAGACCTTCGGCGACGCCGCTATCCCGAACATCGTGTACATGACACGTGTGACCCGCAGCATTGAAAAAGGCTTTATGAACGTTCTCGGCCTGCCCTACAGCACTGTAGCGGAGAACTGGCTGAAATATTACCGGGAGCTTTATTCCAGGCAACTTGCACAAAGGGAAAACCCACCCGGAAATCCGCTGAATAAAAAAAATAAACCCGACAGGGTGTTTCGTCAGTTGAAAATCAGTCCCGATGGCAATACCGCCGCATACTGCACCTGGAATCTGGGCATTTACAAGATCTTCCTTGTTGATACTGAAACCGGAAAGAAGAAGAGAATATACCGCGGAGGTTACCGTCTTGCAGAAAAACCAGACTTTTCCTACCCGCTGCTGGCCTGGCATCCCGGAGGAAAAATCCTGGCCATCCTCGTTGAAAGGAAAGGGGAGGATTATCTTTATTTTTATAATACTGCGGATAACAACCGTGATCATGTCGTGCTGTATGAGTTTGACAAGGTACTCGATATGTCCTATTCGGCTGATGGCAATTTACTGCTGATGTCGGCGGTGCAAAAAGGGCAGTCCGACATTGTCGTATATAATATTGCAGCCGGATCGCATGAGCAGCTGACAAAAGATATCTATAACGACCTGAACCCAAGGTTTATAAACGGTTCAACTCAGATCATCTTTGCCTCGAACCGTCCAAACGACACCATTAAATTTGATCCGGTTGTCGACATCAGTAAGATCCATTACAATAACGACATCTTTGTTCTTGACTACAAAGGCCATTCACCCCTGATGCGGAGGATCACCAATACCCCCGATGCGGATGAGATCCAGCCCAATTCCTGGATGGGCAATTATTACTCCTATCTCAGCAACCAGAACGGTGTTTATAACAGGTTCCTCGCGCGTTACGACAGCGTAGTTTCTTTTGTGGATACAACCACGCATTACCGTTATTATACGACATCCTACCCGGTGACAAATTATTCCATGAATATTCTCGAAACGGATATTTCACAAACAGCCGGAAGGTATGCCGAAGTGGTTTTCAGGAATCAGAATTATAAGATGTACCTGCGCGACCTTGTAAAACCGCAATTCCTGGAACCCGCCACCCTGGAACCTGCATTTTTCAGGATAAAGGAGATCGTTAAAGTTCCTGAGCCCAAAGCGAAACCGAACCTGGATGATACCCTTATGAAGCTGTTCAAAGAGCAGCCTCCCCGGGAACCCGGTCATTCAAGATTTTCCACGGTGAAAGTCAAGGCAGCGCCGAAAAAGAAAACGGGAGATGCCGACTCTGTGTCGATGCAGCAGCTGCAGCTGATGGCCCTGGCCATGTCGGATACTTCGAAGAGAGGCGTGATCGGGCGGCAGGCAGGCCCGAAAAAAGACACACTGAACAAATACAAAAACGCCAAACAGCTTAATTATAATGTGGAATATTCGATTGACCAGATGGTGACCCAGATTGATTTTACATACCTGAACTGGGCTTACCAGCCTTTTTCGAATTCCAGTTCTCCAATCTATATCAATCCGGGCTTTAATGCACTGTTTATGGTTGGGGTGACCGACCTGATGGAAGATTACAGGATTACAGGAGGGGTAAGGCTTAACTTCAACCTGGTTAACAACGAGTATATGCTCTCTTATTCCATATTCAAAAAACGCCTCGACCACCAGATCATTTTCCACAGGCAGTCTGTGGAAGAATCTTCCGATTATTCCATTATCCGCCACCGTATCAATGAACTCTATTATATATTAACGTATCCGTTTAATCCGGTGTTAAATATCAAAGGCACGGCCACTTTCAGGTATGACCGTGCAGTATACCTCTCGACGGATCTGTATAATCTCGCGACACCTGATAATAACAGGCTTTGGATCAGTCTGAAGGGAGAGCTTACCTATGATAACACGAGAAACCTCGGCCTGAACCTTTACCAGGGGACAAGGTACAAGGTTTTTGGTGAAGCCTATCAGCTGGCCCAGGACAGGGGCATACAATGTTTCGTGCTGGGGTTCGATATCCGCAATTACCAGAAAGTACACAGGACCCTCATCTGGGCTAACCGTTTTGCTGCAAGTACCTCGTTTGGAACCGGAAAGCTCGTTTACTACCTGGGGGGGGTGGATAACTGGTTATTCCCGAACTTCAACACCAACACGCCTGTGGCCCAGGACCAGAATTATGTATTCCAGACCCTGGGAACCAATATGCGGGGTTTCGATCAGAACATTCGTAACGGGAACAGTTTTTTTGTATATAATACTGAGCTCAGGATGCCTGTGTTCAGGTACTTTTTCAACCGGCCGATACGCTCCGATTTTCTGAACAACTTCCAAGTCGTGGCTTTCGGAGATGTTGGGACAGCCTGGACCGGTACCTCCCCATGGTCGGCCGACAATCAGTTGTATACACGCTACATCTACAGGAAACCTATGTTTATAAAAGTCGAATCGATCAAGGATCCCATTGTGGAAGGCTTCGGATTTGGACTTCGTACCAGGCTGCTGGGTTATTTTTTACGCGGCGACATGGCCTGGGGGGTGGAAGACGGCCGTATACTGTCACCCGTTTTTTATTTTTCACTTAGTCTTGATTTCTGATGGAACATGGGATAGAAAACCGGGTGTTGACGTTTATCCGCGAGCATCATATATTTACGCTCGCCGTAACCCGTGATAATAAGCCCTGGTGTGCAACCTGCTATTATGTGTACCTCGAAGAACTTAATTTGTTCGTATTTACATCGGGCCATGACACAAAACATATAGCAGATGTGGTCGAAACGGGGAATTATTATGCTGCAGGCGCGATAGCCCTGGAAACTAAGATGACAGCTAAGATAAGAGGCCTGCAATTCGCAGGTTTTATGAAGGAGCTTCGTGGGAATGATCTGAAAACAGCGAAGTCGGCATACTTAAAAGCCTTCCCTGTGGCGCGGCTGGCCAAGCTCCACCTCTGGGGCCTTGTCCCGGATATCATAAAAATGACCGATAACCGGCTCGGTTTTGGGAAGAAATTATTGTGGCAGAATAATGGATTGTAAATCAGATAGTTATAAATTATTAAATGCTAATTGGGTTGCTTTCAGTAATTTAACAATAACCTCCCTTTTTCTGTTAATAACTATATTGGCAGGCCCTCATTCTTCGTTGTATATTGCCCCTTCGAAAAAACGGCCCCAATAAAAGTTTATCTTCCAAAGGGCCAAATAATTGTATAAAAAGTATAAACAATATAACCTGTTTGAGCATGGAAGTTACCCCCATCGTCCAATCAATCCAGGATCAAAAAGCTACTCATTATACCGATGTATTGGCAAAACGAATCCGGCCTAAAATTTCAGCAGATGATTTGGAGATGAAAAACAAAGCAGAGGAAAAGAAGAAGGAGGAGTCGGAAGTGAAAAAGTCAGACCATCCTAAAAAATATTCCCATCATGAGGCTGTTGAAAAGTCCACTGGGTATTTCAATGGAGATAATCTTGCAGCAAACGTCTGGGTGAACAAATACGCCCTGAAGAATTCTGAAAGCCTGCTCCTGGAACTTACCCCTGATGATATGCACAGGCGAATTGCCGGTGAGATAGCACGGATTGAAAATAAATACCCCAATCCGATGGGCGAGGATGAGATTTTCGAACTAATCAGGGATTTCAGGTATATAATTCCCCAGGGAAGCCCGATGGCAGGGATAGGCAACAACTTCCAGATCGGTTCCCTCTCAAATTGTTTTGTGATAGGGAATGAGGGCCAGAGTGACAGTTACGGCGGCATCATGAAGGTGGATGAGGAGCAGGTTCAGCTGATGAAACGCCGGGGAGGCGTGGGGCATGACCTTTCGCACATCCGCCCGAAGAATTCAGTAGTCAAGAACTCTGCCCTGACTTCAACGGGAATTGTTCCATTCATGGAGCGATATTCCAACTCAACACGTGAAGTGGCTCAGGAAGGAAGACGTGGCGCTCTCATGCTCAGTATTTCCATCAAGCATCCCGATGCAGAGCATTTTATTGATGCCAAGCTGGAAGCAGGGAAAGTGACCGGAGCCAATATCTCGGTTAAAATCACCGATGATTTTATGCAGGCTGTGATTGCAGACGGCGAGTTCACCCAGCAGTTCCCCGTGGAATCGAAAAACCCTACGGTGGTTCGCAAGATATATGCCCGTGACCTTTGGTCGAAGATTGTACACAACGCATGGAAATCCGCAGAACCTGGAATATTATTCTGGGATACGATCATTCGCGAGTCGATTCCCGACTGTTATGCCGACCTCGGCTTTAAGACCGTCAGCACCAATCCCTGTGGCGAGATCCCCCTTTGTACTTATGACAGCTGCCGCCTCCTGGCGATCAATTTATATAACTACGTGGATAAACCTTTCACGACTGATGCCAGCTTTAATTCGGAACTGTTCATCGACCATGTGCACAAGGCACAGAGGGTTATGGACGACATTATCGACCTGGAACTGGAAAAGGTAGACCGGATCCTGGATAAAATTGATGCTGATCCTGAGGCTGAGGATATTAAAGCCCGGGAACGGACGATGTGGCTGAACATCAAAAAGAAAGCCATTCAGGGCCGACGTACTGGTTTTGGCATCACCGCCGAAGGCGACATGCTGGCCGCTCTGGGAACCCGCTACGGCTCCGACGAAGCAACAGATTTCTCGGTGGAGGTCCACAAGCTCCTGGCGATTGAAGCTTACCGCTCATCAGTGACAATGGCCAGGGAGCGCGGGCCCTTCCCGATTTACAATACTGAACGCGAAAGGACCAACCCGTTTATCCTGAGGCTGAAGGAATCGGCTCCCGATGTATACGAAGACATGGTTGAATACGGTCGCCGCAATGTAGCTATGCTCACGATAGCCCCCACCGGTTCGGTGAGTATCCTCACCCAGACCACCTCGGGCCTTGAGCCGGTATTTGCCGTTTCATACAAGCGCCGCCGCAAGGTGAACCCAAACGACAGGAACGTCAAGATCACCTTCAAAGACGAAATAGGGGATACCTGGGAAGAATACAATGTGTTCCATCATAAGTTCATTACCTGGCTTGAGATCAACGGTTACAATACCGAAGAAGTTTCCCGCATGGACGAGAAGGAACTGAAGGATCTGATTAAAAAATCGCCGTTCTTCCGTGCTACGGCCAACGATGTTGACTGGGTGGCCAAGGTCAAGATGCAGGGAGCCGTACAGAAATGGGTCGACCATTCCATCAGCGTTACCGTGAATGTCCCTGCCGATATCAAAGAGGAAATGATAGGGAACATATACGAAACAGCCTGGAAAGAAGGCTGCAAGGGAATGACCGTATACCGTGACGGGTCCCGTTCGGGAGTCCTTGTGAATCATGAAAGCAACAAAAAGAAGGAAGAAGTAACCGATTTCCAGGAAACGAAGGCACCTCATCGTCCCGAGCGTCTTGAAGCCGATATCGTACGTTTTCAGAACGAATATGAAAAGTGGATTGCGGTGGTTGGATTATATAACGGCCGCCCGTACGAAGTTTTCACCGGCCATGCCGAAGACTTCTGGATCCCGCAGTGGGTGCAGAAAGGCTGGATCGTAAAAACCCGGCCCGACGGCATGACCTCAAGGTATGACTTCCAGTTCGAAGACCGGCAGGGGTATAAGATCACGATTGAAGCCCTTTCCCGTTCATTCAACAAGGAATACTGGAATTATGCCAAACTTATTTCCGGAATCCTGAGGCACGGGATGCCTCTGCCTTTTGTTGTCAATATTATCTCCAAACTCCATTTCGAAGTCGATTCCATCAACACCTGGAAGAACGGAGTGGAAAGAGCTTTGAAAAAATTCATCCCCGACGGCACCCATGCCGTTGCCGGCGCCTGTCCCAAATGCAGCGACACCAACGGCCTGGTATACCAGGAAGGCTGCCTGGTGTGCAAGAGCTGCGGGTATTCGAAGTGCGGTTAATTGAAGATCGGGATGAATAACAGAATCTGAAAGTAGTGATGAGTGAAAGATCATTATGAAATCATGATTACCGGCTCTTTTCAAATTGTTAACCAGAATTTACAATGATCATTGCTATCGGGACAAAATTCATTATCCTATGCAGAAGATAAAGTTGTCATTAAACAGGATGTTATTGATTTTCCTGGCGTTTGGGATGTCAAACTTCAATGTATTTGCTGAGAGGAATGCTCCTGTTACAACATTTGCCACAAAATCAGCCTGTCCGGCCCACACTGCCATGATGCCAGTTACCGTTACAGGATTTACAAATATTGCGGCTGTTTCTCTCCGAATCGATTACGACCCAAGGGTTGCATCCTTCAACAGCGCAGTCCCGAATATGAACCTGAGCTCGATGATAGTCAATTCCGTGAATATCAGTTCAACACAGGCAAAACTTCTGATTGTTTGGTCTGATGTGACCCCCAGATCCCTGGCAGCCACAGATACCCTGGTAAAAATAACGATGAACTATATCAGCGGGTCCACAACTTTCGTATTTAACAATACATCAGGGGGCGGGGGCGATTGCGAATATGTGGATGAGACATATACGGCGATGAACGATATTCCTACGGCAACCTATTATATTAATGGAAGCATTGACATTCTTACAATCGGTACTCCGGGCCCGGTCACAGGCAGCAGTATTGTATGTGCCGGAGCAAGCGGGGTTGCCTACTCAATAGCGCCGGTTACCAATGCCACGGCCTATACCTGGTCCCTGCCTTCAGGTTTTTCCATTACAAACGGTTTGAATACCAATTTGATTACAGCTAATGCCGCAGGCACTGCAGTATCCGGAAATATCACCGTGACGCCTGCCAATGCCTGTGGTTCAGGTTCCTCTTCACCAAATTTTGCCGTAACAGTAAACCCAATGCCGGTGCCTGCCACAACAGGCGCTGCATCGGTCTGCATCGGAGCAAGCGGGCTCACTTATTCAACAGAATCAGGAATGACAGGATATACATGGTCTGTTTCTTCCGGAGGAACAATTACAGCAGGGGCGGGAACCAACACCATCATTGTTACCTGGAATACCGCAGGAGCTCAAACAGTAAGTGTTAGCTACACCAATGCCAATAACTGTACAGCGGTTACCCCAACTGTTAAGAATGTCACGGTAAATCCATTGCCTGTTCCTGCAATTACAGGCTCAACTTCGGTCTGCACAGGTGCAACGGGGATTACCTATTCGACGGAATCAGGAATGACAGGGTATACCTGGAGTGTTTCATCGGGAGGAACGATTACAGCCGGCACAGGTACCAGCCAGATCACAGTCAGCTGGAACACAAATGGCGCCCAGACTGTGAGTGTAAATTATACAAACACGAACTCCTGCACAGCAAGCGCCGCAACAGTAAAAAATGTCATGGTCAATCCATTACCTGTTCCGACCATTACAGGTTCCTCGACGGTCTGCGCAGGTTCAACAGGGATTACCTATTCGACTGAATCTGGGATGACAGCTTATGTCTGGAGTGTTTCATCAGGGGGAGCAATCACTCCCGGTTCGGGTACCGACCAGATCACGGTTAGCTGGAATAACCCGGGAGCACAAACGGTTAGTGCGAACTATACCAATGCAAATGGATGTACTGCAACCACTGCAACAGTTAAGGATATCACCGTTAATAATTTACCCGAACCAACACTGACAGGCCCATCAACAATATGTGCGGGTACTGCGGGAAACATTTATACCACCCAAAGCGGAATGTCAGATTACGCCTGGACAGTATCGGCAGGTGGTACAATAACTTCAGGAGGAACATCAAACAGCTCATCTGTTACTGTTACCTGGAACACCATAGGGGCACAAACAGTAAGTGTGAATTATGCCAATGCAAACGGATGTTACGCCATTAATCCATACATCTTTAACGTTACTGTAAATCCCTTGCCCGTGCCGGTCGTCTCAGGCCCTGCGGCTGCCTGTACAGGATCATCAGGGAACATTTACAGTGCTTCAACCGGCATGAGCGATTATCTCTGGACAGTTTCCCCCGGTGGCACAATTACTTCAGGAGGAACCTCCGGCAGCTCATCAGCTACAGTTTCATGGAATACTTCAGGGGCTCAGTTTGTAAGCCTCAATTATACTAACGATAACGGATGTACCGCTTTATCACCTGTTAGTTATGATGTGACAGTTTCTGCGAGTCCGGTGGCTTCTATCAGCGGGCCAGACAGTGTATGCCAAACGACCCCCGGCACATATTCAACAGAGGGAGGGATGTTAAATTATATCTGGACCGTTTCTTCGGGCGGAACAATAATTTCGGGACAGGGAACCAGTTCAGTGCATGTTCAATGGAATGATGCAGGCGCACAAACACTGAGTGTTATTTACTCCGGCGCCGGAGGCTGCAGTCCGTTAAACCCTGCGGTTTTGGATGTAACAGTCATTCCAAAACCAGCAATCCCCGTGGTTACAGTAAACGGAGATACCCTGATCAGTAATGCACTGAATGGGAATCAATGGTATTTCAGCCTGAGCGGCAACCAGGGCAATCCTGTCGCCGGCGCTACCGGGCAAAGTCACATTGCCCTGGAAACCGGCTATTACTGGACCATTGTAACCCTTACCGGCTGTTCCTCCGACACCTCGAATCATGAATATATGATTGGAGTGGGAATCAGTGAAAACAATAATAACCCGGGCGAACTTTCTGTTTACCCTGTGCCGAACGGCGGGGTATTTACGATAAGCCTGCAAACGATGAAATCAGGGAAAACAGATATCCAGGTGATCAATGAACTCGGATTAAGCGTTTATTTGGAACAAAATATTCCATTGACCGGATACCTTTCAAAAACGATTGATCTCCGACCTTTATCAACCGGCGTTTATACTGTAATCCTGAGTAATTCTGAAGGGAAAACAACAAGGAGGATAATTATCAGATAACATAAGGGGGAAATAATTTCTGAGGAGGTTATCCCAGACTGTCTCAGAAATGTTTCTTATGGTAATCGTAAGTCGTATTATCCCTGAGCTCTTTTATTTTTAAAGCGATAATCATGATGGCCTCCAGGTGATTCTGCCGGAACCATTCGATAGCCGCTGGTTTGGCATGACAGGCATCGGCAAAAACTATAAAAAAATCATGCTTGTTCTTATGCAGCCATTCATAAGCTTTAAGGTCTTCATCGATCGCGGCATCCAGGGCTGCAAGATGGGGAAATCCGTTCTTCATCAGCCAGGTTGTGGCTTCCTCGCTTCCTCTCACTGCATGTGATAAGGCGGCAAGTTCGGGATACCCGTTCTTCATCAGCCAATCAAGAATTTTTTTGTCTCCCTTGAGCGTTTCTTGAAAGGCCAGCCATATTTTGGGGGAATAATAGAGCATGGGGCGTTTAGCGTTATTGCGTTATTGCGTTTAGCGTTAAGGCGTGAAATCAATCAATCATACACCTTCACCTCAATCCCTTCCTGTCTTACTCGTTCTCCAATCCACTCCAGCTCTTCCCGGCTGATCTTTTCGAGATCCCGGGCCGGGGTTGCTCTTGCGATGGGGTAAATCATGACGGTTTTAGGGCGGATGACTTTAAGGTGTGCGATCCAGGCTTCCACTTCAAAGCTTGTCGTGTTATCGACCAAATGACCGTTTACGATTCCCCTCAGGAACATTGTCTGTATGATCAGCTTCCCCTTGAATTTTTCCAGGTCGCTTAACATTCGCCTGAAGTCAAAGGATTCAACCGGGTTATTCAGGATCCTGAAGGTTTCTTCAGTGCCGGCATCAAGTTTCAATATATTGTTATCAAGTTTTAGAAGGGCATTGAAAACCGACGGATCGTGGATGCGGCTTGCATTGCTCAAAACACTTACAACTGACCCGGGAGAAAACCGGTCCCTGAGCATCAGGGTGTCGTCGACGATCCCGCTGAACTCAGGATGCAGCGTTGGTTCCCCGTTACCGGCATAGGTGATGGCATCGGGCAGGTAATCTTCAGCAGCCAACTCTATGAGCTTTTGTTCCAGGAAAGAAGCAACCTCCAAACGGGAGGGCAACTCCATACCTTCCCGGGCCAGGGCAGGAGTCCATCCGCATTCACAGTAAATACAATTGAATGAACAAAATTTTCGGTGCAAAGGCAGCAGGTTGATCCCTAATGACAGGCCCAAACGCCGGCTGCGCACAGGCCCGAAAATTATATCATCAAACAGGAAAGGCATAGTTATTTATTAACACTGCAAAATTCTGCAATTTCGCCGGACTTACCTAAGAACGGAGGAAAATGATTATTTTTATTGCCCGAACGGATAGCCGGATTCCACGGATCTCAGGATTGCCGGCTGCAGGGTGGGTATTGTATAAAAAGTAAAACCGGGATTTTGACTTCATTATCCGAAATAAAACAACCTGTAAAGGAGCATATCGAAAGCTTCGAAAAAAGCTTTATGGCTTCGATGAAAAGCCAGGTCCCGCTGCTTGATACAGTCACAAGATACATTCTAAAACGCAAAGGCAAGCAGATGCGGCCGATGTTTGTTTTCCTTTCGGCGGGTCTTCACGGTCCGATCAGCGAAAGCACATATACCGCTGCTTCGATGATCGAGCTGCTGCATACAGCCACCCTGGTGCACGATGATGTGGTTGACGACTCAAACCAACGCCGGGGTTTCTTTTCGATCAATGCCCTCTGGAAAAATAAAATAGCTGTGCTGGTGGGCGATTACCTGTTGTCAAAGGGCCTGCTTGTAGCTCTTGAGAAGGACGAATTCCGCCTGCTGAAGATCGTTTCCGATGCCGTGAGAGAAATGAGCGAAGGGGAGTTGTTGCAGATAGAGAAGGCACGCAAACTCGACATTGAAGAAGGTGTTTATTTTGAAATCATACGTAAGAAAACGGCTTCGCTGATTGCTTCCTGCTGTGCCTGCGGAGCTGCAAGTACTACTGATGACCGGGACATTCAGACGGCGATGTGGCAGTTCGGCGAGATGGTGGGTACTGCTTTCCAGATCAGGGACGACCTGTTTGACTATCAAAAACATAATAAAACCGGAAAACCAGGCGGGGCCGATATCAGGGAACAAAAAATGACATTACCCCTGATTTATCTGCTGAATCTATCGGGCCGGGCCGAAAAACGCCACATCATCAGCACGGTAAAAAATCATCACAATGATCAGAAACGGGTTGCTGAACTCATAGCAAAAGTCGAAGCCATAGGCGGCCTGCATTATGCAAATGAAAAAATGCTCGAATACCGCTCACGGGCTTTGAAAATCCTCTCAGACTTTCCGGATAACGATTTCAGGAAATCACTTTACCAGCTTGTGATGTTTACAACGGAAAGGGAAAAATAACCTGCATGAAGCGCCGCATCATGCTTTCCTCAGCGTAAACCCGAAGGTAGTACCCACCCCGACGGTGCTGCGCACATTGATAGTCTGATTATGGGCTTCAATCAGATGTTTGACGATTGCGAGGCCGAGTCCCTTGCCTTTATTCGAGATTTCCCGGCCCCGGGAAGTACGGTAAAACCTTTCGAATACCCTGGGAAGGTCGTCCTGGTCAATCCCGACGCCGTTATCGGTGATCTCTACCAGGATGTTTTCATCCATGTCGAAGAAACTGATCTTTGTGCGGCCTTCTTTTTCAAGTCCGTAACGAAAAGAATTATCGATTATGTTTGTGAGTACCTGCCTTATTTTTTCCCTGTCGGCATAAACCCATAAGGCTTTATCCGGCTGGTTGATGACCACCTGAATATCATGTTCCTTTGACTTCATCTCAAGCATTTCAACAACCTCCCGGCTCAGGGCTGAGATATCGAAACGGAGCTTGTTCAGATTCATCTGGCCGGTTTCAAGCTGGGTAATTTCACCAAGATCTTCGACTATTTTAATCAGTCTTTCAACGCTGACTTCGGTCCTTCTCAGGTACTCTTTGTTTATTTTCGGGTCGTCTAGCCCCCCGTCAAGTAAGGTGGAAACATATCCCTGGACGTTGAAAAGGGGAGTTTTCAGTTCATGGGAAAGATTGCCGATAAAGTCTTTTCGGTATTCCTCAAGCTGTTTCAGCCGTTCTATTTCTTTCTGCTTCTCTTCACCCCAGCCGGCCACTTCTTTTTCCACCCTGTCAAGGATATTCCTGTCGGAACTGAACCGCTGACGGTCCGTCTTCTGAGCCTTAACATTGTAGATAGACTTATAGATAAGACGGATCCGGGAATAGATAAATTTATCGACGGTATAGCGGAAGAAAAAAAAGGTCCCGGCAAAAAGCAGTCCGCCAGTCATTAGCAATATACCATACATCGCGAATCCGGCAAACAATGGAGGATCCAGGATACCGGCCGAGAAAAAAAACAATATGATGTACCCTGCAGTAACAACTGTGGCATTCAGGAAAGCAATTTCACGGGGGTCATGGAATTTCATTCCTCTTCATATTTATAGCCAACACCCTTGATGGTCCTGATGTGGTCGGTGCCCACTTTCTCCCTGATCCGGCGGATATGCACATCGATTGTACGGTCGCCCACAATGACATTTTCGCCCCATACACGGGTAAAAATATCTTCGCGCGTGAATACCTTGCCGGGCTTAGAAACCAGCAGCTGCAGTATCTCGAATTCTTTACGGGCAAGGATGATCTCTTCATCCTGTTTTATCACCATATACCTGACCTGGTCTACAATGAACTCTTTTGTAATTATCTTTTCTGACAGCTCCGGGATGGCCCTGTACCTTCGCAATAAGGCCTGTATACGGCTGATGAGGACTTTCGGTTTGACAGGCTTCGTCACGTAATCATCGGCCCCGGCTTCAAAACCTGCGATCTGTGAGTAATCTTCTCCCCTGGCCGTAAGGAATACGATGAGTGAATTCTGCATTCCGGGGATCATCCGGAGTTGATTGCAGGTTTCAATCCCGTCAAGGCCCGGCATCATGATATCGAGCAGGATCAGATGAGGTTTATGCACCAATGCGAGTTCCAGCGCCTTCTGACCGTTTCGGGCCTTCAGTATCTGGAAACCCTCTTTCGCCAGGTTATAACCCAGGAACTCCAGTATATCGGCTTCGTCATCCACCAGAAGAATAATGGTATCTTTGTTTTCCATAAAGGAACAATATCCATCCAACAAATTTAACAAAATAGCGTTACATCAGGGTAAAACCTAACATCATGCAGAAGTTACTGTTTTGTTTGTTTTTTTTATTACCGCTGATGGGTTTTACCCAGAAGTTCAACGGAGGTATACTTGCCGGGGGAAATGTGAGCCAGGTTGACGGGGATAATTATGAAGGGTATCATAAAGTCGGCTGGCAGGCAGGCGCCTTTGTGAGCCTGAGGGTTTCAAAACATTCCTCATTTCAGCTGGAGATGGAATATTTTCAGAAAGGAAGCCGGAGGGCCTCCAATCCCGATAGCGGCTCTGCTGATTATTCCTTCCTGATGAGGATCCATTACATAGAGATCCCCTTTTTATATCAGTACACTTTTGCAAAAAGGTTTCAGGCTGAAGCTGGGCCTGCTGTCGATATCCTGCTGGGCTCGCTGGAAGAAAGCGGTGGCCAGCCCTCTCCAAGCACTGTCCCGTTCCGGCCGGTTACCTTATCGGGAATACTTGGAATAGCCTGTTATATCACCCCGAATCTGAAAGCCGGTCTACGTTTTAATTATTCCCTGCTCTCAATCCGGCAACCGGCAGATCCGGAGCCTCCTTCTTACAGGTATATCCTCTTTGAGAAAGGCCAATACAATAATGTCTTATCTTTGACCCTTTCATGGGATTTCAGGAAGTTTGAATTCTAAGCCGATTTCAGGATAAGGAAAATTGAAAAATAAACTCATCATAGGAATTACCGGGGCTTCCGGCTCCATTTACGGCAAACTGCTGCTGGAAAAGCTTGTCGGCCTCAGCAGTCAGCTCGAAGATGTTTCGGTAATCTTTTCAAACAATGCCAGGATGGTATGGGAATATGAACTTGGCCCCATTGATGTTTCATCCATCCCGTTTACGATCTATAAACCCAACGATTTTTTCGCTCCCATGGCCTCGGGTTCCCCGGCTTATACCGCGATGATCATCTGTCCATGCTCGATGGGAACCCTCGGCCGCATTGCCTCCTGCGTATCCGACGACCTTATGACCCGCGCCGCGGATGTTATTTTAAAGGAAAAACGCAGGCTGGTACTCGTCCCTCGTGAGGCTCCCTACAACCTCATCCACCTGAACAATATGAAACTGCTGACTGAAGCCGGAGCTGTGATCTGCCCTGCATCCCCTTCGTTCTACTCGAAGCCCAAGACTATCGAAGAAGCTGTAATGACCATAGTTGACCGGGCGCTTGTACATGCCGGCCTTGAAGTCGACAGCTACCGATGGGGGGAGAATCGCGTTTAGTGTTTTGGCGTTAGGGCGTTATGGCGTTATGGATGTTTTTCATCAATCGCTGATATCCAATATCTCCCAGTGCTTTTCCGGAGAACCAAAGCTCGTACTGCTCTTCGGTAAGATGTATCCAGTCATTTTTTCGCATTTTTTTCAGCGCATCGGAGGGATGGAAATAAGTTTCCGGCGTGGGTAATGCAAAACGGTTATAAGGGCAGGCATCCTGGCAGATATCACAGCCGTAAATCTTTCCGCCCAGTCTGGAACCTACCTCCGGGATCATTTCCGCATTCTTAACAAGGGTACAATAGGAGATGCATTTTCGGATGTCGAGTTGGTAAGGCCTATCTATGGCCCCGGTAGGGCAGGCACTGATACATTTGTTGCAGTTTCCGCAATGATCTGTTTCGGGTAAATCGGGTTCTGTCTCAAGTGTTGTCAGCAGGATACCTATAAAAAAGAAAGAACCCCCTTTGCGGTTGACCAGAATGGTGTTCTTTCCCTGCCATCCGACACCACATTGCTGGGCCCAGGCTTTCTCCAAAACTGGCCCTGAATCAGAAAACACCTTTGAAGTGACAGCCTGGCCGGTCAATGTATCGATAAAAGCTGCAAGCTGATGAAGTTTTCCTTTTATCAGCTGAGGATAATCATTTCCGTAAGCATATTTGGATATGATAAAATTATCTTCTTCAACAAGCAGCTCAGGCGGGTAATAATTGATGAGGCATGCAATTACCGTCCTCCCCCCCGGCAGTACCATATCGGGGTGAAGCCGCTCAGCGGCATAACGTTTCAGGTAACCGACCGAGGCCTGCCTCTCCTCCTTAATAAATTGATCGTAAAATTTCTTCAGATGATCCAGTGGCCGGACTGTTGCAAAACCGCAGGCATCAAAGCCGAGTTGAAGTGCATGTTTCCTGATCTGTTCTTTCATAGTCCCTTAGACCTCGAAATTCTCCTGAAAAACCCATTAACGTTATCACTTTAAAACAGAGTCCCCGGTCCGGGCCCCTTGATCTTCCCAAGATGCTTATACGCCAGTTCAGTGGCTTCCCTGCCCCGCGGGGTTCTCATGATATAGCCTTCCTGAATTAAAAAGGGTTCATACACTTCCTCAATGGTCCCGGCATCTTCAGAAACGGCTGTCGCGATGGTAGTCAGACCTACCGGCCCTCCCTTGAATTTTTCTATGATGGTCAACAGGATTTTATTGTCCATTTCATCCAGCCCATGTTTATCAACATTCAGGGCTTTTAAGGCATACTGGCTTATATCGAGGTCAATATTACCATCCCCCTTGATCTGGGCAAAATCACGAACCCTTCTCAGCAGGAGGTTTGCAATACGCGGTGTTCCCCTGCTACGGCGGGCTATCTCAACCGAAGCTGCTTTGTTGACAGGGACTTTCAGGATCTCGGCTGAACGCCTTACAATGATATCGAGTGTTTCCGACTTATAATACGAAAGTCTTGAGTGTATGCCAAAGCGTGAGCGCATGGGTGCCGAAAGAAGCCCTGAGCGGGTAGTTGCGCCTATCAAAGTGAAAGGATTCAGTTTGATCTGTACAGAACGGGCATTCGGCCCGGTCTCGATAAGAATATCGATTTTGAAATCTTCCATCGCCGAATACAGGTATTCTTCGACCACATGTGACAGCCGGTGGATCTCATCGATGAACAGCACATCATGCGGCTCAAGGTTTGTCAGAAGTCCGGCCAGGTCGCCGGGTTTGTCAATCACCGGTCCCGAAGTGACTTTAATGTTAACGCTTAACTCATTGGCAATGATATAGGCCAGGGTTGTCTTTCCCAGGCCCGGCGGACCGTGAAGCAATACATGATCAAGTGCCTCGTTCCGTTGTTTCGCCGCCTGAACGAAGACCTTCAGGTTTTCTACAATAGCCTCCTGCCCTGAAAATTCAAAAAAGCCTGAGGGGCGTAACACCGATTCGATCTCCTTCTCTATCGGGCTGAGGTTTTGTGAGCTGGGGTCAAGGATTTCGTTCATCCGCACAAAAGTAAAAAAAAATGGCGGGTTCCGGTTGAGGAATATTTTTATTACTTTTATCCTATAATTTCCTTAACCTGTTTTATGCAACCAATTGTTGTAGCGGTCGATTTTTCCAATTCCTCAATTCACGCTATTGAGTATGCAATCCCGCTTGCCAATAAACTAAAGTGTGACATCGTCCTTGTTTGGGTTGATAAATTCAGCTCCACCGAATCGCTTTACCCTGACACTTCAACGGAGAACCGGAATGAAGCGAAGAAACGCTTTGAAGAGATCCTTCTGCAGTTCGGGAAAAAAATGGGAAAGGGGCTGAAAATGGAATTTAAGCTCAGGAAAGGCAAAGTATTCCATGAGGTTGACACCCTGGCCAAAACACTTGGCGCCCTGCTCGTGATCACGGGAACTCATGGGGTGAGCGGTTTTGAGGAATTCTGGATTGGCAGTAATGCATTTCGTATCGTAACCTATGCTTCCTGTCCCGTTGTAACAGTGAGGCATGATTTTGATAATAAAAAAGGGATTGAAAGGATCATCGTACCTATAGATGGCTCCGCCGAAACCATTCAGAAGCTTCCTTTTATCGCCCGCCTGGCAAGGCTCTTTAAATCGGAAGTCCATGTCGTGGCTACACATTCCAGCCATCTGAACTCGATCCAGAGAATTGCAGAAAAATACCTGCAGATGTCGGTCAGCTATTTCCAGGCAAACGAGATCAGCTGCATTCAGGACAGTATGGTCTCGAATGATATCACGAAAGCCCTTCTGCAGTATGCCGTGAATGTAAAAGCCGATCTTATCGCTATCATGACCGAGCAGGAAACACCGGTAAATATATTGCTCGGAGCCCAAGCCCAGCAAATGATAAACCAGTCATCAATTCCAATTCTGAGCATTCATCCGCAGGAACATTTCTGCCTGAAATAAATCATGGGAAAGCGCTTCTTCATATTGTTATCACTCTTTATAATTTCTGCCGGATGGCTGAGCGGTTTTGCGCAGGAAGTGCGGATAGACAGTGGGGCCGTGACCATATACCAGGATAAACTGGTTGACGAACTTATTCAGAAACAGCTGAAGCTGAACGAAGCAGGAAACAACCAGGATGGTTACAGGATACAGATCTTCTCTGACTCCGGGAATAATTCAAAGACCAAGGCTCAGGCGGCCATCAACGAATTCCTGGCAAAACACCCGGAGACAAAGGCATATCTTGTTTTTAAATCCCCGAATTACAAGGTCAAGGTAGGAGATTTCCGCAGCAAACTTGACGCTATAAGGTATCTTAACCAGATTACAGAAGATTTTCCGAATGCATTTATCATATCAGACCTGATCAATATACCACAAGTTGAACCATAAAACCTGAGTTTATGAGCAAGATCGTTGTAGCTATTGACTTTTCGGATTGTTCAATCAATGCTTTTCTGCATGCCCTGAGTATTGCACAAAATACCAGGAGTGACATGATCCTTGTCTGGGTTCAGAAATCTGCAGGCCATACCGATAAATTCGGCGTTTCCCAGGTAGACCATACAAAGAAGGTTGAAAAGGAATTTCAGGACCTTATTGAAAAATATCAGCCTGAGCTTCCCGGGAATAAGATTACCTTCAGGATCAGACCAGGCAAGGTCTTCACTGAGATTGCCGAGGAAGCGCGGACAAATAAGGCTTTTATGGTAGTTTGCGGGACTCACGGAGCATCAGGTTTTGAAAAGTTCTGGATAGGCAGCAATGCAAACCGTATTGTTTCAGCATGTACGTGCCCGGTTATCACGATAAGGGGAGGAGTAAATGTAAGCCGACCGCTGAAAAAAATCGTCATGTCAGTTGACAGCACGCAGGAAACAAGGCAAAAAGCATCATTCACAGCGATGCTGGCGAAGGCTCATAATGCGGAAATATATATAATCAAGCTTTACTCCACAAAGACAAAAGCAGTAAGGCAGAATGTAGATCTGTTTACTTCCCAGGTCGAAAGGTTCTTTTCGCAGGAAGGAGTCAAATTCAATACGATCGCTGAAGAAACAGAGGACATCCCTGAATCTGTTATCAATTATAGTAAAAAGATTGATTCGAACCTGATCTCTATCATGACCGAGCAGGAATCATCAACATCAACGCTCTGGCTCGGACCCTATGCCCAACAGATCGTCAACCATTCACCGATTCCCGTACTGAGCGTACATTCCAGGGATGTGTATACGGGACTGGGATTCTAGCAATGAACAAATTACCATGTACAATAAACAAATAGAAGAATTTGAACATCGTATATTGTACATTGTACATCAGATCAGCACCGGTCAATGCAATTCAGATCGGTGAATGCAACTTTTAAGCGTTCCACCATCGAAACCTGCGCGCTTCGCAGCCATACCCTGGGGTCATAAAATTTCTTATTCGGTTTATCGTCCCCATCAGGATTGCCGATCTGGCCCTGGAGATAGCCTTCATTCTTCTTGTAAAATTTGAGTACGCCTTCCCAGAATGCCCATTGCGTATCGGTGTCGATATTCATCTTGACCACGCCATACCCTATAGCTTCTGCAATTTTCTCGGGTTCCGAACCTGATCCGCCGTGGAAAACGAAATTTACAGGATTGGGGCCTGTATTGAACTTTTCCTGGATGTATTTCTGGGAATTGTGCAGGATGACCGGCTGAAGTTTTACATTACCGGGTTTATAGACCCCGTGAACATTACCAAAGGAAGCGGCAATGGTGAAGTTGTCGCTGATGCTTTTCAGCTGCTCGTAAGCATATGCCACATGCTCGGGCTGGGTATAAAGCCGGGAACTGTCAATGCTGGTATTGTCCACACCGTCTTCCTCGCCTCCGGTTACTCCAAGCTCGATCTCGAGCGTCATTCCCATTTTACTCATACGTTCAAGATATCGTTTGCAGATGTCGATGTTCTCATGCAGGGGCTCCTCCGAAAGGTCGAGCATATGGGAGCTGAAAAGAGGTTTCCCATGCTGTTCAAAATATTTTTCACCTGCATCCAGAAGCCCATCGATCCAGGGAAGGAGCTTCTTTGCAGCATGGTCGGTATGGATGATCACCGGGATGCCATACATATCGGCTATCGTATGAATATGCTGTGCCCCTGAAATACTTCCCCTGATGGCAACAGATTCTTTTTCGTTTTTCAGCCCTTTGCCGGCAAAAAACACCCCGCCCCCGTTTGAAAACTGCACGATAACGGGAGAGTTCACAATCTTTGCTGCTTCAAGTACAGCATTAACAGAATCTGAACCAACAACGTTTACTGCTGGAATGGCAAACCGGTTTGCTTTGGCAATACGGAATATTTCCCTCACGGCATCGCCTGTGGCAACGCCTGGTTTTACTGTATTAAAAATCTTTTCTGACATATATTGATGTTTATGGTTTTACTGATGACCCGATATGTTTATCCGGTCTTGAAAGATCAAAATTACAAAAAAACCGGCATTTTGTTGACAACTACGCTTGTTTTTTATATCTTTGAAAATCAGTTAAGTAAATACCATTATGACATGAAAACAATGCTATCAGGGATTATGGCGCTGATAATTCCTGTTTTTGTTGTTGCGCAGACCTCAAAGGATGCACCGGATCTCAGCCAGATCCAGAAGAAAATCAATAAGATTGAGAATGAGAATACAAAGCTGAAAAATCAGCTGAATAGTGTTCAGAAAACCCTCAATCAGATGACCCAGGCCGAGATCAAAGAACATTCCGATCTCGCAAAGCATGAATCCCTTGCCAGGGCAAACCAGGACACTGTCAGGATGTATTCAGGCAGGATACAGAAACTGGAAGAAGGCAATGCGGAAATCGAGCATGCATTAATGTTGAGAACCATCGGCTTCCTCGTTGTATTCATTTTGCTGATCATCCTTTTAGTATTTGTTGGATTGACCCATATGGGAAAGCAACGCAAAAGCCTCGAGGAACTTCTTGAAAAAATGAAAGCCCAGAGGGAAGAACGTGAACAACGGGTAGCTGAACTCAGGGCTGATCTTGCACAATCAAAGAATGAAATTTCTACCTTGAAGAAAGAAACCGGTGAACGGCTCGCGGCAATGAATGACAATATAGCACATGCCGACAAGAACCTGCAAACCATGCTGGTTGCGAAGATCGCTGAACTGGGGCAGAAAGTTGCAGATTCAGGAAAAAAGCTCGATGACCAGATCCTCGCTGCTCATAAAAAAACCGATGAGCTGAAAACAGCATTGGCAAGGGAGATCGAAGCGATACGATCGAAGTTTGAATAAGAAGCTGAAGGTGTGAAGGATTGATATCGGAAATTATTCTGTAAATCAATCATTTCAATCCTTCATACCCACATTTGATTCCGATTTTTCCTATTTTTGCAGTCATTCCGGCCCCGTAGTTCAATTGGATAGAATGGCAGATTCCGGTTCTGTTGGTTGAAGGTTCGAGTCCTTTCGGGGTCACCAAGATGTTCTGGACATATTGATTTTACTAGTGTTTCAGAACACGACAGCTAAAAACTGTCAACTTTTCTGTCAACTTTAAATCCCCAAACGATTAATTGTAAAGGTTAATTCGTTTGGGGATTTTTCTGTTTAATCCTGTAAACATAAGTAAATTCATGATACCAGAATTTTACGATTCTTATAATGCGACACTGATGCATTAAAATTTCTTTCTGATAAAATTGACAGGCTTGGCTTAGCATTGTTATCCTATCAACCTTTTCTTACCTGATTTCACATGACTCCTCAATTTTATTGGTGTCTCCTTGTTTTACCCCCATTTTTTACAAATTCTTGCTTGGAATCTGTTCATAATTAATTTTGCCACGGCTAATTTTTTTATGATTTTTTTTCAAGAAAATTCTGCTTCCCTAATTTGCTATGCGATAATCTGTTTCGGGCCAAAAGGTTAATAACTGATTAGTCTGGGGTTACTATTGCTTTACTAATACGTTAATAATCAGTCTGTTGTTAATAACTTTATCATCCATGTAATTTCCGGTTTAATACTTTTGCCGCTTGTAAAATTTAATAAAAAATATATACAGCGTATGAGCGAAAAGTCAATAATCGAGAAACCCGTTACAGCATACTATATCTGTAAAATGATAGGAGTCAGCCGACCTGCCCTCCATAAATGGAGTAAGGCAGGCATTGTCCGCTACCATAAACTTGGGGGCAAGCTTTTTTACTTTGAAAGTGAAGTAATGGAGGACTTAAAAAAATGCTGATTAATCAGTCGATTAATCTCCAAGAATGGGAGCCTATGAATTTCCAATAAATCAAAATTAACCAAACCAACTAAACCAAACTACTATTTATGAGAATCAGTAAAGAATCACTGGCAGAACTAAGAGATAAACTGCCTCGTGGAAGCGCTCAAAAGATAAGAGCGCGACTAATCAAGAAAAATATCCGGTTTACGCAGCAATACATTTACCGTTGTCTGGATCCTGACCAGGACGATTACAATCCTACCATCATCGACGAAGCAATTAAACTTGGTGAAGAGATAACAAAAAGTATAAAGGAAAAGGAAGAAAGAGTTTCACACCTAAGGTACGCGTTCTGATGAGAACATTTTCTGCCATGTCCCTACCGGACAAACGGTTAACCATGCAGGCTTACGAACAATTACGGTCTATGTATAAAACAATTACCGACAAGCCTGGTAACCTGCCTATGGAGCTCAGGGATAAACTATTGCAGCAAACACAACGCTTGCAACAATTGATGGATGCATTGGAAGCGGAAATATTATCCGAGTAATTCAATCTTCACGAGTTTCCCAAATCCAGACTAACCATTCCAGCAGTGAGTAAAGATTCTCAAAGGATAACCCATAGCTGCTATGAATCAGCAGGGGAGATGCTCCTTGATAAGATTGCTGAGGTCAACAGCATTTTGATCAAACAGAAGGCCAAGACCGGTGAGACGGAATCGTATCGGTTCTGGATCAAGGTTGCCGATGTGATGAAGTTCGCCTGGGATTATATTCAGGATGTTCATTGGATCTTAAGGAAAAACCAAATCCTTGAAGCAGAAAACAAGTGGCTTAAGGATTGGAATATTGAGTTGTCAAAGCGGCTTGAACACTATGAACTGGTAAGAGAGATGAAGCTTAATGGCCGTTTTGAGGAAATCGTGAAAAGTGTTGATGAAATGCTCTCTAAAAGAGAACAGCAATCTAACCATATTAAACAAACCCTACCTGATGAATGAATTACCAGATAACCAGGGAATCGAACTGCCAAATATTGAAATACTTAATGAAGAAGAAGTCCTTCTGTTTGCAGATACAGCCCTGGTAGAGGCCGGTAAAAACCTGACCCGTCGGGGTGAGGTAATCAATCAGATTTGCGATCTGATCTTTAAAATGGATGATCCTATAAGGCAAAGCATATTTGTTGAGGAGATCTCAAAGCGACATAAAATCTCCAAAAAGGCAATCACGGACAGGATAAAGACCCTGAAAGATTCAGTCACTGTAATTAAGCAAGATAGCAAGGATGAATTTGAGGGATTCGGCGACATTGACAGAAAGACAGCACGGAAACTGGGATTCTTTGAACATCGCAATTGCTTTTACTTTTTAACGAAGGATGGCCCATTCAGGGCGTCAAATTTCATCATTCGCCCTCTGTTTCATATCTATTCCAAGACCGATAACAAACGCCTGGTCGAGATCATCAATGAGGACGATTATAAACGAACGATTGACATACCTTCCAAAAGCTTTGTCAGCATAGAACAGTTCCAGGCCGCCGTGATCAATGAAGGCAATTTTCTTTTCTTCGGCACAAAATTTCATTTTCTTAAGATCCTGGACCACATCGCCAACAAGTTCCCGGTATGCAACGAGCTGAAAACGCTTGGCTGGCAGAGAGAAGGCTTCTATGCCTTTGCGAACGGAATCTTTAATGGTACCTGGCAACCGGTGGATGAATATGGAATTACAGAACATGCAAAACAAAAGTATTTCTCCCCGGCATATTCCCGTGTTTATAATGAGGTCCGTGAAGATGACGATGATTATGAAAGCGACCGCTATTTCATCTGGCAGCAGTCCCCGATCACCTTCGGGGAGTGGACCAAGCTCATGATGGATGTCTATGGACCCAATGCCAGAATAGCGATTGCCTTTGCCATAGCCACGGTCTTCAGGGATCTGATCTATGAGAAATATAAAATATTCCCTCACCTCTTTCTATTCGGTGAGAAACAATCCGGCAAGTCACAGCTTGCCTGGTCCTTGTCAAACCTATTCTTTAATAATATGCCCGCATTCAATTTAAGCTCAGGAACCCAGGTCGGCTTCCACAGAAAGTTATCCAGGATAAAGAACGCCCTATGCTGGTGGGATGAATACTCCAATGATATTGATCCCAAACGAATTCAGACGCTGAAAAGCGCTTTTGACGGCATGGGCCATGAAAAAGGGAAAATGACCAGGGATAATCGCACGGAGGTAACCAAAGTCAACGGTTCTTCCGTGATCAGCGGTCAATACCTGCCCACCGTTGATGACAATGCCCTGTTTACCAGGTCCATCCTGCTTTCATTCATCCGGAAGATCTATACGGCAGAACAACTTGCACGCTATGATGAATTGAAAGGCTATGAGCAGCAAGGCCTGAGTAGCCTTATCGGAGAAATCCTTAAATACAGGAAAGAGATTGATCAGGGGTTCAGCATGATCTTTTCGGACCTGATGGATAAGATCAAAGATGAACTTACCCGGGAAGGAAAACAGTTTGAGGAACGGCTGGTAAGAAATTTCTGCATCATACTGGCTCCGGTTCAAATCGTTCTTAAGTCCATGCTGCCCCTTGAGCTCAATTTCACATTTGATGAGATCTATGCCCAGGCAAAGATCATGATCACTGAACTTTCCATACAGATTTCTTCCAGTGAGTCCCTGTCCAATTTCTGGATGATGACCGAATACCTGTTGGATAATAAGCTGATCGAGGCCGGTAAGGACTTTGAAGTTAAA